>Ga0194060_10000503_pt1 | contig 28301 bp, 21 predicted proteins | sample SepL225m_MetaG_FD_163427 | JGI IMG/M metagenome (GOLD analysis project Ga0194060, IMG submission 163427) | Anoxic zone freshwater microbial communities from boreal shield lake in IISD Experimental Lakes Area, Ontario, Canada - Sep2016-L222-5m | ecosystem: Environmental > Aquatic > Freshwater >...
GGATTATGCGTTCGCATCGTCGCCCGTAGTCTAACACCGCGAGGAAGTCCGTCAACGTCGGCATGGAGTGTGGGGTGTTCACCCCAAATCACTCACAAGGGAAGAGTGAGGCGTAGCCGCCGACGGCAGTCGGCGCTAACTCACGGACCGTCGCCAGTTGCGCCTTGCACTCGGACTCGGAAGTATGCTTGAATTTCTGGATTGACGCAGCTTCGGGGCGGGACATGCTTCCAAGCATGAAGTCCGACAACCAATCCGGCTCTGACCGCCGTGCGGCCTCAGAGAAGTATTCCACCCTCAATTCGCTTACGCGACGGTCGTTCCTGGGAACAGTGGGTCTGGGCTCCGCGGCCTTGGCCCTCACGCCAACGGCCCGAGCTCAGGAAAAGGTGATTCAAGGGTTCGAGCAGGCACCCACCGATGCGAACGCCGCCAAAGGCTGGAAACCTGTCTCCGACCGCAAGATTCGCGTGGGTCTGGTGGGCTACGGCGTTTGCCAGTTCTCCGCAGCGTTCGGATTCCAGTCCCATCCGAACGTCGAGGTGGTGGCGGTCAGCGATCTGATTCCTGATCGTTGTGCCGCCCTGTCAAAGGTTGTCCGGTGCGCGAAGACGTATCCCTCGCTCGAAGAGTTGGTCAAAGATGACCGCATCGAGGCCGTGTTCGTGGCCACCGATGCTCCCAGCCACGCGCGGCACTGCATCGAGGTGCTCAAGCACGGCAAGCACGTCGCCTCCGCCGTGCCGGCGGTGTTTGGGTCGCTGGAGGATGCCCACAAGCTATTCGAGGCCGTCAAAGCCAGCAGCTTCAAGTACATGATGTTCGAGACCTCCTACTTCCACGAGGACCTCTACGCGATGCGGCAGATCTATCATGCCGGCGGGCTCGGCAAGCTGCTTTATTCCGAAGGCGAGTATTACCACTACATGTCCACCCCCATTGATTCGTACAAGGGCTGGCGCATCGGCCTGCCGCCGCAATGGTACCCGACCCACTCCAACGCTTACTACGTCGGCGCGACCGGCGGTAGCTTCACCGAAGTGTCTTGCATGGCCATGCCGAGCTTGATTGAGCACCTGCAACCGAAGAACAACGTTTACAAGAATCCTTTCGGCACGGAAATCGCCCTCTTTCGCACCAGCGAGGGCGGCATGTCGCGGATGGCGGTCAGTTGGGACTCCCCCGGTGACGGCGGAGAAAAGGGCCGCATCCGCGGGCAGAAAGGCTCCTACTATGGCAAGTACGAAGGGCTGGAGAAGAACCTGCCTGATACCAAACGTCCGTCACTGCCGCCCGGTGTGGAAGTGGGCGGCCACGGCGGGTCGCACGGCTACCTCATGAACGAGTTCGTCACGGCAATCCTCCAGAACCGCAAGCCGCTGGTGGATGTGGCTCAAGCCCTGAACATGACCGTCGCCGGCATCGTCGCTCACCAGTCCGCCATGAAGGGCGGCGAACTCAAGAAGATACCGCAGTTCAAGCTTTAGTAGCCCGAGCGGGCTGCTTCGTCGAGCGTATCTACCACCGCCCCGGGGGTGGCGATGACCAGGGCTTTTCCCACGCCCCAACCCCAACCCTCGTAGCACCCGACGTCAGTCGGGTCGAACCTTCCCCTGAAACCATGAACCCCATCCGATTATCCTTGTCCCCTCACGCGCCCGGAGTTCGAGTGGGGCCTCCGCCAGCCACGCCAGCGTGAGGGCCAACACCAGCGTCAACAATTCGGGCTGGCGGCTCCGCTCAACTAAGGCGGCAGGTCACCCTCACCCTCGTCGGTGACTTCCCGTGGGGGCGCCCGACGCGGACGCGGCGGCGGCGGCTCGAACGGAATCTCGGTAAGCCCCAGTTCGCGAATCATCCAGTTGGTGTCATCGTTGCGCCCGGTTTCCAGGTTGCGGCGGTCGGTTTGCGAAATCCAGAACTTCATCCACCGGACCAACTGCGGGCGCAAGGCAGGGTCGGACGCGGCGGCGCGTGGCGTCTTGTGATCCAGCGCGGGGATCGGCTCGTCCAGGATGCCCTGCTGCCGGTCATTAATGATTCCGGCGGCGGTGGTATCGGTCGGGACTGTGCCGGGCGGAATCGCGACCCTACTGCTCGTTACCGCCAGTCTGGGCGTGTCCCGCAGCAAGCTTGGTGGCACGAGCGCCGGATCGAACTTCGGCTCATTCATCCGCAGGCGTGCCCCCAAATCGTCCAGCCGCTCGCCCTTGAACGTGACCCGCTGCCCCATCAATTGCTCGAAGCGTTCCCGGAATCGTGCCAACCGGCCGGCGCCCAGGGCTTGCAACCGCCAGTGGCCCAGACTAATCAGAATCCTGCCAATAACCGCCCCGCCGCCCGTCTGTTGTTTCTCACGATCGGCCGATCCCGCGAACCACACCCGGCCCTCCGTGAACCCCTCCTGTTGCTCTGCCTCGGTCAGAGGGTCATCGGCAATCTCCGGCACCGTCGCCAGTTGCGCCTTGCACTCGGCGATGGGTCGCGCCAGCGCATAAGCCGCCTTGCCAAATTGGCCGTCGAGCGCGTCAAACATCGCCCGGCGCCGGGCCAGCGCCACCGCCACAAGCGCCTTCTCGAACTGCTCATAATGTTCGGCCAGCCAGGCCCGCCGGCCGGGATTATCTCCGGGACCGCCCAGGTGGCGGATGATTTCCTGGATGACCTCCTCCGGCGCCAATGGATGAAAATTGGGGATCAGCGTACAGGTGCCCAGCAGTCGAGTATAATGCGGCAGGGGGACGATGTGCCCGGCAAACACCTCGAACCGCACTACCTGGCGGGCAAGACCGCCGTCCACGATCACGAAGGGTCCGCGTTCGGGGTCCAGCAGGTCCACCACCTCGACGCGGTGGTCATCCATAATGCGATGCACCTCGATCATTGCCGGTTTCAGGCGCATCCGGCTCCGCATCAATACCCGCTCGTCCGCCCCCAAACCCGGAAACCCCGCCTTGGCCCACTCCCCGAGGCACGTGTCGCCGTCGGGCCCGACCCGGTAAACCCCATGCCACGCCAGCCGATGAAAGTATCCTGCACTCGGCCGGTCTCGTACCAACCGGCGCATATCCGCTTCGAACTGTGCCTGGTCGGCCACGTGCTCCACAACCCACTCGAAATACTTCTCGTCGGCTGGGCGTTCGATCGCCTGAAACTTGTGATAGTTGGCAGTCGCGAACACGTTGAAGGGACAAGACTCCGGACAGGCATAAGTCGTGTGCCGACCCGCAGCGCACTCGAAGGCCTCTATCGGACGTCCGGCGGCCGGACATGCTCTCATGCGATTCTTCTTGCTCACGGTTAAGACCTAAGCAATCGCAGATGCTTTGTCGAGGGATGAGCAGCAGGAAAGGCCGCTCCCTCGGCTCGAAAGGGCCGTAACCCAGGAAGCCATTGGTCTAAACCGGTCGCGCCCTTTCCGCCGGTCGAGTTTGCCGGTGCCCAGGTGGGCAACGCGCCACGGCACGGAAGAAGTCTATCGCGAATTCCCCGCGCGCTCCGTGCCGGCGGATATCCACGGCATTCTCATGCGCGTGGCGAGTTTGCCGGATACGTTGCAGCGGAAGATTCTCGCCTGGCACGACCCCGAACACCGCGCCAGCAAACGCCAGAAGGACTTGCTGGACATCATGCGGCGGGTCCAAGCGCATCCCAAACTCTGCCAGTGGCTGCCCGCCGACTTAGCGAAGAAGATCAAAGAATGATTTTCCCGCGCGGCCCAGCGCCGAGCCGGCTTCGTGCCTGCGCACCTGCAGCCCCCGCCTGAATCGCCCCCGCAAAGCAACGCCCCGGCGCTGGGCCAACTCGCTTCCACGGTCTGAAGTCCTATGGCTGCCGTCGGTTCATCCTGTCCCATTTGAGGCTGCAAATTCTTGTCCATTTGCGCCCTCTTTTGGTCCCATAGCTATTTCCAGGATAACAGCCTCGCAATACGATAGTTGAGCCTAATTACATCGTATGGTCCTTGTATGGTCCTTGTATGGTCATACTATGGTCATACTATGGTCATACTATGGTCATTCTGATTAACGATAGGAGCACGGCTCGGGCGGGAGGACGGTCCGCCAGTCGGTGCGGAGGGCGTTGCCAACGACGATGTGGGGCGAGGCGCACAAAGGCAGGCGGTCGTAGAACGGGAATTCCTCAATCTCGATGCCGTAGAACTGGTCCACGTTGACCTTGGAAAGCTGGGGCACATCGTCGAGTGACATCTCGTGCTGCTGGCTGTATAGCTCCAACAGGTCTTCGAGCTCCAGTTTGCGCAGCTCGCGGCAGGTGATGACGAGGAAGTTGCCGCAGCCGCAGGCGGGATCGAAGAAGCGGAGCTTGGCCAGCTTCTCGTGAAACTCCTGGAGGCGCGCGGTGCGGCGGCGGACGCCAAAGACGTTGAAGAAGTATCCGCAACTATACTGACACAGGCTCCGCATTCTATGTCGTTGCATGGCAAGCCCCCGCGTCGGACAGTGATACTGCTGAATGAATAGGCACATAGAAAACACCTGATGGAGAAGTCTGATAATTTTATTGGTGGCCGTATCTGGCAAAGCCGCTCTTGGCTATGGCTGGCTTTGGGGTTGGTGGCCGGCTTTGTTTTCACCGCCCGGGCGCAGGCTCCAGCGCCCGCCGGTTGGTTTTCTGGGGATATGCACGTGCATGCGAATTGCGGAATAGGTAGGACGACAAATACGGTAGCGCAGCTTTACAACACCATGGTCAGCCAGGATTTCAACGTGATCTCCCTGCTGGCCGACATGGGCAACGGCGAGGTGCAAACCCCGACGATCGATCTGCCGAAGGTCAACGGGCAGGATGCTTCCGTTTCGACCAGCAACCGCATAGTGCATTGGGATGCGGAGTGGCATTGGGATGCAACCTATACCCAGTATCCGCATCAAGCCCTGGGCGGCCACATCGTGGCACTTGGGCTGACGAATGCTAACCAGATTTGGAATGAGTCCACCGATTCGATTGTTAGTTGGGCGCGTCAGCAGGGAGGCATTGCGGGGTTTGCGCATTTTCAGTTCCTGGATGACAACTTTCCCACCTCGCTGAGTTGCTGCACACCGATCGAATATCCCGTTGAAGTGGCCTTGGGAGCGTGTGATTTCATTTCCGAGGATGTCGGCGGCAGTGATTCCTTTATCCACGCATATTATCGGTTGCTGAACTGCGGCTTTCGGCCCGGGTTTGCCGCCGGTTCGGACTATCCGTGCGGCTCAGCGATTGGACAGGTCTTGACCTACGCCCAAGTGGCCGGGGGGCAGTTGACGTACAGCAACTGGATTCATGCCATCGCCACGGGGCGGACGATGGTCTCGCGCAACGGGCACAACGAGTTTGTGAGTTTGGTGGTCAACGGCACGGCCACGCCGGGGGATGAAATCCAGTTGAGTGCGGCCGGGAGTGTGCCGGTAACGGTAACGTGGACGGCGCAAACCAGCCTGACGGGGACCCTCGAGTTGGTTCACAACGGGGTAGTGGTGGCCAGCCAGCAGGCCGCGGCAGGGCCGGGCTCGCCGGTGACTTTGAGCACCACAGTAGATTTCCCGAACAGCGGGTGGCTGTGCGCGCGTCGCATGGCCCCCAGCACCGGGCACCAGGCACACACAGCGGCGGTGTTTGTTACCGTGAATCATGCGCCGGTGCGCGCCAGCGTTGTCGATGCCGAGTTTTATGTGCAGTGGATGACCAATCTGTTGTATAACACTTCGCCGGGAGGAGTCTGGAATGGGTATTTTTCGACCACCCTGGCGATGGCGCAGGCGCGCTACCAGGCTGCCCTGGGCGTTTATCAGCAAATTGCCGCCGATGCGCTCGCGGCGCTAGCCGTCGGCACGACTTCACTGCCCGACGGCGCGTTGAGGCTCGCCTACTCGGCAACGATGGCAGTGCATGGAGGGCAGGCACCATATACTTGGGCTATTGCCAGCGGATCTCTGCCTCCGGGGCTGGCGCTCAATGCCGCCAGCGGCGCCATCACCGGAATGCCGACCAACACCGGAACTTTCTGCTTTGGCGTTGAGGTCAGTGATGCCAGCAATCCCGCTCAGGCGGCCATCCAAGTGTTTTACCTCACGATTACTTCTTTGCCTGCAGTGACCATCTGGCCCAGCTCGGCAGTCCCGACGGTCGTGGACCAAGGGGCGGACGATCCGGTCGAGTTGGGTGTGAAGTTCCAATCGGATGTCGCCGGCAGGATTACCGGCATCCGGTTCTACAAATCGAGCGAAAACACAGGAACTCACATAGGGAACTTTTGGACGAGCACCGGGACCTTGCTCGCAAGCGCTACCTTCACCAACGAAACCATCTCAGGATGGCAGGAAGCCATTTTTGCGACTCCGGTGGCCATCGCGGCCAACACGGTCTATGTGGCCTCCTACCATTGTGAGGTTGGCCACTACAGCGGAGATGAGTATTACTTCGCCACCAAAGGGGTGGACAACCCTCCCCTCCACGCTTTGGCGGACGGTCTAAGTGGTCCGAACGGCCTCTATGCCTACAATGCTAGCAGTGTATTCCCAAACCAGACTTGGGCCTCTGCCAACTATTGGGTCGATGTCGACTTTCAAACTGCGACAGGACCGTCACTCAACTCGATAGCGGTAACTCCTGCAAATCCCACCATCCTGACCGGCGTATCGCAGCAATTCACGGCCACGGGAACATATTCCGACGGGAGCATGCAGGATATCACCAGCCAAGTGACTTGGAATTCCACCAATACGGTGGTAGCTAAAGTCAACACCGCTGGCCTCGCCACGGCTATTGCCGCCGGCACTTCCATCATTTCGGCAACGGAGGGAACAAACATAGGCTCCACTTTGCTGACCGTGCAGGCTGGGCCGCTTTCGATTACCACTACGTCCCTACCCAATCCGGCCAAGAACTTAGCGTACTCCGCGTCTCTGACGGCGAGTGGAGGCACAGCACCTGAGACCTGGTCGATTGCCAGCGGGGGGCTTCCTCCTGGCCTGACGCTCACCGCAAGCAGTGGGGTCATCACCGGTACACCTGCGGCTACGGGAATATTCACCTTCACTGTGGTGGCTGGAGATTCCAGCGCCAGGGTTGAAACGGCCATGAAACCCTTCACCATCGCAGTGGGCTCGGCTGCCACCATCTGGGCCAGCACGAACGCTCCTGTCCGGGTGGATTCAGGCCCTGATAGCGCCGTGGAGTTGGGCGTTAAGTTCAAGTCGGACGTTGCCGGAAGTATTACGGGCATTCGATTTTACAAGGCCGCGGCCAACACCGGCACTCATGTGGGAAATCTTTGGACCAGCAGCGGTACGCAGCTAGCAACTGCGACTTTCAGTGGCGAGACGGTTTCAGGTTGGCAGCAGGTCCTCTTCAGTAATCCTGTGTTGATTGCCACCAACACGATCTATGTCGCTTCTTACCACTGCACCGTTGGCCACTACAGCGAAGACGATAGTTACTTTGCCGCCAGCGGGGTGGACAATCCTCCCCTCCACGCATTAGCAAACGGTGTGAGTGGTCCGAATGGGGTCTATTCCTACGGCGCGAGCAGCGTATTTCCAAACCAGACGTGGAGCGCGGCTAATTACTGGGTCGACGTGGTGTTCCAGGCCGGGCCAGCCGCATCGCTCCCAGCGGTTACGGCGTCTCCGATCACCAGCAATGTCGAATGCGGTAGTAACGTCGTTCTCACCGCCAATGCCACCGGCGCCGGGACGCTGATTTACCAATGGTTTGATAATCAGACCAACCTGCTCTCTGGCGAGACCGGTCAGACCCTGAAGCTCAAGCAGGTGCACTCCGACAACTCCGGCAACTACACCGTCGTCGTCACCAACCTCGATGGCGCTGCCACCAACGTCGCCTTGGTAAGTGTGGTGGATACCATCCCGCCGGAAATCGTTCGAACTGCTTCGCCGCAAACCGTGACCGCCGGATACAACGGGCTGACGATACTCTCCAACTTGACTGCGTTGATCGGTGCGTCCGACGCGTGCAGTGGTTCGGTGAACATTACGCAGCAGCCAGCCGCCGGCACGGAAATCCCCGTGGGTACCAATACGGTTGTGTTCTACGTGGATGACGGCAACGGTAACACGAATACGTGCACCGGCACGGTGACGGTCAATGCCGCGCCGCTGGTGGCGCCGACCATCCTCAGCGAACAGGTGCTGGGCGATGGGAGTTTCAAATTGACGTTTAGCGGACCCGACACGCAACCCTACAAGGTGCGGGCGTCGGCGGATCTCAACCTCCCGCTAGGCAGTTGGGATGTGTTGACTAATAGCGCCTTCGGGACTGCGCCGGCTACGTTTATCGACACCAGCGCGGCCAGTCAGCCGGTGCGTTTCTACCGCGTCGGCTCTCCGTAAACGGGTGGGTGCCGGCTGTGTTCGGGGTGCGCGTCGCAGTGGCAGTTGCTACTGCAACTTGAAGAAGCGCAGGGCGTTTTCGCGCAGAATCTTGGCCGCCAGCCGTTGGGCGTCGGCGAGCCCGAAGTAGCCCGCGGCCACCTTTTCATCCAGGACTTCCCCAATCAACTGCCGCGCCAGCTTGAGCGTGCCGTAAGTTTCCTCGCAGTGCCAGTTGTCGCCGCCGATCATCAGGCGGGATTCGTCCGGCAGCATCTCGATGGCCTCGTGCAGGGCGAGCTTGAAGTGCGACGGGCTGAGCAGCAGCGACCAGGTCAGGTCCAGCCAGATGTTGCGATAAACGAAGGCCATCCCCAGCAAATCACCGCTCCACGGATAGGCCAGATGCATTAGGAGAAACCGCGTGCGCGGGTGCCGTTCGACGAGGCCGGCGGCCTTGAGTGGATGCGAGCCGCGGATGATAGCCGTGCCGAGGTGCATCTGCACCGGCACATCGCGCTCGCCCGCCAGCGCACACAGTCGGTCCACCACGAAATCGCTGAACGCCTTCCGCTCGGCGGCCGTGGGCCATTGTTGGCCCCATGCCTGGCGCGCCACCCTCTCGTCCGGCGCGTCGAACGCCACATCGCGGTCGTAGGCCAGGGCGTTCTTCAACGCTACCTGATGGCGCGATGCAAGTCCGTCCACCAGTCTCGCCAGGGCCTCGAGGTAGTCGTCGAAGGAGACCGGCTTGAGACCGAGCCGCGCCAGCAGGGTATGCGCCCGGTTGCCGTTGTGATCGCGCGATTCAGGGTGCCAGCCGCAGGCCAGCGAGTTAATACGCAGGACGGAGCCGTAGTTGTCTCCCAAGGCGTGCCGCGCATCCAGCAACGGATCGCTGTAGGGATCGGTGATGACCCGCTCGACCCCGGCGCGCCGCAGCACCTCGGAGCACCAGTCTGGTTGGCTGTGTTTCTGCCTCACCGCCGCATCGAGGGCTGCCCAGTTCTCGCGGGTGATCGCTGGTGAGTCGGTGGCGTAGAGTTCCGTGACTGCCCGGACCAGGTTGCGCACGAAGGAGTTGGAGCCGCTCCGATGCAGATACGGTTCCAGCGCTTCCCAGGAGGTCGGCGGCGGCGCCGCTAGCATAGGGTCATCCTCGCGGGTTTCCGACGGCAGCGGGTAGGGCCGCGCTTGGGTCCAACCGGCGTAGCTTTGTTGAAACAACTGGAGCAAGTTGACTTCGCGGTTGAGCAGAATCTCCGGCATGTGATGTTCGTGAACGTCCACGATGCCGAGGCTGGCGATGAATTGAGCGAGTGAGCTGGACATGGTGTTAAATGCGTCGGTTGATAAGTAATTGCCCGCGAGACTGCATGGCGTCGCCGCACCCGTCAACAGGATTGGAATCGAGAAGGAGCGCAGCCTTTAGGCTGCAGGAGCGTGAAAGATGAGATGGGTGCTGAGATTTGCCTGTGCCTAAAACTGATTCGGCGCTTCTGCAGCCTAAAAGGCGAATGGCACTAAGATAAGGAATAAGATACGTAGTTAGAGCTGCTTACGCACATGGACTCCAGGCACTTTTTTGAGGATCGTAGCGAAGGTTATGGACTGCAATCGGGCCAAGATCTCCATGACCTGCCGGTTGGCTGCAATCGCTTTTTTGGCCACCTGGTACTGGTGTTTTGACAAAGCGTAACAGACGGTTTTGCCTTCGCACTTTGTCGTCCACAGGTAGTAGGGCCCTTTGTTAACCCACTGGCCAGCCACTTTGCGTCGAAGCGTTCGGCCAACCACCGTGCCATGACAGAACCAACCTGATTGGGCCAAGCGGGCCAAGAGTTTCTTATAGGCCGGGGGGTAGGGACCCAGCGAAGGAACAGTATTTATCGGCATGCGTCCAACGATGACAGAATGCCGCTTGACTGGCAACTTATATATCAGTAATGTAGCAGATATACATGTTTACCACCGCCCCCCTTTTCGGCAAGTTTCACTCCCCGTGCCACTCCCCGCTCACAAAAGCCGGCCGGGCTTTGCGCCAACGTCCGCTCCACCACTTGGAAAGTCTCTGCGACCAGCGCATTGAACCGCTGCTGCTCCAACCCAACCCCACGGGCGACAATAGCCGCCAACGTATTTACACTCCCAAACTCACCTTCCTTGCCTTTCTGGACCAAATCCTGGACCCCAACGCCTCTTGTCGCAGCGCCGTCGATCAAATCCTCGCCTACTATCAAGCCCTGCCCCAGCACCCGCAGATCGATTCCGACACCAGTGCCTACTGCCAGGCGCGTGCCCGTTGGACCTGCCAGGAGTTGATCGACATCCGCCGCGCTCTGGCCCGGGGCCCAGCCCTCCACGGGGATACCCTCTTTTCAGGCATCCCGGGCCAACGCGCGCTCAAGGCCATCGACGGCACCTGCTTTAACCTCCCTGACACGGCCGCCAATCGCGAGCTTTGCCCACCTTCGGCCGACCAGGAGCCAGGTTGCGGGTTTCCTCTGGTGCGGTTGGTGGGGGCCTTCTGCCTCAAAACCGGGGCCCTCTTGGAGGAGGCCTCCGCCCCTTATGTCATCAGTGAAAACGAGCTGTTCCAAGACTTGTGGCCCACTTTTTGCCCAGGTGACATCCTGGTGGCCGACCGCAACTTCTGTTCCTATGGCTCCCTGGCCACCCTCCGGCTCTGCCACCAAACTGACTGCCTGTTTCACCTCCACGCCAGCCGCAACGGTGACTTTCGCCAAGGGCGGCGGCTCGGGCCGCGTGATCGGTTGGTCACCTGGGGTAAACCCGCCAAGAAACCGGCCAATCTTTCCCAAGCCCAATGGGAGCAAGTGCCTCCGACCCTGACCGTGCGCATGGTGCGCGTGCGCATAAAGGCCCCCAACTGCCGCTGCCGGACTATCACCCTGGTGACCACCTTGACCGATTCTAAACTCTGGCCCGTCGACTTGTTGGCGGCGCTCTATCACCGCCGCTGGAAAATCGAACTCTATTGGGATGACATCAAAACCGCCCTGCAGATGGATATGCTCAGCTGCAGAACCCCGGCCATGGTCCACAAAGAAATCCAAATGCATCTCATCGCTTACAACCTGATTCGCGCCCTCATGTGTGAGGCCGCTCTCACCGCCCATGTCCCCCTGGAACGGATTAGCTTTACGGGCACGCGCGACGCCGCTCACCACTACAGCCAAGCCATCGCCAGAATCCCCGCCTGCCAGAAACAACGCCGCCGCACTCTCTACTCGCAGATGCTCGCCACCATCGCCTCCGACCTGCTGCCCGATCGACCGGGACGACGCGAACCTCGTTGCCAAAAACGCCGTCCCAAAGCTTACCCTTTTCTGACGCAACCCCGTCACCTCATGAAAGATGCTCCCAAACGTTCCCGCTCCAAAAAGACTAGCGCTTCCTTATCTTAGTGCCATTCGCCTAAAAGGCTGCGTTCCTATGTCCACTTAATCCATGACCTCGCGCTCTGTCTATGCTATCCCTGACCCGTCTATGCAAGCTCGTTTGATGTGCGCGCTGGTACCGCTGGCGCTTGCGACCGTCTCCACGCCGGCCCGGGAGAACTGGCCCGAGTTGCGCGGGCCGGAGCGGAACGGACACGCCACGGCGAAGAAGCTGCCTCTGTTCTGGAGTGAAACGAACAACGTTGCGTGGAAGACCCCGATCCATAATCTGGGCTGGTCCTCACCGGTCGTCTGGGGAGATCAGATCTGGGTCACCACTGCCACGGAAGATGGCAAGCAACTCTTTGCGGTTTGTGTGAACAGCCGGACGGGTAAAGTCGTTCACGACGTCAAGGTGTTCGATACCGAAGCCCCGGAACACGTCGCGAGTGTGAACAGCTATGCGTCCCCCACATCAGCGATCGAAGCGGGGCGGGTGTATGTTCACTACGGCACCTATGGCACGGCCTGCCTGGATACGCGCGACGGCAAAATCCTGTGGAGCCGCCGGGATCTGCCCTGCGACCACGCCGAGGGTCCGGGATCTTCGGTCATGCTGCATGAGAACCTGCTCTGTTTCAACGTGGACGGCCGGGATGTGCAGTATGTGATCGCATTGGACAAGAACACCGGCAAGACCGTGTGGAAAACCAGCCGTTCCATTGATTACACTCCGTTTGATACCAATAAGCGCAAGAGTTTCTGCACGCCGATCATCCTTGAGGCGGCAGGCCGTCTGCAGCTTTTCAGCCCCGGAGCCAAGGCGATGATCTCCTACGACCCGCAATCCGGTGAAGAACTCTGGAAAGTCCGGCATAGCGGATGGTCCATAGTGCCGCGCCCGCTTTTTGGCCATGGGCTCTTGTATGTCATCACGGACTATGAAAAGCCGGAATTGTGGGCCGTGCGAGCGGATGGAAAAGGGGACGTGACCGACTCGAATGTGGTCTGGAAGGTGGCGAAGGATATGCCGCGAACGTCTTCACTGCTGCTGGTGGATGACCTTTTCTACATGGCCAACGATGAAGGATGCGGAGTCTGCCTGGAGGCCAGGACGGGGAATCAGGTCTGGCGTGAGCGTCTGAAAGGCAAGTACTCGGCCTCTCCGATTTATGGCTCGGGCCGGATTTACTTCTTCAACGAGAAGAATCTAACCACGGTGATTGAACCAGGCCGCGAATTCAAAGTGTTGGCCGAGAATCAACTCGATGAGCGCGTGATGGCTACGCCTGCGGTAACAGGGGATTCCTTTATTCTGCGATCCAAAACCCATCTATACCGCCTCGAATGAACAAGTTATGTCTCCCGGTAGTTCTGGGTTTGCTGCTGCTGGCCAGCACGAACCTTGCACTTCACGCCCAGCAGGGCGGTAATCCAGCGGTCCGCGACACCGTCGCCGGAATAATCGCGCGCCTGAAGCGTGAAATACCCACGAATGAATTGCCGAAGCTCACTCCCGCGCAGGCCGAGAAGTTCCTCGCGCCGCAGGAGCGCGAGGTTCTCGGAACCAAACACATCACCTTCCGCGTGAACGTGCCGGTGCGCGTCACGGTGCTGCATAATTCGCTTCTGGGCGCGCAACCCTTCTGGCTGCGCGAGCGCGGTTTTCAACCAACGGACATCAAGCTCAGGCAGGGCAGGGTGGTGTTTGCCGCCTGGCAAAAGGATTTCGCCGCAGGGCCAATCGGGTTAGGAGTCAATTCTTTGAGCCGGGGCAGTGGCCATTACCTGGTGACGCTGGCGCCTCAACAGCCCGGCGACAAAATCAAAGTGACCGACCTCCGCCCGCAACAACTGCTGCTGGCGCCCTTTAAGGCTGGCGTCGAGCCTTACGTTGATCAGCCGGATAGCCTGGCCGCTGTCCCGCCCGAATTGGAGGGACAGATCCTCATCCGCGCCGATACTGAGCGCGAAGAGGATGCTCAGTTCGTGGGGTTATTCCGCGTGACGCAGTATCCGGCATCGGCGCGGCCCGATCAAGTCGTGCTGACCTGGAGCGATGCTCCGCGCACCACCCAGACCATCCAGTGGCGCACCAGCACCCAGGTGAAACATGGTTACGTCCAATACCAGGAAAAGCCGGGCAACAACCGCTCCAGCCCGCGCAGGCCCGTGCGCGCGACTGCGGCCACCGTCAAGCTGGAGACGCTTCCATTGCTCAATGATCCCGTCATTCACCGGCACACGGTCGTGCTGCGCCGGTTGGCGCCGGGAACGACCTACACTTATTCCGTGGGCGACGGCAGCGCAACCGGCTGGACGGAGCCGGCGGAGTTCACTACCGCCCCGGCAAGCGGGCAGTCCTTCACGTTCATCTACATGGGCGACGCGCAGGTTGGGCTTGATAAATGGGGCACGCTCGCTCACACCTCGCTTCGGTCTCATCCCGAGGCTGCCTTTTACCTCATGGCTGGCGACCTGGTGAACCGGGGGGCGGAGCGGGACGACTGGGACAGCCTGTTCTACAATGCCCAGGGCGTTTGGACCCACCGCCCGGTGATGCCTACGATCGGCAACCACGAGTGCCAGGGTAGCAAGCCCAAGCTCTACCTGAAGGAGTTCACGCTGCCTGAAAACGGCCCGAAAGGGATCGAGCCGGAGCGCGCGTACTCCTTTGAATATGGCAACGCGCTCTTTATGGTTCTCGACGGGAACCTGGCCCCGGCCTCACAGACTGCCTGGCTGGAACAGAAACTCTCGCACACCCAGTCCACGTGGAAGTTCGTGATGTATCATCAGCCGGCGTATTCCTCGGGCGGCAACCGGGACAACGTAGAACTGCGCGCCGCCTGGACGCCGATCTTCGACAAGTATCATGTGGACATGGTCCTCCAGGGGCACGACCACGCCTACCTCCGTACCTATCCGATGCGAGCGGGCCAGCGCGTGCCCAGTCCGAAGGAGGGGACCGTGTATGTCATCTCGGTTTCCGGCACCAAGAGTTACCCGCAACCAAAGCATGACTATACGGAAGTCGGCATGACCAACGTCGCCACGTTCCAAGTGCTGGACATCCAGACCAACCCCAACCGGCTGCAGTATCGCGCTTACGACGCCGACACCAAAGTCCGCGACGAGCTGGTGATCGAGAAGTAAGTGGCGGCGAGGCAATGCTCAAGATGCGAAGCCTATGACCATTCGACGAGTCTTGCGATGGGCGGGCGTTCTGTTTGGCGGCGTTCTGCTGCTGGCGCTTATCGCCGTGATCGCGCTGTGGTGGTCCCTGCGCGCGAGCCTCGCCCAGCTTGACGGGCGCCGCACCCTGCCCGAACTGCAGGCCGGGGTGCGAATCGAGCGCGACAGCCTCGGCGTGCCCACCATTTACGCCACCAACCGGATGGATGCCACCCGAGCCCTGGGTTTCCTACATGCGCAGGAACGCTTCTTCCAGATGGACTTGAGCCGACGCGCCGGGGCAGGGGAACTCTGCGAACTGGTCGGCCCCATGACGCTGGGACGGGATCGACAGGCGCGAGTGCACCGCCCGAGGGCGCGGGCGAAGCGAGCGCTGGAACTGGCTCCGCCGAATGAGGTTGCCTGCCTTCGGGCGTATGCGGAGGGCGTTAATGCCGGCCTCGATGCCCTGGGCGCAAGGCCCCCGGAATACCTGATGCTGCGCGCCACGCCGGCTCGCTGGCAAATCGAGGATACCTACCTGGTGACCTACGCCATCTTCGCGGAGTTGCACGATATCGAGGGCTACAACGATTATCATGAGGAGGTTCTACGCGCGGCATTCTCTCCGGCTGCCCTGGCTTTCTTTAATCCTCCAGACATTGCCTGGAGCGCCGCACTGGACGGATCAACCCCGGCTGCGGCCCCGATTCCCAGTCCCGAGGACTTTTCTGTTACCAACCGCGCCGCCCAGGTGGGCGCCGCGCCTGCGCTTGCTCCCACCTTGGCTGATGGTTCTGAGGAGGAGCAGGCAGGCAGTAATAACTGGGCAGTGGATGGGCGCCGTTCCGGCACGGGGGCGGCCATTGTCGCCAACGACATGCATCTTGGGTTGATGGTGCCGAATACCTGGTATCGCGCGCGGCTCATCTACACCGATCCAGAGCTTGGTCTGCAGGATATCGTAGGAGTCACCATGCCCGGTGCGCCCGCGGTGGTTGCGGGCAGCAACCGTCACCTGGCCTGGGCCCTTACCGCATCCTGTTTGGACACGACGGACCTGGTCAGGTTGGAGCTCGACGCTGCCAACCCGCGCCGCTACCGCACTCCGTCGGGGTGGCAGGAGTTCCAGCAATTCGTGGAGACCATCCGTGTGCAGGGTGGGACGAATGTAGAGCTAGCGGTGGCTGAAACGATCTGGGGCCCGGTTGTGACGCGCGGGAAGACGCAATTTGCCCTGGCCTGCACGTTGCATGAAGCACAGGCGCTCAACCTGCGCTCCATCGAGATGGAGCGGGCACGCGACACGGAGACGGTTCTGCGCGTTTCGGGACTGGTGGGCACCCCCGTGCTCAACTTCATTGTCGGAGACCGGGCCGGCAACATCGGTTACTCTGTTCTGGGCCGGCTGCCGAATCGTGTAGGCTTCGACGGCAGCACGCCCTCGTCCTGGGCCGACGGGGCGCGGGGTTGGCAGGGCTGGGTGCCCGCCGAGGATTACCCGCGCATCGTGAATCCAACGAACGGGATTCTCTGGACCGCAAACAACCGGACCATGGGCAGTCCGGCTTACAACCGCCTGCACATCGCCGACGCGGACAATGGTGCGCGCGCCGGCCAGATTCGGGATGACTTGCTTGCCTTGGAGAAACCTACGGAGCAGACGCTCTGGTCCATCTACCGCGACGACCGGGCGCTCTACCTGGATCGCTGGCAGAAGCTCATGCTTTCGGTGCTGGTAAAGGGTTCTCCCGGAAAGCCGGCGTGGCAGGAGGCCAAAGACCTGGTCGCCGCGTGGGGTGGGAGGGCTGCGATTGATTCCCAAGGGTTCCGCCTGGTGCGCGGCTTCCGCTCCTTCGCGTTGAACCTGCTGTTTCAGCCGGTGAATGACCGTCTCGGGCGATATGACAAGGGGATGCGGTTCTCCAACGAAGACGCCGCCTGGGCTCTCCTGTCAGCGAGGTCCGCGCATCTGCTGAATCCGGCCTTCCCGACGTATGACGGTCTGCTTGAGAAGGCAGTGGACCAACTGCTGGCCGATTTGAAGGGCAGAGGCATTCCGCTTTCGCAAGCGACCTGGGGTAGCCGCAACCATCTGGATATTCGGCACCCCCTGAGCCAGGCGGTGCCCCAGTTGAGCCGGTGGCTCGACATGCCCGACGCCCAGGTGTCGGGCGACTCCCAGATGCCGAAGGTCCATGCGGGAGGATTTGGCGTCTCGGAGCGGATGATTGTCTCTCCCGGACATGAGGAGCACGGCCTTTTCAACATGCCCTGCGGGCAGAGTGGGCACTTCCTGTCGCCTTTCTACCGCAGCGAGATGGAGCACTGGCTAAAAGTGGAGCCGCAGCCGTTGCTGCCAGGCTCCAAAGCACATGAGCTTGAGTTGCGCCCCGGCCGTTAGCCGCGCAAAAGGCGGCCAGAACCGCAATTCTCATTATGGCCCATCTGGGGTTGCCCTGGAGCGGGTCTGGGGCTGCTCTGGGGGCGGCCTGACGTGGATCGTACAACTCCCGGAAATGCAGAGCCTTGCAGGATTAACGACAGGGAAATACGCGCGAGCGCGACCCATCACTGCGCGCCGAATTCCGGCCCCTTGACCAACGCCGTGGTTTTGACGGATAACCACCAGATGTCCTTATTGCCATCCTGGCTCGGGACACTGGATGCCTGGCTGTTTATAAGCCTTTACGCGCCGCCTGCCGCGAGGCGCTGGCGCAAGCGCTCGATGTTGGCCTCGATGCGCTCAAAGTAGCTGTTTGGCCCCGAAGGATAAGGGTCTTTGAGGAATTCATGCAGGGCGCCAAAATCCCGGTCGAGCTTCAGCCGGACAAACTTCTCCCAGAAGGCCGGCGTTTTCTGCATCAGGTCCTCCGTGCTGGAGAACATCCCGACGAAGTTCGTTTGGTCTTGGGAGTGACGGGCGGCCTCGGCGAACTCGGCGTAGAGGGTCGGCAGTTTATCCACGTAATCCTCCGCGGCCATTTGGCCAAGCAGGTCAGCGGTGCCCAATGCCCACCCGGCGACTTTCTCGAGTTCGCTCTGAAACGGAATCACACTCAGGGCCGCGTTGACGCCGGTGCACCGGATCATGTGCTGCACGGCCTTGATGTCGGTCGCGCTGAAACCCTTCTCTTTCAGCAAGCCGGCGGCGAATTCCGTGCTGCGTTGAACATGGGTGACGGTATATTTCGCGCCGGTGCCTTCCGTGTCCCCGCGCTTTTTCAGGTAGCCCGAGTCGTGCAGCAGCATCGCCAGGAGTCCGAGCTGGAACATGGGCAGAGTGAAGCGGGGTTGGGCGCCGGCCAGGTGCCGTCCTTTCAGCAATCTGGCCAGGCAAAGCGTTCCTTGGAGTGTGTGTTCGAAATCGTGGTACTGTGTATCCACTGCCTGGTAATCCCTGTAGTTTCCGGTGAAGCATTCGATCACCCATCCGAATACCTGCGGCACAAATATGGGATCAGCGCTGGGGAAAATCGTTCGGCAAGCCGCCTGCACCTCCACTTCGACGGCGGTCGGGTCTTTCGTAACGACCGGAGGAAACATTTATCCATTAGCCTACCTCGGCCGGCACAGCATTGCACGAATAAAATTAGGGCCAGCATACCAACAGCCCGGAAGAATAGCTGATGGAATAACAACTCGAGAAGGGGACATTTCTTGGCCGTGCTTGAAGAAGGCTAGCTTTACCTGCGTGCTCGCGGTTCTGGCATCCCTCCGGGATGCAATCCTCTCTGGCTCCCGTGTCCGGTGGTCGTTTCCCCTGATGCCCCGAAACGACCACCGGCTACCGGCTGCCAACCCTCCGGGTTGGACTGGTGGCCAGAAAGGAATGAGATGACCTCACACACGCCCACGTCGGCACTCACTAATCCGAGCTTGATGCAGCCCTTGGGGCCATGGCCCTTTTTTCCTTTGCCATCGGGGGGAACGGTGTAGGTTCGCCACGGTCGATGGTTGTCGAGTGACCTCGTATGAGAACGAACAACTTCATATTCCTTGCGCTGCTCACGCTGGCCGGTTTCGGTGCCGGGATGATAACGGGCGGGCACCTCGCTTTCCCCAGGGCAACGGCCGTACCTGCTCCCTCGACCGGCGCAGGGGCTGCCGGGGACCGCTTGCCCTTGAAAGCGCGCCCGAGAATTGGCGGCTCGGGCACAGTTGCGGCCTCGCGCGAGTCGGCCTCCGTGGCTGAAATCGAAGCGGCGTTCCAGAAGGCCATGCGGATGAGCGGCGGCCGGGCCTACAAGGTCCTCAACGATCTCATCCAGAAGCTGAACCCCGCGGACATCCCGGAGCTGCTGGCGTTCGTTGAGAACCTGCCTTCTACTAACCAGAGGTCGCAGTTCCGCTCGCTGCTGCTGGGGCGTTGGGCAGAGACGGATGTCACCGCCGCAATGGCTTACGCGGACGCAGTCGCCGGCTTTCAGATCCGGCAGCAGGCCATCCTCACCGTCCTGCGCTCGTGGGCCGAGAAGGATCCGGAGGCCGCCACCATCTGGGCACAGCAATTGCCGGCTGGCGAGCTTCGCAAGCAGGCCCTCAGCACTGTTAGTTACGAACTGGCACAGAAGAGCCCGGAGGCGGCCTACGCGCTCATGGCCAGCGCGGGTGCGGGCGACCGCCGCTGGGGCATGACGTATGAGGTGTTCAGTTCCTGGGCCGCCAATGATCCCGCCGCGGCCGCCGCCAAGGCCGCCCAGCTTTCTTCCGGCCAGCAACGCCAGCAAGCTTTCCAGGTGATTGCTGCCCAATGGGCGCAACAGGACCCCCAGGCCGCGCTGGCCTGGGCCAAGGGGTTGCCCGAGGGCCGTGACAAGACGAGCGCCTTGTCCAGCGTGGTCAGCCAATGGGCCGGCAGCGATCCCAAATCCGCCGCTGCCTATGCCCTGCTCCTGCCGGTCGGTCAGGCGCGCAACAACTCCATCAGTTCGGTCGCCTCGCAATGGGCGAACACTGATCTCGCAGGCGCGGTGGCCTGGGTGCAGCAATTGCCCGATGGCCAGGTCAAGCAAAACGCCCTGGGCAGCATCACCTGGCAATGGTCCCAGGCCGATCCCCAGGCGGCCATGACTTACGCGCAAAGCCTGCCTCCTGGCCAGGTCCGCGATAACATGCTGAACAACGTCGCCAGTCAGTTGGTTCAACAGGACCCGCAGGCGGCGCTGGCGTGGGCGCAGTCGCTGCCGGCTGGCCAAAGCCGCAACCAGATGGTGGAACGGATGGTCTCCGGTCTGGCCTGGAGTGATCCCAAGACCGCCGCCACCTTCGCGGCTACCCTGCCGGCTGGCCAACTGAGAAACCAGGCCATCAACCAGGTTGTCAACGGCTGGGCGCAGGTGGATGTCAAAGAAGCCACCGATTGGGTCAGCAGCTTGCCCGACGGCCCAGCTAAGCGCGACGCCCAGCGCAATCTTTCCTACCACATGGCTGAGAACGACCCGCAAGCCGCGTCCGATTACGCGCTGGCACTGCCGGCGGGGCAATTGCGCAACGATTTCATCAGCCGGGTTGCCTCGGCGTGGGCAAACTCGGACCTGACTGCCGCGGTCACTTGGGCGCAGAAACTTCCCGACGGCCCGGGCAAACAGAACGCCATGAACAGCCTGAGCTACCAATGGGTTCAAACTGATCCCCAGGGCGCGGCGGCCTACGCCCAAAGCCTCCCGGCGGGCGAAATGCAAAACAACCTGGCCAACACGGTGGCCAACCAATGGGCGCAAACCAACCCCAAGGCGGCCGTGGATTGGGCGAATCAACTGCCCGATGGCGAAGCCCGCACCCGGGCGCTGGCAGCAGTCACTTCGAGTTGGGCGAATACCGAGCCGCAAGAGGCTGCCGGCTTTGCTGCCGCCCTGCCGGCCGGCGAGGCCAGGAACCGCGCGGTGCTCGGGGTCGTCTCCCAGTGGGCCCGCAACGAGCCGGACACGGCCGCGGTCTGGGTCACCAGTTTCGGGGAAGGCAAGCTGCGCGAGGATGCGGTCCGCAACCTGATGTCTTCCTGGGCGGGCGACGATCCGACCCGTGCCGGCCAGTGGCTGCAAACCATCGCTGCTGGCGCGACTCGCGAGGCCGCCATCCAGGCGTACGTGAGCAGCATCGCCCGCTCTTCCCCTGACGCAGCCGCCCCCTGGGCGGAAACGCTCACCGACCCGAACCAGCGCAACAGCCAGATTGAAAACGTCGCCCGGCAATGGCTCCAGACCGACCGTGCCGCTGCCGAAGCCTGGCTCGCTAAGCTCAACCTGCCCGATGACCTCAAGAAGCGCGTGCTCAGCCGGCCGTGAGCGGGCTGACGCGGTTAGCTGTAACAATTCAACGCAACCACAGATGGACTCAGATAAACACAGATACACACGCCGGAAGTGTCAAAAGTGACACTTGCTCGCCCTTGTGGCCGCTGCGGGACGGCTCGCGGGCTGATCGATAGATTGATGCAGCCCTGCATTTAAGCCGCCAGCGATTTCGGCCATTGACGGAAGCAATACTTGCACTACGCTCACCGTATGACTGCGCACATCTATAGTCGCGGCCAGATGGTCATTCCAGCCAAGGCCAGGAAAGAGGCTCGCATCGGCGAGGGGGACGTAGTTTCGGTCCAAATCCAGGGTGACGGTCGGCTCTTGCTTGTCCGACTTGAGATCCCGAAACCCGCCCTGCCGGAGAAGGCCCGGCTGATCCAGCGCAAGGGCACGCACCCAGTCATCATGGGCGGCCGCCAGCCAACCGAGCAGGAACTCAAAGAGGCCCTGGCCGACTTTCCATGAAATACCTGCTCGACGTAAACGCGCTGCTGGCGGCCATGCTCGCTATCCATTCCCGGCACCAGGTTGCTGACACCTGGCTCCGGAGGAAATTGCTCGCCACCTGTCCGTTAAGCGAGTTGGGGTTTCTCCGCATCAGCACCAATCCCAAGGCCTACAACCTCAGCATGGCCATAGCGCGCCAGGCGCTGGAGGCCTTCGTCAAAGCTCACAAAGTGGAGTTTGTCCCGGCCGATCTGCCGGCGATCGAGTCCGGAGCGCACAAGAGCGAAGCGGTCACTGACAGTTACGTGGTCGAGCTCGCGGCTCGCCGTGGGATGAAACTCGCCACCCTGGACACCGGCATCGCGCATGCCGCGGTTGAAGTTATAAGGTGATACAGCCACTGCGCGCTGGTCGCGCGAGCAACTCCGCGTTGTCCGCATGGCCCCGCTGCTCCAACGGCGGGGCCTCCAATCCGTAGATCCCCAGCGATAATAAGTCTCGGCGCCGCTTGTTTGGGGTGTAGTGTTCGGATTCCAATCTCCGGCTTGACTCGCGAGGCCGCCGTCCAGTCATACGTCAACAGCATCGCCCACTCTTCCCCTGACGTAGCCGCCCCCTGGGCGGAAACGCTCACCGACCCGAACCAGCGCAATAGCCAGATTGAAAACGTCGCTCGGCAATGGCTCCAGACCGACCGTGCCGCTGCCGAAGCCTGGCTCGCCAAGCTCAACCTGCCCGACGACCTCAAGAAGCGCGTGCTCAGCCGGCCGTGAGCATGAAGCAGACCAAAATGCGGCTCACCCTTTGTTACGGTGTGCCCCCTCTGGCCAAAGCCACAGCCAGGCATTCAACTGCCTCATTTCCAACCCCTTAGGAGCTTAGGAGGCCCCATCGTGAGGCCAATAAACTGGCACTTCTCCTGGTCCTGGCAGCGCTGGCCACCCTGCCCGCACCAGCCGAAAACCCGGAACTCGACACCTGGCGCCCACCAGGCAACACCCGACGCAATATGAACCAGCGCACCGTTAGGCTCTCCTTCCGCCGGAAGCCAGGGGCGCACAGCACCGTCAAGGCTTACGTCACTGTCCGGCTGTGGCAAGAGCGCGGTCCAAGGCAACTGCACTTGGCTTACCTGCCTGCCACCCAGGGCCTCTCCGCCTCGGACAAGCTCCTCCTCGAACAGCGGCTCCGGCAGAAGTGGCGGCGGCATTTCGGCCCAGGCGGCGTGGCCATTGATTGAGCGGCGACGGAGTCCAAATGGCGAGACCGGGATACGTCAAAGAAGCCTCGGCTCGAAAACAACTCCGCCAGTGGGAGTCCGGAGCCAAGGAGAAGCTCCTGCCGCAGTTTGGCGGTCCCAAGAGACAGACGAGCGAGATGGCTGGCGGCGAGTTTCATGTGCTGCTCCCGAAATCCCACCAGGGCATCGTGGACAGGCTCCGCCACAGCGGGCGCTCGGTGGACCCGGCGGAGGTCGCCACGTGGTGGGAGGAGCAGGAAGCCCCGCGCCTGCTCTGTTGTTACCATCGTTTCGCCGCCCGGCGCCCCGGCACGAAGTTTGGTCGCGCCGGCTATCTCCGCTATCTGGCCGGCAATCTCGCCCGTGGGCTCGCCGTCGCCCAGTTTCTCCGGGAGCATCCCAGTCCCTCCCTTTGCCCGCTCACCAACGGCACTGATCACTACTACTGACTCGCCTCATGGCCGTGCCGGACAAACTGATTGGTTTTTGCGCGCCCGCAGGTACTCAGCGCTGCGCGGGTGAGCAAATTAATCAGTAATCCAACAATCTTCTTAGGTTTCGTATAGCACTGCCGATAACAAGCATGATGTAGTTGTCACGAGGACATCGAATGGTTGGATTGAAACACTTGATGATGCGCTGGGCCATTTACCGCGCCGCGATGATTAAATGCAATCGACCGGCAGCATTTAGTCATTGATATTACCGTTGCCGCTCAGCACTACCGCAATACATGATTCCTGAGCCCCTAAAACCAATTCTCCCTAGTCCGCGCAGTGCTCATTACCTGCGTGCGCGCAAAAAGCCGATTCTTATCAGTTGGAGCTGGGTGACCGTCGTGGTTCTGGCTACGGCGCTGTCCGGCCTGGGTGCGGATTACGCCGGTTGGGCGGTCGGCGGCATCGCCAATGGCTACGGCACGATTCTGCACACGTCCAACAGCGGCGCTACTTGGGAACGCCAGGGGGCCGGGATGATTGCCAACGGGGGTGTTTCGGGCATTTCGGCCCTGGACCCGTCCACCGCCTGGGCCGCCGGCTCTGCGGTCAACGGCTATTCCGCAATCTATCGCACGATCGATGGGGGCCAGTCTTGGACGCGAATGGGTTCGCCAACGAACCTGCCCAACGCCGACCTGTTCAAAGTGAACGCCCTCGACGCCCAGCACGTTTGGGCGGTCGGCCCAGGCGCAATCCTGCATACTAGCGACGCCGGCACGAACTGGGTCAATCAGGTGCCCGCCGGGTTTGGCAGCCTCATGTTCCAGGGTATTTTCACGCCCGATGGCACCAATGTCTGGGCGACCGGCGGCTCTAACGACGGTTACGCGACGATTCTCAAAAGCACCGACGCCGGCCAGAATTGGGTCCGGCAAGGTGGAGGTGCCTTGACCAACGTGGACCATGTGCTGGGCGTGGCGGCGACGGACGGCAACCACGCCTGGGCAGTGGGGGGCCTGGGCAACAACGTTTTGAAGACCACGGATGGGGGCACCAGTTGGCAGATGATGGATCAAGGCGGCACTTATGACGCCAACGAATTGGCTGTGATCACCGCCAACGACGTCTGGGTGGCGCATGACAGCACCGTAAGATGGACGCACGACGGCGGGCAAACCTGGAGCAATCACAACACCGCAACCTACACCTTGGGCATTGCCGTCACTGACGCCACCAACGCCTGGGCGGTAGCCGCGGGGGCCATGGGTCAGGGCATTATCTACCACACCCGCGACGGCGGGGCCAACTGGGAAGAGCAAACGGTGACGGGTGGGACCCCGGCGGGGTTGTTTACCGTGTCCTTTGCCCCACAGTCCGTGCCAAGAGCCTATTGGTCCTACGCGATGCTCGGTGACACCCGGGGAGCCCGCGCCACAACCACCAACGGAATCAGCCTCTACCTCAATACCATCGCACAGAAGATCGCCACGCTCGGTCCAGATTTGGTGCTGGTGTGCGGCGACTTGGTGAATGGCAATGACGTGCCATCGGGCTCCCCGCTGGAGGACTATCCGGTGCAATTCACCAATTGGATGACGGCCATGCTGCCGGTCTATAACTACACCAACGGCACGGGCATCCCGATCTACCCCGTGCGTGGCAACCACGAGAACAACGACGCCGAAGGACCGCCCGTTAAAGACCTGAAGAAGGCTTATTACGAGGCTTTCAAGAACTACGTGCCGACCAATGGCCCCAACTACGATTTGACCAATGACCAGAGAGGTTTCACTTACTCCTTCACGCATAGCAACGTCACTTTTGTGGCCGCCGATCAGTACTTTTACTACGACGCGGCGGCGGGCGATAGCGGATACCATGATCTGGCGCGAGCATGGGTCAGCCAGCAGTTTCAGCAGGCCAACACACCGTATAAGGTCTTCATGGCCCACGAACCGATCTTCAACACGAGAAACACCAATCCGGGCGAGTTCTTCGGCACCGATGCCGCCGGGCTGCAAACGCGCGAGCAGTTTTGGAACGCGCTCGGCACCAACGGCGTCCAGCTATACCTGACCGGTCATATCCACAACGAAACCGTCGCCCGCACCACCGATGACTACGGGAACCCGATTTTCCAATTGATGGCCGGCAACGGCGGCGCGCCTTTGGAAGCGTTAGGCACGGGGCATGAGCCGGGGGTGGACGTGCAATACACCAATGGCGACTTCGGATTTGCGCTGGCAACCGTAACCGCCGACGCTCTGACCATCCAATATTACTCGCTCAATACGAACAATAACAGTTGGACGGTGGCGGACTACGTCACCCGCCTTGGAACGACGCTTAAGTTCAGCCGTGAGGGCGGCAATATCAACTTGAGCTGGATAGGCGGCGGCACGCTGCAATGTGCGACGAACCTGATGCCGGTTAGCACTTGGACCGACGTGACCACCAACGGCGTGTGGACGGAACCGATGAGCAAATCAGCGAAGCTCTTCCGGGTGAGGAAATACTGATTGATTTGGTTTTCATGCGCCCGCAGGTACTCAGCGCTGCGCGGGTGATTTGGCGGTGTTGGTCGAGTGCGCGACTCCCTCCGGAACTCCAGTCTCTGGTGATCTACTTGCCGCTGTGACAATGTTTGGGCTCGCGGGGACGCTCGCCTTCGAGCGTGGCAATTGGGCAAAAAGCTTGGGACGGCACAACGGCAGAACCTACGGTGAGAAAACAGGTCGTAACAACTGGATGCGAATCGGCCTGGCCATCGCCCGGGCGGATTACCCTGCCGCAACCCCGCCGCTCAAGCCCAATATACTACCTTTCTGGGACCGACCTTTTCAGGCAACATGACAAGCTCATTAACTGACCCCTTCTTCGGGCGTCGAGTTGGCTGGCCTGCTCAAACTGCGACGCGGCCTCGCCATGCCGGTCCAGCGCCACCAGCACCAATCCCAGATTGTTGTGGAAGCTCGCAGTCTTCGGAGACATCCGAACCGCTTTGGAAAGCCAGTCCAGCGCCTCCAGGTTCCGGCCTCGCTCATATTCCAGAACGCCCAGCAGGTTCATGGCATCGGCGTTTCTGGCGTCCGCGCGCAACACGGTGTGGTAAAGTTGCTCCGCTTCATCCGGACGCCCGGCGTGGTGGAGCGCCAGCGCCGCTTGCAGCTTGTCGAGCAGGGTTGGCTTCATAGGAATCCGGTTTCTGGCGCGGGAATGCCTGGCGCCAACGGCGTTGGCCGGAAAGAACGATCCTGCAACGCCTTAACCAGTTCGGCGATCACAGACCCCCAGTCGCCGGGAGCCGGTTGGCGGAAAAGCCGCACGGTAGGATACCACGGCGTGTCCTCGCGCTGGAGCAGCCAGCGCCAGTCCGGCGCGTAGGGCAGCAGCATCCATACGGGACGCCCCAGTGCTCCCGCGAGATGGGCAACTGAAGTGTCCACGGTGATCAGAAGGTCGAGCGTAGCTAATGCCGCTGCGGTATCTCTAAAATCGCCGAGGTGGGGTGACCAGTCGGTAATCAGCGCAGCTCCAGTCAGTTGGCTCAAGTCACCCGTTCGCGGACCGACTTGGAGACTGAAAAACTGGTTGCCTGGCAGGGCGAGCAAGGGGGCGAAAGCTGCCAGAGGGGCGGAGCGGTTGGCGTCATTGGGGTGGTCGGCATTGCCCGCCCAAACCAACCCGATACGCCGGCACTCGGGATCTTTGTCCTGCGCCTGTGACTGCCGGAAATTGGGCGGCGCGTGAAGATAGGAGACAGTTGCCGGGATGGTATCGAGTGATGTACCGAAGACGCGGGGCAGGCTGAGTAGCATCGCATAGCTATCACAGCCGGGCGTTGGCCCCGAGTCCGGGACCGCCAGGTCCACACCCTCGGCCGTCTTCACCAAGTTCACCAGGCTTGCAGGGCAGGACACGATCACGCGGCCAACCCTGGCCTTGACCAGCGGCGTGTAGCGCAGGAATTGAAGGCAATCCCCGATCCCCTGCTCAGCACAAAGCAAGACGGTCTGGCGAGGGGCGCGCTCACCCTGCCATTTGGGAACGCCGAGGTTGGGGTCGAGGTGTGGGTTGACCCGAAAACGCCACTCGAATTCCTCCCAACCCTCCAGTAACCGGCCCGCTACCAGCAGTGAAAGGGCCAGGTTCCAATGTGCGACGGCAAGATCAGGCGCCAAGCGAAGCGCCTGCCGCAAATAGACGATTGACTCGCCAATCTGATTTTGGGCGCCGAGGGCTTTCCCTAAGTTGTTCAGTGCGGACAGATGGGCTGGGTCAAGTTGGAGCGCCTTGCGTTGCGCTTGGACGGCCAGATCCCAGCGATTCATGGATCCGAGGCAGATGCCCAAATCAACGTAGTGGGCCGGTTCGTTTGGGGCACAGCCGATGGCTTTGCCAAGCAAGGGGGCCGCCAGTTCGAAGCTGCGGTTAGTCATGGCCATTTGAGCCAGACCGGACCATGCGGGCGCGTGACTGGGATCCATGTCGAGCACCTGTCGGTAGAGCATCTCCGCTGCGCTAAACCGGCTTTCAGAACGCATGGATTCAGCGCTGGTCATCAAGGCTGCAATTCTCATTATGGTCCTGCCCTCACCCGGCACCTCCATCTCGTCCATTAATCTCTGTTTACTCCTGTTGGGTTTACCAGTGAACCTCACGGTCATTCTCCGACGGCGCGGACTCGTAAAGGCGTCAGTTAATGAGATTGTCATCTTGCCAGCAGCCTTTGGTCTGTGGGCTAGGCAGGCAGTTTGTCTCTCCGCTGCTGCAGCAGCCACGCCAGGTGCCCGCGCGTGCCCATGCTCAGCCGCTCCGCAATCCAGGCCAGCGGCAGCGTCGTCTGCGAACGCAACTTCCAGGCTAAATCCACCTTCCTCGGCTCGCCCTTCCGCCGGGCTTTAAGGTCCGCCTCGCTCCAGCCCATCCGTTTCAGCCCCGCCACCACCAGGCGCTCCGCCTGC
>Ga0194060_10000504_pt1 | contig 28286 bp, 35 predicted proteins | sample SepL225m_MetaG_FD_163427 | JGI IMG/M metagenome (GOLD analysis project Ga0194060, IMG submission 163427) | Anoxic zone freshwater microbial communities from boreal shield lake in IISD Experimental Lakes Area, Ontario, Canada - Sep2016-L222-5m | ecosystem: Environmental > Aquatic > Freshwater >...
TCCTCAAGGTCGGTGCGGAAAACGAGATCATGCTGCGGCGCGAGGAGATCGTGCTGCGCGAAAGCGGCGTGATCGCGTTCGGTCAGTCCAGCGCCAAGACCGAGGAGCTGGTCGAATTCAAGTGCGAGTGAGCACGCCCGCGGTTGACATCCCGGGCGCCGGGCGCGATCGGTGTTGGCGCCGGATTTGACCCGGCCCGGTTGCCATCAACGTCCGGGCACGCGCTCCCGATGGTTAGTGCAAGCTGCCATGACTGCCGCATCCATGCTGTGCCTGCTGCTTTTGCTTGCGGTGCAGAGCGCCGGGGCGCAGACGCCGCAGGCAGTCCCGGGCAGGGCGCCAACCGACCTGGTCAATACGCAGGAACCGGTCCGAGGCGATAAGGCTAACGACGCGAAGCCGGGCCAAGCGCCCGCGCCGGTCAAGGTCGAGCCGGCGTCCGGCACCAAGCCTGCGGCAAAGCCGGTTTCTAAAAAAACCGCGACGAAAAAGACAACGTCCAAAAAGACTGCGTCCAAAAAACCCGGAAAGGCGCCCGAAGCAGCGGCCAAGGCGAAGAAGGCCTATGAGCCCGCCGAGGGGACAAAAGCCAAGCCTGCGCCCGTTAAACCCGCGGCAAAGGCAAAACCCAAAGCTGCGGCAAAGAAGCCGGTTGCCGCCGGCGCGGATGCGTCCAAAGCTGCGCCCGGGACCCCCGCGGCCGCGCCGCCGCCGCAACCGGGCGAGCGCAATCTGCTCGGCATGCGCCAGGCCGACGCGCGCTACCAGGAAGGCGTCGAACTCGAGCGGCGCGGCGACCTGCGCGCCGCCGTCGCGGCCTACCAGCAGGCGGGCGAGAGCGGCCACGCGCTGGCGCAGAAAAAACTCGGCGACTTCTACGGCACCGGCAACGACGTGATCGAGCGCGACTACGAGACCTCGCTGCGCTGGTACGAGCGGGCGCGGCAGCAGGGCGTCGATACTCCCAAGCCGTTCAGCTATCCCGGGGTGCGGCGCTAATTTGTTCACGGCCAGCCCCCCCGAGCATCATGTCACCGTCCCGCTCCACGACCCGCTGAAAGTCGGCACGCTGGCCGCGATCCTCGCTGACGTTGCGGCTCACCAGAAAATGAGCCGTGACGAACTGCGGGATCGACTCTTCGGCTGAAGCCGAAGCGGCGCGACAACAGAGGGCTCAGTCCCTGAGCGCCAGCCATTCCCTCGCCCCGCTTGCGCGGGAGAGAACGCGAAACTATAGTAGAAATGCACCGGAAACTATAGTAATCTAAGCAGCAATACAAAAGTAACCATGCGCAGCTTATCTATTCAATAACAATGACTAATAATAAAAACGTAAAACTTTCATCGGCCCTAAGAGCGCTGAAAAAATTGCAGATCAGGCACAAGGGCGTGGTGGCATCTGGCGATCTCGGGAGTGCGCACCGAAGGATACTCCTGAGCACCGGTTTTTTGCACCAAGTGATGAAGGGCTGGTACATCTGCGCCGATCCTCGCGATGGCGGCGGCGACAGCACTGCATGGTACGCAAATTTTTGGGCGTTTCTGTCGGGCTACTTGTCCAGGAACTTCGGCAAGCGCTATTGCCTGAACCCTGAAGCATCGCTGCTGATGCAAACGGGCAGCACGGTGGTCCCGCGTCAGGTAGTTGCAATCGCGAAGACAGGTGGAGCGCGAGCGATCAGCCTGCCTTTTGACACCTCTTTGCTGGTCTATCCGGATGAAAGCCGGGTGCCAGGAACGCGAATCGAGGCCCGGGGACTGCAGGTCTATCCCGTGGCGGAAGCGTTGTGCCTGGTTCCACCGTCGTTCTTTCGCAACAAACCGAGGGACGCCGAGATTGCGCTTGGGTTACTGCGCGACCCGGCGGAAGTGCTTGCGCTACTGCTGACGGGAAAGGGTCAGCCTACCGCCGCGGGCCGGCTTGCCGGAGCGCTGCGCTTTGTCGGCCGCGGGGCGGAAGCGGACCGCATTCTGAGCACGATGGCAAAGGCCCACCATCGGGTGCACGAACACAATCCGCTGAAGATACCCGCGCCCTCGCTCGGCACCGCGCGCGAGCGCTCTGCGTATGTTCTGCGCATCGCCGCCATGTGGCAGGGATGGCGCAAGGATGTTATCGCGGAATTTCCGCCGGAGCCGGGCATCACCGCGAACACCAGGCAATACCTCGGCCAGATGCAGGAGCGCTACGCGGCTGACGCCTACAACTCGCTTTCGATCGAAGGCTATCAGGTCACCGATGCGCTGATCGAGCGCGTTGCCCGCGGTGGCTGGAACCCGGAGGCAACCCCCGGGGACAAGAAGGACAAGGACGCGATGGCGGCGCGCGGTTATTACGAGGCCTTCCAGGCGGTCAAGGCCAGCATCGGGAAAGTCCTGAAAGGACAAAATGCGGGCGAGGTCGCTCGGGTCGACCATCACGACTGGTATTCGGCATTGTTCCGGCCTGCGGTGACGGCCGGCATTGTGGAGGCAAGCCAGCTCGCCGGCTATCGCACCGGTCCGGTTTTCATCCGCAACTCGAAGCACACGCCATTGCCGCGGGAGGCGCTGCTCGACGCCATGGAGAAACTGTTCGGGCTGTTGTCCTCCGAGCCCAGCGCCGCCGTTCGCGCGGTGCTCGGGCACCATCTGTTCGTGTTCATCCATCCCTATTTCGACGGAAATGGAAGAATCGGTCGCCTCATGCTCAATGTGATGCTGGCCTCGGGAGGTTATCCCTGGACCGTGGTACGGATGAAGCGTCGCGCCAAATATATGGATGCACTGGAGGCGGCTAGCGTCCACGGCAACATCACGCCGCTGGCACGGTTCATTGCGGACGAAATGCAAACTCCACCGCTGACGATCAAAGGCTAGGCCTTGAGCCGGGAGATACTGAAAGATCGGGAAAATTCGAGATGAAGACGTGAACTCACACGGGATTTTGCGGTGTCAAGAAAAAGTCTAAAGCGCTACCGCTTTTAGACCTGGCTGCTTTTTTCATAAGAATGGTTTTAATCTGAGTTGAAAACCCGATTGGAATGCTTTGTTTTTTTGTTGTTTTCCCGCATTACCCCCTTGCATTTCTGAATCCGCTGCAAGATACTGTTAGACCCGGGGTGGAAGGACGACGATGTGGCAGATTATTCCGTCGCCTCAGTAGCTTGCCTGTCGAGTCGATACGCTTGGATGGATTCCATCGCGAGCGGGAGTAGGCTCGCGCCTGCGCCGCGCGCATTCACCGCGTTCACGTCGTTTGTCCCGGGTGCGGCGAACCGTGCGTCGACGAACATGTCGACGAACAGTTTGTCGACGAACCTAAGGTTCGCCGGTTAGCCGCGCACATGGCTGCAGCCCCGCTCAAAACGCTAGGCCGTTACGAGCTCGAGCGCGTCCTCGGCAAGGGCGCGATGGGCGTCGTCTACGAGGCGCTCGATCCCAGGCTGCACCGCAAGGTCGCGATCAAGACCATTCTGAAGAGCGCGCTCGACGATGATACCGCGCGCGAATACTCGATGCGCTTCGCGCGCGAGGCGCAGGCGGTGGCGCGGCTCAACCACCCGAACATCGTGCAGGTCTACGACTTCGGCGAGGAAGGCGATGTCGCCTACATCGTCATGGAGTTCATCCGCGGCAAGGAACTGAAGTCGTTCTTCGACGCGAACGAAATGTTCGACAAGACCGACATCGTCCGCATCATGGGCGAGCTGCTCGACGCGCTGGCGTTCGCGCACGAGAACGGCATCATCCACCGCGACATCAAGCCGGCCAACGTGATGATCGACGCCCAGGGCCGGGCCAAGCTGGCCGACTTCGGCGTCGCCCGCCTGTCGGACATGGATCGCACCCAGGCCGAGCGCACGCAGGCGGGCACCATGGTGGGCACGCCCGCCTATATGTCGCCCGAGCAGATCCAGGGGCAGCAGATCGACGGGCGCACCGATATCTTCTCGGCGGGCGTGGTGCTGTATCAGTTCCTCACCGGTCAGAGGCCGTTCACCGGGGCCGGCGCGTGGACGATCGCGAAGAAAATCATCCAGGAAGAGCCGCCGCTGCCATCCTCGATCAACGTGGCGCTGCCCAAGGAATTCGACCTGGTGGTGGCCAAGGCGCTGGCGAAGCAGCCGGAAAACCGCTATCTGAATGCGCGCGACTTCGCGCGTGCGTTAAAGCGCGTGCTCGAAGGCAAACCGGCGGAGGACGACGACGTCACCATCGTCGGGCGCAAGCCCGGGGGCATGGCGGACAAGGCCGAGGCGAAAGCGGAACCGACCAAGGCCGAGGCGGCGGAGGCGGCACAATCGCAGGAAATCGAGCTCGAATTCTGGCGTGCGATCAAGGACAGCGACGACCCGGACGATTTCGAACTGTATGTCGAGCAGTTCCCGAAAGGCACCTACAAGGCTCTCGCGCAACGCAAGATCATGAAGCTCAAGCGTGGCCACGCGGCCACGCCGGAGGAAGAGCAAAGCAGTTCGGGCGCGCACCCGGCGGATGACCTGAAAGAAGCGCAGGCCGAAGAAGAAAAACTGCGTCTGGAGGAAGAGAAGAAGTCGGCCGAAGCCAAAGCCAAACAGGAAGCCGACGAAAAGGCGAAGCGCGAAGCCGACGAAAAGGTGAAGCGCGAAGCCGAGGCCAAGGCAAAACAAGCAGCCGAAGAACAGGCAGCGCGTGAAGCCGAAGCGAAGGCCAAGCAGGAAGCCGAGGAGCAATCAAGACGCGAGGCCGAAGCAAAAGCCAGGCGCGACACCGAAGAACAAGCGAAACGCGAAGCCGAGGCCAAGGCGAAACAAGAAGCCGAGGCGGCGGCCCGGCGTGAAGCCGAAGCAAAAGCCAAACGCGAAGCGGAAGAGCAGGCAAGGCAGGCGGCCGAAGCCAAGGCGAAACGCGAAGCCGAGGAGCAGGCAAGGCAGGAGGCCGAAGCCAAAGCCAAACAGGAGGCCGAGGCGAAAGCCCGGCGCGAAGCCGAGGAAGCGGCCCGACGCGAAGCCGAAGCGAAAGCCAGGCGCGAAGCCGAGGCTGCGGCCCGGCGCGAGGCTGAAGTAAAGGCCCGGCGCGAGGCGGAGGAGAAAGCCAGGCTAGAGGCGGCGGAGCGGGCCAAGCGCGAGGCGGAGGAGAAGGCCAGGCTCGAAGCGGCGGCGAAGGCGAAGCGCGAAGCGGAAGCCGCGGCTGCGCGCGAAGCCGAAGCAAAAGCCAAACGTGAAGCCGAGGAAAAGGCGCGGCAGGAGGCGGCGGCCAAGGCCAGGCGCGAAGCCGAAGAGAAGGCCAGGCTGGAGGCGGCGGCGAAGGCGAAGCGCGCCGCCGACGAGCAGGCGAAGCGCGAAGCCGATGCGCAGGCCCGGCGCGAAGCTGAAGAGAAAGCAAGGCGCGACGCCGAGGCGAAAGCAAGGCGCGATGCCGAGGCGCGCGCGCGCAAGGAAGCGGAAGACCGCGCGCGCGAGGAAACCAAAGCGAGGGCCCGCAGCGAGGCCGCGGAGAAGGTGCAGCGCGCTCAAGGCGCAGGGGTTGCCGACGCGGTTTCAAGCCCCGCCGCAGCGCCCGCGGGAAGCAAGAGTTCGATGCTGGTGCCGGGCATCATCGGTGCGCTCGTCGTTGCGGGCGGCGCGGCCTATTTCGTGATGAAGCCCTCCCCCGCGCCGCAGACCGTGGCCCAACCGCAGCCGGAGCAGGCGGCGCCGGAGCAGCCCAAGGTCGCGCCGGCCAAGGCCAAGCCCGATCCTGCCCAGGCCAAGGCCGAGCAGGAAGCTGCGACCAGGGCGAAGGAACTCCAGGCCGCGACCGACAAGGCGAAAGCCGAGCAGGAAGCCGCCGACGCCAAGGTGAAAGCCTTGCAGGAAGCGGCCAAGGGTAAATCGCAGCAGGATGCCGCCAAAGCCAAGGCCGAACTGGACGCGGCGACCGCCAAGGCCAAGGCGCAGCAGGAGGCCACGGCCAAGGCTAAAGCGGAACAGGAAGCCGCCGCCAAAGCCAGGGTGCAGCAAGAGGCCGCCGCCAAGGCGAAGGCCGAGCAGGAGGCGGCTGCCGCCAAAGCCAAGGCCGAGCAGGAAGCCGCTGCGTCCAGGGCCAGGGCGCAGCAGGACGCCGCCGCCAAGGCCAGGGCCGACCAGGATGCGGCCGCGGCCAAAGCCAAAGCGGAACAGGAAGCGAAAGCCAAAGCCGATCAGGAAGCGGCGGCCAGGGCCAGGGCGCAGCAGGAGGCAACAGCCAAGGCGCCGCCGGTGCAAGTGGCCAGCGCTCAGCCGAGCGTGAACGCCTCCGCGCTCTATCAGCAAGGTCTCGCGGCGGAGAACGGCGGCGACGTCAAGGGGGCGGTCAAGCTGTACAAGCAGGCGGCAAGCGCAGGCAACGGTCCTGCGGCGAAGCGGCTCGGTGACATTTTCGGCAACGGCAAGGGCGACGTCGGCCGCGATTACCAGGAGTCGCTGCGCTGGTACGCCGTCGCGCGCAAGAGCGGGGAAACGGTACAGGACGTCAAGCCGCGCTGACGCCGAGCGGCTTCAGGGCCAACTGGCGCTTGTCGTCGCGCGGCGCGAGTATCGCTGGTCTTGATCGGGGGGGGATTGGGTCGGGGTGAACTGGAGTGGTAGAATAAAAACCGGTGGACTAGCAAAATTAGCGGAGTAACAAAGGTGGTGGATAAACATCCGGCACAGCCTGATCCGGACCAGAGTCGACGCTGATGGATAAACCCCAGAACGAATACGATCCCGATGCGACGTGGACGGGAGCGGCGCCCGCGGCGCAGGAACCCGGGCGGACTTTGTTCGATGCCGGGATTGCAAACGACGATCCGGACGCAACCCTGGCCGGCGGCCTGGCAGCGCGAACGCCTGCGGCGTCGGACCCTGATGCGACCATCGTTGCCGGAGTGCGGCCGGCGGCGGGTTCCGCAAATCAGGCGGCGGCCGCGGCCAAGACGCCAGTTCAGGGCCAGCAGCAATTTCAGGTGCGGGGCGAACCGGTCGCGGCGGAACTCGAATTTCTGGTCGGCCTCAACCCGCTGGTCGCGGCGGCCAATCTGGTGTTCTCGGCGGTGCCGCAGATCCGCAGTTCCCTGCGGCATCCGGCGCCCGGCGCGCTGCGCACGGAAATGCTCAACCATGTCGGCAAGTTCGAACAGAAGGCGGCAGCGAAGGGCTACGACGCCGACACCGTGGCGGTGGCACGCTATGCGCTGTGCGCGCTGGTCGACGAGTCGGTGCGCAAGACGCCTTGGGCGGTGGCGGCGCAATGGGACCGGCAAGGTCTGCTGCAGACGCTCTATGGCGAACACGACGGCGACGAGAAATTTTTCGCGGCCCTGGGCCGCATGGCGGAAAGCCCCGCTGCCAATGTCGACGTGCTCGAATTCTTCGATGTTTGCCTCGGTCTCGGCTTCGAGGGCAAGTTCCGGCAGGCGGGGGGCAAGGCGCAGCTCGATCTGGTGCGGGGGCGGCTGAAGGACATGATCCGGCGCGAGCCCGCCGGCGCAAGCCGCCAGCTTTCGGAGCGCTGGCGCGGCCTGGAGACGCCGGTCCGGCGCGGTTCGAAATGGTTCCTGGCGTGGGTGAGCGCCTGCGCTTGCGCCGCCATCCTGGTCGCGGCTTACCTCGGTTTCCGCGTCATGCTGGGAACGGCTGCGGAACCGGCGGCGCGCGCGCTCGCCGGCCTGCGCGCGCCGCCGCCACCGGCGGTCGCAAAGCCCGCCGGCCCGCCGGTCGCGGCGCGGCTCAGAAATACGCTCGTGCGCGAAATCGACGGCGGGCTCGTCACGCTGCAGGAGGACGGGATGCAAAGCGTGGTCACGATCCGGGGCGACCAGCTGTTCGCCTCGGGAAGCGCCTCGATCGACGCGCGCTATATTCCGGTGGTGCTGCGCGTCGCCCAGGCGCTGGGCAAGGTGCCGGGGCCGGTGATCGTCGCCGGGCATACCGATGATGTGCCGATTCGCACGGCGCGGTTTCCGTCGAACTGGGAACTGTCGCGCGAGCGCGCGCAGTCGGTGGCGAAGCTGATGGCCGGGGACATCGTCGACAAGGGGCGCCTGCACACCGAGGGGCTGGCCGATTCCGAACCGCTCGCACCCAACGACTCGGCGGCGAACCGGGCGAAAAATCGCCGCGTGACGATCATCCTCAAGGTTGTTCCCGCACCATGAACTGGCTGACTTGGCTTAGGCACCGTCGTTTCTGGGAGGCGCTGGCGGTTGCGGCGCTGGCCTTGGCGCTGTGGTACGGCGGCGACCTGCTGTCGTTCGGCGAGTTTCATCCGCTGGAATCGCCCGCCGACCGGGGTACGGCGATCGCGGCGCTCATCGTTGCCTGGGGGCTGCTGGAGGCGTTCGCGACCTGGCGCCAGCTGAGCGCGAACCAGCGCCTGCTCGACGGCATCGCCGGGAGCGGGGAAACGGGAGAGCGTTCGGCGCAGGAGGTGGCGGAACTCGGGGCGCGTTTCAGTGAAGCCGCGACGGTGCTGAAGAAGACGCGGTTCTGGGACGCCAACGGCGAGCGGCGCACGCTGCACGAACTGCCCTGGTACGTGTTCATCGGCGCACCCGGATCGGGGAAGACGACGGCGCTGGTGAATTCCGGCCTGCACTTCGTGCTCGGGAAGGAGGAGGGCGCGCAGCCGGTGAAGGGGGTGGGCGGAACGCGCAATTGCGACTGGTGGTTTACCGACGAGGCGGTGCTGCTCGATACCGCGGGACGCTACACCACGCAGGACAGCGAGAAAAGCGTGGACGCGACGGCGTGGAACGCCTTCCTCGAACTGCTGAAGAAATTCCGCCCGCAGCTGCCGTTGAACGGCGTGATCGTCACGCTGAGCGTCTCCGATCTGCTCTATTCGTCGGATGCCGAGCGCGAGCAATACGGGATACGCGTGCGCGAGCGGATCCGCGAACTGTACGAGCGCCTTGGCGTCCGCCTGCCGGTATACCTGCTCGTGACCAAGGCGGACCTGCTCGCCGGTTTCATGGAGTTCTTCTCCGAGTTCGACCGCGAGGCGCGCGCGCAGGTGTGGGGCGTGACCTTCACCGATACCGGGGATGTTCGCAGTCCAAGCGGAATCGGCGCCACCTTTCTCGGCGAGTTCGTGCAGCTTGAGCGCAGGCTGTACGCACAACTGCTCGATCGCCTGTATCAGGAACGCGACTTGCAGCGGCGTTCGCTGATTTACAGTTTCCCGCAGCAGTTCAGCAGCACCGGCGGGCTGATCGCGGAATTCCTGGACCGCGCCTTCGGTGCCGTCCCCGGCGAAATCGGGCCGCGTCTGCGGGGAGCGTATTTCACCAGCGGCACGCAAGAAGGCACGCCGATCGATCGTGTGCTCGGAACGCTGGCGCGCACCTTCCACATGGAGCGCAGCATCCTGCCGCCGGCGATGTCGAGCGGCAAGAGTTTTTTCCTGACGCGGCTGCTGCGCGAAGTGGTGTTTCACGAAGCGGGGCTCGCGCACGCGGACGAGAGCCGCGCGCGCCGCGACCGGCGTGCCGCGTTCGCGGCGGCGGCGGCCTGCGTCGTGCTGACCGTTGCGCTCGCCGCCGCCTGGGCCCTGAGTTATTCGCGCAACCGGACCTTCATCGCCGACCTGGAAGCGGAAGCCGCGGGATTGCAGGCAAAGCTGGCGGCGCTCGGACAGCGCGATGCGGATCTCGCCCCGGCGGTGGCAACGCTCAACGGCCTGCGCGACCTGCCCGCGGGTTACTCCGTCCGTAGTCAGACGGGACAGTCGGTTCCGTGGAGCATGGGTCTCGGGCTCTACCAGGGCGACAAGCTCGGCGACCTCGCGCTGCGCGCATATCGCAATGCGCTGCGCGATGTTCTGCTGCCGCGGATTGCGGACCGAATCGAGGCGAGGCTGGACGCGGCGCGCGCGCCGGACGAAGTGCGGCGCCTGCTCGCCGCCTACCTGATGCTCTACGGCGTCGAGCGCCTCGATCAGGGCGCAGTCGAACAGTCGGCGGCCGCATTGAACGGCGTGCTGTTTGCCGGGGATGTCAACGCGGCGCTGCGCGACGACATGCGCGGGCACTTGAAGGCAAGCCTGGAAATGCGACCGATCGAAATGCTGCGGCCGCGCAATGACGACCTGGTCGCGGCGGCGCGGCGCAGGATCCCCGGCGCGGCAGGATCGTAGCCGGTCCGCCGGCGCGAGAGTCGTCTCGACCCGCTATGCCCGGCAGCAAGATCGCCTGCGTCACCGGTTGGTATGGAAAGCTGCCTGCCAGGGGCGACTTCATCTCGCGCAGCTTGCCGCGTGCATTCGTGCGGCGGTGGGATGCCTGGCTGCAGTCGGTGATCGGATCGGGCAGCGAACGGCTGGGACCACGCTGGCGCGAATGTTATTCCGGCGCGCCGGCCTGGCGCTTCCTGCTTTCACCCGGCCTAGCGGCTGCGGGCGCCGTCGCCGGGGTGCTGATCCCAAGCGCCGATCGTGTCGGGCGCCTGTTCCCCTTGACCTTGGCGACTGTGCTCGCGCCAACCTGCGTCGATCTGGCGAAAACGCTGATCGCAGCGGAAGCCTGGTTCGCCTCGCTCGAGGCGGCTGCCGGCGCCGCGCTCGATCCGGCGCTTGACCTGGACGCGCACGACGAACGCATCAAGGCGATCGTGTTTCCCGCCGACGATGTCGTTCGCCTGGAGCCCGGGGGCGGGGTTGCTCCGATGCGGCCGGACGAATCGGTCGGCGCGCGTGCAGTTCATGCACGGTTGGAGCTCGGGGACGACGGTCCTGCGGAGGAGGCGATTTTGCGGCTGCGGGGGCGGTTAGCCAAAGAAACCGAGCCGTGCGCGCTCTGGCTGACCCGGGGTTCCGAGCCGTTCGGCGAGTGGGCTCTGGCGACCGCGGGACTGCCGCCGGACGAGCAGTTTTGCGCGATGCTCGACGGGGATTGGCAGGGGCACGGCTGGTCGTAGCGTGCGCGCATGGAATGTCACGGTTTAGCGAACGCCGCGTTTGAGAGGGCGCGGGTCCGTGGTGTATAGTGCTGAATCCTTGATCAGCGTCCCGATGCCCCGAGTCAAACATCCATGCCATTCGCGTTGAAAATCGTAAGCGGGGCAGCCGGCGGTCGCTGGCAGACGCCGAAAGTCATGGCGATGCTGCGGCCGAGGGCGACCATCGGCCGCGGCAGCAACTGTGATCTGATTCTGGATGACCCGAGCAAACAGCTCTCCCGCGTGCATGCGGTCGTAGCCGAGCAGGACGGCGGCTACCTGCTCGAGGTGGTGTCGAAAGTCAGTTCCGTGCAGGTCAACGGGCAGCCGCACGGGCCCGGGACTACCGTAGCGATCGAGCCGGGCGACCGCATTGAGCTTGGCGGTTACGTGATTGAAATAGTCGCCGACGGCGGTGGCGCCCGCGCCCAGGCGCCTGTCGATGCCACCGTAATGGATCCTGGAGTGTTGCATCGCGACGACCCGACGGCGCCGCGCATGCCCCCGCCGGAGGCTGCGCAGGCGGGAGCGAAGGATATTGCCGAGCTTATCGGCACCGCCCCGCCCGAAAGCGACCCGCTGGGAATCTATGCCGCCCCGCCGGAGCCGGCCGATATTGCGCCGGTTGCCGACGCGGGCCGATCCGCCGCCGCGCCCGGACGGACGGCCGCCAGGCGCAAGAAGGGCATGATAGAAATGCTGGCGGAGGAGGCGGACGCGCAGGAGAAGCTTGAGGCGTCCGGCGCATCGCGCACCGCGGAAGGCGCGTCCGCTGCCAGTGCAGGTTCCCCGTCCGGGGGAGATGGCGCCGCGCTGCTGCGCGCTTTTCTGGAAGGGGCCGGACTGGGCCACCTGAAGGCGACGGATTACGACGGGGAGTGCTTCATGCGCGATAGCGGCGCGCTGGTGCGCGCTGCGGTCGAGGGCATCATCGGACTGTTGATCGCCCGCGCTGAAATGAGAAAGGAGATTCACAGCGAGGACCGGACCATGGTCACGTCGCGCGACAACAATCCGCTCAGGCTGATGACGGACACGAACGAGGCGCTGAGCTATATCTTCGACCCGAACACGCCCGAAGGGGCGTTTCTGCAACCCGCGGAAGCGGTGCGGGATGCCTGCAGCCAGCTTCGCGCGCACGAAATAGCGCTCATGGCGGCCATGCGCGCCGCCATCGCAGGTGCGATCGAGCGCTTCGATCCGGACAAGATCGAGGAGGAAATGCTGAAGAGCCGCGGCCGCGTCATGCTGGGCAAGAAAGCGGCGCTATGGGATTATTTTGTCGCGTACCAGGCCAGACTCGGACGCGATGTCGAGGACGATTTCAACCGCGTGTTTTCGCGGGAATTCCTGGGAACCTACACGGCGCAGGTGGACCGGTTGCGCGGCAAGCGCTGAGGCTGCGGCACTTTCGCGAGGTGCGGCTCTGCGGACCGGGCGATCGCACGCCAAAATCCGGCATTCGATTCCGGTTTGACTGCGATGGGCAAAAAGCGCATAATCTTCCGTTTCGTTCGGAGGGGTGCCCGAGTGGTTAAAGGGGGCAGACTGTAAATCTGTTGGCCTTGCGCCTACGTTGGTTCGAATCCAACCTCCTCCACCAGGTCTTTTTGCGGCGCGGGTTGACAGTTTTGGTACTGGATCGGTAACAGAAAGGGGTGGAAAGGGTTCGGTCGTGAAACGCGGGTGTAGCTCAATGGTAGAGCAGAAGCCTTCCAAGCTTACGACGAGGGTTCGATTCCCTTCACCCGCTCCAGCAAGCTGGTCCCGGGATCGGGCGGCAATGGACAAGGCGGACAGTGCGGACAGTGCGAACAGTGCGAACGATCGAGCGAAACTATTGGGTCGGTGGCCCCAAGTAAGGGACTTTGAGCTAGCGGCCTTGAGTTAGTGGGCCTGAGTAATTAATGAGTCGGTCGGCGAAAGCGAACGAAGCGAACGCAAGCGGCGATTTTGGATCTGGGTCGAATTCGGCCGTTGTAGCTCAGTGGTAGAGCACTCCCTTGGTAAGGGAGAGGTCGCGCGTTCAATCCGCGCCAACGGCACCATGAGTAATGAGCAGTTTGATCATCGATAAAGAAGGACAATCATCATGTCAAAAGCTAAATTTGAGCGCACGAAGCCGCACGTGAACGTAGGGACGATAGGACACGTGGACCATGGTAAGACGACGCTGACGGCGGCGATCACGCTGGTGTTGTCGAAGAAGTTTGGTGGAGAGGCGAAGGCGTACGACCAGATTGACTCGGCGCCGGAGGAGAAGGCACGGGGGATCACGATCAACACGGCGCACGTGGAGTACGAGACGACGAACCGGCACTATGCGCACGTGGACTGCCCGGGGCACGCGGACTACATCAAGAACATGATCACGGGTGCGGCGCAGATGGACGGGGCGATACTGGTGGTGTCGGCGGCCGATGGCCCGATGCCGCAGACGCGGGAGCACATACTGCTGGCGCGGCAGGTGGGGGTTCCGTACATTATTGTTTACATGAACAAAGCTGATTTGGTGGACGATGCGGAGCTGCTTGAGCTGGTGGAGATGGAAGTGCGCGAGCTTCTGTCCAAGTATGAGTTTCCCGGGGAAGCGACGCCGATCATCATCGGCTCGGCGCTGAAGGCGCTCGAAGGCGACAAGAGCGACATGGGCGAAGGCTCGATCTTCAAGCTGGCCGATGCGCTCGATAGCTACATCCCGATGCCGAAGCGGGCGATTGATGGTCCGTTCCTGATGCCGGTGGAGGACGTGTTCTCGATCTCGGGTCGGGGGACGGTGGTGACCGGGCGGGTGGAGCGCGGGATTGTGAAGGTGGGCGAGGAGATTGAGATTGTGGGCCTGAAGCCGACGATCAAGACGGTGTGCACCGGGGTGGAGATGTTCAGGAAGCTCTTGGATCAGGGGCAGGCGGGGGACAACATCGGGGTGCTGCTGCGGGGCACGAAGCGCGAGGAGGTGGAGCGGGGGCAGGTGCTGGCGAAGCCTGCGAGCATCAACCCGCACACGAAGTTCGAGTGCGAGGTGTACATCCTGTCGAAGGACGAGGGCGGGCGGCACACGCCGTTTTTTCCTGGGTACCGTCCGCAGTTTTACTTTCGCACGACGGACGTGACGGGGAGCTGCGAGCTGCCTGCGGGGGTGGAGATGGTGATGCCCGGGGACAATGTGAAGATGGTGGTGACGCTGATCGCGCCGATTGCGATGGAGCAGGGCTTGCGCTTTGCCATTCGCGAGGGCGGGCGCACCGTCGGTGCCGGCGTCGTGGCCAAAATATTCGAATAATGCGCGAGGCACGGGGGATAGATACTCAACTCCTCGACGATTCACGCATAACCGGGAAATAATATGCAAAGCACGAAAATCAGGATACGCCTCAAGGCGTTCGACTACCGTCTGATCGATCAGTCGGCGCTGGAGATCGTCGAGACCGCGAAGCGCACGGGAGCGGTGGTCAAGGGACCCGTCCCTCTGCCCACGCGCATCGAGCGTTTCGACGTGCTGCGTTCCCCGCACGTGAACAAGACTTCGCGCGATCAGTTCGAGATACGCACCCATCTGCGACTGATGGACATTATCGATCCCACCGACAAGACCGTGGATGCGCTGATGAAACTGGATCTTCCGGCCGGCGTGGACGTAGAGATCAAATTGTAATTGCGGTATCGCGCACCGATAAAAACCACGGGCGCGAATTGATGATTGCCGGCCAATTGTAGTCGGCGCCTTTTAACGAAGGGAAAGAAGATGAGCTTAGGATTAGTCGGCCGCAAGGTCGGCATGACCCGCGTTTTCACGGACGAAGGCGATTCCGTTCCGGTGACCGTAGTGGACGTGTCCGACAACCGCGTGACCCAGATCAAGACCCCCCAGACCGACGGCTATGCCGCCGTGCAGGTCGCTTTCGGCAAGCGTCGGCCATCGCGGGTCAGCAAGTCTGCGGCAGGCCATTTCGCCAAAGCCGCGGTCGAAGCAGGGCATACCCTGAAAGAGTTCCGTGTAACGGACGAGCAACTCGCCAGCCTGAAGCTCGGAGGCAAGGTGGGAGTAGATCTGTTCCAGGTTGGCCAGATGGTGGATGTGACTGGGACATCGCTGGGAAAGGGTTTCTCCGGCGTCATCAAGCGCCACCATTTCTCCTCAAATCGTGCCAGTCACGGAAACTCGCGGTCGCACAATACCCCCGGCTCGACCGGCCAAGCACAGGATCCGGGCCGCGTGTTCCCGGGCAAACGCATGGCCGGCCAACTCGGGAACGTCACCCGCACTACCCAGGGCCTGGAGATCGTACGCATCGATGCAGAGCGCCAGTTGCTGCTGATCAAGGGCTCGGTCCCAGGCAGCAAGGGCGGCGATTTGCTGGTCCATCCCGCCGCCAAGCCGCGCGTGAAAAAAGCCGTTGCAGCGCCGGCCAAGGGAGGTAAGAAATAATGGAACTCAAGCTGATCGACGCCAAGGGCCAGTCCGCCTCGACCATGGCCGCATCGGACGCGCTGTTTGCGCGCGACTACAATGAACCGCTGATCCATCAGGTGGTCACCGCTTATCAGGCCAATGCGCGCCAGGGAACGCGGGCGCAGAAGGGCCGCAGTGAAATCGCCAAGTCCACGCGCAAACCGTGGCGCCAGAAGGGCACCGGCCGCGCGCGTGCCGGCATGGCTTCAAGCCCGCTGTGGCGGGGTGGCGGCAGGATTTTCCCGTCGAGCCCCGACGAGAATTTTACGCAGAAGCTGAATCGCAAAATGTACCGCGCCGGTGTTGCTTCGATCCTGTCGCAACTGGCGCGCGAAGACCGGCTGAAGGTGGTCGAGAATTTCATCCTGGAGTCGCCCAAGACCAAGCTGTTCCTGCAGAAAGTAAAAGACATGGGTGTCTCCGATTCGCTGCTGCTTATCACCGACGAGCTCGATGACAATCTCCTTCTTTCCTCGAGAAATCTGCCCAACGTGCTGGTGCTGGAAGTGTCCGAAGCCGATCCGGTATCGCTCATCCGCTACAAGAACGTGATCCTGACCCGCAAGGCGGTCAGCAAATTCGAGGAGATGCTGGGATGAACGCGCCCGTATCCAAAACTGCGGCGAAGAATCAGGAGCGCCTGATGCAGGTGCTGCTCGCCCCGCAAGTGTCGGAAAAGAGCACCTACGTGGCCGAGAAGAACGAGCAGGTGGTGTTCCGTGTCGTAGGCAACGCGACCAAGCCCGAGATCAAGGCTGCGGTCGAATTGCTGTTCAAGGTCGAGGTCGAGAGCGTGCAAGTCGCCAACGTCAAGGGCAAGCAAAAGCGCTTCGGCAAATTGACCGGCCGGCGCAAAAACTGGAAAAAGGCGTATGTCTGCCTGAAGCCCGGCCAGGAAATCAACTTTCACGCGGCGGAGTAGACCATGGCACTCGTCAAAGTAAAACCCACTTCACCAGGCCGGCGCTCCTTGGTCAAAGTCGTCAATCCCGACCTGCACAAGGGCAAACCGTACGCACCGCTGCTCGAATCACAATCCAAGCGCGCCGGGCGCAACAACAGCGGCCATATCACCATGCGCCATCAGGGCGGCGGCCACAAGCAGCAATACCGCATCGTCGACTTCAAGCGCGCCAAGGATGGGATTCCGGCCAAGGTAGAGCGTTTGGAGTACGACCCGAACCGCAGCGCCAACTTGGCTCTGTTGTGTTACACGGATGGCGAACGCCGCTACATTATTGCGCCCAAGGGCGTCGCAGTAGGCGCGCAACTCATGTCGGGTTCGGAAGCGCCGATCAAGCCGGGCAATACGCTGCCGCTGCGCAATATCCCGGTCGGCACAACCGTGCATTGCGTCGAAATGCTTCCGGGCAAAGGCGCCCAGATTGCGCGCGCCGCGGGCACTTCGGTGCAACTTCTCGCGCGCGAGGGCAGTTACGCCCAGCTCCGCCTGCGTTCCGGTGAAGTGCGCAAGGTACATATCGAGTGCCGGGCTACCATCGGCGAGGTCGGCAACGAGGAGCATTCGCTGGAATCGGTGGGCAAGGCTGGCCGCATGCGCTGGCGCGGAGTGCGCCCGACCGTGCGCGGCGTGGCAATGAACCCTATTGACCACCCGCATGGTGGCGGCGAAGGCAAGACTGCCGCGGGCCGGCATCCGGTCAGCCCGTGGGGCACGCTCACCAAGGGGTACCGCACGCGCAAGAACAAACGCACCAGCGGCATGATCGTCAATCGCCGCTATCAGAAATAAAGGACTGACATGGGACGTTCAATCAAGAAAGGCCCGTTCGTTGACCACCATCTGTTGGGCAAGGTGGAGAAAGTGCGCGGCAGCGGCGACAAGCGCCCGATCAAGACCTGGTCGCGCCGCTCCACCATCCTGCCGGATTTCGTTGGCCTTACCATTGCCGTGCATAACGGCAAACAGCATATTCCCGTCTACATTTCCGAGAACATGGTAGGCCACAAGCTGGGCGAGTTTGCGCTTACTCGCACCTTCAAGAGCCACTCGGCCGATAGAAAAGTCGCAGCGCCCGGCGGCGGGACTCCCGCCCCGGCCCCGGCGGCGAAGAAATAGGAGCGAAAGCGATGCAAACCAGAGCCAGCTTGCGCGGTGTCCGCCTGTCGGCGCAGAAAGGGCGGCTAGTAGCTGACCTGATCCGCGGCCTCGCGGTGGACAAGGCGCTGAACGTCCTTGCATTCAGCCCGAAGAAAGGTGCCAAGATCATAAAAAAGGTGCTCGAGTCGGCCATTGCCAATGCCGAGCACAATGATGGTGCCGATATTGACGAGCTGAAGGTGCAGACCATCTACGTCGAGCAGGGGTCGATGCTCAAGCGCTTTCACGCCCGTGCCAAGGGCCGCGGCAACCGCGTCAACAAGCACTCCTGCCATATTTTTGTCACGGTAGGCGACGAGGTCAAAGTAAAACGCACAGCGGCCAGGGCCGTATCCAATGGGCGCGCGGCAGACGCCGTGGCCAAAAAATAAGGAACAGCCATGGGACAGAAAATCCACCCGATCGGATTCCGCCTAGCAGTCAACAAGAACTGGGGTTCGCGCTGGTACGCCAACAGCAAGAACTTCGGCGCCATGCTGAATGAGGATTTGAAGGTACGCGACTACCTGAAGAAAAAGCTTGCGCACGCCTCCGTGGGGCGCGTGGTGATCGAGCGACCGGCGAAGGACGCGCGCATCACGATCCACAGCGCCCGCCCCGGCGTGGTCATAGGCAAGAAGGGCGAGGATATTGAGGTGCTTAAGGCCGACTTGCGCAGGATGCTCGGTGTCCAGATGGTGCACGTAAACATCGAGGAGATCAGGAAACCCGAGATCGATGCGCAACTTATCGCCGATTCCATTGCGCAGCAACTGGAAAAGCGCATCATGTTCCGCCGCGCGATGAAGCGCGCCATGCAGAATGCCATGCGCCTGGGCGCGCAGGGCATCAAGATCGCGAGTTCCGGCAGGTTGAACGGCATCGAGATCGCGCGCAATGAGTGGTACCGCGAAGGCCGAGTACCTCTGCACACCCTGCGCGCGGATATCGACTACGGTTTTGGCGAAGCCAAGACTACCTACGGCGTGATCGGTATCAAGGTGTGGGTCTACAAGGGCGAGACAGCCGCCAAGATCGAGCAGCCCTCCGCAGTGCCAGGCTCGGCGCCGGACGAAGCGCCGCAGCCGAAGAAAGTGAGAAAAGCGCCGGCGCCGGCGGCGAAGGCGGATGCTCAAGCGGCCAAGCCCGAAGGCGAGGCGAAGCCCAAGGCGGCTACGCGCGCGCGCAAGAAGCCTGAGGCCAATGATGGCGACGCAGCCAAGACTGAGGCCAAGGTCGACGGATCGACCGAAGAGTCCGCCAAACCCGCAGCAAAGGCCAAAACCACGGTCAGGCGCGCGGCACCAAAGAAGACAGGAGTCTAAGAGATGCTACAACCGTCCAGGACAAAGTACCGTAAGCAGCAGAAAGGCCGCAACAAGGGCATTGCTACGCGCGGCAACAAGGTTGCGTTCGGCGAGTTCGGACTCAAGGCCATCGGTCGCGGCCGCCTGACAGCGCGCCAGATTGAGGCTGCGCGCCGCGCTATGACGCGCCACATCAAGCGCGGCGGGCGCATCTGGATCAGGATATTTCCGGACAAGCCGATTTCGCAGAAGCCGGCCGAGGTGCGCATGGGCAACGGCAAGGGGAATCCGGAATATTGGGTCGCCGAAATCGTTCCGGGAAAAGTGCTTTACGAAATGGACGGCGTAGACGAAGTGCTTGCGCGGCAGGCGTTCCGCCTTGCTTCGGCCAAGCTACCGATCGCGACCGCCTTTGTCCACCGTTTAGTGGGGTAAATAGATGAAACCGAGCGAACTGCGCGCCAAGGACGTGGCGCAACTGAACCAGGAGCTTAACGACCTGTTGAAGGCGCAATTCAGCCTTCGCATGCAGGTCGCGACCCAGCAGTTGACGAACAATAGCCAGCTGAAGAAGACCCGCCGCGATATCGCGCGGGTGCGGACCATCATTGCACAGAAGGCGGCGAGCAAATGAGCGATACTCAGACAACCAAGGCAGCCAAGGTTATTCGCACCCTTACCGGCCGCGTGGTCAGCGACAAGATGAACAAGACCGTGACCGTGCTGATCGAACGGCGCGTGCGGCACCCGATGCTGGGAAAGATCGTTACCCTGTCGAAAAAATACCATGCCCACTCTGAGAATAACGAGTACAAGATGGGCGACCTGGTGATGATCGAAGAGACGCGTCCGATTTCGAAGACCAAGGCGTGGAAGGTCACCAAGCTGGTTGAGAAAGGCAAGAACATTTAAGGGATACAAAACGGCTTGCCCGGCAGGGTTTGGTCGGCTATAATCTCTTTCTTTTCGCGTTACCGCCCGGTCCTAGGCCGGGCGCTCAAACCCTGAAACGGGTTCCAAGACTGGCCGCAAAGCGCCAGGCACACCGAGCGGTGCGCCACACGCGGTCCAAGTTGGAGAGGAAATAAATCATGATTCAGATGCAAAGTGTATTGGATGTTGCCGACAACACCGGCGCGCGTGCCGTCATGTGCATCAAGGTGCTGGGCGGATCAAAGCGGCGCTATGCGGGCATTGGCGACGTGATCAAGGTCAGCATCAAGGATTGCGCGCCGCGCGGTCGCGTAAAGAAGGGCGAGATCTACAGCGCTGTGGTGGTTCGCACCGCCAAGGGCGTGCGCCGCTCAGATGGGTCGCTAATCAAGTTCGACACTAACGCGGCGGTGCTGCTCAACGCCAAACTCGAGCCGATTGGTACACGTATATTCGGGCCGGTTACACGTGAATTGCGCAATGAGCGCTTCATGAAAATCGTGTCGCTTGCGCCCGAAGTATTGTAGGAAGCGGGTCGATGAAACCAGGGGCCTGGGAAAGGGGTGGGAATTTCTCCTCTCCACCCGACCTCTCGTAGTTCCCCCAAGTCAGGAATATAGGAAACAAAGGCAATGCAAAAGATTCGCAAAGGTGATGACGTGATCGTCACCACCGGCAAGGACAAAGGCAAGCGCGGCACGGTACTGCGCCGCGTGGACGACAAGCACCTGCTGGTCGAGGGCATCAACCGCGCAAAAAAACACCAGAAGCCCAATCCGATGAAGGGCCAAACCGGCGGCATCGTCGACATGGACATGCCGATCGATATCTCCAACGTCGCGCTGTTCAACCCGCAGACGCAGAAAGGCGACCGCGTCGGCTTCAAGACGCTGGAGGACGGCCGCAAAGTGCGTATTTTCAAGTCCAACGGCGAAGTAGTGGACGCCTGAGAGAGCAAACGCTATGGCACGCTTATACAGTTATTACAAAGAGACCGTGGTACCCGATCTGGTGAAGAAGTTCGGGTACAAGACTGCGATGCAGGTTCCGCGCATCGAAAAGATCACGCTCAACATGGGCGTGGGCGAGGCGGTGAACGACAAGAAGATCATGGACAACGCCGTTGGCGACATGACCAAGATCGCCGGGCAAAAGCCGGTGGTCACCTTGTCGAAGAAGCCAATCGCCGGGTTCAAGATCCGCAAGGGTTTGGCGATCGGCTGCATGGTGACCCTGCGCGGTGTGCGCATGTACGAGTTTCTCGACCGCCTGGTCAGTATCGCGATACCGCGAATCCGCGATTTCCGCGGTCTTTCGCAGCGCGCTTTCGACGGCAGGGGCAATTACAACCTTGGTGTGAAAGAGCAAATCATTTTCCCCGAGGTCGAGTACGACAAGATTGATGCCCTGCGTGGCATGAATATAAGCATTACCACCACTGCGAGGACCGACGAAGAAGCCAAAGCGCTGCTCTCGGCCTTCAAATTTCCGTTCAAGACCTGAAGGATTGCGCCATGGCAAAAACCGCAGTCATCAACCGTAACGAAAAGCGTCGCAAAACCGTGAAGAAATTCGAGGTCAAGCGTACGGCGCTGCTCGCCATCATCAACGATTTCAAGCAACCGGAAGACGAGCGGATGGCAGCGCGCATGCAACTGCAGAAGTTGCCGCGCAATGCGTCGCCGACGCGTGTCCGGAATCGCTGCAAACTGACGGGCCGCCCGCGCGGCGTGTACAGCAAGTTCGGCCTGGGGCGCAATAAACTGCGCGAGATCGCCATGCGCGGCGAGATTCCCGGCATGACCAAAGCCAGCTGGTGAGGGGAGACAAAGCATGAGCATGAGTGATCCGATCGCCGATATGCTGACCCGCATCCGCAATGCGCAGCTTGCGGAAAAGCTGTCGGTAGCGATGCCTTCTTCGCGCGTGAAGGCGTCCATCGCCCAGGTGCTGAAGGACGAGGGCTACATCGAGGATTTCAAGGTGCGCGAAGAGGATGGCAAGGCCACCCTTGAGGTTGCGCTCAAGTACTATGCCGGCGAGCCGGTGATAGAAAAGATCGAGCGGGTCAGTCGCCCGGGCTTGCGCATTTACAAGGGCCGCGACGATATTCCGAAGATCATGAACGGACTCGGAATCGCCATCGTTTCCACCTCAAGGGGTGTGATGACAGACAGAAAGGCACGCGCCACCGGGATTGGCGGCGAAGTGCTGTGCATCGTGGCTTAAGGGGGCGGAATCATGTCACGAATCGGAAAGAACCCCATCCTGTTGCCCAAAGGCGTCGAAGTTACGCTGTCGGCGGAACAGGTCGCGGTCAAAGGTCCGCTTGGCACTCTGACGCAGAGTTTGAGCAGCGATATACGGCTGGAGCGCGATGGCGACACGCTGCACTGCCGGGTAAACAATGACTCGACGCAGGCAAATGCGATGTCCGGAACCATTCGTGCCCTCGTGGCCAACATGGTGGAGGGCGTGACCAAGGGCTTCGAGAGGAAGCTGACCCTGGTCGGCGTCGGCTATCGCGCGCAGGCGCAGGGCGACAAACTTAACCTTGCACTCGGTTTCTCTCATCCGGTAGTGCACCAGATGCCCAAAGGCGTGAAAGTCGAGACACCGAGCCAGACGGAGATCATTCTTCGCGGCACCGACAAGCAGCAGGTGGGACAGGTGGCGGCGGAAGTAAGGGCCTATCGCAGTCCCGAGCCGTACAAGGGCAAGGGTGTGCGTTATACCGGCGAACGGGTGGTCTTGAAAGAGACCAAGAAGAAGTAAGCGGAGCTAAAGCCATGATTGATAAAAAGGAGGCGCGGCTGCGCCGAGCGCGCAGATCCCGTGCCAAGATCGCCCAACTCAAGGCGGTGCGCCTCGCGGTGCATCGTACCAACAGCCACATTTACGCTCAGGTGATTTCTGCCTGCGGCACCAAAGTTTTGACCGCGGCTTCCACGTTGGAGAAGGAAGTGCGCGCGGCGGTGGCCAATGGCGGCAACGTAAAGGCGGCCGAGGCCGTGGGCAAGCGCATTGCCGCCAAAGCCAAACAGCTCGGTATCGAGCAGGTCGCGTTCGATCGCGGCGGTCTGCAGTATCACGGCCGTGTCAAGGCGCTGGCGGAAGCCGCGCGTGAAGCCGGGCTCAAGTTTTAATCGGGGACGAATATGGCGAAGATGCAAGGCAGGATGCAGGGCAAGATGCAGGGCCAGGACGATCGCGGCGACGGCTTGCGCGAGAAGATGGTTGCGATCAACCGGGTCACCAAAGTGGTGAAGGGCGGCCGCATCCTCAGCTTTGCCGCGCTCACTGTTGTCGGTGATGGCGACGGCGGCGTAGGCATGGGCAAGGGAAAGTCGCGCGAAGTGCCGGTGGCGGTGCAGAAGGCGATGGAGGAGGCGCGGCGCAAGATGTTTCGCGTCAGCCTGAAGAACGGTACCCTGCACCACGCGGTGATGGGACGCCACGGCGCGGCGAAGGTGTACATGCAGCCGGCGTCCGAAGGCACGGGCATCATCGCCGGCGGCGCCATGCGCGCAGTGTTCGAGGTTATGGGAATCACCAACGTGCTCGCCAAATGTATCGGCTCGGGTAGTCCCTACAACGTGGTGCGCGCCACCCTGCAAGGGTTGAAATCCATGAACACGCCGTCCGAGATCGCCGCCAAGCGCGGCAAGACGGTCGAAGAAATCACCGGTTGAGGGAAATCATGGCGGACAAGAAACTCAAAGTGACCCTGGTGAAAAGCGTCATCGGCTGCAAGGCCGCGCACCGTGCCACGGTACGCGGGCTGGGCCTGAGGCGCATCAACCAAACCGTGGAACTGCAGGACACACCTGCGATCCGCGGCATGATCAACAAGGTGTTCTACCTGGTGAAGTGCGAGGCATAAATGCAGCTCAATACGATAAAGCCTGCAGCAGGCGCTAAGCACGCCCGCCGTCGCGTCGGTCGCGGCATTGGTTCGGGCCTGGGCAAGACCGCTGGGCGCGGCCACAAGGGACAGAAGTCGCGTTCCGGCGGTTTTCACAAGGTCGGCTTCGAGGGCGGTCAGATGCCGCTGCAACGGCGCCTGCCGAAGCGCGGATTCAATTCGCTCGCGCGCGGGCTAACCGCCGAGGTGCGCCTTTCAGATCTGCAGAAAATGGCGGCGACGGATATCGATTTGAAAGCGCTGAAGGAAGCCGGTGTGGTTCCGGAGGCAACCGAGGCGGTCAAGGTCATCCTGTCGGGCAAACTGGAACGCAAGGTGAGTCTTAGCGGCCTGCGTGTCACCAAGGGCGCAAGGGCGGCAATCGAAGCGGCCGGCGGCAGCATTGCCGCACTGGAAGCGAAAGCTGTCGTGGGCAAGGGTAAGAAGGCCAAGGCAAGGGCTGAAGCCATAGCCAAGGCCAAGGCAAGGGCCGAGGCACCGAAGGGCGTGAAAGCTGAACCGGCGGACAAGGCGAAGGCCAAACCGAAGGCGCCCAAGGGAGGCTCGGCCGAGCCCGCTCCGAAGGCTAAATCCAAACCCAAGGCGAAGGGCGAGAAGGCTTAATTGCTGCTCAGCTAAATGGCTACCCCGACTCCAAACATCGGCAAGACCGGCAAATTCGGCGACCTGAAAAAGCGTCTGCTGTTTCTGCTCGGCGCGCTGGTCGTATTCCGTATCGGCGCGCACATTCCGGTGCCCGGAATCGACCCGAACGTGCTGGCCGAGCTGTTCAAGTCGCAGCAGGGCGGTATCCTGGGCATGTTCAACATGTTCTCCGGTGGTGCCTTGTCCCGCTTCACCATCTTCGCCCTCGGCATCATGCCCTACATTTCGTCCTCGATCATCATGCAGCTGATGACGACGGTGTCGCCGCAGCTTGAGCAGTTGAAGAAGGAAGGCCAGGCGGGACAGCGCAAGATCACCCAGTACACCCGCTATGGCACGGTATTCCTGGCGCTGTTTCAGGCGACCGGCATTTCCATCGCGTTGGAATCGCAAGCCGGGTTGGTGCTCGATCCGGGCCTAATGTTCCGCTTCGTCACGGTGAGCACGTTGGTGACCGGGACCATGTTCCTGATGTGGCTGGGAGAACAGATTACCGAGCGCGGCCTGGGCAACGGAATTTCAATCATCATTTTCGCCGGCATCGCTGCGGGTCTGCCCAACGCCATCGGCGGCACGCTGGAACTTGTGCGCACCGGCGCAATGCATCCGCTAACGGCGCTTATGATCGCGACGGCAGTGGTACTGGTAACCTGGGCGGTGTGTTTCGTAGAGCGCGGCCAGCGCAAGATTCTGGTGAACTACGCGAAGCGCCAGGTCGGAAACAAAATCTACGGCGGCCAGGCCTCGCACCTGCCGTTCAAGCTCAACATGGCGGGCGTGATCCCGCCGATTTTCGCATCCAGCATCATTCTGTTTCCGGCTACCCTGGCGGGCTGGTTCGGCCAGAGCGAGAGGATGAGCTGGCTCCGCGATATCTCCGCCACGCTTTCGCCCGGGCAGCCGATTTACGTAATGCTATATTCGGGTGCGATCGTGTTTTTCTGCTTTTTCTATACGGCGTTGCAATACAACCCCAAGGATACCGCAGACAACCTGAAAAAGAGCGGGGCCTTCGTCCCCGGCATACGCCCGGGTGACCAAACCGCGCGCTATCTGGAAAAAATCCTGACACGGCTCACGATGGCCGGCGCAGCGTATGTGACCTTGGTCTGCCTGTTGCCGGAATTCATGATTCTGAAATGGAACGTGCCGTTCTATTTCGGCGGAACGTCGCTTTTGATCATCGTAGTGGTCACGATGGATTTCATGTCGCAGGTGCAGGCGTACATCATGTCGCACCAGTACGAAAGCCTGTTGAAGAAGGCCAATTTCAAGGGCGCAGGACTCCCGACACGCTGATGGCGAAAGAAGACGTTATCGAGATGCAGGGAGAGATAGTCGAGAATCTCCCGAACGCGACCTTCAGGGTAAAGCTGGAAAACGGCTACGTCGTGTTGGGACATATCTCGGGCAAGATGCGCATGCATTACATTCGCATCCTGCCCGGTGACAAGGTGACGGTAGAACTGACGCCGTATGATTTGACAAGGGCGCGGATCGTTTTCCGCGCGAAGTAGTCCGGGTGCGGTTGTAACCAGGCGGACCCGGGCGGAGCAGGAGAGAACCATGAAAGTACAGGCATCGGTAAAAAAGATGTGCCGCAACTGCAAGGTCATCCGCAGGAAGGGCGTGGTGCGCGTCATTTGCACCAACCCGCGGCATAAACAGCGTCAAGGTTAAAGGCTGGAATAGAACATGATATCAAGCTATAATTACCGGTTTCGCATTCGCGGAGTGAACTAATGGCCCGTATTGCTGGCGTCAACATTCCAAACCACCAACACGCGGAGATCGCGCTGACTGCGATTTTCGGCATCGGGCGCGCGCGCGCGCAGGCGATATGCGCAGCAGCCAAGGTCGTGACATCGGCCAAAGTCAAGGACCTGTCGGATTCCGACATGGAGCGACTGCGCGAAGAGGTGGCCAAATTCACGGTCGAGGGCGACCTGCGGCGCGAGGTGTCGATGTCGATCAAGCGCCTGATGGACTTGGGCTGCTATCGCGGTTCGCGTCATCGCAAGGGCTTGCCCGTGCGCGGGCAGCGTACGCGCACCAACGCGCGCACGCGCAAGGGTCCGCGCAAAGCCGCGATCAAGATGAAATCTGCGGCGACCAAGACCTAAAGCCCGGATCAACGGATACGTAGAGGAAAGTACAAATGGCCAAACCCCCGAGCACAAACGCCACTGCATCGGCGCGAGTGCGCAAGAAAGTGAAGAAGAACGTCGCCGAAGGCATTGCGCACATTCACGCGTCGTTCAACAACACGATCATCACTATAACGGACCGCCAGGGCAATGCGCTCTCATGGGCGACTTCCGGTGGCGCCGGGTTCAAGGGGTCGCGCAAGAGCACGCCGTTTGCCGCCCAGATTGCCGCGGAACAAGCGGGCAAAGCGGCGCAGGAATGCGGCGTGAAAAACGTCGAGGTGCGGATAAAAGGCCCCGGCCCCGGGCGTGAGTCTGCCGTGCGTGCCTTGAATGCGCTCGGACTGAAGATCACCAGCATCAGCGACGTGACGCCGGTACCGCACAACGGTTGCCGCCCGCCCAAGCGTCGCCGCATCTAAGAGGAGACTGGAACGTGGCCCGCAACCTAGACCCGAAATGCCGCCAGTGCCGCCGCGAGGGCGAGAAATTGTTCCTCAAGGGCGAGAAGTGCTTTACCGATAAATGCGCCGTCGAGCGTCGCGCTTATGCCCCAGGCCAGCACGGCCAGAAGAGCGGCCAGCGCCTATCGGACTATGGCAAGCAACTGCGCGAAAAACAGAAAATCCGCCGCATTTACGGCATCCTCGAACGCCAGTTTCGCGGCATGTATGCAGCCGCGGCGCGCCAGAAAGGCATCACCGGCGAAAGCCTGCTGCAACTGCTGGAGTCGCGTCTGGACACGGTGTGCTTCCGCATGGGCTTTGGCGCATCGCGCAACGAGGCGCGCCAGGTCGTGCGTCATAACGGCGTCATGGTAAACGGCAAACGCGTGAATATCCCTTCCTACCAGGTAAGAACCGGCGACATCGTCGAGGTGGCGGATAAAGCCAAGAGCCAGTTGCGCATCAAGGGCGCGTCCGCGGCCGCAGCATCGCGCGGGATCCCGGAGTGGCTTCAGGTCGACACCACCGCGCTGAGAGGCACGTTCAAGGCGAAGCCGCAGCGAACCGAATTGCCTTCGACCATCAACGAGAGCCTGGTAGTCGAACTGTACTCGAAGTAATTGTCAAAGCTTCCCAGAGGAACCTCCATGCAAAGCAGTGGATTTCTGAAACCGCGCATCATCGACGTACAGAGCATCGCTCCCAACCACGCCAAAGTGGTGATGGAGCCTTTCGAGCGGGGCTACGGACACACGCTGGGCAATGCGCTGCGGCGCGTGCTGCTGTCCTCGATGCCGGGATTTGCCCCGACAGAGGTGCAGATCTCGGGCGTGCTGCACGAATACTCGACCATCGACGGCGTGCAGGAAGACGTGGTCGACATCCTGCTCAACCTGAAGGGCGTGGTGCTGAAAGTGCACAACCGCACCGAAGCCCTGCTGACGCTGAAGAAGAAAGGCGAAGGCGCGGTGACTGCCGCTGACATCGAAGTTTCGCACGACGTCGAGATCATCAATCCTGAGCACGTCATCGCCCATCTGTCCCCCGGCGGAAAGCTGGAGATGCAAATCAAAGTCGAGCGCGGCCGCGGCTACGAGCCGGGCAACCTGCGCGTGAGCCCGGAAGAGACCAAGGGCATAGGCAAGATCATCCTCGACGCCTCGTTTTCGCCGGTGCGCCGGGTGAGCTATGCCGTTGAATCGGCGCGGGTGGAACAGCGTACCGACCTCGACAAATTGATCATGGATATCGAGACCAACGGGGTGGTCGAGCCGGAAGAGGCAATCCGCTACGCGGCCCGCGTGTTGGTCGACCAGTTGTCGGTGTTTGCCGCGCTCGAGGGCACGCCGATCGCGAGCGAGCCGGTGAAGGCGCCGCAGGTCGATCCGATCCTGTTGCGTCCGGTGGACGATCTGGAATTGACGGTGCGTT
>Ga0194060_10000507_pt1 | contig 28229 bp, 13 predicted proteins | sample SepL225m_MetaG_FD_163427 | JGI IMG/M metagenome (GOLD analysis project Ga0194060, IMG submission 163427) | Anoxic zone freshwater microbial communities from boreal shield lake in IISD Experimental Lakes Area, Ontario, Canada - Sep2016-L222-5m | ecosystem: Environmental > Aquatic > Freshwater >...
GAGTATATAAATGACAAGTAAGTCTAAATATTTATTTATACCGCTGATAGTTATTGTCTTTTCGGGTTTTTTCAAAGGCGATGGTGATATTTATTTTCAGGTATCAAAGAATATAGATATTTTTGGCAGGGTATATAAGGAAGCAGCATTTAATTATGTAGATCAGCTTAATCCTGAAGAATTTATGGTATCCGGAATTAACGGAATGCTTGCCTCGCTTGATCCGTATACAGTTTTTATGGATGAAAAACGAAAAGGGGACATTGATCTGCTGACAAGCGGTAAGTATGGCGGTATTGGCGTGTCAATCGGACTCAGAAATAATAATATCACTATTATTGACATACTTGACGGCTATTCGGCGCAGCGTCAGGGAATAAGAATTGGTGATATTTTGACCATGGTTAATAATACTAAAGTTACAAAAGAAAACTTTGAAGAAGTTTCTTCACTTGTAAAGGGTACTCCGGGAACAGAAGTGGAACTGACTATACAAAGGGGAACCGATGAAATACTTAAGGTAAAACTCCAGCGTGAGGAAGTAAGTGTAAAGAATCTTGTATATGGTAACTTCGTACCGGAGAATAGTAATAACGTGTATCTTAAACTTGTCGGTTTTTCACGAACTGCCGGCGATGAGATGCAAAAGATTCTAAATGAGCTTAAAAATAAGAAAGAAATTAAATCCGTTGTTTTGGATTTACGTGGAAATCCTGGCGGACTGCTTGAGGCCGCAGTAGATGTATGTGAAAAATTCTTAAAGAAATATCAGCTGATAGTTTCAGTCAAAGGGAGAGATTCCACAGGTTCAAAAGCCTATCATTCCAGAGAAGAACCGGCTGTGGGGAACGCGAAAGTAATTGTACTCGTTGACAGCAGTTCAGCTTCTGCAAGCGAAATTGTTACAGCTGCAATTCAGGATCATGACCGCGGAGTTATTTTAGGCACTAATACATTTGGCAAAGGATTGGTTCAAACCATAGTCCCTCTTTCCTATAATACTTCGCTTAAAATTACTACAGCAAAGTACTTTACTCCAAGCGGAAGGTGTATTCAGAAAATTAATTACTCTAAAAATAATAAGATTTTTGCAGATAATAATATAGCGGGTGGAAAGTCCTATATGACAGATAACAACAGAAAGGTCTTTGACGCCGGCGGTATTCGCCCTGATACATTTGTTGTAAACAATACGGAAATAAATATAATTGAGGACCTTCAATCAAAAGGACTAATCTTTAAGTTTGCGACTAACTTCACAAGCAGGCAAAAGAAAGAAGATTTTGTAAAGACCTCTTCTGATGTCATATACAACAGTTTTCTTGAATTTTTGAAGATGCAAAATTATAGTTATAAATCGAAAGCTGAAAAACAGATAAGTGAACTTCTGTCCACAGCCGAAAAGGAAAAATACAGCAGGGTAATAATCAACCAGCTTGAAGGCTTAGAGGGGAAAATAAAAGATTTAAGGGATATTGAGATTAAGAATCATAAAAATGATATTGTGGCAAATCTTAAAAATGAAATTATTACTCGTTATGAAGGCAGTTTGGGAAGAATAAGGGAATCGTTAAATACTGATAAACAGTTTAATGTTGCGCTTGATGTCATTCTGAACGAAGGTATATATAAGCATCTTTTAACACATCATTAATATTAAAAGCCAGGCAGAGTTACATTCTGAGATTATTCACAGCAAAAATATAAGGTAATTTCATTCCTGATAATTTAGACATGTCTTAGGTTCTTAAGTCTTTCATCTTTTTAGATTTAGATGTATTTTTGCGCATCTGTTTATTTAGATAATCAATAATATTAAAGCGTAAATTGCTTTAATAACATAATTACAATGAAAAAATTAAATTTCTTTTTTAAGAAAGACCCTGTATTTGACAGATGCCCGGGTTGTAACGGTCTTGGAACACTACACAGACCAAAAACAAAAAACTGGAAAGAAAGCCTTATTAAAAACCTTACTTTTTTTAAGCTTTACAGGTGCAGAACCTGTGGATTCAGGGGCTATATTCCAGTTTGGAGAATTACATTCCACAGTTTTATTACGCTGGGTTATTATGTTGTAATAGTCTTAATTGCAGCTTATCTTATTTTGAAGGTGTTAAATAACTATAATCGGTAATCCTGTACAGGATTTTTTGTATTTATGTGTTTTCATGGTCAGCTGTATTAATTAACTGTTCAGGCTGACAGTCTTATGCTTAAAAAGCTGAAGACGATTAATTATTAATAATGGAGGAACAATGTCAGAAGAAAATACTGAAACCAGTCAGTATGAATTTAAGGCTGAGATTAAGCAGCTTCTTAATATCTTAGTCCATTCTCTGTATACAAACAGGGATATTTTTCTACGTGAATTAATTTCCAATGCTTCAGATGCTTTGGATAAACTTAGATTTGAATCTATCAGCGGTACTGAATTGGCAGATAAAGACCTGTCGCTTGAGATTCATATTAATTTCGATAAAGATAAAAATACAATTACAGTTTCTGATACCGGCATCGGTATGACAAAAGCTGAGCTAATTGCGAATATAGGCACAATCGCTAAGTCCGGCTCGGCTGAGTTTATTAAGAAGGTATCTGATGAGAATAAAGATATTTCGAACATTATCGGTAAATTCGGCGTTGGTTTTTATTCTGTATTTATGATTGCTACTGAAGTTGAGATTAAGACCAGGTCTTATCTTAAAGATGAACCTGCCATGATTTGGAAGTCGGACGGACTTGGCAGTTATGAAATTTCACAGCTTGACGAGGATATTAAGCGCGGAACTACAATCGAGATATTCTTAAGGGAAGATGCAAAGGAATTCGCTGAACAGTGGAAACTCCAGAGTATAATTAAAAAACACTCCAATTTTATTTCTTTTCCGATAATCCTTGAAAAAGAAAAAATAAATACTGTGTCAGCATTGTGGCGCGAACCAAAATCCACAATAAAGAAAGAGCAGTACGATGAGTTTTATAAATCTTTGTCATACGATTCAGATGAACCATTGGATTTACTCCATATCTCTATTGATGCACCGATTCAGTTCAACAGCCTTCTTTTTATCCCGAAGAAAAACTCTGATGTATTTGGTTTAAACAGGAATGAGTACGGACTGGATATGTATGTTAAGCGCGTGCTTATACAGCATAAGAATAAGGAGTTGCTGCCTGAATTCTTAAGTTTCATTAAAGGTGTTGTTGATTCAGAGGATCTGCCGTTGAATATATCGAGAGAAACGTTGCAGGAAAATGTTGTATTTAATAAAATCGCTTCAAATATTACCGGACAGATACTTTCGCATTTGCTTAAGATGGTTGCCAGCGATGCTGAAAAGTATAAGATATTTTGGAAAGAATATGGCAAGATTTTCCGACTTGGTTATGGTGATTACACCAATCGTGAAAAATTTGCCGATTTGGTAAGATTTGATTCATCTTTTAATTCATCTTCAGATGTGCTTACTTCGCTTGCTGATTATACCAGCAGGACGAAGCCGGAGCAGAAAGAAATTTATTATTTATCCGGTGCGAGCCGCGAAGCTGTAATCGCTGCCCCGCATCTTGAGATTTTCCGCAACAAGGGGCTTGAAGTTCTCTTCCTTTATGATCCGATTGATGAATTCGTAATGGATTCGCTCAGAACTTATAAAGAATACACACTTAAGGCGGTCGAACAGGTCGATATGAAGAGTCTTGATAAGTTTGAAGACGTAATAAAGAAGGAAAAAACAGCCGAGCCGCTTGATAAGGAAAGCGAAGAACAGTTTGATGGTCTCTTAAAACGTATTAAGGAAATACTCGGAGATCGTGTTACGGAAGTTAAGGTTTCCGAAAGACTTTCAGACAGCCCTTCCTGTCTCAGTAATCCCAATGAAGGGATGACCTCCCAGATGCAGAAGATAATGCACATGGTAAATAAAGATCTATCAATTCCAAAGAAAGTTTTTGAAGTCAACAAAGATAATAAACTTATAAGGAACCTGTTAAAAATCTATATCAGCGACCCGAAAGATGTTTATATAGATCAGGCGGTAGAGCAGTTATTTGAGTCTTCGCTGTTACTTGAAGGCTATTTGAATGATCCGCACAAATTAGTCAGCCGTATAAAGGATTTGCTTGAGAAATCGAGCGAGTGGCACTCGGCAGTCAGAGGCTAAAGGTTTTTTCATTAACCCCGGGCAGAGCGCGCCGGGGTTTTTCATATCCGGAATTATTTCCATGAACAATTAAGCCATATTTTGTAATGATAAATCGGTTTATACAATTTAGGAATCAGTTGATTGGTCTAAAATTAAAAACCCTTGTAATTGTTTATTTACAAGGGTTTTATATTTCGCTGCCTCGCCAGGGCTCGAACCTGGGCTCTTCTGATCCAGAGTCAGACGTGTTGCCAATTACACCACGAGGCAGTTTAGTTTTATAGTTCCAAATATAACAAAACTTATAAATTACTCCAAACTAAACTATTAGATATGAAGCTAATATTTTTATTTAAAAATAATTTAGAGTAATTAAATTTAATACTTGACACTTGGTGTTCTATTATGTAAGTTAGACATCAGATAACCGGTTATAATGTGAATGAAGATTAATTATCTTCAGGGTACTTGATTATTTGTTCTATTGCACTTATTTTTCATTAAATTAATGGTTCCCGTTCTCGATTAGTTTTTTTTAGTCCATTTTTGATTCTATGTTTGGTTAAACATTGTTTGCATTACTCACAACAAATAGGAGAAAGTAGATGATAACAGGAAAAAGAGAAAAGACATATTAAACAATTTGATTGCCGAACGATTATGCAAGACATCTTTCGGTTGAATAAGTAAAGAAATAAAATACATTTGCTGGAGACAGGTTATAGCAACCTTCTCCAGTTTTTATTTTAAAGAAAATAGATATATTCCCTTTCTGTCCGGACAATTTTTCCTTCCAACCAGACCTGATATTAATCATGAACTTATTTCATGTCAACAACAGACCTAAGAAAAGTCAGGAAGAAAAGAGTACGGATATACACTTTGCATTGTCACAGATTATCGGTTGCAGGTTCATGTTAAACAGAAAAGGACTCAAAGCTCTTTTTAGATAGTATGGAAACGTTGTGTTTTTGCCAGCCTGACCATCCTAATGTATGAAAATGCTTAATTTGAGCCAAACGAAGCGGGAGCATTATTTAAATAACTAATGGTCAGTTTGGCAGAAAACAGGTAAATCCACAAAATTTAATCTGCTATTATCATTATAAATTTAATTTTTATTCCGGTTAACCGGGTATGACCGCGTTACCGTGTTGAAATATTATATCATACATAATTTGGAACAAGTCAATTTATTCCGATGTTAGACAATATATATGCTGGTGTCTCATGGATGATTTCCAGATGACTTTAAAGAGTTTTTTATGGTATATTATTATATTGATTTTCGTATTTTTGTGTATATTGAAACTGCGTATAGATATTTTTAGCGTTTAACATATAATTTTGCATAAGCTTTATGAAATAACTAGGAGAATGATAAAATTGATAATAACTAAGCAATTTACTAATCGGGAAAGCCAGTCATTAGACAAATATTTACAGGAAATTGGTAAGGTTGAGCTTTTGACTCCCGCTGAAGAAATAGAATTAGCTATAAGGATTAGAAAAGGCGATCAGAGTGCTTTGGAAAAACTGACCAAGGCAAATTTAAGATTTGTGGTTAGTGTTGCCAAACAGTATCAGAATCAGGGACTTTCCTTAGGCGATCTTATTAACGAGGGAAATCTCGGACTTATGAAAGCTGCCAAAAAATTTGATGAAACCAAAGGATTTAAATTTATTTCGTATGCGGTATGGTGGATCAGGCAGTCAATTCTTCAGGCAATTGGTGAGGATTCAAGAATCGTCAGACTTCCTCTTAACAGAGTCGGTACTTTAAGTAAGATTGCAAAAGCTCATAAAAGGCTCGAACAGGAATTTGAAAGAGTACCCAGCGTTGACGAGCTTGCGAAAGATCTGAATATTGATGTAGCTGAAGTGGTCTATGCTTTGGAAATTTCAGGACGCCATATTTCAATGGACGCGCCTTTTATACAAGGCGAGGAAAGCAATAACCTGCTTGGCATAATTCCGGATCCTCAGCCTGAGCCTGATTCGAAATTAATGACACAATCACTTAAGGAGGAAATTGAAAGCACTCTTTCCACTCTCTCTGAAAGAGAAGCAATTGTGATTCGAAATTATTTTGGCATTGATACCGAAAATTCGCTTACTCTTGAAGAGCTTGGTGATAAACTGAACCTTACGCGCGAAAGGGTAAGACAGATTAAGGAAAAAGCTCTCCGCAGACTCAGACACTCCTCAAGGAGCAAGAACTTGTTTGTATATTTAGGCTAACCAATTAAGGGGATATCAAAAGTATCCCCTTTTTTTATAAAATCTGTTAAACCTGATTTTATCATAATACACCAACTACTATGTAAGAGTGTTACGGGTCAACCGGAATACTCCGAATACCTCATTGAAACTAGGTTCTTTAATTTTCTTTTAGAGAGCGAAAACAGAAAAATGATGATGAAAGATAAGAGATTTAATAAAGATGCCGGTTAAAGCTAAAAAAAAACATGCGCTGAAAGTTTTGGAGTTGCTCGATACAGAGTACCCGTCAGATATTAAATCATTCCTTGATTTTAAAGACCCGTTTGAGCTTTTAATTGCAACAATTCTGTCCGCGCAATGTACAGATAAAAGGGTAAATAAGGTTACTCCTGTTCTGTTTGGTAAATTCCCGACTCCGCAGGCATTTGCCTCGGCACCGGCAGAAGAGATTGAGAAAGAGATTTTTTCAACCGGCTTTTATAAACAGAAAGCGAAAAGTATAAAAAGCTGCTGTGAGGATTTAATAAAAAAACATGGCGGAGAAGCTCCAAAGGACTTTAACGCTCTTACAGAGCTTGCCGGAGTTGGCAGAAAGACGGCGTCAGTCGTAATGTCTCAGGCTTTCGGCGTTCCTGCAATTGCGGTTGATACTCACGTAAAGAGATTATCCAATTTATTGGGATTTATTGATTCGGATGATGCGGAAAAAATCGAAATGAAATTAAGGGAACTGTTCCCTGAAGAATCCTGGATAAATATTTCTCATAAATTAATCATTCATGGCAGGGAAATATGTATAGCAAGAAGACCTAAATGCCATGAGTGTGTACTTAACGAAATCTGCCCGTCAGGCATTATTTAATATGGGCTGAAAATGACAAACAGGTCAGGCGATGAGCATATTCAGTTTTGCATCGATACTCTGTATAAACAGGGTAGTGCTATTTAAATTCCAATTTGAAATTGATTTTATTACTTGTAAATAGACGATTATTGATATATCTTAGAACCGAAAGTTTAAAATATCTCTGAATTCAACTAAGCTTAGTTAGTATTTAAAGTCCGGCTGACTTGACAAAGATATTTCTGCTCCAAAAATTTATTCAAATTAAAAGAGGAAATTTATAGAGTTTTTGCTACATTTAAGGACATTTTTTTATTATCCTGATGTTAGAGATAATGAATAAATAACCTGATTTCAAATATTTGTTTATGCAGTCAAAGGAAATATGAATAGCAGACACTCTTTAGCAATAATATTTGCTGTAATTTTTTGGACATTTACAAATCTTCCGGCTGCCAGTCATTCTGAAGGAGACATAAAAGTTATTTCCTCCGACAGCAGGTCTGTTACAATAGAATATAAACCTGTTTACAATAAATCATCAAAAATATTAATCAATAATGAGGAATACCTGCGTATTGATTTGTCAAAGGGAGTAATTCCTGATGACGCTGTTGCAGGCAGTCCGCTATTGCCTTTGCGCTCATTAAGTCTTGGTGTGCCCGAAGAATTTGGCAATACAATTGAAATTCTTGAAACCGGGTACACAGACATTCAGGGCAAACCCGCGCCTAAACCAACAGTCTCTGTCAAAACTAACCTTCCGGAATATTCATATTCACTCAGCGATACATATTATTCTTCAGCTGAAAAAGAACTGGTTTCCTTTGGCGACTTTGGGCTTGTAAGAGATATTCCGCTTCAGACAATAAACATATCCCCCGTTAAATTTATTCCTGGACAGAATAAGATAAGACAATACACAAGAATCGTTTTTAAACTTAATTATTCATCAAATCAGAACCTTTCAGGCAACCCCTCGACAGATGTTTTTTTGTCGGATGCTATCTTAAACTTCGCTAACGCAAAATACTGGCATATTGGTAAAGCCGCTAAACTCAATAAGACAGTCAGGATTAACAGCGTTCTTAGTTCAGGCAGATGGTTTCGCTTTGAAGCCACTGAAGAAGGCATTTATAAGATAACGGCTTCAACGCTCAACACTATCGGTATAGACCCGTCTTCCGTTGATCCTAAAACGATAAAGGTCTATAATAACGGTGGCAAAATGCTTAATGAAAATCTGACGGTCAGACGTCCTGCCGATCTGGTTGAAAATGCAACATATTTGTCCAAGACAGTCGATGACGGCAGGTTTAACGATGGCGATTATATTTTGTTCTATGGACGTGGCATACATTTTTGGGATTATGATACTCTGACAGGAAAAGTAGTCAGATATTTTCATAATTATTCAAAAAGTAATTATTATTTCCTTACTTTTGGAGGAACAGCCGGTAAGCGGGTTGTTCAGAAAGCAGGCGGTGCTCAGGTTACAGATACCATTTCAACTACACCTGCATATACTGCCTGGGAAGAAGATAAAGCCAGGCTTATGAATAGTGGCAGGCTTTATATGGGAGATGATTTCCTCGAAACACAGACTTCCAGAACTTATCTGACAAGCCTCAGCGGTATTATACCCAACTCAACAGTAACTTATAAGTTTAATTTTGTTAACCGCGCCGAGGCAAACGCTTCATTAAAAATTGATGAAAATTCAGTCAGCATTTATAACGCTGCAATCTATGGCGTAGGTATCGGACAGCTTGAAAATGCCGAAGCTTACCGGGGTATCAGCCTCAATGGTGAGACTGCATATAAGAGTGCCTGGACTGATGAGCGCAGCGTTCTTAAGTTTACTTATGTGCCTAACTCTGCTCCGGCGATTGGTTACCTTAATAGTTTCGAACTTTATTTCAGGAAGCAGCTTAAGGCTTATTCTGATCATCTTACATTTTATTCTCCGGATGTGACTGCCGGCGTTGAATATCATTTAAGCGGATTTTCTAATAGTGACTTTAAGGTTTTCGATGTTACTGACTACTCAAACTTAAAGCTGATTATAAATCCGGCAATTAGCGGGGGAGACTGTATTTTTCAGGTATCTGAAACTAAAAATAAAGTATCGAAGTACCTGGCTGTCGGGTTATCAAGTTATAAATTGCCTTTAAATTTTACAGAGATAACGAACTCGAACCTGCACGGAGCCGCTGATGAAGGAACGTTTATTATAATCACTTATAAGAACTTTCTTGAGCAGGCTAAAAGACTTAAAGCTCACAAGGAAAGTCTGAAGTATAAGGTCAGCACGGTAGTGGTCGATATACAGGATATATTTAACGAGTTTTCATCCGGTATGCAGGATGTGTCTGCAATCAGGGATTATATAAAATATGCTTATGATAACTGGTCCATAAAACCTGAGTATGTTCTTCTTTTAGGTGATGGTGATTATGATTATAAAAATATTTCAGGCAAAAACCAGAACTTTATTATTCCCTATGAGTCGCTCAATTCATATCACAGCATCGAATCTTATGTATCGGATGATTTTTATGCCTGTGTTTCAGGAAATGATCTTGTTGTGGATTTGGCTTTAGGCAGAATAAACGTAACTTCTGTTACGGAAGCTCAGGCGGCTGTTGACAAAATAATCAGGTATGAAACCGCTTCAGCAATTGGCACATGGAGAAATCTTATAACTCTTGTTGCTGACGATGGCTATACAAGCAGCGGTTATGAAGGTGCTTATCATAATGAACAGTCTGAATCCATCTCCCGCTTACTTCCTGCTTCTTATGACCAGCATAAGATTTATGAAGCGCAGTATCCGTCGGTTCAGACTGGTGCAGGCAAAAGAAAACCCCAGGTAAATAAGGCGATAATAAACGCGATAAACGATGGCTCTCTAATCATAAACTGGATCGGACATGGCAATCCTGACGTTTGGGCGCATGAGTATGTGTTTGAAAAAGGCACAACTATTCCTCAGCTTGTAAATGATAAATATTGTTTCCTGATCGCTGCCACCTGCGACTTCGGAAGATATGATACGCCGGAAGAACAAAGCTCGACTGAAATGATGCTCCTGAAAGCTGACGGAGGTACTATCGGTTCGCTTACTTCTGCAAGAACGGTTTATTCACTTGATAATTTCCAGCTTGCTTCAGATTTTTATTCCAATCTTTTTATTAAGGATACTACAGGACTTATCAGACCAATTGGCAAATCATACATGCTGACAAAGATGCATAATTATCAGTTGAATGATCGAAAATATCACTTATTTGGTGATCCTACTATAAGACTTGTTGTACCTGAGATTCCTGTAAGCATTGATTCAATTAATGGGAAACCCGCGAGTTCTGCAATTGCGGTAAAAGCTCTTTCAAAATTAAAAGTAGATGGTTCTATCCATAATATGGACAGTTCATTTAACAGTACATTTAACGGAGAATGTATTGTTACAGTTTATGATTCACAGCGTCAGGTCCCGGTTGCCGACCTTAACGGTATGGAGATTACGCTTCAGGGCGGGATTATTTATAAAGGTATTGTAAGCGTAACCGGCGGTAAATTCTCTACTGAGTTTACAGTCCCAAAAGATATTTCTTATGAAAATACTAATGGAAAAATTGTTGCATATATCTATTCCGGTGCTTCTGACGGCGTTGGATTCAGTAATAATATTGTAGTAGGCGGAACAGACTCGACAATAGTTAATGATAAGAAAGGTCCTCAGGTTGACATCGCTTTTGATGATGTAAACGGGGATAATTCAATGCTTGTCAAACCTGATTTTACATTATATGTCAGGCTGAAGGATGAAACCGGACTTAATACAACAGGTACTGGTATCGGTCATAAGACCGAGGGAATATTAAACGGTAATGAAAATGTGCCGATAGATTTTTCTAATTATTTCATTGGCGACCTTAATGCGGGCGGTAAGTCAGGTGCTGTTAAATATAAATTCAGCAATATGGAAGCGGGGGATTACCGTATAAGGGTTAAGGCATGGGATGTATTTAATAATAACTCGGAAGCCGAAAAGGGATTTACCGTTGTAAACACATCCGGACTTGCATTAAATAATCTTTATAATTTCCCGAATCCGTTTAAGGAAAAAACAACATTTACCTTTCAGCATAATATGAATTCTCCTGTAAATGTTAAAATAAAAATTTATACTGTGGCAGGCCGCAATATTAAAACAATTGAATCTTCCGGTGTATCGGACAGATTTGTTAAACTCGACTGGGATGGCCGCGACCAGGACGGCAATATGATTGCCAATGGAACATATCTTTATAAAGTAATTGTAAAAACAACAGATGACAGCTATTCGCATGAAGTCCTTGGGAAGCTGGCTGTTGTCAGGTAGAAAATAATTAAGAATTTCTTATTAATCTATAAATCATAACTACATAAGACTGTAATTTTCTTAGAAATAATACATATACGACTTAACCTGGAGGACTAAATGAAAACAATAGCTAAGCTCTTTTTGCTTGGTATTTTATTAACGGGAATGAACAGATTTGTTTATGCCCAGGGCGGAGAGACGACAGCTGTGCCTTTCCTGCTGCTTGCTCCTGATTCAAGAGCCGGCGGTATAGGTGAATCAGGCGGCGGACTTGCGGATAATTCTGCTGCAATTTTCTGGAACCCTGCCGGTATTGCATTCCTGAGTGGAAGCGAATTAAGCATTACGCATAGTAACTGGCTCCCGCAATTCCATCTTGATCTATTTTATGATTACCTGACTTACAGGCAATATATTCAGGAACTTGAAGGCAGCGTTACAGCCAGCTTAACATATATGAACTTTGGCGAATTTATTCAGACTGGCGAAGACAGTCCTGATGCAATTGGTAAGTTCAACTCGTTTGATGCCGCTTTTACTCTTGGTTATGCCACTAAAGTCAGTACAGACTGGGGACTTGGTATGAACTTCCGCGTTATCCATAGCAAACTTGCCGGCGACAATATTTCTGTCGGTCAGCAGAAAGGTAGCGGCAGTGCTACTTCCGTCAGCTTTGACTTTGGTGCTATGTGGAGACCATCAAAACTGGAAATTCCTTTTGTTGATGAAGACTTCGGCAACCGTTTCAGTATAGGCGCTAATCTTAGCAATATTGGTCCGAATATTTATTATATCAATAAAGCTCAGTCTGACCCGATTCCAACGAATTTCCGTCTTGGTACTGCATTTAAGATTGTTGACGATGAATTTAACTCGCTTATCTATACGCTTGATTTTTCAAAGCTTCTGATTGGCAAACAGACTACGGACTCAAACGGCGTTAATACAAGAGATAACTTTATTAAAGGAATCTTTACCTCCTGGGCAGATCAGCCATTGCAGGAAGAATTCAAACAGGTTGTTACTTCAATGGGTCTTGAGTATGTTTACGGCCAGCCTGGCGACTATCAGTTTGCTGTCCGCAGCGGCTTGTTCTATGAAGATCCTAACTATGGAAACAGAAAGTTTATGACCTTAGGTGCCGGTATCCGTTATGATATGTACGGCTTTGACTTCAGCTATATTACAACCTCTGTATTCAAGGGAGGCGATCAGCATCCGTTATCAGATACTCTGAGATTTACATTATTAATTGGCTGGGGAGCTGCTCCGGCTCAGAATAAAGGATTACCCCGCGGAATTTAAAAGAAAATGCTAAAACACATCATTTCTATTTCTCTGTCTGTTTTGTTTTATCTGGGCAGTTTATCTGCCCAGACTTTTAACAAAACAATTACTCCTTCAAATAACGAATTATCGCCTAAGACTTCTTCAGATACGCTGAAAATTCTTGCCGTGCTTGTGGATTTTCAGGAGGATAAGGACCCTGCGACTTTCGGCAACGGAAAGTTTGGTTCTATGTATTCAAAAAATTATGGGGTTTCAATACCTGACCCGTTGCCACATGACAAGGATTACTTTTCGCTTCATCTTGATTTCGCGGCAAATTATTTCCGCAAAGTGTCGGAAGGAAAACTTAATATTGCTTATAACGTTTTACCCGGTGTTATTACTGTTTCTAAAAAGATAAGGGATTATTCCCCGGCTGTTAATTCGAATGACTTTTCTCTTCTTGGCGGACTTACTAAGGAAGTCTGGGCTATTGTCGCCACGCAGAATCCGGCAATTAATTTTAACGATTATGATCTCTTTACGGTTTTTCATGCCGGAGTCGGTCGCGAGTTCTCTCTTCCCGGAAGTCTTGGCACAGAGCGCGACCTGCCTTCAATTTATCTTAGCGATAATGTTCTGAGGAATATGTTCCCGGCTGATCAAAGCGGACTTCCTTTAAACCGGCAGGGTAAGTTTAATACTATGCTTATACCGGAGACCGAAAGCAGGGAAACGACTGATATTACAGGTGCCGTTAGTCTTGTTAAGTTTTCTATTAACGGCATAATCGCCGCCAGTATCGGCAGTCATCTCGGTCTGCCTGATTTGTTTGATACTAAGACAGGTCTTAGTGCAATCGGACGTTTTGGATTAATGGACGGACAGGCTTTCTTCGCCTACAACGGCGTTTTCCCGCCTGAACCTTCTCCTTGGGAAAAAATGTACCTCGGATGGCTTACTCCGGTTGAAATTGGAGCCGAAACAAAATCAGTATCGGGAACCGACCATATTTCGCTTGCCGTAAAGAATATTGCTCAGTCCGGTGATACGACTGTTATTAAAGTGCCTGTCAGTTCGACTGAATATTATCTGGTGGAAAACCGTTCGCGCGATGCTCTTAATAATGGTTCTGTAATTACATATTATTCAAATGGGCAAAAACTAACTCGTCAATTTGGCAAAGACACTACCGGATTTTATTCATACGATATTGATTCGCTTAAAGGTGTTATTACAGATGTAGATGAATTTGACTGGGCATTGCCGGGAAGCGGAATTGTTATCTGGCATATCGATGAAAATGTAATTAATGCAAAGATAGCGGTAAACCAGATAAACACCGATAAGTTTAACCGCGGTGTGGACGTTGAGGAAGCCGATGGAGTACAGGAAATTGGAGAGAAATTCTATACTGTTTTCGGCGATCAGGTAATCGGTGAAGGTTCGGATGTTGATTTTTGGTTCAAAGGCAACAGCTCGAAGCTTTTTAAGAACCGCTTTGATTATAACACTCTGCCTCCGGCTAAATCAAATTCAGGAGCTGCAAGCCTCTTTTCTTTCAGCAATTTCCCGGTTATATCCAATAAAATGAGTTTTGACCTAAGCCGTGATTTTATTATAAAATCAGTAGCGTCAAAGAAACTTGATATTCAGGATCCAGCAGTTTTTTTTACAACAGCTTCGGCGAATTATTTCTATGCCGTAGTTAATGACAGTCTCTATAAGTTCGCGAAAGACGGCTCGCTGATTTATAAAATCGCTGACTTCTCTACAGTAAAACCTTCAGTTTTTACTATTAATGAAACTGAATATATAGCCGGAGGATATCAGAATAATTTAAATATTCTGACTTCCGATGCGACAAATATACCTCAGTTATTTACGCAGGATGCCGGACAGAATATAACAACTGCGCCTGTTATCAGGCTTCAGTCCGCTGACCGGTTTGATATTTTGTTTGGAACAGATAAGGGAACAGTCTTTGCTTATTCACTTTCCGCCACAAACAGCTTTAAGCCGGTTCTATTACAAAAGGATATTCTTGATTCAACTTACACGCTTTCCCAAATCATGGCTACCGATAGCGGCTATTATCAGGCTGAAGGGGTAAACGCGGGGCATTCAGAATATAAATTATTTGACAGCCGGAATAATTCGGTCATAATCAACGGCGGATTTATACAGGCTACGCTTACAAAAGATAAGTCGGGCAATTACATAACTGTAATTCTGAATAATTCTAATCAGCTTTTTCTTGCTCAGGATGCGCACGCTGTCCGGAATATTACTCCGGCTCAGCCTGATCTGTCCATCGGCTCTTTTGCTCTTGGCGACCTGAGAAAAGAAGGGGAGAATAATATTGTATTTGCCTCAGGCAATTATCTCTATGCTGTTAACCTTAGCGGAGCAGTACTTGACCACTTTCCGTTTGAGGATCCCAAAGGCATCGGTTTTTATGGTATGCCTCTGATTGCAGGCGCAGCCAGAAGTACAGAATCTGTTTATATTTATGCGTTTACAAAGGATGGGCGTATTTATGAACTTGACGGCAGATCAGGCGCAGTTACGCATGGATTCCCTGTTACAACCGGCAGCCGGCTTAGCGCTTCGCCGGCTTTTTATGTCGATGGCGATAAGCTTATGCTCGCGCTGGTAACAAACAATAATTATTATTTTTCATATAATACTAATCTTATTTACAAGAATTCTTACTGGATGCAGCAGAACGGGAATCCGCTTAATTCTGCCTTTGTTCAGCAGGCATCGGGCGCGGCTATGATTACCCAGTTCATGCCAAAGGAACGTGCATATAACTGGCCTAACCCGGTTTATGGCAGCGAGACCAATATCAGATATTATGTTTCTGAAGATTCCAGGATAAATATTAAAATATTCGATCTGGCAGGCGGCTTTGTGGCTGAGTTAAACTCAGGCGCGCGCGGGGGCTTTGACAGCGAGACGGTCTGGAGTGTTAACGGAATTCAGAGTGGTGTTTATCTTGCCCGCGTTGAAGCTGAAGGCATCTCAGGAAAAAGGGAAACCAGTATAATTAAGATTGCAGTAGTTAAGTAAAAACGGAGAGGCAAATAACAATTTTTGCTCCCGAGCTGATAATTATCGGTTAATAGCCCAAAAATATCGGTTCCGAGCGCATATTTATCAGTTAAAAGCCCAATAAAGTCATTTTAGGGTTATTATAAATTTATTTGATGATATATACATGAAGAAATTCCTGATTACGCTGATAGTTGTATTTTCAGCATTTGCAAAGATTAATGCCCAGTACACAGAATTCCATCCTGAATTAAACTGGCTTACGCTAAAAGGCGAGCATGTAGTCGTTCATTATCATGAAGAAACCGAACGCACAGCGCGCGCAGTTCTAAAAATAGCCGATGAGGTATGGGCACCGGTTACTTCTCTATACCAGTATGAGCCTGAGACCGTTCACTTTGTTATTAAAGATATTGACGACTACTCCAATGGCGCCACATATTTCTTTGATAATAAGATTGAAATCTGGTCCTCCGCTCTCGATTTTGACCTGAGAGGTTCGCATAACTGGCTGAGGAATGTTATCTCCCATGAATTTACGCACATGGTGCAGATTCAGTCATCGCTCAAACTCAGCCGCTCCTGGCCGGCTTTATATATGCAGTTCTTAAATTATGAAGATAAACGCCGCCCTGATATTCTCTACGGATTTCCGAATGTTATAGCTTCTTATCCTCTTGCCACGATTAATGTTCCTGCATGGTTTGCCGAAGGAACCGCCCAGTATATGCGCAAGGAATTTGATTACGATAACTGGGACAGCCACCGCGACATGATACTCCGCTCCTACGCCCTTGACGGCAATATGCTTTCATGGAATCAGATGGGGGAGTTCAGCAAGACAAGTCTCGGCAACGAATCGGTTTATAACTCCGGTTTTGCTCTTTCGCGTTATATTTCACAGAAGTATGGCGAGGATAAGCTTGCGAAGGTTAGTCATGCTTTAGGCAGTTTTAAGAATTATACTATCGATGCCGCATTTAAAGATGTAATCGGCATTGACGGCAGCGGGCTTTATTCCGAGTGGCGCGATTTCCTGACTAAAGACTATCAGAAAAGAACAGCCGAATTACGCACTAATGTAGTTAAAGGCGAAGAGATTGTTTCAGAGGGCTTTGGTAATTTTTATCCCGTTTATTCTGAGGACGGCAATAAACTGCTTTATGTCTCCAACAAAGGGATGGATTATTTCTCGCTTTCTTCTATATATATGTATGATATTCAGACTAAGGAAGACAAGCTGATTGCCGCTAATGTCCGCTCAACGGTAAGTTTTATTAAGGGGGAAAATCAGATAGTTTATGCGAAGCTTAGCGAAGATAATCCCTCCTGGACAAATATACATGACCTTTACATTTATGATATTGATAAAAAAGATGAAACTCGTATAACTACCGGCTTAAGAGCTAATCAGCCTTATGTTTCGCATGATGGCGCTAAGATTGCTTTCGTGTTCCAGAAAGATGGCACATCAAATATCGGGACGGTTGATATTGCGGGCAGGAATTTTAAGCGTCTGACATTCTTTGAGAACGGCGAGCAGGTTTTTAATCCCCGTTTTTCAAATAACGACAGTTTGATTGTGTTTGATTATTCCATTAACAACGGGCGCGATATTGCCCGGGTTAATACTGACGGTTCCGGCTTTTCCTGTTTAATCAGGACAAAAGCCGATGAGCGCAATCCTGCCTTCGGGCAGGACGGCAGGCTTTATTATTCGTCTGATGAGACGGGAATATTTAATATTTATTCCTATGACTTTAAGACGCAGTCAGCCATCCGGCTTTCAAATGTTCTTGGCGGCGCGTTCATGCCTGCACTAAATCAGAACGGGGATATTGCTTATGCCGGATATACTTCAAAAGGATACAGGATTTTCCAGCTTAATACCAGCGAACAGAATAAGGTTGATTCATCAAAGCATTACATACCGGTTAATAATCCTCCGCTTAGTGCGGATAAGCCCAAAGGGGATATGTCTAAATTTAACCTTAGTCATCTTACAGGTTATCAGGACGATAAACTGCCTGATATGAAAGCTGAAAAATATAAGGGTGCTTTTACTAAGGTTACTTTCTTCCCGGTTCTTCGTTATGATAACTATACAACTTCCGGCAGTTTTATCGATAAAATAAAGCCTGGATTATACATTACCTCCAGCGATATGCTCGACCGTTATTCCTTCTTTGCCGGAGCTGCGATTAATAGGAATATGGAACGTGACTTATTCCTGAACTTTGAATACCGCAATAAGCTTCCTTTTCTTTTCGACCTCGGAATCAGACCGCAGCTTTCTCTTGAAATTTATAACGTAACGCGCGAAGCTAATACTCAGCTCTTAATAAACGGAGACACTACGACAACCGGCGTTGAGTATGACATAAAGCTTCCGATAGACGTTTCATACAGCCTTTTTGAAGTTGATCTCGCCGCCCGCCACAGGATATTTGCCCGCGGCAATGATATTGAATTGAAATTCCTTTACAGCAATTATACCAGCGCTCTTGGCAGCTTTATCTATCCTAATTCTAACCCGCCTATGCTTTATCCTAAAACTAAGGATACATATCTTATCGGACGTAACTTTCAGTTTAAATATATTCGTGATGAGGATTTCCCCTATATCGACCAGGATATTAATCCGGTCGGACGGCATGTCGAATTTCAGTATAATTATGAGATGAATAAGTTTAATCCCGATGGACAATATACAGTCGAAAACGGGATGCTTAAACCGCTTTACAGGAATTTTGACTTTAACCGCGTAGAACTTAACTGGAAGGAGCATATTTCATTACTTAAAGGACATACGCTGACGGCCGCTTTCAGAGGCGGAACTATCTTTGGCTTTGACTTTAATAAGAGAGATTCCTTAAACATCAGGACTGACTCGACCGACTTTTTCGACTTTTATCTGGGCGGTCTTATCGGCATGAGGAGTTATCCGTTTTATGCAATCAGCGGCAAGAGTCTTGCATGGTTTAATCTTACTTACCGCTTTCCGCTCTTTAAGGATATTGATTACAGGTTTGGCATTCTTTATCTGGATAAAATATTCCTTTCGGTTAATGCTGAAATAGGGAATGCGTGGAATGAATCAATGCCGGGACCCGATAAGTTTAAGAAAGGCGCGGGAGCCGAGATTAGGTTTAAGATGAATTCATTTTATATGTTCCCGACAAGCATCTTCTTTAGTGCCTCTTACGCATTTGACCGCGCCGACAGGATCATAAGAAATGAAATGGTGCGCTACGGTAAGGAATGGCAGTTCTATGGCGGTATTTTGTTTGATTTCAGTTTTTAATTTAATCACATTTATCTCGTGATTCTTTTGATTATGATAATTTTTATGATAACGCAGTCAGCATGAAAATGAATCATGGTTAATCATTTAATCACAAGAATCACAGTCCGGATGAATTCTGCGTAACATGAACAATGTATGTTAATCTGACGGTATTGCAGAGATGCACGGCGTGCGTCTGCCGCTACCCGGAGTCGCGTTCCGGCACCATCAGAAGCAGATTCAGTTCAAAAATGATTTTTGAAGCAAGGCCAGAAGTGGATTCGCCTTAAAAATGATTTTTGAAGCAAGGCCAGAAGTAGATTCACCTTAAAAATGATTTTTGAAGCAAGGCCAGAAGTAGATTCGCCTTAAAAATGATTTTTGAAGCAAGGCCAGAAGTAGATTCACCTTAAAAATGATTTTTGAAGCAAGGCCAGAAGTAGATTCGCCTTAAAAATGATTTTTGAAGCAAGGCCAGAAGTAGATTCACCTTAAAAATGATTTTTGAAGCAAGGCCAGAAGTGGATTCACCTTAAAAATGATTTTTGAAGCAAGGCCAGAAGTGGATTCACCTTAAAAATGATTTTTGAAGCAAGGCCAGAAGTAGATTCACCTTAAAAATGATTTTTGAAGCAAGGCCAGAAGTAGATTCGCCTTAAAAATGATTTTTGAAGCAAGGCCAGAAGTGGATTCACCTTAAAAATGATTTTTGAAGCAAGGCCAGAAGTAGATTCGCCTTAAAAATGATTTTTGAAGCAAGGCCAGAAGTGGATTCGGTTCAAAAATGATTTTTCATGCAGGATAAAAGATACAACTGACTGAATTTGTTCCCGGTTAATCATAAAAATCATAGTTCTGACAATTTTACGCAACATGAATTAGTTATTATTATGGAGAGTTTACATGAAGATTACAATGCTATTTATATTGATTTTAATTGAGGCAGGCTCGCTGTTTTGTCAGGGAAAAGATACGGTACAAAACAGATTTACAGGCAGATTAAGCGAGGACTCCCGTACTGCCTTTAACAATGTTAAAGAAAGTTCGTTGCCTCCGGTATTAATAAATAATGCAAACAAAAAATCGCCCCTGCTCGCAGGAGTCTTGTCTGCTATACTTCCCGGAGCAGGAGAATTTTACAGCGGAAGCTATATCAAAGCTGCTGTCTTTCTTGCAGTTGAAGCTTCCGCGATTGTTGCTGCCATATCATATAATAAGCAGGGAGATAATGCTACTACTGAATTTCAGGTTTACGCAGATGAACACTGGAGCGTAGTTCGTTATACCGAATGGCTGAATAAATTTACAACCGAGCTTGGTGCCCCGGGCGTTTCGCCTGTTGCTATAAATAATAATACAAACTTAAAACCCTGGGAAAGGGTGAACCTTTCGGACTTAAATAACCTCGAACAGAAGATACCTGTTTTTTCTCACCATCTTGAACATCACGGGTACCAGCAGTATTATGAACTTATCGGCAAGTATAATCAGTTTAGCCACGGCTGGGATTACTGGCAGGGCGTTCCTGAAACAGAAGTCTATATGACCAACGTGCCTCAGCAGATGCAGGATTATAGCGAAATGTTCTTAAAACCCGATAAGACTTATTATAAGTATGCCGCGCGTGCCGTTACGGTCATTTTGGTTAATCATTTACTTAGCGCCATTGATGCCGTCTGGACTGCCGGCAGTTACAATAAGAATCTGAATATTGGAATGAAGGTTAATCAGACCAGCTTATTCGGGCAGGCTGATTATTACCCTGAGTTGAATTTAACATACAGATTTTAATTCGTATATTGCATACAGGTTTTTATAAAACTATTAAAACTGTTCTATTGACACGGGTTCCAATCCCGGTATTTTTTTATTATCCAAGAGAAACATGAAAGATCCAATTGTAGTAATTGTGGGGCGCCCGAATGTGGGGAAGTCAACTTTTTATAACCGCCTTGTTGGCGCAGGCGAAGCCATTGTCGATGATGTAAGCGGCGTTACGCGCGATAGAAAATATGGAGAAGTGGACTGGAATGGCAGAAACTTCAGATTAATTGATACCGGTGGCTACGTCCCTAATTCGCCCGACCTGTTTGAAACTGCTATACGCGAACAGGTTGAAATTGCAGTCAGCGAGGCTGATTTAATTCTCTTTATGCTCGATGCTAAGTCCGGACTTACTCCAATGGACTACGTCATAGGCGCTTTGCTCAGATCTGCCAACAAGAATACGCTTCTTATCGTCAATAAGGTCGATTCCCATCTCGATGAACCAAATATTGGCGAGTTCTATTCGCTTGGTTTTGACGAGCTTTATGATATTTCCGGTATGACCGGCAGAAAAAGTGGCGACCTGCTTGATGTTATAGTTTCACATCTCAGCTTTGAGGACAGGGTTTCGGAAGATGATAAACGGTTAAAAATTGCTATACTTGGCCGCCCTAATGTCGGTAAATCCTCCCTTACAAATGCCCTGCTTGGTTATGACAGAAGTATTGTTACAAACATTCCCGGAACCACAAGGGACAGCATTGACTCTGTCCTTAAATATTACGGCGAAGAGTTTATTCTTATTGACACCGCCGGACTCAGGCGCAAAAGCAAAATCAGTGAAAGTATTGAGTTTTTCTCAACTGTACGCACACTCAAAGCATTAAGCGAATGCGATGTTGCAATCATTATGATTGATTCAGTTCTTGGACTTGAAAAGCAGGATCAGAAAATCATCGATGAAGCTATAAGCAGACGAAAGGGGATAATCCTTGCCGTAAACAAGTGGGATCTTATAGAAAATAAGGATTCCAATACCGCGAAGGTTTTTCAGGAACAGATTAAAGACAAACTTGGCTCCATTGATTACCTGCCCATTATATTTATCTCCGCTCTTACAAAGCAGCGTATCTATAACCTGATTGAACTTAGCAAAAAAGTCCAGTCCGAAAGAGGGAAAAAGATACCGACCCATCAGCTGAATGAGATAATGCTTGAAGAAATTGAAAAATCTCCTCCTCCTGCAACCCCGACAGGCAAAGAAGTCAGGATTAAGTTCATAAATCAGGTCGGCGACCATTATCCGATTTTTCTTTTTTTTGCTAATGAACCCAAATATATTCCCGATAATTACAGACGCTATCTTGAAAAAGCCTTGCGCCGTCATTTTGGTTTCCAGGGTGTTCCTATTACCACAAGCTACAGGGATAAATAATTCATCACTGGGTTTCAATCCGTAGTACAAATATCTAAATTAAACGTAATGTTCGAGGTAATTAAGATCTTTGTGGTAAGTTTCACGCAGGAAATAAAGCGCAGCAAAGGCAATTACCATAGAAACAGCTCCGACAATCATGGCACTTTGAATAATGTCCATATAGGTTCTTAAGAAAGTAAAGGATAAGGTTATTGGCACCGTTGCTCCGCGTACAAAATTAGGAACTGTGGTTGTTACTGTGGCACGCAGATTAGTTCCAAACTGTTCTGATGCTATGGTAACAAATACTGCCCAGTATCCAATTGAAAAACCCAAAAGTCCACAAACGGTGTAAAAGTAAGCCACCGACATTCCATAAGAGAAAAGATAGACGACAATTAAAACTGTGGTCATAGAAAGGAAGATTAGAACAATTTTCTTTCTGCTTTTAATTAACTGGCTGCCGAAGCCGCTGACTATATCGCCGAAAACAAGTCCAAGATAGGTAAATAAAATAGCTTTGCCTGCTGTAACAGGGGAAGTTAAGGCGAGCTTCCTGGCAAACTCAGGTGAAAAGGTTATAAGCACTCCAACGACATACCATGTGGGCAGTCCTATCAGTATACACTGAATATATTTAAGAAATCTTTCCTTTGAAGTAAACAAACTTAAGAAGTTTCCTTTTTTTACGTCCATTGATTTAAGAGAGGAATACATCCCGCTTTCAAACATTTTAATTCTCAGGAAAAGCAGTACGAAGCCAAGACAGCCTCCGATGATATATGCTGTGGTCCAGGGAAGTAAATCACCAACTAACGCCGCTGTAACCGAACCAAGTATTCCGACCGAAGCCACGATTGCTGTTCCATAGCCGCGCATTTCCTTCGAGAGTGATTCGCTTACAAGAGTTACAGCCGCTCCAAGCTCACCGGCAAGACCGACTCCGGCAAGGAAGCGCATTAATGCGTAAGCATCAGGAGTTTTAACAAAAGCATTAGCGATATTTGCCACAGAATAAAGGAGAATTGAACCAAAGAGTACTGAAACTCTTCCTTTTTTGTCACCGAGAATACCCCAGAGAATTCCGCCAAGAAGCATACCGGTCATCTGCATATTAAGGAGATAAACGCCGGTGTTGATAAGAGCTTCGCCGCTGACTCCGATTGCTTTAAGGCTTGGGATGCGAACAATGCCAAAGAGGAGCAGGTCGTACATATCAACGAAATAACCAAGCGCAGGCACAAGAACTGAGAGGCTTAACAGCGATTTAAAGTTATCCGGAAGATTATTTAATGAGTCTGTGTGTTCTTTTGTTAATTGTTTCATAAAAACCTGCTGTTTTGTTTCTGATCTACTGATAAAAGCTTTTAGTTTTATATATTAGTTCAAGCAAATTATAATATTATTGTAAAATTTTATTTTGTGGCGGTTTGTTTAATGATAAATCTATCAGTTACTTTTCTAACCTGAAATATGGACAAAAAATTTCACTTTTATGAAAAATAATTTAACCGCGTCATTTTTATTATGAGTACAGGAGATAATTATGAAGTACTTTTTTCGTCTGGTTGTTCTGCTGAGTATTTTAACCAGCAGTCTGGCAGAGGCTAAGTTAACCGTTGGGTATTACATGTCTAATTATAGTCAGTATCCGGCGAGTGCTATAAAATATGATAATCTGACGCATATCTGTCATGCGTTTATTTGGCCTAATGCTGATGGAAGTATTCACACGGATTCCTGGTTTTTATATCCTGCTCTGATAACAACAGCACATAATAACGGGGTGAAAGTATTGGTTTCAGTAGGGGGCTGGGGCGTTGATCAGACGGCAGGCTTTTCCGGAATGGTAAACAGTACGAGCGCGCGAACATTATTTATTACAAATCTTGTCAGCTTTTGTTTGAAGAACGGTTATGACGGGGCGGATCTCGACTGGGAATATCCAACTCAAACTGATAGTGCAAATTTTGTTGCTTTCGTTTCAGCCCTCAGGCAGGCATTTAATAATGCAGGAATTTCGCTTATAACCGCAACGCTACCGGCAACTGACTGGAACAACGGATTTAATATAACTCAGCTTAATGATTATCTTGACTGGTATGGTGTTATGACTTATGATTTTGCAGGATCATGGGAATCTGACGCCATGCATAATTCACCGCTTTATTCAACAGCCGGTCAGCTGGGGTCAGTTGATGCGAGTGTCCGGTATTATCTTTTGCGCGGTATTCCAAAGAATAAGCTGCTGATTGGAATTGCTTTTTATGGTTATAACCAGAAAACAGCAGGACTTTATTCAGCACTTCAGGATAAAGAGGCAGTTACTATAATATATAACGATGCAACGACATGCAGAAATTCTGCAGGCTGGAATTATATATTCGATCAGAATGCTAAAGTGCCATATCTGCAGGATACTGAAAAAACTCATATCATAACTTATGATGATACAATGTCAGTCCGGCTTAAATGTGAATATGTGAAGTCGCAGGAACTAGGCGGAGCAATTCTTTGGGAACTGCATCAAAGCTACAATGGGAAAGAAAATATTTTGCTTGAAACAGCAGGGAAGAACCTTACTAAGATGAATACTTCAGTTAAAAGATATATGATTCCGCAGAAATTTGAAGTAAACTGTTATCCTAACCCATTTAATGTGACGGCTAAAATCAAATATTCAATTCCCGGGACGGAGGGTGTTGCATTATTTAATGTCAGAGTTACGATATCTGATTTACTTGGCAGGCAGGTAAGAGAACTTGTGAACTCAGTTAAACCTGCCGGAATCTATGAAGTTAATTTTGACGGGTCTGCTCTTTCGGGCGGCGTATATCTATGCTTTGTAGAAGCGGGTAATTCTAAATGCGCGATTAAGATTGCATTAGTAAAATAAGAACATTATTGCGGAAAACAAATCAGAATCGCGAAGATATTTCAATGAGTGCTCTGCTGTTGCTGTTTGTTTTTTCAAACACACCTTCGTAACTGGTAATAAGGTAAAGATTTTTTGTAAGCAGAATAGAAAGATCGAGCGATAATATATTCTGAATCTGTTTGTCGTTCACACTGTAAAAACTATATTCAGCTCTTCTATAGCCGCCGGTAGCATAAAGATGTCCGGCAAAGATATCTCTTGAAAAGCTGATCCCATATAATAACGCATCAAGATAGCTACCTGTAATTTGTGAAGCATTTAGTGAAAGATCCAAATTCAGGACAGGTACGCCTGAGTAAGAAAGGAATCCTGAGTAATTACGTGAGGGTTTTAAATCACTTTTTTCTGAACGGGAACCTGCATCAAAACCGATATATAAGTTATTAACAGGTCTCAGACTGATACCGCCTCTTATACCCTGCCGTGTTTCATTGACAAAAAGACTGTCATAAAAACTCTTGAATGTTTCGTAATAGACAACGCTTTTTCTTGCGTCATAGGACAGGGAAAAAGAGAGCCATCTTAAAGGTGAGTAGCGTGAAATAACATAAAGGCTTGTCAGGCTTGGGGAATTTATATCCACGCCTTTTTCTTTTTTGTACATATCGATTTCAGATGAAACAAAAAAATTAACGTTAGACATAATATAATTATCATGCTGGAAATAAAGAAACCGTCTGTCGGTCTTTGAATCATTTGTCTGGTTAAAGAAAGCTAGTGTATTATTCATTATTCCATTAAGCAGTGTATCGCTTCTTCCGGCATAAGCTCCCGCTTCAAAGAGTTTAAGGTTATAACCGAAGTTAGAAAAGTCCGGTCTTGAGCCTGCGACAAAACCAGCGTAGTATTTACTCCATTTTTGTTCAATCTGTAGTCCGTCAATTGAGCTTATGCTGCTAATCTTAGGATTTATATATCTGCCAGCCTGGATGTGTGTGGATTTTGTCAGGTCATATTGTAATGATAAGTCATAAACACGGATATTGCTTCCAATGCTGTTGCGGACTTTCTCCCACTCGCTGGCATTATAGGAAAAAGTTAAGTAGTTGCTGAATGAAAGACTGCTTCCAAGTATATTTTTTGTCTCAGATGAAATTGAATAACGCCAGCGCTGGGTATTAATACTCCCGGGATAATTAGAAAAGCTCGAATATGACTGAACGGAGAACTTGCCATTAATAACGTTTACTTTATCCATCTTAGTCTTCCGTGTATTTTTACCAGGTATTGATATTGCTTCATCAGTAACATTTTTATTGCCGGGTATCGGGTCAGACTTATTTTCTTTAATCGCTGCTGTTGTTACGTTAATTTTTACTCTGGCAATGAGAACATCTCCGATTTTAACAGATGACTTTCCAATTACAGTTCCGGCACATGAATGTGAGGAAATATAACTGACAATCATAGCCGGCTGATAATTAATATAGAGCGTATCGCCCTGTTTTATACCCTCAGTTTCCTTAAATTCGACATAAGTATTTTGTGAGGACTGATATGTAACTTTACCAGACCTTTCTTCAATTTTCATTACCTGTGAGAATAAAAAACTTTGAAGTACTGTAAATAAAATTATTGTGGTACTTATAAATATGCAACGTTCTTGTTTTATCATTTTGTTTTTACCTGCTCATGTCCCTGATTTGCAATGACTGCGAGCCTGAACTTCCCTTGGGATGACAACGGTAGCATTCAGAACTTACCCAGCTGTACCCTGTTTTACCGCGATGCTTTGAGTCCATACTTGCTTTTGTATGCTCATGACAGTCTATGCACGAGAATACTTTATAATTAGTAACCACCGTATGACAGTCTCCGCAAGTACTCCATTCACTTTTATGTTTGCCTGAGTATATAGGGAAATACTGCCCGTCATGGTTAAATGTTGCGGGTTTCCATGCTGTCTTTGTATGGCACTGCAGGCATTCCTGCGGGAAAGCAAGCGACTTATGCGGCGGATTAGTAGTATTGTCATAACCCGTCTGATGACATCCGTAGCATGTATTTGGCGTAGTGCTGTAATTACTATTGTGGCACCTGACGCAGTCTGATGCAATGGCTGAATGTGCGCCGTCAATAACCCAGTAAGAACTATGTACCGGAAACTGAGCAGGCTTCCAGCCGGCATTTGTAGTGTGGCATGTCTGGCAGGTGGCTGATAACACAAGCTTTACATGGTTTGGATTTGTGGAATTTGTATAATTTGTTTTATGACAGTCATAACATACCTGAGTAGTCCCGCTAAAGCCGGAAGTATGACACTTTGAGCAGGTAACAGATACATGCGCTCCGGTCAATGGGAAGTTTGTCGTGGTATGATTAAAACCTGCTCCGGACCAGTCTGTTGTACTATGACACTGAGCGCATGTATGAGGATAACCTAAAGTGAGATGATCTTTGGCTTTGTCAAAATCCGGCTGATGACAACTGTAGCAGTCGCCTGTCAGTCCGGCGGTTGTTCCCTTATGACAGTCGGAACAGACTTTGTTCAGATGAGCGCCGGTTAAAGTAAAGCCGGTTGTTGCATGTGAGAAGCCTGAGGGAATCCATGCCGTTGTCGTATGACATTTTATACAGTCCTGCGATATGCCCGCAGACGAATGATTCGGATTTACTGCACTAGTATAACTATTCTGATGACAGCCCGAACATACTGTTGAAGTTCCCTTATATCCGCCTGCATGACATTTCAGACAAGTAAGATTTGTATGTGCTCCCGTCAGCGGAAAGTTTGTTGTAGTATGATTAAAGCTTGAAGGTTTCCAGGCCGCTGTGGTATGGCATTGCAGGCAGTCAAGCGAGAAACCAAGTGCAACATGGTCAGGATCGACTGTTGTATTAAAGTTTGATTCATGACAGCCCGAACATACTGTTGAAGTCCCCTTATATCCGCCTGCATGACACTTTGAGC
>Ga0194060_10000508_pt1 | contig 28155 bp, 22 predicted proteins | sample SepL225m_MetaG_FD_163427 | JGI IMG/M metagenome (GOLD analysis project Ga0194060, IMG submission 163427) | Anoxic zone freshwater microbial communities from boreal shield lake in IISD Experimental Lakes Area, Ontario, Canada - Sep2016-L222-5m | ecosystem: Environmental > Aquatic > Freshwater >...
GACGCGCTGCCGGTCAAAATCATCACAATCAGTACCGCCACCGCCGAAAAGAGTTTTTTGCCGACGGTCCAGTTGCTTCCCATAACGCACTCCTGCTTGAATGAGTCCACGGCAGTTCTTCCCGACGTGCGTCACGCCCGAAGGCCTCGCATCGCCGGCACCAACGACGGATCCACGACACGGCCGATCCGTGTCCCACACAAGGAGATCGGCAGGGGCCTGACAAACTTGAATGGGAAAGCCAGACGGGACCTTCTTGAGCGGGACCCCGGCACAAACGTCGATCGCGGGAACCCGGCGGGGGCACCGGTCGCGGGTACCCACGGTCGTGGGTACCCACTCGACAGAAGCGGGCCCGGATGGCAGACTTACCCTTCGATGGGGTCGGACGATGGCGGGTGTCGTCGACGCTGGCCCCGTCTGGTCGGACGCGACGTGCGCGTCCTCGCTCTTGCGACGTGACGGCGGCGCGCCAGGCCCGGTGCGCTGGAACAGGCTCTGTATGCGGTACAAGACCGTTTTTCTCGATGCGGGCGGGGTGCTGGTGTGCCCCAACTGGGAACGGGCGGCGCAGGCGCTCGGCCGGCACGGCGTGCTGGTGGACGCGGCCGTTCTCGCGGCGGCCGAACCATTGGTCAAGCGGCAGCTCGACGTGGCCGCAACCGTGCGTGCCACGACCGACGAACAGCGCGGATTTCTGTACTTCGATTTGATTCTCACAGGCGCGGGCATCAAGCGGACGGCGCACACCGACGCCGCGCTGGCCGAACTCAAAGCGTTCCACGATCGCGAAAACACGTGGGATTTCATGCCCGCCGACGTGATCCGGTCACTCACGCGACTGAAACAGGCCCAATTGACCATCGTCGTCGTGTCGAACACGAGCCCGACGCTTCGCCGTGTGTTCGCCCGCCTCGATATCGAACCCTTGATCGACCTGGTGATCGCGTCTGACGAAGAGCAGATCGAGAAACCCGATCCGCGCCTCTTCCACATCGCGCTCGCCCGGTCGGGAGCCGACCCTGGCACGACGATTCACTGCGGCGATCTGTATGAGATTGATATCGTCGGCGCCCGGGCAGCCGGGTTGCCCGCCGTGTTGCTCGATTCGGCTGGCATCTATCACGATGTGGATTGCCCGCGCGTGGCGTCGATGACGGAGTTGGCCGACGGGCTGCTGGCGGGGCGCTTCGAGGGCTGATTTCTACCTGAACCAGCCGAGTCGCCGAAAGCCGCCGAGCACGTTGTAGGCCAGCGCGATATCCAGGCGGCGATGAATCGGAATCGCGATGTGGTTGCCGACCGCCTGTGTCCAGAACACCTGCACCGTCCATTCCGACGCCACCTTCACGCTGACCGTCTCGTAGACACGCTTGCCGCGGGCGAACTTGTCGGCGTTGAGCGTCTGCGCCAACGGGTCGATGTCGGCGTAGCCGAATCCAACCGTCACCCTCGTCATCACGGCCTTCTCGCCAGAGACCGCAAACCCGGTGCCTGGCTTGGTCCCGGCGCGGGTGTAGCGTTCGACACGCACCGAATCGACGATCTTGGCCGCGGGCGTTCTGGCCGCAAAAGCCGCGTGCCAGTAGGAGACGCCCGACTGGCGCGTATAGTCGCCGGAGACCGAGACGTCCTTGGTGATCTTCTTGGTGGCGAAGATCTGGTCGTAGTTCCGGCCGCCAAACACGCGATCGAAGCGGTTGGTGACGCTCGGCTTGGTGATGTCGCCGAGATACCCACGGGTGGCGCCGAACTCGTCGAGGTAGAGTCGTTTCGGCAATCTCACGCTGATACGCTCACCCGCCAGATAGCCGTCGTTGTCATACGTGGTGATTTCGGTCGACTCGCCGCGGACAAACCCCATCCCGCCATAGCTCATCTCCACGCCTGAAACAGGGGTGTAGCCGACATAGAGTTGCTTGAGATACCAGTGGTTGGTTCGGTCGCCGGTTCCGATGCCCGTATTGTTCCAGCTTCCGATAAACGTATTGCCGGTCGCGTACCCGGCATTGAGGGTCCAGTGTCCCGCGGGGTCGAACTTGACGCGTCCCTTGAACTGACCGCTATCCTGAATCTGGTCAGCGGTCACCACGCCCGTGCTGGTCTCCACACGGCGATACCGGGCGAGAAGCGTCGCGCCCTGCAGTTCGAACCAGCGACTGAGCGGGGACGGTTTGGGCTTGGCGGGCTCGGCGGTGGGGGCCGACGGGGCTGCGGCACCCGGCGCCGACGGGTGGGTGCGGGCGTCGGTGCCCGCGGCCGCGGTGCACGTGCCAGGCAGGTCGGCGGCGCACTCGCGCCGTTGGGCGCTGGCGACGATCGGGGCGGAGCCCTGGATCGACTGCCGGGCGAACACGGCGGGCGGCGCGATCGTCAGCACAGCAAGTGCGACGGCAACGCGGCGACGGAGGCGAACGCGAAACAGTCTGACCATACAAGAGTCCCCGGCCGTGTCACCGAACGGTTCATTCTAGTTCGCAACGGCCGGCCCTCCATCAGAAGCCCCCGAGAACAGGTCGCACCCGACTCTTCGGGATCGCGCCGGACGACCGCCTCGATCGGTCGCCTCGGCCTGGACTTCTCATTCAATCCGTCGTAGTGTCTGGCAATCACGCTGACCACGATGTCGAATGCTGGCGTGCGGTGAGATCATGAAATACCTTCGCGTGTTGACGATCCTGTTGGTGATGGCGGTGTCGGGTGTGGCGGGACAAACCCCGCCCAAAGTCGAGGTCCGGCCCGACGCCGCAGCCAGCGTCCTGCTCAAACCTGCCCGCGTCTTCGACGGGGTGACGCCCCAGCCGCACGAAGGGTGGGTGGTACTGGTGGCGGGCAATAAGATTGCCGCGGTCGGGGCAGCCGGCGACGTCAAAGCGCCCGCCGGCACTCGCACGATCGATCTGTCCGGCATGACGCTCCTGCCGGGCTTGATCGATGCCCACTCGCACATCTACCTTCATCCCTACAACGAAGCGGCGTGGAACGATCAGGTGATGAAGGAGACACAGGCGTACCGAACCATCGCGGCGGTGCTCCACTGCGAGGCGACGCTCCAGGCTGGATTTACCGCGCTGCGCGACCTGGGCACCGAAGGCGCCGACTACGCGGACGTCTCGGTGCAGAAAGCCATCAACGAAGGACGCATTCCGGGACCCCGCCTGCAAGTGGCGACCAAAGCCATCGTGGCGTCGGCCAGCTATGGGCCTGGCCCGCGGGGCTTTGCCGACACGTTCGCGCTGCCGCGCGGCGCCGAAGAAGTGGCGGGCGCCGATCGGATGTTGTGGGCGGTTCGCGATCAAATCGGGCACGGCGCCGACTGGGTCAAGCTCTACGCCGACTATCGTCGCGGCCCTGGCGGATCGACGGTGCCGACGTTGAATCTGGCCGAACTGCAAGCGGCCGTGCAGGAGGCGAGGCGCGCGCGACGCCCGGTGGCCGTCCACGCGGCGGGCGCCGACGGCATGCGCGATGCGGTGATGGCGGGGGCCGACACCATCGAGCACGGCTACGGCGGTACCGACGAGATCTTCGCGTTGATGGCCGAAAAGGGCGTCGTCTATTACCCGACGCTGGCGGCCCAGGAAGCGTCGGCGATTTACAACCAGGGCTATAAGCCGGGCGTGTCGAAACCTACGCCGTCGATCGACGAAGGACGGAACGCCTTTCAGTTGGCACTCAAGAAGAACGTGATCGTCGGCCTCGGCAGCGACGTCGGCGTGTTCGCGCACGGCACGAACTGGCGCGAACTCGAACTGATGGTCGAGTTCGGCATGTCACCCGCCCAGGCGCTTGTCGCCGCGACGTCCGTCAACGCGAAGGCGATGAACTGGGCCGACCGTATCGGACAGGTGAAGGCGGGTCTGCTGGCGGATCTGGTGGCATTCGCCGGCGATCCCACACGAGATATCACGGTCTGCCGCAGCGCCAGATTCGTGATGAAAGACGGGAAGATCTACCGGCAGCGGTAGCACCCACGAGTCGGCCGCCGGTTTCCGGCGCGATGAGGCGCGCTCGTCTCAGGGTCCTGTTCGCTGCGTAATCCTGGCCCAGGTGTCCTTCAGCGTCACGGTTCGATTGAAGACTAGTTGTCCGGGCCGCGAATCCGGATCGACGGCAAAGTAGCCGAGCCGCTCGAATTGATAGCGGTCGCCCGGCTTGGCGTCCGCGATCGACGGCTCGACCGGGCACGACCGCGTCTCGAGCGAGGCCGGATTCAACGACGTCCGCCAGTCGCCACCATCCGCCTCATCGCCCGGGGTCGGGTTGGTGAAGAGCCGATCGTACAGCCGGACCTCGGCGGTGAGCGCGTGGGCGGCCGAGACCCAGTGAATCGTGGCCTTGGGCTTGCGGCCGTCTGGCGCATTGCCATCCCGCGTCTCTGGATCGTACGTGCAGTGCAACAGCGTGATCTCGCCAGCGTCGTTCTTTTCGGCCCGATCGCACCTCAGAAAGTAGGTGCCGCGTAGACGCACCTCGCGGCCCGGCGCCAGACGGAAGAACTTCTTTGGCGGGTCCTCCATGAAGTCGTCGCGCTCGATATACAGCTCGCGAGAGAACGGCACCGCGCGGGTGCCGGCGTCAGGGTTCTCCGGGTTCACGGGGATGGCGATCTGATCGACGTGGCCCTCCTGGAAATTGTCGATGACCACCTTGAGGGGCCGGAGCACGGCCATCACCCGCGGCGCCCGCTTGTTGAGATCGTCGCGCACCGCGTCTTCGAGCAGCGCCACGTCCACCAGGTTCTCACGTTTGGCCACGCCAATGCGGCTGGCGAACTCCCGCATCGCCTCGGGCGTATAGCCCCGGCGCCGAATACCGCTCAACGTCGGCATCCGAGGATCGTCCCAGCCCCGAACCACGCCTTCCTGCACCAGGGTCAGCAGGCGCCGCTTGCTCATCACGGTGTAGGTGAGATTGAGTCGGGCGAATTCGATTTGCCGCGGGCGGCTCGGAACCGTGCAGTGCTCGATGCACCAGTCGTAGAGCGGACGATGATCCTCGAACTCCAGCGTGCACAGCGAATGCGTGATGCCTTCGACCGCATCCGACAATGCGTGGGCGAAGTCGTACATCGGGTACACGCACCACGTGTCGCCGGTTCGATGGTGCGTCGCCCGCCGGATTCGATAGATCGCGGGATCGCGCAGATTGATATTGGGCGACGCCATGTCGATCTTCGCGCGCAGCGTGTAAGCGCCGTCCGCGAATTCGCCGGCGCGCATCCGCGCAAATAAATCGAGGTTCTCGGCGATTGGCCGGTTGCGGTTCGGAGATTCCCTCCCCGGCTCCGTCAGGGTCCCCCGGTGCTCGCGGACCTGGTCGGCAGTGAGATCGTCGACGTAGGCCAATCCCTTGCCGATGAGCTCGACGGCCCACTGATAGATCCGCTCGAAGTAGTCCGACGCGTAGTACTCGCGGTCGTCCCAATCAAAGCCCAGCCAACGCACATCCTGCTTGATGGCGTCGACGTACTCGATGTCTTCCTTGGCGGGATTCGTGTCGTCAAAGCGCAGATTGCACGCGCCGCCGAATTGCTGCGCCACGCCGAAATTCAGGCAAATCGACTTGGCGTGACCGATATGCAGATATCCATTGGGCTCGGGGGGGAAGCGAGTGCGGACTCGCCCGCCATTCCGCCCGGCAGCCAGATCGTCGGTGACAATCGCACGAATAAAATCAACGGGAGCCTCGGTCGTCATCCGCCAATTCTACTGCGGGGCGGTCCTTTTCCTCTTGCGCCCCTGGTCGGCAGGGCTACACTGTCCTTTTGACTCCACCTGGCCGATGCTGCCGACACACTGCCGCGACGGCGGAGCCGTCGAGAATCGGTCGTTCGCGGGGGTGATGGTCTTTCGACGAAGCGACGAGGGCACCACATGTCGACCATCCTGATCATCGACGATGACAAGGGCGTCAACTCGACGCTGACACAGACGATCACCCAACTCGGTCACGCCGTGGCGTGCGCGTACACGCTGGCCGAAGGCCTGCAGAAAGCGATCGAGGCCCGCCCGGACGTCGTCTTGCTCGACGTGCACCTGCCGGACGGCGACGGCCTGACGGCGCTCGAAGCGGTGCGCGCTGCGCCGTCGGAACCCGAAGTCATCATCTTCACGGGCGAAGGCGATCCCGACTCGGCGGAAATGGCGATTCGATGCGGCGCCTGGGACTACCTGCAGAAACCGGCGTCGGTCGCGGCTTTTTCATTGGTGCTGCGTCGCGCCCTGGAGTATCGAACCGAAAAACAGAACCGTCGCTCCGTCGCCGTCAAACACCGCGGGGATGGAGAGTCGCCGCCGTCGGTGCAGGCCCAGGCCATCGGTCCGTGGGTTGGCCATCCGCGTCCCGCCCTGGGCACTGAGCCTGCATCAGGCGTGGCGGGGCAGGCGTTTCCGCGGTTTCGAGCCTTTCGGACGCAAGCCCTTCACGACGCCGAGCGGCAGTATCTTGCCGACGTAATGAGGCGGGCCGACCACGACGTCGCGGCGGCGTGTGTCCTGGCTGGGCTTTCGAGACCCCGCCTCTACGCGCTGCTGAGCAAGCACGGGATGACGGGGAGAAAGAACGAGAAGTCGCCAAGCGGCGGACACGAGGTCGGCAGTGGGGAGATATAGGGAGGAAGCCGGTCGGCAGGCCGTTTCTCGCTGGCTGGCCCCTCGACACCAAGACTGAACGACGTGGGAGAAACCGACTCAGACGTCGGCGCGACACCCCGCAAATTCTTAAAGAACAAGACTCACGACGGCCGAGTAAAAACTTTTCCGTCCGTCCGTCCGTCGGGCGACCAAACTGGAACTGGCCACGGAGTTACAAACACTCACGCTGGAAAATTACGCGGCCGAAAAGATCACCATTCTCGCCGGCTACGACCAGGACGCCAAGAACCTCGCGGTGTGGCGCGATCGCGGCGCCAAGGCCGGGGCCGCACAGGTGGCGGCGGCGTCGTCGCAGGTGTCGACGTCGGCCCAGAACCTGTCGCAGGGCGCGACCGAGCAGGCAGCCTCGCTGGAAGAGACGTCGGCGTCGATGGAAGAGATGTCGTCGATGACGCGCAAGTCGGCCGAGAACGCGCAGCAAACCGCACAAGTGATGACGGACGTCGATCTCAAGGTGACGCAATCGAACGCCGTGCTCAGCGACATGGTGATCTCGATGGATGCCATCAAGGACTCGAGCGCGAAGGTGTCGAAGATCATCAAGACGATCGACGAAATCGCGTTTCAGACCAACATTCTGGCGCTCAACGCCGCGGTCGAAGCGGCGCGGGCCGGAGACGCCGGGATGGGGTTTGCGGTGGTGGCCGACGAGGTGCGCAACCTCGCGCAGCGGTCCGCGCAAGCCGCCAAGGACACGGCCGGGCTCATCGAAGAGTCGTCGGCAAGCGCCAAGCAAGGCAGCGAGCGGATGGAGCGGATGGCGACGTCCATCTCAAGCGTGACCGAGGGCGTCGTGCACGTGAAGGCGATCGCCGAAGAGGTCAACAGCGCCAGCCAGCAGCAGGCGCAGGGCATCGACCAGGTGTCGCAGGCGATCCAGCAGATGGAAAAGGTGACGCAGTCGATTGCCGCGACGGCCGAGGAGAGCGCAGCTGCCAGCGAAGAACTCAGCGGACAGGCCGAGACCGTGCTGAGCATCGTCAACGAACTCGAGCGCATGGTGGGCAGTGCCGCAGACGGTGGCGGCCGGACCGTCGCGAAAAAGGCCACGGGTAGTGCGTCGCATTTGAATCTGGTTCAGCGCTTCAAGAAGCCTGCCCCGAATGTGGTAGCCAAGGGCGATCACGATTCAGGGTCGATGGGAGCGACCGGCACCTACGGGAGTTTCTAGACGCTGAACGCATCGCTCGCGCGGTGCCAGGGACGCTCCGGATCGTCGCTGCCGGATCCGGTGAATCGGCCGCTCGGAGCGCGAATTGAACCGTCCGCCGGATTTGCCGATTGCAGATCCGGCGGACGTTTTGCTGTTTGGGCCGATCCTGTGGGCCCGTGGCGCGCACGACGACCGACACATCAGGAGGATCTATGGCAACGGCGACGACGTGGACGATTCGAAAGCGTTTGGCAGTGGCGTTTTCCGTGATGACCGCGCTGATGCTGGCGGTGGGTGGCCTTGGATACTACTCGTCGGTCATCGGGTCAGGCGCCCTGACTGAAGTCGGCTTGAACCGGCTGCCCAGCGTGCAATCGCTGCTGATTATCAGCGAAGCGCAGACGGCGGTCGACGCGGGCGAGAACGCCCTGCTCGCCAAGAATCTGTCGCCGGAGGCACGCCAGTCGCAATACAAGCGCTTTGATGATGCGTGGGCGCGCTACCAGGCCGCCCTCAAGATCTACGATCCGCTGCCGCAGTCGCCGGAAGAAGCGGCGCTCTGGAAGCAATTCGTGCCGGCGTGGGATGCGTGGTGGAAGGACCACCAGAGGTTCGTCGAGTCGGCGCGCGACTACGAAAAAAGGCCCACCGAAGGGCTCTACCAGGAGATCTCGATGATGGCGCTCGAGACCAATGCGGTGTCGTTTGCCAAGGCCGAGGCGCTGCTCAACAAGGTCGTCACGATCAACGAAACGCTGGGGGCCGACGCGTCGAAGTCGGCAGTCGCAGCGGCGTCCACGCTCAAGTTCGTCACGGTCGTCGTCGTCGTCATCGCAACCTTGTTGGCCGTGGGCCTGGGTCTGATGATTACCAACTCGCTCAATCGCGCGCTGTCGGTGCGGGTGGACGAATTACGGCAGGGATCCGAGCAGGTGACCGCCGCCGCCGGACAGGTGTCGGCGGCCGCGCAGGGGCTCTCGCAGGGTGCGACCGAGCAGGCTGCCTCACTGGAAGAGACCTCCGCGTCGATGGAGGAAATGGCCGCGATGACGCGCCGAAATGCCGAAAGCGCGGGCGAAGCGGCACGCCTGTCAACGCTGGTGCACGAGAAGGTGGCCGCGTCGAACCGCGACCTCGGCGACATGGTCGAGGCGATGGTCGGCATCAAGGAGTCGAGCGGCAAGGTGTCGAAGATCATCAAGACGATCGACGAAATTGCGTTCCAGACCAACATCCTGGCGCTCAACGCGGCGGTCGAGGCCGCCCGGGCCGGCGAGGCGGGCATGGGATTCGCGGTGGTGGCAGACGAGGTGAGGAACCTGGCGCAGCGCGCCGCGTCGGCCGCCAAAGACACTGCCGTCCTGATCGAGGCGTCGAGCCGCAGCGCGCAGGTCGGCAACGACCGCGTGCTGAAGGTGCGCGACGCAATTGCCGGCCTCACCGAGGACGTTGCCAAGGTGAAGAACATTGCCGACGAAGTGAGCAGCGCGAGCCGGCAGCAGTCGCAGGGCATCGACCAGGTGACCCAGGCCATCTCGCAGATGGAACAGGTGACGCAGACCACAGCCGCGACGGCGGAGGAAAGCGCGGCCGCGAGCGAAGAGCTCAACGCCCAGGCCGAAACCTCGATGCAGGTGGTGCGGGATATCGAAGCGCTGGTGCACGGCGAAGCGTCGACGGTCGAACCGGTCGTCAAGAAGCCGCGCGCCGCCGCGAAGACCTCGGCCGCAGGATCCGCCAAGGTGGTAAAGATGGCTGCGGTTCCCAAGGCAAAGCGGGCCCAGAGCGCCGAAGACGCGATCCCATTCGACGACACAGGGACGTTTGGAAAGTTCTAGAATCGCAGCGTCCACACGCTGGGCGCTGGGCGCACCGTTCCAGGGGCCGGACCACGCACGAAGTGGTCCGGCCCTTTCCGCTGTTGGTGAATTACAATCACAGCGGAGACGCGCCCATGAGACATATCCGCCAGTTTCTGACGGTCCGGCCTTCGTTGTTCCTCGTTGCGTCGTGCGTCCTGCTTGTCACCTCCGACAACGCTCCGCAGGGCCAGGAACCGCGCTTCAACGACGCGCTGGTCGAGCGGGTGACCTGGCGCAATCTCGGCCCGTTCCGTACGGGCGCGTGGATCTCGGACATCGCCTTCCCGGAGACGCCGGCCACGGCCCACCTCTATACGTTCTATGTCGGCGTGCGGAACGGCGGCGTCTGGAAAACGACCAACAACGGCACGACCTTCGAGTCGGTATTCGACGCCCAGTCCACCACCAGCATCGGCGCCATTGCCGTGGCTCCGAGCGACCAGCACACGGTGTGGGTCGGCACTGGCGACGCGTATCAGACGCGAATGTCGTATCCGGGCAACGGCGTCTATAAATCGTCGGACGGCGGCAAGGCGTGGGCCAACATGGGCCTTCGCGACTCTCATCACATCAGTCGCATTCTGATCCACCCTGCCAATCCCAACGTGGTTTACGTCGCGGCCATGGGACACCTCTATTCGCCCAACGCCGAGCGCGGCGTGTTCGCCACGAGCGATGGCGGGAAGACGTGGGCCACATCGCTCTTTGTCGATGACAAGACGGGCGTCATCGACCTCGTGATGAATCGGGCCGATCCGAAGGTGCTCTACGCCGCCACGTACCAGCTCGAGCGGCGGCCCTGGGACCTCGACGTCGGTGGCCCAGGGAGCGGAATCTGGAAAACCGTGGATGGCGGCAAGAAGTGGACCCGTCTCGCAAACGGGCTGCCGACCGGTCGAGTGGGACGAATTGGTCTCGACGTCTACCAGCGAAACCCGACCATCCTCTATGCGGTGGTCGAAAACGCGAACCTGCGGCCCGCGACACCCGCCGAAGCGGCCGTCGACGCCGGGCGCCCCAAACCATACGAGCATGTCGTGGGCAACGAGGTGTATCGCAGCGACGACGCCGGCAACACCTGGAGGCGAACCCACGACGCGTCGGTCTCTCCAGGCAACAAGGCGCCGTACTCGTTCAACATCATCCGCGTCGATCCCGGCAACGCCAACCACGTCGTCGTGTTGAGCGACACGATGCCGAACTCCGAGGACGGCGGCAAGACGTGGCTCGATACCACGTGGCCTTCGAAGCGGATGTTTCCGAAAGCCTTCGGGGACGTGCGCGTGCTGTGGTTCGACCAGCAGAATCCGAATCGGATGTTCATGGGGTCGGATGGCGGCGTGCACATCTCGTACGACAACGGCCGCACCGCGGATCACTACGTCAACCTGCCCGTCGGCGAACTCTGGGGCGTCGGCGTGGATATGGATCAGCCGTATAACATCTACGCCGGCATGCAGGATCACGACTCGTGGAAAGGTCCGAGCAACGGGTGGTCCGGGTCGGTGACGATCGCCGACTGGGTGACGGTGCGCGAGGGCGACGGGATGTACAACCGCGTCGATCCCACCGACTCGCGCTGGCTCTACAACACGCGCGAGTTCGGCGACCACAAACGCGTGGACCAACTGAAGCGCACGATGACCGACATCACGCCCCACCGGCCGAAAGGTCAGCCCCCGCTCCGGTGGAACTGGAACACGCCGCTGTCGATCTCGCCGCACAATCCGCAGATCCTCTACACCGGCGCCCAGGTGCTGCTGCGGTCGCTCAACCGGGGGGACACCTGGCAGGAGATCAGCCCGGATCTCACGACCAACGATTCGGCCAAGGTCTTCGGCCGCGGCAACATCCAGCACTGCACGATGACGACGCTGTCGGAATCCGGGCTGGCGCCGGGCGTGCTCTGGGTGGGGACCGACGACGGACGCGTGCAGGTGACCAAGACGGGCGGGGCGAACTGGATCGACGCTACCGCCGCGGTCGCAAAGGCTGGTGGACCGGTTGACCGGTGGGTCACGCGGGTGCTGGCGTCGGCGCGTGAGGCGGGCACGGCGTATGTCGCGAAGAGCGGATACCGGCACGACGAGAGCAAGCCGTACCTGTTCAAGACGACCGACTACGGCGCTACGTGGGTCTCGATCGCGGGCAATCTGCCGAACACCAACATCAACGTGATCGTCGAGGACGCGGCCAACACGAATCTGTTGTTGGTGGGTACCGACGGGGGGGTCTTTGCGACCATTGACGGCGGCGGCCGGTGGGTGCGCGTAAAGGGCAACATGCCGAATGTGCCCGTGCACGACCTGGTCATCCAGCCGCGTGAGCATGACCTGGTGGCGGGAACATTCGGGCGTGCGATCTGGACGACGGACATATCGGTGCTTGAACAGTTGAGCGAGGCGCGCCTGTCGGACGACGTGAGCGTCTTCGACATTCGGCCTCGTGCCCGTGTGCACACCAGTGGCTGGGGCGGCTACCAGTTGTATGGCGATCGGTACACGCCGACCGAGAACGAGCCCGACGCAATTGCGATCAGCTACTACCTGCGCGACGCGAAGAATCGGTCCATAGCCGTCAGGATCACTGACCTGGCCGGCGCACCGCTCAAGACGCTGCCGGCCGCGTCAGCGGCGGGCCTCAACACGGTGCTCTGGGATATGAAGGACGAGAAGGGAACCGACCAGCCGGCGGGCGACTACCGTGTCGCAATCGAGATTGATGGCAAGGTGACGAACAAGCTGGCGACGATTCGATAGGGCGGCCTTCGACGCCGCCCCTCGTATCGGTGAGCGCTTACGCGGCGGCGTAGCGCGTGCTGAGGCGGTCGAAACACTCGGCCACCACCGACGGAATCTTCAGGAGTGTCGGCACGTACATCGCGCCGCCCTTCTCGATTGCCACCTTGGGCATGCCAAAGACGACGCACGACTGTTCGTCTTCGGCCATGGTCTCGGCACCGGCCCGCCGCAGCGCCAGCAGGCCATCCGCCCCATCGGCGCCCATGCCGGTCAGCACCATGGCCACCATCGGGATCCCTTTCAACAACGAGGCAGAGCGGAACAGCACGTCCACCGCCGGCCGCTGGTGATGCTCCTGGGCGTCCTGGTTGAGCCCGGTCCGCAACTGCACGCCCATCCGCGAGACCGTCATGTGGTAGTCGCCCGGGGCAATGTACGCGGTCCCTCGCTCGAGCACCATGCCGGCCGAGGCTTCGACGACCCGCATCGCGCACAGTTGGTTGAGCCGCGCCGCGAAGGCGGCGGTAAAGTGGGCCGGCATGTGCTGCACGATCAGGATCGGCGGGCCGTCGCCGGACATTCTGGTGAGCACCGCTTCGATGGCTTGCGTGCCGCCGGTGGACGCGCCAATCAACAACAGGCCATTCCTCGGCGCGCGGCTCGGCTGAATCATCGGCGCAACCGGCGTCGTGGTCGCCGCGACGGGCTTCATTTGCCGAATCCTGGCCCCGGCGCCGTCGGCGAGGCCGCGGATGGTCTTGACGATGCGGTCGGTCACCTGGCCGACCGAGTGGGGACCATCGGGCTTGGCAATCACCTCGACGGCACCAGCACGAAGCGCCTCGATGCTGGCCGCCGACCCTGCCTGTCCCACCGAACTCACGACGATGACCGGCAACGGATACGACGCCATCAGCTTCCGCAGGAAGGTGATCCCGTCCATCCGCGGCATTTCGATGTCGAGCGTCAGCAGATCGGGCTTGTGCAGCAGAATCTGCTCGCGGGCGATGTAGGGATCGGCCGCGCCGCCGACGACCTCGATGTCGGGTTCTTTTCGAAGGCGGTCGCCGAGCAGTTTTCGGACCACCGCCGAGTCGTCAACGATCAACACCCGTGTCTTGTTCGGCACCGGCGTCTCCTCAGGAGGCTCGGAATTCAACGCGCAGGCTGACCGGCTGGTCGTTGACCAGGACCAGTTCCTCTTGCCCGTCCGCAGCCCGCGTCACCGGCGCGGCGACCGCCGTCACGACGGGCGGCTGGAGATCGAAGCGCCGGTGCGCACAGGCGTGCGTCAGCCAGGTGCCGCACACCATGTTCGCGAACTCGCCGATGCCATCGTACACGTGGACATCGGTGAGGCCGTCTTCCGGCGTCAGGCCTGTAAACGACATCAGCAACTCGGTCGCCAGCGCGTGCGGAAGCGTCAATTCCACCGTGCCGGCAAACGCGCCATCGAAATCGACCCTGGACCGCAACCAGCGCTTCGCGGCGCCCTCGGACTGCGCCTCGACGGCTGCCAGGGCGTCGCCAAAGCGATCGATCCCGCACAGTTCCGCGAACGCGAAAAAACTTTCCTGCGACACGTTGACCAGCGCCTCCTGCAGGGCCGGGCGGTGCTCAGCAAACGTGGGTGTTCGTCGCTGACAAATTGTAGAGGACATCGCGCATCACCTCCGGGCGGAAGGGTTTCTCCACGTAAAGACGCACGTCGAGGTCTTTGACCTCCAGCCGCCGCGCTTCGGATCCATCGGTTGAGATGATCACCCGCACCAGATCCCGCCAGCGTTCGTTGCCGGAGATCGCGCGGAGCAATTCGGTTCCGGTCATCACCGGCATGTTGATGTCGGTGAACAACGCGTCCACGTCCTGGGCCTCGAGAATCTTGATCGCTTCGGCGCCGTTGGCCGCCTCGTACACCTGGCCGATGGGCACGTCGCAGAGCGCGGTCACCCGCTTGATCATGGCGCGCATCATCGCCGAATCGTCCACGATCAGCACGGTGAGCGGGCGCAGTGTCGGGCTCGAGGCCGCCGTGTCGGATGCCGGTTCTGGGTTCATCACAGTCTCCTACAACTCCGCGACAATTCGGTTGCTCGACGAAAGGCGGACGACGCCGTCCAGGACGTTCAACGCCACGTTTCTCGGCTCCGACCCGCCGAGTCGCTCGGCTTTGATGAGCACGCCGTTCTTCCAGAGAATGTTCTTGGCGGCCACCTGGTTACGCCGCCCGATGTCCAGCGTTCCGGCCTTCTGCAGCGAACTGACGTCGGCGCCGCCCACCAGTTTGACGACGCACCGGGACTTGACCGCCCCGATCTTGTAGAGGTCCTGGAACAACTGGGGGATGCCAAGGTCGGCAAACGTCGAGGGCTGCTGCTGGGCCCGCGCGGGATTGATCCGCGAGTCGGGCAGCAGGAAGTGCAGCAACCCGCCGACTTTCGCGACCTGGTCGTAGACGCACACCGCCACGCAACTGCCGAGCGCGTGCGTCACGAGCACGCTGCCCGAATCGGCCGACACGGCGTGTTCGCCGATGCCGATGACGATGCGTTTGGCGGGTGCCGACTCGGCCGGGGTTCCAAAGAACTGGCCCGGCAATCGAGCCGCCGTCGCCGCAACAACCAGTGGAGTCGCCATTACGCGAGTCTCCGTTGATACACGGCCGGCGCAATCCACCGGAGGCCGTGCGAGACGCCATTGAGGCTCTCGGAATGCGAAATGAACAGGTAACCGTTCGGCCGCAAATGCCGTTCGAGCATGCTCACGACCCGCTGCTGCACGTGCACGTCGAAATAGATCATGACGTTCCGGCAGAAGATCACGTCGAAGTTGCGCTTCAGGTCGCCAATCTCGATCAGATTGAGCTGGGCAAATTCGATCGACCGGCGCAGCGGGGCGGCCACGCGAGCGAGCCCCTGCTGGGCGCCCATCCCGCGCTCAAAGTGACGCCGCAGTTGGTCGAGCGGCATGTCCTTAACCCGGTCCATCTTGTATGTGGCGCTCCGCGCGGCGGTCAACGCTTTGGTGGACAGGTCGGATGCGAGCATCCGAAAGCCCTCGGCGCCAGACGGCAACGCTTCTGCGAGCGTCATCGCCAGCGTGTATGGCTCCTCGCCGGTCGAGCACGCCGCACTCCAGATGTCGATCGCCGGATGTCCGGGGCGCGCCATCAACTCGGGAATCACCCGGGATCGCAGCAATTCGAAATGCTGCGGCTCGCGGAAAAACGAGGTGTGATTGGTGGCGAGGGCGTCCAGAAACGCCGTCATCTCGCCCCCGGTCCCGTCGCGTTCCAGCAGGTCCAGGTACAGTCCGAACGACGTCAGTCCCAGCGTCCGAAGCCGCTTCTGCAGCCGGGCGGTGATGAGCTCGCGTTTGCCGTCGTGCAGATTGATGCCCGCACGCTCGTACACGAGCTTCACCACGCGGCCGAGGTCGCGATCGCTCAGCACGAGCGGATCCTCGATGATCGACACGGCTGCAGCGGTCCTGGTGGCCATGGCGCCTAGGCCTCGCTGGCCCTGGTTCGGCCGTCCCAGCCGAGCGCCATGTCGAGGTCGAGCAGGATCTTGACGCGGCCCTTCACCTTGGCCATCCCGCTCAGATAATCGGTGACGACGCGGTCGCCAAATGCCGGCGTCTGCTCAATCTCGTCGGCGACGATGTTGAGCACGTCCGACACGAAATCCACGATGATGCCGGTGAGCAGCTTGCGGCCGTCGCCGCCGATCTCCACCACGACAATGGCGGTCTGATCGGTCGGTTCCTGCGCCTCCAGGCCGAACTTGAGGCGCAGATCCACCACCGTGATGACCTTGCCGCGAAGGTTGATGACGCCTTTGACGTGCGGCGGCACCTGCGGCACGGCCGTGATGGGCATGATCTTCATGATTTCGCGCACCTTGAGCACGGGCACGCCGTACTCTTCGGCCGCGAGCGAGAAGGTCAGGTATTTGCCTGGCTTCGCGCGTCTGGAATCCGCCGCTGCGTCGGTCTCGACTAACGTGGCTGCGCTACTCATAGTGCTCCCCTTTCAAGTATCGCGCCGGCCGGCTGTCATGCCGCCCGCGCCGATGTCTGGCAAACCAGGCCCCTGAGTCCCGCGGCGTCCAGGATCAGCCCGACGCGCCCATCACCCAGAATGGCGCCGCCGGCAACGCCCTGCACACGCGTGAAGGCATCGCCGAGAGACTTGATGACGACCTCCTGCTTGCCGAGCAGTTCGTCCACGAGCAAGGCAACTCGCTGCCCGTCGTCTTCGATCACCACCGCCACGCGGTCGGACGGATTGGACGTGGTTTCGGCGAACCCCACCAGTTCGGCCAGCGAAGCCAGCGGCAGCAGCGCGTCGCGCACCTGAATCATGTGCGGACGGCCCTGGATGCAATGAATCTGTTCGGGCTTGGGCCGCAACGACTCGCAGACCGCGAAGGTCGGCAGCACGAATCGTTCGCCGCCCGCCCGCAGCATCAGCCCGTCGAGAATCGCGAGCGTGAGCGGCAGCTTGATCATGAAGGTGGTGCCGCGGCCGGCCACGCTCTGGATTTCGATCTTGCCGCGCAGGGCTTCGACGTTCCGCCGGACCACGTCCATGCCGACGCCGCGTCCGGAAATCTCGGTCACCTGGTCGGCCGTCGAAAACCCCGGCCGGAAAATGAGCTGGTGGACGTCACTGTCGCTCAGGACGTCGTTTTCGCCGATCAGCCCTTGCGCGATGGCTTTCTTGCGAATCTTCTCGGTCGGCAGACCCGCGCCATCGTCGGCGACCGCTATCACGATGCTCCCGCCGTGATGGTAGGCGCTCAGCGACAGGCGCCCGTGCGACGGCTTGCCGACCGCCGTTCGCCGGGCCGTGTCTTCGAGGCCATGATCGATGCTGTTGCGCACCATGTGCATCAACGGGTCGTTGATGTCTTCGACGACCTGACGATCGAGTTCGGTGTCCTCGCCGGACAACTCGAGCTCGACCTGCTTGCCGGATTTCTTGCCGAGGTCGCGGACCAGGCGTGCCATTTTCTGGAACGTCTGCCGGACCGGCATCATCCGCATCGCCATCGCATTGCGCTGCAAATCGGTGGTGATGCGCTTGAGTTGCGACATGTTGCGGGTGAGCCGCTCGTCGCAGTTCTTTCGCAGGGCGGGATCCTCGTGAATCATCGCCTGCACGATCACCAGTTCGCCAACCATGTCCACCAGATTGTCGAGTTTGCGCGTGTCGACTTTCACCGTGTCGACCTTGACGCTGGTCGCCCCGGCCCTGGCCGCGCCGCCGTCGCCAGCCGCCGAAACCAGAACTGGAGCCGGAACGGGAACGGGAACCGGAACTGGAACCGAAACTGGAACGGGAACCGGAATCGCAGCAACTGGAGCCACGGCAACCGCAGGAACCTCGCGCACGGCCTCGGCGGGTTCTGGCGCGGGGGCTTCATCGAGATCGAATACGGGGATCGCGCTGGGCGTGGCAGCACAGATGGGCGGCGTCTCGACAACGGCCTTCACGACGGGAGGTGGGGCCGGCGCGGCGACGGGCGCCTGACGCGGCGTGCCCGACACGATGGCCTCGACAGCCGCCAATAGCGCCTCGCGATCGACGCTGACGTCTGGCGCGGGCTTTCCGTCGACCCTCAACGTGAGACCGCTGATCATCGTCGTCAACACATCGACGGCCTTGAGAATGGCGTCGATCTCGTTCTCGCCGATGGCGAGCTTGCCCGATCGTCCGAGGTCGAGTAGGTTCTCGACTTTGTGCGCCACCGACTGCACGCTGACAACGCCGAGGGCGCCCGCATTGCCCTTGATCGTGTGGAACGGGCGAAATAAATCATTGAGCAGCTTGACATCACCCGGCGACGATTCGAGCGCCAGCACGGTCGCCTCGATCGATCCCAGGTGATCCAGCGCCTCGGAAATGAACATGCCTGCCAGTTCCGGGTCGGACTTCAGGATCTCGAGTTCGGCGAGGTCCGCACCGTCAGGCTGTCCGTGGTCGATACCGTCCATGTTGTCCCCCTCAGGCCACGCCACCGTCGGCGCAGATGCCTGCCACTTGCTAGAATCGGCATGTTTCGCGCTGCCGTGAGTGCGGCAGCCGCGAATCAGAATCCGACTTCAATCCGAACGGTCCCGGCCACCAGAAACCGGCGGCTTGAGGCTCCGCCAGGAGACCGGATGAACTGAACGTCGGGCTTGAGGGCCATCCACTTGGTCAGCGCGAGCCGGTAGAACGCACCCACTTCCGATTCTCGGGCGCCACCGACCAGTCGAACGGTTGTGAGGCCGACGCCAAACGAGTCGTCGGGACGAGCCGCCACAAAACCGCGCGCGACGACCCCCCCACCGACATGAGACGACGTGGTGCTGATGCCAGGGTCGGCCAGCCCCGCCTGGAAGAACGCGCCGATCGAGCGGGCAGCGCCGTCCCGCTCGCCGGACCAGACCGTCTGGTCGAGAACGACATACTGCCCGCCTGTCGCCACCGGTTGAATCACATCGTCAGGATCGGCTCGACGCCCGCCGACATGCCAATAGCCGATGCCAATGCGACCACCGCCCCAGCCCTTCCAGCGCAGGCCGGCTTCGCCCATGGCGAATACCGCGCTGAAATCGGCCACGCCCATGGCGGGCCCGCCATTGAACAAGCCTCCCACTGCGTAGAATCGCTCGGCAGGGTCTACGCGCACGACGAGCCCCATGTGCGGGTCCGGATAGGTCGGCAGCGGAAAGATCGTGGGGCTGTAGCCCATCGACGAGTTGATGAAGTCGGCGCCGTTCTCGACGAAGGCGAAGTCTTTGTTGGCGTCGATCAGACCCGTTTTGATCCGCAGAGAGGCCCCGGCCCGCTGTTCGAACCACACTTCGCCGAACCGGCTGAAGGCGTCGGCGTCGATATTGGAAAAGCCCTGGGTGGTCGCCGCCCGAATGGCGCCGTTGGCGCCCCCCATGCTCTGGTACTGCACCAGTACGCGGCTGCCCTTGAGGCCCGCGGCCTTCTCGAGGTCGATCGTCATCCCGATTGTGGTGAGCTGGCGGCCGATTCCCTGAGGTCGGCGGGACGGCGTGGCAAGACTGGACACATCGGAGATGGTGCCAATCTGAAACGACCACCCGTGTTCGTCGAGATCGGTTCGGAGCCGGTCCCAGTCGCCCGTCATGCGGGACCAGTTGGCCCACTTGAGGCCGCGCCCAAACCACTCTCGCTGTTCAGTGGGCGAGGGCGCGTCGGACGAACCGGCGGGAGACGGGGCGATCGCGTTCGTGGTGTCGGACCGCCGCTCGAGCGAGTCGGATTGACGTGCGAACACCGGCGTTGCGGTGACGGCAATGGCCGCGACGAGGCCGGCAGCGAAGATCCCAGGATGCCGCATATTTTCCTCCCGACTCGTTGAATCGGATGGCTGCGGGAAATCTTGAATTCGGGGGATATTGCGGGGGGGCCATCCACCGGCGGCAACTATCCGCCGCCGGCGAGTATTCCTGGGGGCAACGCGGCCTAGTTGGTCAGGTCGTCAAACGGCACGATAATCGACACGCGGCGGTTGCGGGCGTCGTAGGGGTTCTCTTTGACGCGAAGGCGCAGGTCGGCGTACCCGCGCACTTCCCTCACCATGTCGGGGCCGAGCCCGCCCGTCTGCATCAGGCGCCGCGCGGAGTTGGCGCGCTCGACCGAGAGGTCCCAATTCGAATATCCGGTCGCCGACGAGTACGGCCGCCGGTCGGTGTGGCCTTCCACGATCACGGGTTTCGCCAGTTGAGACAGTTCCTTCGCGATCAGCACCAGCAGTTTCTCGGTGTCGCCGTTCACCTTCGAGCTGCCCGAATCGAAGAACATCGATTCGTCCGAGTCGAGCAACTCGATCCTCATGCCCTCGTTGGTGAGCGTGATCTCGACCTGTTTCTCGAGGCCTTTCATGCCGGCGATCTTGCTGAGTTCGGCCTTAAGGCGCGAGCTGGCCTGCTGCATGGCCTCTTTGACGGCCTGCCCGGTGGCCGCGCCGCTGGGCCCGTTCGACTTCAGTGATGCGGAGCCAGGCAAAATGCCGCTCCCGCCAGGCCCCTCGGGGCCCACGCCGCCATTTTTGGTCGTTTGAAACGCGCCCGGGTCTCGGAAGTACGCAGCCACCGCAACTTTGATGTCCTTCTTCATGGAGATGAGCCACATCACCATGAAGAACGCCATCAGCGCCGTCATGAAGTCGGCGAAGGCCACCTTCCAGGCCCCCCCGTGGTGGCCGGCGTGGCCACCCTTCTTCCGCTTGATGATGATCTCGTCTTTGGCTTCGTGCACGGTCGTGTCGTCCCATCATCGCCCTGCTACCGGGCGTGGTCTGACTCGAGTTGGGCGGCTCTACGCCGCGGCTGCCGCCTGGGTCTTGCCCTTGCCGCGACAGGCTCGCTCGGTTTCTTCGAAGGTCGGCCGTACTTCCTCGGGCAGCACGCGTCGCGCAAACTCCACGGCCAGCACGGGCGGCAGACCCTTGTGAATCGCCAGGATGCCAGCCTTGATGCATTCGAGATAGAGCGCCTCCGACCCGGACTTGTGCGTGAGCGTCGCGGCGAGCGGATTGACGATGCCGTATGCCAGGAACACACCAAGGAAGGTGCCCACCAGGGCGGCGGCGATCTTTTCGCCGATTTCCGCAGGCGACCCGTCGATCGCGCCCATCGTGATGCAGACGCCCAGCACCGCGGCCACAATGCCAAGGCCTGGCAGCGTGTCGCCCATCCGCGTGAGCGAATCCGCCGGCTCCAGCGTCACCTTGTGGTGGACCTCAAGGTCTTCTTCCATCAGGTCGGCGAAGTCGTGCGCCCGCACACCGCCCATGATCATCACCTTGAGCGAGTCGCACAAGAACTCGACGGCGTGATGACGCGCCAGGAATTCGGGGTGCGCCTTGAAGATGGAACTCTCGGCGGGCTTTTCCGCGTGACTTTCGAGGGCCATGGCGCCCGACTGCTGGCCCGCGCGAAACAGGTTGTAGAGCATCGTGAGCAGGTCGAGATAGACGACCTTGGTGCCCGAGGCCTTCATAATCGCGCCCAGTTGCCCGCCCAGCGCTTTCAGGGCCGCCATCGGCGTGCCGATCACCATCGTGCCGATCGCGGCGCCGCCAATGATCAGGTACTCGGAGGGCTGCCACAGCACGGCCAGTTTGCCGCCGTGCAGCATGTACCCGGTCAACACCGAGATCACGACGACCAGGAATCCAATGGGTACAGTCATGATGTCTTCGCCCGTATGGTTGTCGGTGCCCGGCCGGCGTCATGGTTGGTGATGTTCTGCTGATGCCGCTCGACCGCGTGTTCCACGGCCTCTTGCAGAGCGGCCATCGTGGCTGGCTTGGTGATAATCGACTCGATGCCGTCGGGAGGTCTCGGACCGAAATCCACGGCCCACGCCGTCATCAGGACGACGGCAATCTCGGGCCGCACCGCGGCCACGCGACCGGCCAGTTCAACGCCGTTCAGGCCGGGCATGCCAAGGTCGGTCACGATCACGTCGATCGGTCGGCCGGTGACGATGCCCATGGCTTCGGCGCCGTCACGGGCGGTGACCACCTGATGCCCCATCGCGGCGATCATGGCGGCCAGGCTCTCGCACACTTCGGGCTCGTCGTCGACCACCAGGACGTTGTAGGTGGCAGCCACGGGCGGAGCCGAGGCTTTGGGCGCGGCCGGCCGGGGTGCCTCAATTGGTGTGGGCGGCGGGAACGTCAACCTGACGCTTGTCCCGACACCCGGCGTGCTTTCCACGAACACTTTCGCGCGATGGCGTTCGGCAATCGCGCCGCACAGGCTCAACCCGGGGCCCCGGCCCTGGTGTCCGGCCCCGGACAGGAACGGTTCGAACGCGCGCGCCTTCACCGCGTCGGTCATGCCCACGCCCGGGTCGGTCACCGTCACCACCGGGCGCCCTTTGAGACAGTTGGCGGTCAGGCGCACGGTCCCGCCCGTGGGCATCGCATCAAGGCTGTTGAAGACGAGATTGATCAGCAACTCCCGGAGTTCGCCCGGCACCCCCAGCGCGATCGGTCCGTTTTTGGCCTCGACCACCACCTCGAACCGGCAGCCGGTCTGGTCGGCCAGTTCCTGGCACCGCGGGCGCGCCAGATCCGTCATCGACATCGCAATCTCGCCCAGATCGACAAACTCCTGCCCGCCGCCCCGGGGCGACGTCGGCGCCAGACGGCTGAACGTCTGCAGGCGGCGCACCATGGCCGCCGCTTCCTGTGCCGCCGTTCGAATCGTCTCGATATCGGCGCGATGAGGCGCATCCGATCTCATCTCGTGAAGCAGCCAGTCGCTCAATCCGAGAATCGTGGTGAGGGCGTTATTGAAATCGTGGGCCACGCCCGACGCCACCTGGCCGAGCGCCTGAAGGCGGCTGGCCTGGCTCACATGAACCTGGGCTCGCTGTAACGCCTGCAGCGTGTTCCGTAATTCGTAGGCTCCGGTGACGTCAATTCCCACGCCGGCCACGCCGACGACCTCGCCCTCCTCATTGCGCCATGGGAGACGGCGAAGGACGAGTTGACGGGATTGACCGTTCAGGATGAGCGTCACCTCGTCTTCGAGTTCGTAGCCGCACAATTGAACCAGTTGCTCGCGGGCCGTGTTCTCGAGGGCGATATCAGGCGGAAAGAAGTCTTCGTCGCGATGACCGATCACGGCAGATGCGTCGCGGCCCAAGGCGGCCAGATAGGCCGGGTTGGCGTCGAGGTAGACGCCGGCCAGATCCTTGGTGAACACGTAGTCGCTCGTCGACAGGAAAATGGAACCAAACGGTTCCCTGTCGGGATCAACCTCGTGCGTCGTCCGAGCGCTGGACGCGACACTCATACCAGTCCCCCAAACGAGCCGCCCGAAGACCAGGCGCGCGAGTTACAGCGCCTGGCCCGGGCCGCCGAAGTCCTTCGAAGCGCGAGTTCGATGCCGAACTCGACCCCTTCGGACTAGGTAGCAATCGGTCTGGCCATCCCGGTTCATCAGAGTCGCCTATGGCTAGGCTCTGGAGAGGGATCTACCAGTCCATCTCTGAATCGGCAGGTTCGGCGAAGACTTCAGTCGGCCCTCCGGACCGGATCGTCAAGATATCGACACTTGAGAAGCCTCCCACGCCAGGATGGGCGGGAATCTGACCCTATAACCACTAGATATGGTGGGTACGGGTCTTGCGATGCAGAAGGTATGTCCGGGGACACGTGTGATCCCGGCCGGAGAAGATCTGATGGCCACTTATCCCCTCGTCGGGTCGTTTAACGAATCGCAGCCGTTTATTCGCCGGGAATACCTGGCATGTCGCGAACCCGAAATGGCCGAGGCCGACGCGCTGGCGGGACCTTCTGTTGGCGTGGTGCGCCAGTTTGGTCTCGAGCAGCGGTCAGAAACGTTCGAACGGGGATTTGCGCAGCGCGTAGGAACGTCGTGTGCCGTGACGACCGCCTCGCGCGAGGTGGCGTGGCGTCTGTCGCTCACGGCGTTGGGGCTTGGGGCTGGCGACGATGTGGTGGTGCCAGCGATCACGTCGATGACCACCGCGAACGCGGTGCTGCAGGTGGGGGCCAATCCTGTTTTGGCAGACGTGGATCCCACCACGCATATGCTCACTGTGGACACGATCGAACGGGCGCGAACGGCGCACACCAGGGCGATTGTGGTGACGCACCTGTGCGGGCGAGCTGCGGACCTGCGCGCGCTCGAAGCCTACGCTCGCGACGCCGGACTGGTGCTCATCAACGACGCCGGCCTTGGCATCGATATTCAGCACGGCGGCCGCAACATCGCGCACTACGGGGCCCTGGCGGTGTACGGCGCCGATCCTGCACGGCGCGGCAAGCCCGGCGAGGGCGGCATCATCGTCACGAACAATGGTGTGTTGGCCGAGCGCGTCGCCCAGTTGCGAAGCGGCGTGCTGTCGGAGCCGGGCTGCGAGGAAGACGAAGGCGGTCCCGGGTGCGGCATTCGGATGGCGGCGGCTCAGGCCTCGTTGGGATTGCGGTACCTCGACCGCGCCGATGCCCTCAGCCGGAGGCGGCGGACGATTTGGAACCGGTACGACGAGGCGTTAGCCGATCTGCCGCTGCTGCAGCCATCGCCGGTCGCCGCTGGCGAGCGCCATGGGCTCGGCAGTTATTCCGTGTTGGTTGGCAGTAACGTCGTGGCGGGGGGCCGCGACGAGGTCGCGTTGGCCCTGCACAAGGCGCGCATTGGCACCGGTGTGCATTATCGCGCGGTCCACCTTCATCCCCGGTACCGCGACGGCTTAGGCTACGCGCCGGCGGATTTCCCTACAGCCACACGTTTCTCCCAGGAAACACTGTCGCTTCCGCTCTCGGCGGCGATGACCGACGGCGACGTCGAAGACGTCATCACGGTGCTGACAGATATTCTGGAGTCCGGCCGCCAGTAGCCAAGCAGTTGGAGGCCGTGGGCTTTAGCCCCGGCACTCAGGTGCGGGTCGAGCGGTTAGGCCACGAGCAAGCTGGCCGCCTCGCGCGACGACCAGGGCGCCATCAGCGTCGCTCCGCCCGCGCTGAGGCGTGCGTGCTCGCTCGGTTCGTACTCCGGCACCGCCGCGCAGAGATTGGTCATCGCGGACAGGCCGTCCCCTCGCGACACGTCTGCGCGCAGCGCGCGAATCGTGCGTTGAACCAGGTCGACGGCCACCGGCGCCTGATGTCCAATCCAGACACGCGCGTGCGCCGTCCTCACCGGTCGCGCACCTCGCACCGTCAACTGGTCGTCGAGTTTCTCCCCCGGCCGCAGGCCGACAAACGAGACCGGGACAGCACGCACGCCCTTCTGCTTTGCGATCTTCATCAACCGGTTGACCAGGTCGACAATGCGGACGGGCGGCCCCATGTCGAGCCAGCAGGCTTCTCCGCCCAGTCGCAGCAGATCGGCGCGCAGGACGAGCGTTGCGGCCTCTCCAACCGTCATGAAGTACCTGGTCGCATCCGTGTGCGTGATCGGAATGGGCTGCCGGCTGCCGAGGCAGTCCATGGCCACCTCGGCGATGCCGCCTCCGCTGCCGAGCACGTTTCCAAATCGCACAACCAGCGGCTCGAACTGGTCATCCATCTGTGCCAGCGTCACCATCTCGGCGAAGTGTTTGGTGGCGCCGACCACGCTGCGGGGATTCACGGCCTTTGCCGTCGACATCAACACGAACCTGGCGCCAACGGCCCTGGCAGCCTGTGCGACCGACAGCGTCCCGATGACGTTCGCCGACAACGCGGCACAGAGGTCGCGCTCGAGCGTCGTGACGTGGCTGTATCCTGCGGCGTGGAGCACGAGGTCTGGCACGGTGGTTGTGCACGCCGCGTGGATGATACGTGGCCGCGTCACGTCACCCAGGATGATGTCGAGATGGACGTGAGGCCACCTGGATCTCAGTTCGCGTTCGACGCGAAGTAGCGCCTGTTCCGAATGATCGACCAGCGTGAGGCTGTCGAGTTCGCACGCCGCGAGGGTGCGCGCCAGTTCGGATCCGACTGCCCCGCCGGCGCCAGTGATCAACACGCGGTGGCCGGCGAATCCTGCGGACTCGGAATCGGTGAGAGGTTCGCACGGCGCTCGGCCCATCAGCGCCTGCTGCACGCGCGGGTCGCGAAGGTCGATCATGGTTTCTCTCACTACGACTCGTGGGCGCCGCCGGCCGAACATCTGTCAGCGTCCGCGGGGGCAAATACGCTGCGCCGGTCCTATGCGACCGCCGCCATCTGGAATTCGACGCCTCTCGGGATCGCGAGCAGTTCGCTCACTCGATCGACGAACACGGGCGCTTCGTAGTTGCTCATCCAGCAATCCGACTTGAAGTGGCCGATCGACGGCTCGACGTCCCGGCCAAGGGCGAGTTGCAGCAGCACGCTGGGAAAGTCGGCGCCGGCCGCAATCGTCAGCGGAAGGCCGCTTGAGAAGCACGGATTGATGTCGAACACGGTGGGCCGGCCGTTGACGACGCGGCATCTGATGGTCGTCGGGCCCGTAAACTTGAGTACGTCGGCGCAGTCGGTCGCCAGGTCGAGCAACTTCTGGTCGTTGACCGTGCGGCCGCGCTCAAAAAAACCCAGCCCGGTCTCGAGAACCTCGTGCGGCACGACTGACAAGGGCCGCCCGTTGAAGTCGCACATCACGTCGATCGCGTACTCCGGGCCGTCGAGACATTCCTGTGCGACCGGGTCCTCGATGTAGCTGAGAAAGAAATCCACGTGCGCCTTGGTGGTCGCGGTGACGGCGCCCGCGTTCCCGCGGCGCGGTTTGATGAACAACGGGAGCCGCGGCTCGTCGGACATCATAAAGGGCAGGAAGGATTCGGCCGCCGCGATGCCCGCGTCCCGAAGGAACGTGCACGCGGTGAACGTGTCCTGGCAGATAAGCGTAGTCTCTTCGGGCGACACCGCCACGCGAATCCCGCGCCGCGCCCACCTGGTCGCCACCGATGCAAACAGCGGCAACTCTTCGTCCATCGTCGGCACGATCAGATTGATGCCTTCCGCCTCGCACAGGTCGCTAATGGCGTCCAGATAACCCGGATCGCTCGGCAGCGGCACCTGGTAGGCGCGGTCGCAAAAGTGCACGCCGGGCGACAACGGATTGACGTCGGCGGCAATCACCGAGCCTCTCACGTTGAGCGCGTTGAGCGCGTGACGGAACGCCTTGACCAGCGGCACGCGGCGAGAGACCGCGGTGATGAGGACGTTAAGCGGCATGACACAAGCTCCTGGAAACCACGGATTCGACGTCAGATTCGAGAAAGGGCGTTCCGGCCGACACGTCGCGAGTGATGATCCGGCCGACCAGTTCGCGACCGTAGCGCGGATCGAGCCCCACAGCCGGTCGCAACGCGACGACCGCGTCTGCCGTCACGACGTCGCCGACCTTCAGACTTCTGGTCGCGTACAAACTGCGCCGGCTCACTTCGAGATTGGGCGCCTCGGAGGCGAGGCATTCTTTGTGGCCGTGGCCCAGCGCGCGGCGCGCGGATTCGGCGGATTGAATCATGTCGGCCAGCATCTCCGGCGTGGCCGACACGGGAGCATCGACCGCGTCGCGGCCGTCGAGCATGAGGTGCTTTTCGTAAATCGAGGCGCCAAGCGCGGTGGCAATCACAATGGCATTGGGATCGGTGCTGTGGTCGGACAAGCCCACGGGCACGTCGAAGGTGCGCGCCAGTTCGGCGATGGCGCGCAGGTTCTGGCCGTAGTGCGGAACCGGGTAGGCGGACACACAGTGCAGCAGGGCAACGTCGCGGTTGCCGGCGGCGTGCAGAGTGCCCATCGCCGCGGCGATTTCGCGCGGATTGCTCATCCCCGTGGACAGAACCACCGGCTTGCCGGTGCGAGCCACCCGTTCGAGCAGGCCCGTGTTGGTGATGTCGCCGCTGGCGATCTTGTAGGCCTCGCAACCTACGCGCTCGAGCATGTCGACCGCGTCCAGATCGAGCGGCGTGGACATGAACGTGAGGCCGCGTCGGCGCGCATCATGGGCAATCCGATAGTGGGCGTCTTCGTCGAGCTCGAAACTGCGGAGGAAGTCTGCCATCGAGGAGGAGGAAATGTGCGCGGGCGCCGGGCAGCCTGGTGCAACGAGGCGATCGGCGCACAGCGTCTGCAGTTTGACCGCAGAGGCGCCGGCCGCGGCGGCGGCGGCGACCAGTTCGCGAGCCACGTCGATCGATCCGCCGTGGTTCAAGCCGATTTCGGCGACGACGAACATGGGTTTGCCGGGTCCGACCCGGCGGCCAC
>Ga0194060_10000509_pt1 | contig 28150 bp, 22 predicted proteins | sample SepL225m_MetaG_FD_163427 | JGI IMG/M metagenome (GOLD analysis project Ga0194060, IMG submission 163427) | Anoxic zone freshwater microbial communities from boreal shield lake in IISD Experimental Lakes Area, Ontario, Canada - Sep2016-L222-5m | ecosystem: Environmental > Aquatic > Freshwater >...
CTTTTAGTGTCGACGCCGACTCTTTTAGTGTCAAATAGAGATTGCAAATATTTTTGTGTAATGAAAAAATCAAAAGTCAGAGATATTTAGAAATCCTGTCCTCAAAAGTAACAGAAAACTGAGAAATAACATAAGCCCAATTTCTAATGGGCAACCATTTTTTAGAAAAACCCTTATAAGCCGGGTAAATTATTTTTGTCAGCGCCTCATCGTCAGGGAACTGAGTCTTTGCATTTATAATTTTTCTGAACTGACTATGTAAAGATTCTACTGCACTGGTCGTATAAATAATCCTGCGTATGTCCTCTGGATACTGAAAGAATACCGACAGGCTGGTACGGTTATTTCTCCATGACTTAATAACAACGGGATACTTCTTTCCCCATTTCGATTCAGGCTGATCCGGATTAAAAAGTGCGGAGTCTTCCGTAGGAGCATTATAAACCGGTTTAAGGTCACTCATGAACTGCTTTTTATCCCTGGCGGCAATGTACCTGAAGCTGTTTCTAATCCGGTAAATTACACATTTCTGAACCTGTGCTTCAGGGAATACACCCGGGATAGCTTCGATAAATCCCGTTAGTCCGTCAACACATACAATCAGTACATCCTTAACCCCGCCGGTTGCTTAATTCGTTAAGAACACTCATCCGGAATTTAGCACTCTCTGCTTCGCCTATCCAGATGCCGGGCATATCTTTATTGCCGTTAATATCGATGCCTAAACAGGTGATTGAATCAGTAATATTTGATACTGCTACAGGGCTGAATTTTAATCCGTAAATTTCCTCTGTGTGGGACTGAATGTTGCGGGTGGACATGCCCTTTTGGCATACATCGATATTATCCTGTCCTCAAGTTCTCCGAGTGTCCTCTGATGCTTTGGAATTACGACAGGCTCAAACTCTATTTTCCCTCATCAGATCCTGATAAGTTTTTGCTTCTCGCTAAGATTAACCATCCGGTTTGCTCCTCTGTAATGAATTGTAAAAATATTATTTAATATATCTTCCGGCAAATATTTTTGCCATTGAAAAAGGATACTCCATTTTGCCCGCCGGGGCATCCCTGTCCTTTTTCAAAATCCATTTACACAAAATTCTTTACACCCCATGGTTCTCCGCTCATCCTGCTCAAAACAAAAAAAGCCATCTCTTTTTTTACTGGAGATGGCTTTTCTATGGGTAAATTTATTCTTAGAGTCCGAGAATCGTAACACATCCTTTCGCGAATTCAACCAGCGGGCTGAAATAAAGTCCGAGTATTATAATCGGAGCTACTATAATTATAATCAGTACGCGCGGCATCAGGTCAAGCTTGAAAGCCGTTGACGGGCTGGCAGGTTTTGCAAAGAACATTTCCCTGAGGGGTCTGATATAATAATAAAGTGAAACAACGCTGTTAAGTAATGCTATAACGGCAACGGTAATCATCTTAGCATCGACAAGTGCAATGAAAAGGTAAAGCTTTCCGATGAAGCCTGCCAATGGCGGAAGTCCGGCCAATGATACAAGGAAGATACCGAACGTAACGCCGAGGAAAGGCATTGTATATCCGAGTCCCTTATAGTCTTCAAGTTCCTCACTGCCTGTCTTATTTGCAATTGTCATAACAATAAAGAATGCGCCAAGATTCATTAAAGCATAAACAGCAAAGTAAATAAGTATGGCAATAAGTCCCTGATTTGACAGAACAGCGATGCCAAGCAACAGATAACCCGCGTGAGCTATACTTGAATAAGCCAGCATTCTCTTAAGGTTAGTCTGCCAGAGGGCGGTAAAGTTGCCTAGTGTCATAGTCAGAATTGAGATAATAATGAGCAACTCTTTCCATGGGAATACGGGGATCATCTGCCAGTGGCCGGAAGGAGCTATTCCAGAAATGAAAGTAATCTTTATAAATCTTATTAAAAGAGCGAACCCTGCGGCTTTACTTGCTACTGAAAGGAATGCCGTAATTGTTATGGGCGCTCCTTCATATACATCAGGAGTCCAGAAATGGAATGGTGCGGCAGAAATTTTGTATCCGATGCCTGCAAAAATTAAGATGCCTGCAAAAGTCAGCGGAAGCAGATTTATGTTCGGAGCCTGGATAAGTGAGTTAATGATGTAAAGGTTTGTACTGCCGGTCATACCGAATAAAATCGAAATTCCAAAAAGCATCAAAGCTGAAGAAACAGCTCCGAAAATGATATATTTTAAAGCGGCTTCAGCGTTCCTGTCTCTGAGCTTTGTAAAACCTGCAAGAACATAAGAAGAAAGGGATACCAGTTCCAGCGAGAGATATATTAATATAAGGTCTGTGGCTGAAATCATAAGGAACATGCCAAGCACCATTCCGAAAATCAGCGTGTAATATTCACCCAGACGGTCTACGCTTTTTTTTATTTCATCCGATGAGAATGAAAAGAAAATAACCAGAGCCGTAGCCATAATTACAATCATCTTGAAAAAAACGCCGAATGAATCAACTGTTATCATACCGACATTCAATTCAGACTGGCTTACCTTAGAAAAGGCGAAGCCACTGAAGTTAAGCTGGGCGAGAGTAAAGCAGGCCGCAACTACTAAACCGGTAAGAGCAATAAACGGGAGCGACTTTTTGTTGTTTCCCATGATAAGGTCAGCCAGGACAATCAGCATTAAGAAAACTGATACAGTAATTTCCGGAGCCAGGTATGAGAGACTTTGAATAATAAAGTGAAATTCCATAATAATTATATTCTATTAAAACTTTCCGATTGCTGAAATATTTGAAGGAATCTTTGTCATAAACTCTACAAGTGAATTTACCGATGTATTCATTATGTCTAACATAAACGAAGGATATATGCCAAGAACAAAGATAATTATCGTTAAAGGAATAAACATAGCATATTCTGTCATGGACATATCAGGCAAAGTATTCCATTTTTCATTTAACCTGCCGAGATAAACCCTCTGCATAGCCCAGAGCATATAGCCTGCACCGAGTAAAATACCAAGAGTAGAGATAATCGTGATTATTCTCAGACTATTATTAGAGAATCCACCTAAGAATACGAATGCTTCAGATATAAATCCGCTCATACTTGGCAGACCGATAGCTGCAAAGAAAGCGACAATTACAAAGCCCGTATAAACCGGCATTTGAAGAGCCAGTCCGCCGAAATCATCCAGACCGCGGGTATGAGCACGGTCGTAAATAACGCCAACTGCAAGGAAGAGCATAGCTGTTATTGTGCCATGGTTAAACATCTGGAATATAGCTCCGCTCATACCGACTGAAGTAAGCGAGGCCATACCAAGCATAACGTAGCCCATGTGGGAGACCGATGAGTAGGCTATCATTTTCTTAAAGTCCTTTTGAGCCAAAGCGCACAAAGCACCGTAAATTATGTTTATCATACCGAACAGCCCGATGTACCAGGCAAGCTGGCGCGTGATTTCAGGGAATATCGGGAAACTGATTCTGATGATTCCATAAGTGCCCATCTTAAGAAGAACGCCTGCAAGGATAACGCTTATAGCTGTAGGAGCTTCAACGTGAGCATCCGGTAGCCACGTATGGAACGGGAACATAGGTATCTTAATCGCGAAACCAATAAACAGAGCGATGTAAGCAATGAATCTTAAGTTACCGGGGTTAAGCGGTGAAAGTATGCCGGTAGCCGTATAGTTATTCGGGTCCATAAGGCTTATCATGTTGAAGGTGAAAACCCTTGTGCCGTTTGCCATAAGTTCTGTGCAGCTGAAATATAAACCAATCATAACCAGAAGCATGAAGACCGAGCCGAATAAAGTATAAATAAAAAACTTAATGGCTGCATATTCTTTTCGCGGACCGCCCCAGATACCGATAAGGAAGTACATCGGCAGAAGCATTAATTCCCAGAAGATGTAGAATAAAAAGAAATCTAACGATACGAACACGCCCATCATTCCGGCATCAAGTAAAAGAAAAAGTGCGAAGTACCCTTTAACTGATTTCGTTATGGTGAAAGAAGAGAGAGTCGCGATAAAGGAAATTAGTGCGGTTAACAATACCATTGGTGCGCTAAGTCCATCGATGCCAAGGAAGTAATCAATCTTAATTGTGCCGATTGACGATGACAGCCCTGCAATTTCAATCCATCGGAATTTTTCGATAAACTGGAAAGAATTCTGGTGAAAAACTCCGGGAAGTGAATAATTATAACTATGAAGAATGATACCTGCCAGGATTACCTGAATACCTGTAATCACCGCGGAAAATCCTTTTATTAGTTTCTCCTGTTTTCCCGGTAAGCAGAGGACGATAATCATTCCGAGTATCGGAAGCATAGTTATAAAAGATAAAATTGGGAAATATGCCATGTTAAATTCAGCCTCTAAATAATTTAAAATAGTTACAAACGATTTGTCAAAGGACGTTGGTTAGAAAAACGGCCTGAAAATAAAAAGTAAAATCAACGCTGAGAAAACTACCATTACAATGTAAGTCTGAACTTTGCCGGTCTGGAATTTTCTGAAGAATATTCCAATGAGTCCGCTTAAGTAAGCCGTAAAGTTTACAAATCCATCTACCACGACATTGTCAAATATACCGCTTGCCCGTGAAATAAAACGGGTAACCGTAGCTGTGCCGTTAACGATGCCGTCAACAACTTTATTGTCAAAAGTAGCGAGGAATTTACTCAGAAGCATTGTGCCACGGATAAATGTTGCATCATAGATTTCATCTATGTACCATTTATTCAATGACAAGTTATAGAGCGGCTTTATAGAACCGGCAATCTTGTCAGGATCTATCTTCTTCCAGTGATACATCATAAAAGAGAAGAAAATTCCGATACCGCCTACAAACAGCGATAAAATCATAGCGGGGTAGTGAGCCTGGTGCATGGCGTGCATGTAATGTTCTGAATGAGTAATATATTCAGCTTCGGCTACTTTATGTCCGGCTACCGCTTTGTTGTTCCCTTCGACTTCTGTTTCTGTGGTTTCAGTCTTCATAAAATCAAATCTCTGAGCCTGTGGAACAACTGTATGCGGAGTCTGAACCCATTTGTTTAAGAACCAGCCGGTACCCGGGTTTATCGGATTGGCTCCATACCAGAAGAATAGAGATAAAGTTGCAAGAAGAGCCAGAGGCATTGCCATAACAAAAGGGGACTCATGTGCGTGATCATATTTATGCCTGTCTCTTGGCTCGCCATGGAAAGTAAGGATAACAAGCCTGAACATATAGAAGGCAGTCATCAATGCAACAAGGAATGCAACTGCCGGGATAAGCCAGTGTCCGGTTAAACTTCCAAAAGCTAATGTGCCCGCAAGGATTCCGTCTTTGCTTAAGAATCCTGAAGTAAACGGAATACCGGAGATAGCAAGTGTTGAGATTAAAAATGAGTAGTAAGTAATCGGCATTTTCTTTCTTAAGCCACCCATGTTTCTGATATCCTGTTCATGGTGCATCGAATGAATGACAGAACCTGAACCAAGAAATAAGCAAGCCTTAAAGAAAGCATGAGTAACAAGGTGGAAGAAAGCGTAGTTGTATGCTCCAACACCCATAGCCATAATCATATATCCGAGCTGACTGACTGTTGAGTAAGCCAGGACTTTCTTAATATCGTTTTGTGTAAGCGCGATTGTTGCAGCGATAAATGAGGTTACCATACCGACTATTGCAATAGTAAGCATTGCATCGGCAGTAAGCATTACAAAAATTCTTGCTACAAGGTAAACGCCAGCGGCAACCATTGTGGCGGCATGGATTAATGCGCTTACCGGGGTTGGACCTTCCATAGCGTCAGGAAGCCAGACGTGAAGAGGAAACTGGGCGGATTTGCCGACAGCACCCATAAAAATCAGTAATCCCGCCGCTGTGAGCCATGCGCCGCTATGGAACGGCAGGTTGCCTGAAGCAATCTGTGCGAATATTGCATCAAAGGTAAATGTATGATAATGAGTAAATAAAATCATAATGCCGATAAACATACCGGTATCACCTACTCTGTTTACAAGGAATGCCTTCTTGCTTGCATCTGAAGCAGATTTTTTCTCAAACCAGAAACCTATAAGAAGATATGAAGACAGACCGACTAACTCCCAGAATATGTACATCATAAGAATATTATGAGTAAGCACTATTCCAAGCATTGAAAAAGTAAATACGCCGAGATATGCAAAATATCTTGTATATCGGGCATCGCCTTTCATATATGCGACTGAGAAAAGATGAACTAAAAAACTGATAAGTGTTACTACAAAAAGCATAATAACAGTCAGATTATCCAGCTTGATTCCTAAATCCATCTGAATCTGTCCTAAGACAGGTACGTTCCAGAATTGTATCCATCTGCCTTCCATAATAAGATTCTGTCCGACATAATAAGCAAGCTTACCAAAGCCGGTATAGACAGACAACAACAAGCATAAAAGCATTATACCGGTTTCAAGCCAGTGAGACCCGGGTATTTTCCTGCCGAAGAATATTAATGTTACGAATCCTAAGAGTGGAAGAAGTAATATCGCTAACGAAATATTTAGAAGTAGTGCTTCAGTCATAGAGCTATTCTTTTAGTTTATCGATTTCATCCACATTAACTGTGGCGAAAGTTTTGTAAATATTTAAGACAATTGCAAGAGCTATGGCAGCTTCGGCGGCGGCAAGGATAATAACAAATAGAGCAACTATCTGTCCGCTAAGTCCGAAATTACCAAACTTTGCAAAAGCTACAAAGTTAATATTTGCCGAGTTAAGCACAAGCTCGATTCCCATAAGTACCATAACGGCATTTCTTCTTGTTACAATACCGAAAATACCTAATGAGAATAAAATTGTGCTGACTATGAGAAATTGATTTAATCCAACTTGAACCAATTTAGGCTCCGAAATCTAATTAATAAATATTTATAAGTAGCGTGTACCGTATTACTTTTCGCGTCTTGCTATTGTTGCTGCGCCAATAAGGGCGACTAAAAGCAGAATTCCCAGAAGTTCAAAAATAAGTACGTAATCTGTCATCAGGAGTCTGCCGATTGCAAACGCGGTAGTCTTGTCTGTTGCTTCGGTTTTGACAATCTTCCATTCAGTACCGAGAAAAACTTTAATTAAAGTTGCGGCAAGCAGAGCTGTGGCAATTACTGCCGGAGCCAGTTGAAGCGTCCCTGATTTAATCTGAATATTGGTAATTTTGTTTGTAAGCATTACGCCGAAGAGAATTAAAACCAGAATGCCGCCTACATAAACCATTATCTGAACAATAGCAATGAAATCAGCACCAAGCAATACATAAAGCCCTGCAATGCCAAAGAAGGTGAATAACAAACAAAATGCTGAATAAACAATGTTTCTTGTTGTTACAACAAAGGATGCCGAGACAAGTGTTATTGCGGCAAAAAGATAAAAAACTACATCATAAATATTCATGTAAAGATACGCCAGGTTTAATTTTTAATTTTCAGAATCTGTTTTGGGAGCTGCCGGTGCTGTGGCTTTTGCCTTGGCTGCCACTAATTTCTGAGCGGCTTTTTCAGCTTCAGCTTTTGCCGCGTTCTGTTTTTTAATTTCAGATTCCTTTTCTGTCAGAGTGGCAAACTGGTAAACAAGATTTTCCCTTTCATATTCTGTAAACTCGTAAACATCAGTCATCCTGATACATTCAGTAGGGCATGGATATACGCATAAAGAGCAGTAACAGCACTTTGCAATATCAATATCAAACCGTGTAATCCAGAGAGCCTTCTTTTTTCCGCCGGAGGTTTTGCCTAAATCCTCGGCAGGAGTTCCCTTGACAGTCTCAAGCGTAATACAGCTAACCGGGCATGCTCTTACACACTGATCACAGCCGATGCAGTCCTCAATATTAACATATAATCTATTGCGTGCTCTGTCGGGAAGATCGACCTTCACTTCAGGATACTGAATAGTTACGGAAGGAGCAAACAGATGTCTAAAGGTAATTTTCATACCGATAAGTACCGTCCAGACCGCTTCCCAGGTATTTCTAAAATATTGTTTCATATATTAAATCAATGTTATTAAACCGACAATAATCAAGTTGGCAAACGCGTAAGGAATCATATATTTCCAGCAGACTGTCATAAGCTGATCGACTCTTAATCTTGGAAGAGTCCAGCGCAGCCACATTTGAACAAATACAAAGAATAACCCTTTTATTGTAAACCAAAACAACTGTTCAACCGGTACAAACCAACTAATTCCGATTGTATTTCCAAGGTAACCAAAAGGGGACTGATAACCGCCAAAGAAAAGAGCGGCGACAATAGCTGAAACAGCAAACATATTGGCATATTCAGATAAGAAAAACATTGCGAACTTCATACCTGAATATTCAGTATGAAAACCCGAAACAAGCTCAGATTCAGCTTCCGGAATATCAAACGGCACACGGTTTACCTCAGCAAGCGTGCTGATGTAAATAATTACAAAGGCAACAATCATAAAGGGAATAAGCAGGAATTTTTCAATACCGCTGAACGCTCCGCCCAGTATGTTCCAGTTCCAAAAGTAAGCCGTCTGCAATTCACTAATAGTTTTGAGGTTAAGCGACCCTGTAACCATTACCATAGTCAGGACCACAAGAGCAGTAGGGATTTCATAACTTATAATCTGAGCTGCGGAACGCATCGCACCAAGCAGAGAGTATTTATTATTTGATGCCCATCCTCCCATAAGAATACCGGCGACAACAACGCTTGAGATCGCAAGTATGTAAAAAAGTCCGAGGTCAATATCAGCACCGATGTAAGCGCCTGAGAAGGGGATAGCAGCAAAAGCGGCGTAACTGCCGGCAAAAACAAGTACCGGAGCCAGATTAAAAAGCTTTTTGTCAGCTTCATTTGGAATAATATCTTCTTTCTGAATCAGTTTAAGAATATCAGCGACTGACTGGAGAAGACCCTGGTAGCCAGCGCGGTTAGGCCCGATGCGGTCCTGCATAAAAGCGGAAACTTTTCTCTCTCCGTAAACAGCATAAAGGGCATAAGGCAGAATAAATATAAACAGCGGCAATGCAACGGCAATAATTGTGGCTAAATATTCATTGCCTAAAATGTTGTTAAGTAGATTATACATTATCTGTCTATTTCTCCCAGTACAATATCGATACTCCCTAAAATAGCAATTACATCAGCAACCAGGTGGCCTTTGCAAAGCTCGCTAAAAACTGTCATGTTAACAAAAGACGGACCTCTGACTTTCAGCCTGTACGGGCTTGTAGAGCCATCACTCATAATAAAATAACCAAGTTCGCCTTTTGGATTCTCTACTCTGCCATAGATTGAACCGGCTGGCGGCTTAATCCTCTTTGGGATAGCAGTATTTATGTCTCCTTCGGGCAGTTGTTCGAGAGCCTGTTCAATGATCTTAATGCTTTCTTCCATCTCGCGGACCCTGACATAATATCTGTCCCAGCAGTCGCCTAAAGTACCATTCGCGCCTGTTCCAACAGGGATTTCAAAATCAAATCTGTCATATACTGAGTATTGATCATTACGCCTTAAGTCATACTTAACGCCGCTACCCCTTAGATTTGGACCGGTAACACCATAATTTATTGCGGTTTCAGCTGGCAATATGCCGACATTAGCGGTTCTTTCGATAAAAATCTTATTAAATGAGAGCAGGTTATTGAGTTCTGTTATGTTTGGTTTGAAATACCTTAGAAATTCCTTACACGCAGGTATGAAATCAGGATGCAGGTCATGCGACAATCCGCCAATCCACATATAATTGTATAGTAACCTCGCGCCACATGTCATTTCGAACAGGCTTAGAATTTTCTCGCGGTCCCTGAAGCAGTAAAGAAAAGGTGTAAAAGCGCCAATATCAACACCGTAAGTGCCAAGAGCAACAAGGTGCGAAGCTATTCTCTGAAGCTCGCCCATAATTACTCTGATGTATTCAACTCTCTCTGGTACCTGGATATTGAGGAATCTTTCCATTGTAACCACATAACCGAAATTATTATACATCGATGCCAGGTAATCCATACGGTCAGTATATGGAATAACCTGCGGATAGGTCATTGCTTCACAATGTTTTTCAAAGCAACGATGCAGATATCCGATATGTGGTTTTACACTAATGATAAGTTCGCCGTCAAGCTCGACTTCAAGTCTTAGCACGCCATGTGTTGACGGATGCTGAGGACCCATGTTCAATATCATTTCTTCAGTTTTAAATGCCATTTTTATAATTTTTTATTATAGTTTTTTTTAGAGAAAGATAATACTCTGTTTAGTATGGGATTTTTATTCCCTGGTAAAACTCAGGATTTTTGTAATCCTTTCTTAAAGGATATCCTGCTTCCCAGTCATAAGGCATTAAAATTCTTCTTAAATCAGGATGATGCAGAAATATAAAGCCAAACATATCATAAGCTTCACGCTCATGCCAGTCAGCGCATTTCCAGATACTTTCGACTGATTCAACTTCAGGGTTTTCTCTCGATGCTGAAACTTTAAGAGTAACCTTATGATTAAGTTTTATAGAATATAAGTGGTAATAGACACTAAGGACACCGCCTTTGATAGTTACAGTACCGTCAGCTTCAGTTATTTTCTCTCCGTTGGCATCATCTATGCCTGAAAGGCACATTAAAGTATCAAACTCAAAGCCTTCAACATCGCGTAAGAAATGACAAATTTTATTTATTGCCAGCGGATTTACTGTAATAACCGGTTCGACAGGTACATTTTGAAATTCCAGTACATCCCGTGGGAATTCCTGCTTCAGACTGTTAAATATTTCTTCTCTTGTTTTCATACGGTTTTACTGACCATTGATTCTTTTCTGATCTTTTCCTGTAATTTAAGCAGTCCTTCCAGCAATGCTTCAGGTCGTGGAGGACAGCCGGGTACATATACATCTACCGGAATTATACGGTCAATGCCTTTAAGTACGTGATATCCATGTTCCCAATAAGGACCGCCGGAGTTTGAGCAGCTTCCCATAGAGATAATATATTTCGGGTCAGCCATTTGTTCAAACAGGCGTTTTATTCTGGTAGCCATTTTTAAGGTTACTGTACCGGAAATAATTATAATGTCAGCCTGACGGGGTGAAGGACGGGGAATAACACCAAAACGGTCAAAATCGTAATGCGAAGCTGATGTTGCCATCATTTCTATTGCGCAACATGCAAGTCCGAACCCTAACTGCCAGAGTGAAGACAGGCGTGCCCAGTTGAGCAGGTCATCTACTTTTGTGATTACAATGTTACTGTCTGTAAACTCTTGATCTAATAAACTTTTCATTTTTATACTATGTTATAAAGTGTCAACAGAAAATATAGCTGAAATTAAATACTCAGTTCTGTAAAGCATCTGTGCTTTCAGAAGACTGAGCTGTTTCCGGCTGTTCTTTTTTATAAATCTGTTTGTTTAATACAGGGGGATTAATGACAGGACGGGCCCACTCAAGGTCTCCCTTGCGCCATTCATAGGCCATCCCAAGACCGAGGACTAAAAGGAATATTGCTCCTGTAAGAAAGCCGGCAAACCCAAAATCTTTATAGGCAAGTGCCCAAGGGAAAAGGAGTACAACTTCCACATCAAAAATCAAAAATATAAGAGCTACTACATAAAACCGGATATTAAATTTTATCCAGGGGGAACCTTCAGGATTTTCACCGCATTCGTAAGTCAGTAGTTTTTCTTTAGTCGGACGCGCAGGGCGTATAAATTTTGCAACCAATATAGAAACTACTACAAAAACAGCCGCTAAAAGTATGAAAATAAAAATTTTACCGAATTCTGTAAGCATAGACTCTTGATTTTTTTTTAGCAAAAATACTATTTGACCTAAGTAATGTCAAGGGATAAGACAGCCTAATTACCTGCTGTATGAAAAATAGTATGTCCGGTCAATAGAATAACTGACAAATGGATGCCTGTTCAAATATGTATTACATTTTTAATAGTCTGAAGGGACTAATCAGCATTTAAATGTTATTATAGATTATAATATGATGCCAATGAATTGTCCGAATCAGATAAATAATATGAGACAGAAGACTTTATTGGGAAAATTGCAATTAGCCGGTGAAATTATTATATAGGCATTCAGATTTTTTTAGACAGTTATTATCAGGAGTAGTTATGAAAAAAATATTACTTATCGCAGCTCTGTTTTTTGTTTGTAAAGTTACAAATGCCCAGTTCATGGATTATACGGCTTCAAATCAGGGAAACTTTACCGGCGGAGCCGGTGTAACCTGGATTGATGGCAGACCATATAGTTCTATCCGCTTACGCCCTGAAATTGCATTCTCTAAGATAGGCATCGGGCTTGATTTTAATCTTGAGTTTGATGCTAATGGTAACATTAATAAGGAAAACTTTAATGAAGCCTCAGATTATTTAAGCATTATTCGTTACGTCCGCTACGGAAATAAAAGTGAGTCCTTTTATGCCCGCCTGGGAGCTTTGGATTATGCCACGCTCGGACACGGAAGCATTATGTACATGTACAATAACAGCCCAAGCTATGATGTAAGGAAAATCGGACTGGAATTTGACATTGATATGGAAAAGTTTGGCTTTGAGAGTGTTTATGGCAATTTCGGGGATGCCGGCGTTGCCGGTTTCAGAGGTTTCGTAAGACCGCTTAAACTTACGGCACTGGGGGACATCCCCGTCTTAGGTAATCTTGAGACCGGAGTTACATTCGCAGGGGATTTTAATAAATATGCCGGAGTCTCTTCAGCCAGTCTCGACAGTCTGAATCAGGTGAAAATACATAAGGACTACGGCGTTATGCAGGTAATGGGTTTTGATGTGGGTCTGCCTGTTAGTTTAAGTGATTATTTCAGGATTACTCCTTATTATGATTTCGCGAAAATAGTAAATTTTGGACAGGGGAGTAGTGCAGGCATAATGCTTAACCTGAACGGACTTGGTATTTTCAGCGCCGGAGCAAAGCTTGAACGCAGATTTAACGGCGACAGGTATTTACCATCGTATTTCAACTCGTTTTATGAGGTCGAAAGGTTGCAGATGGCTTCCAAAGGTGCAAACAGTAATTATATAAGCAAAGCTCAAAGGCTTGACTCGCTGACTACCAATGGCAGCGGGTTTTATGGCGGACTGCTGCTTAAAATATTAAATATATTTGAGATAAACGGAAGTTATCAGAGGCTGGATAATGACCCTGAAAGCGGAATACTTCATCTTGGGACTGATATTTCTCCGGCGGGTGCCCCATATATAGCGCGCGCAGGTTATGATAAAGTTCGCATCGGGAACGAAAAAGATATATTTACACTTGATGACAGAAGTTATCTGTTTGCCGAAGTTGGATATAAGCCTTTTCCATTTATGATTGTATCATTAGTATATAACTGGACGTTTACGCCCAACAGGGATAAAGATAATAATGTTATTGAATTTGTTCCGCAGAAGAAAATTGAATCAAGAGTATCATTTGTTTATCCGTTTAATTTTTGAAAACAGGCATTCAGTTACCGGTTTAACTAATGAATAAACACCGGACATTTTACCCTGCATTTTTGTTTTGCAGAATATATTGCGGATAATTGTATTTTGGAATAATTCTTCATATTTCTATTATTTTGGTTGCTTAGGAATATTTAATACTTTAAATTTACAAGTAACATGAAAAAGATTTCATTCGCAAAAATGAGCGGGGCAGGCAATGATTTTATTCTTTTTGACAAAAGATTTAATCCTTCTCTGACCCTGAACTCTAAAAATATAGTTAATCTGTGTGATCGCAGAAACGGCATTGGTGCCGATGGTATTTTAGTAATTGATGATATTCCTGACCATGATTTTTCTCTTGAATATTACAATTCCGATGGCTCCACCGGTACACTTTGCGGTAATGGCTCGCGTTGCGCTCTAAGATATGCCAGTTTAAGTGGCAGACTTAAGAGTGGCATGGCAAGTTTTCTTTCAAATAATATTGTTTATACAGGACAGATAATTGATGTTGATACTGTAAAATTTAATTTAAGTGCCCCGAAGGATATTAAGCTTAATTTCTTAATCAGTCTGAATGAGCATACAGTTAAGGCATCTTTTGCGAATACCGGTTCGCCTCATGTTGTTATTCAAACTGAAGATATTTTGAGCAGTCCGAATGATCCACAGTCCGGCTTTAAATCTATAAATGATGTTCCTGTAATTTCACTTGGCAGAGCGATAAGAAATTTACCTGATTTTGCTCCCGGCGGGACAAATGTAAATTTTATTCAGATTAATGGCAGTGAGCTTTTAATACGTACTTATGAACGAGGCGTTGAAGATGAGACGCTTGCCTGTGGTACCGGTTCGGTTGCAGGCGCATTAATTGTTTTTCTAAATTATAATATAAAACCTCCTGTTTCGCTTATAACAAGAAGCGGTGCTAAATTAATCGTGGATTTTCAAACAGAAGATGCACAGTTGAAAAATGTATCATTAAGCGGACCGGCAGAAGTTACTTTCACCGGGGAGTTTTATTCGAACTTGTATTTTTAATCATTGGAGATATATTAAATGGGTAAGGTTATTTTTTCTATTCAGTATGATGTGATTCCTTCTAAAAGGGAAGATTATTTAAACATTGCACGCGAACTTAAGGCTTTGGTTACATCCGAAGGGCTGGAAAGTTATTCTGTTTTTGAAAAAAAGAACAAAGCAAACAGTTTTGAGGAAGTATATATATTTGCAAACAATGCTTCTTATGAAGCTTTTGATGATAATGAAAACGAAAGAATTGACTTATTAATGTCGAAACTTTCCGATTTAATTACTGAAAACTCAACCAAGTACACCACTCTTCATGAGGTAGTGGTCTAAATTTGTCTGTGGTTTACTCTGGATTTGAAAAAATATCATTTCAATCAGGATTATCTTTCTAAATTTCAAAAGCGACAGCTTTTTTATTCCCGGGTAACTTTCTGCGGTAAGCTTATAAATGTAAATGCTGCCGGGTAATCCTCCTGCGTTGGAACCGGCAATATATTTCCCATCCGGTTTATTCTGCTTAACAGGTATCGCAGTTTCTCTTCTGTCCGAATTACTCTGAAAAGAATGGCAAAGTCCCCTGACTGTATTAAAATGCACCAGATTAATTTCCGGAAGGAGATAGTAACCGTCTGTAAATATACTAAAAGATAATTTTTCCTCTCCGGATACATTCTTTTTTGCTCTCAAAGGAATCAGTTTAATAGTTCAGGAGTAAAACAAGGGTATCCGTAAGTCAAAGAATACACTAAAAGAGTCGGCGAATACACTAAAAGAGTCAAAGAATACACTAAAAGAGTCGGCGAATACACTAAAAGAGTCAAAGAATACACTAAAAGAGTCGGCGAATACACTAAAAGAGTCAAAGAATACACTCGGAGTGTATTTAAATACTCTTTTAGTGTATTTAAATACACTAAAAGAGTATTCTTTGACTCTCCGAGAGTATTCATCGACTCTTTTAGTGTCGGCGCCGACTCTTTTAGTGTCAACGCCGACTCTTTTAGTGTCAACGTTGACTCTTTTAGTGTATTTCCCATACTTTCAGACTGTCCTGGCATTCTATTTGATTATAAGCAGACACTTATTTTTTCTTACCGGGAATCTAAAAGAGCCGGTCGCTCTGTTTTGAGAATGATACTGACCTCCGTCATAGACCCTGATTATTCGGGAACAGCTGCTGACAGTAAATTTAGAATATGATTCCCTGTCATAAACAACACAGAGCTGTTTTTTTTATTAAAATCATAAATAAAATTTCCTTTTCATCAGTCTGCCCGAACCGGTTGCCATTCAGCTGTTATTTATCTTCTGCATTAAATCACTAAGCTTATTTAAGGCTTCAAGCGGGGTGATGGCATCAATTTTTATGTCTCTGATTTCCTGTCTGAGAGAATCATCCTTCACCTCGAACAGGCTGAACTGAGCTTCATCTCTGGCTTTAAGCTTATTAAGCCTTGCCTTGCGTGCGTCATGGGGCGTTAATTCTTTTCCTTCAAGGTTTTCGAGTATTTCCTTAGCGCGGTTAGTTACAAAAAGGGGCAGACCGGCCATCTGTGCTACCTGAATACCATAACTGTGGTCAGCTCCTCCGGCAGAGACCTTATGAAGAAAAATCACCTTGTCGCCATATTCACGGACTTCAACCTTATAATTCTTTATACGCGGGAAAATCGTTGCCATTTCATTCAGTTCATGATAATGAGTAGCGAAAAGAGTTTTGGCGGCACAGTCAGGACTATCATGCAGATACTCAGTAATAGCCCAGGCGATTGAGATGCCATCAAAGGTGCTTGTTCCGCGCCCAATCTCATCAAGTAAAATAAGGCTGTGCCTGGAAGCATTGTTCAGTATGTTGGCAGCTTCCTGCATTTCAACAAGGAAAGTGCTTTCCCCGGCAGAGATATTATCGCTTGCACCAACACGGGTATATATCTTATCGACAATTCCAATAACGGCGGACTTAGCCGGCACGAACGAACCAATCTGCGCAAGCAGCACCAGCAGTCCGAGCTGCCTCAGATAAACTGATTTCCCTGCCATGTTGGGACCGGTAAGAATTATTATCTGGTCATCTTCATTGTTGAGCTTGTAATTATTAGGAGCAAATTTATCGCCGGGCTTTAGTATCCTTTCTACAACAGGATGACGGCTTTCAACTATATCAATTTTGCCTGTAAGATTAATCACGGGTTTTACATATCCATACTGGAAAGCACATTCGGCAAGCGAGATGTAACAGTCAAGCATTGCTATAATGCCGGCGTTATATTGTATCTTTTCGGCTTCACCGGCTACGGCAAGGCGGACTTCGTTAAACAGCTGGAATTCAAGGTCGGCAATCTTTTCTTCAGCGTTTAGAATTTTATCTTCATACACCTTAAGCTCAGGAGTAATATAGCGTTCTCCGTTTACAAGTGTCTGTTTGCGGATATAGTCTTCGGGGATTTTACTCCTGTTGGCATTGCTGATTTCAATATAATAGCCAAATACTTTGTTATAGCTTACCTTAAGGGAAGAGATGCCGGTGCGTTCGCGCTCGGTTCTCTGGAGGTCGGCTATCCATGTTTTGGCATTTTTCGACAAGTCGCGCAGTTCATCAAGCTCAGGGCTGTAACCATAGTTAATTACGCCACCATCCATAACAGCAAGGGGAGGGGAATCTACGATAGCTTTCTCAATTTGTACGGTAAGCTGATCCAGTACTTCAAGCTGTTCTCTGATTTTTATTAAACCCGGGGAGTTAACACTTTCAAGATGCAGTTTTATTAATGGTATCTTATTGAGGGAAGTCCTGACGGTAACAATTTCTCTTGGGTTTGCCTTGCCTGTACAGACTTTCGAGACAAGGCGTTCAAGGTCGCCTGTTTCTCTAAGTTCATTTAACAAATTATTCCGAAGGGTTTTTTCATTAAAAAACTCCTCAACGCATTCCTGTCTTTGTAGTATTGGTTCAATTCTGGTAAGCGGGGCAGAAATCCATTTTTTGAGCATTCGCCCGCCCATAGCGGTTTCAGTTTTATCAAGAATTGAGATAAGGGAACCCTCGCGTCCTCCATCATTCATGCTGTAAGTAATTTCAAGATTACGCTTGGTTGAGAAATCCAATACCATATAGTCTGAAGGATTATAGCGGGAAAGTTTATTTAAGTGGGACAGGTTTACCCGCTGAGTTTCCTGCAGGTAGTTTAATATCACGCCGGCAGCGATTATGCCAAGCTGAAGGTTTTCTATTCCGAAGCCTTTAAGGTTAACGGTCTTAAAGTGGCTGATAAGGCTGTCGCGGCAGTAATCAAAGTTGAAAATCCAGTCGTCTATCCTGGAAATTCTGATTGTCTGGTTAATTTTTTGTGTAATAGAAGAGATAAACTCACGGTCCTTCTTATGTGCAAGTATTTCAGCCGGGCTGATGAGTTCAATCTGTTCTTTTATATCATCTTCTTTAGTCTCATAAGCAAAAAATTCACCCGTGGAAATATCGCAGAAGGCGATGCCTGCAAGTCCGTCTTTTATACAGACAGAAAAAAGGTAGTTATTTCTTTTATGGTCAAGTAGTTTATCAGATAAAGCAACGCCGGGCGTAACGACTTCAACAACCTCGCGCTTAACAATGCCCTTGGCGAACTTTGGGTTCTCGGTCTGCTCACATACGGCCACTCTGTAGCCTGAACGTACAAGTTTTGGCAGATATGTATCAAGAGCATGGAAAGGAAAACCGGCAAGTGGTGTTTCGCCTGACACGCCATTGGAACGTCTGGTCAGCGTTATACCTAAAACTTTGGAGGTGGTTTTTGCATCTTCTTCAAATGTTTCAAAAAAATCGCCAACACGGAAAAGTAATATCGTATCAGGATGGCTTTCTTTTATCTTATGGTACTGGTTCATTAAAGGTGTTGACATAATTCCTGTGATTTTTATACAAAAATATATCTAATAGACTATAAATACAATTTAACAGGGATGTAATTATATAGCTCCTGCTGAATAAATACAATTAAAAGATATGATTTATAGATAATTGCCGGATAATTTGCTAATTTATCCTGCCCTAAAATTAAACTCTTATATTTAAGAGCTTTTTTTTATATCATTATGACAGTCGGATAGTTTATATTAATTAGCGGTTGCCGTCTGTCTCAATTTTGTTTATTGGAAAATTTATATAAAATATCAATTATTTTTTCTCAGGTAGTCTATGTATGAAGTTAAAGGGAATAATGTAATACCTTTCGCAATTATCGGCAGTCAGTCAGGAGTTTTATTTAACGGGGGGAATGCTCCGTCCTATGAATTTCATATCTCGCGTGAGGTAAGGCAAAAGTATAAATTCGAGGAAACTCTTTTTTCATTTAATGGTAACGTAATATTTGCGAATTTCCATGCCTCAAGAGTTTTTACGAAAAAACTGAATGAAAAAAGAAGTCCGGAGGATATGGTCAGAGTCGGACAGGTTAATGCAATGGGACTGTTAGACGAGATTTATCATTATATTTTAAGGCAGTATGAAGCGCGGGTTAATCCGGAAGTGTTTACCCGGGCAGTTGGTTACTTAAAGAAATCACTTGGCGAAGAGGAGTTTAATAAAACTTTAACCCGCTTTGTTGAAACCTTTCCGCCGGTTAATGTTCAGAATGGACAGCTTCGCGCTGCTGACTATCTTAGTCTGTCAACTGACGGTAAGCCGAATAATGAAATTGTAATTGAAGAGCTGCTCCTTTTATACTTTGCTAATTTCAATCCGGCAAACTCGCTGTTCAAGGAACTGTTTGACGATATCGGCTTAAAGACTAAAACTTCTTATAAAGGATTAATCATTAGTCTCGATAAGTTTTTCAAGAATGAAAAGCCTTATGGTCCGGATAACCAGTATATATTTGACTTATTGCGCACGCCGATACTAAACAATCCTGACAGCCTTGAAGAACAGTTAAAGTATGTCTTAAACCGATGGAATCTTATAATAGACAAAAAGTATAAAGACAAGCTTTTAAGCGGAATGGATCTTATAAAGGAAGATAAACGAATGTTTTTTGGCGGAGGAGGCGGAGCGCCGTCTGTAGTTCCGAAATATAAATCAGGTTTTGACGACAATGATTTCCTGACGCTTGGCAAATCGGGTTATCGTTATGGGCGGGACAGCTATAAAGATTATCTTGAAACCGAGAAGTTTACGACTGATATTCACTGGATGCCACAGGTAGTTTTGCTGGCTAAAAATGTTTATGTATGGCTTGACCAGTTGTCCCAAAAATATAACCGCGCGATTACAAAGCTTGACCAGATTCCTGATGAAGAACTGGATATACTTGCCCAAAGCAATTTCACAGGGCTTTGGTTAATCGGGCTTTGGGAAAGAAGCCGCGCTTCACAGAAGATAAAACAGTTTGCCGGAAATTTTGAAGCGGTGCCTTCGGCTTATTCAATTTATGATTATGTAGTATCTTATGAACTTGGCGGGGAAGAATCATTCCAGAATCTTAAATATCGCTGTATGCAGAGAGGAATCCGGCTTGCCAGTGATATGGTGCCGAATCACATGGGAATTTATTCTAAATGGATTATTGATCATCCTGATTATTTTATTCAGTCAGCGCACAGCCCTTTTCCAAACTACTCGTTTACCGGTGCTGATTTATCTGATGATCCAAATATTCAGCTCAGGATTGAAGATGGTTACTGGTCGAAGACGGATGCGGCTGTGGTATTTCAGAGAACTGACAACCGTTCGGGCGAAGTAAGGTTTATTTATCATGGCAACGATGGCACTAATATGCCATGGAACGATACGGCTCAGCTTGATATGCTGAAGGATTATGTAAGGGAAGCCGTTATTCAAACTATTTTCCATGTTGCGAAGAAAACTTCAATCATTCGTTTTGATGCGGCGATGACCCTGGCAAAGAAACATTTTCACAGGCTCTGGTATCCTCAGCCCGGAGCGGGAGGCGACATACCTTCGCGTTCTGATCATGGACTGAGGCAGGAAGATTTTGACAGCTTTTTTCCAAAGGAATTCTGGCGGGAAGTAGTTGACAGAATCAATCATGAGATGCCTGACACGCTTCTGCTTGCGGAAGCTTTCTGGCTGATGGAAGGCTACTTTGTCCGCACTCTCGGAATGCACAGGGTTTATAATAGTTCTTTTATGCACATGATAATGAAAGAGGAAAATGAAAAGTACAGAGACTTAATCTCGAATACGCTTGAATTCAATCCTGAAATCTTAAAGCGCTATGTCAACTTCATGAGCAACCCTGATGAAGAAACAGCAATCCGCCAGTTTGGTACTGACGATAAATATTTTGGTGTGGCTATTCTTATGGTTACGCTTCCTGGTCTTCCAATGTTTGCCCACGGGCAGGTAGAAGGCTACTCGGAGAAATATGGTATGGAATATAAACGGGCTTACTACAGCGAACATCCGAATGAATACCTTGTGGAACGCCATAAGCGCGAGATATTTCCGCTTATGAGTAAGCGATATATGTTCAGCCAAGTAACGGATTTCTGGTTCTATGATTTTATTGATTCAAACGGCTACATTAATGAAAACGTCTTTGCCTATACAAATAAATCAGGCAATGAACGCTCGATTGTAATTTATAATAATAAGTATGATGAAGCCAGAGGCTGGATAAATAAAACAACTGCTAAAGCTGTTCCGACCGGTCACGGGGAAGAAAAGACAATCGCTTACAGTAATCTTGCTCAGGCACTTGATTTAAAGACGCAGGATAATTATTTCTATATCTATCGTGATCATCAGTCAAATCTTGAATATATCCGTACTGGCGAACAGTTAAGTAATGACGGACTCTATGTCGAACTGAAAGGTTTTAATTATCATGTTTTTCTCGATTTTATGGAAGTTTTTGACCAGTCAGGCGAATATTTTAATCTGATGGATCACCTGAACGGCTCAGGAACTCAAAATATCGAAGGATTAAGAATAGAGCTTAGGCTTGTGCCGGTTCATGAAAGCTTTATGCGCTTGTTTGATAATGAGTTGCTTGAAGATATGTCCGAACTTTATGTTATAAATACAGAAGCTGAACAGATAAATGAAGCTGTTAACTTCATGCTTAATAAATATCGTTCAATCATTAACGAAATTAAACTCAGACTTAACCATGTGGCAGATATAAATCCGATTATTAATGAATTTAAAAAAGGACTGACCGTTCTTAAAGACCTGAATGAAATACTTACTGATGATGATTTCATTCTTGAGAATGAAATTGTAACCCGCAGCTTTAGAAAAGCAATTATGATTAATTCGCAATCGGATTATCCGCGTAGCCTGCTTATTTATCTCATCTGGCAAACTTTAAATAATCTTAAAATGATACGACCCGAAAGCGATTCTGGTATTCAAAGTCTGATGATAGCTGATGAACTTCTGTTATTTAATCCAATTGCTAAAATTCTTAAGCGTTTAGGCCGCGGCGATAAGGACGCTGAGCAAATAGCCGGACTAATTAGAATTCTTCTGAGATTTAATCCGCTATATTTCCATTTACCCAAAGAGTCTGTGGTAAAAAAGGAAGAACAGCCTGTTATGTTCCAGAACAGGGTACTCAATCATAAGCTTACGCAGAGAGAAGGTATTTTTATTGAACAGCTTATCTCTGACAGCGATGCGCGTCAGTATATCGGAGTAAACTACTTCCAGGGCGAATGGTATTATAGCAAAGAAAGCTTTGAGGAGTTGTCCGACTGGATATTTACTATAAGACTTGTCAGTTATTTAAGCAATAAACCGCTTCAGTCAGTTGAAAAACAGGAATTTCAGGATTATGTTTGGAGTGCTTTCCATTTGAACATATTCATCAGGGATATTTCGAGTCATTCGGAATACAAACTTACAAATCTGTATGACAATATCTTTCTTAAAAAAGAAAATTTGCCGGATGCGAAAATACCGGGTGAATAGCTGTTTCGGGAACCTGCGGACTAAAACATATCTGTGCGGAGGGATAATCTTTGCGGAATGTAATTTTGAGCCAAAATCGTATTTTTATGGGTTTTTAGCTGGTTAAATCTGTTGTGCTATATTTAATTAAAAACAAATCAACAGATTTAGGTAGTAATTCTTTGTTATATTTGTTATGTTTTACCTGGATTAGGAGATGCCGGTGACAGGACGTTCAGTACTTTATAAGATAGTAGTTTTATTTTTGGGTTGCGCCAGGACTTTATTCCCGCAACAATACCCGGATACTAAGGTGGATCGTCTGCTTAAAATTGGTATTGAGTCTATCGTAGATCAGAATTACCCGGATGCGGAACAGAAATTTAAGCAACTCGATGAATCATATCCTGAGTTGCCATTTGGCAATATTTATCTGGCTGCCGTCAGGATTGCAAGTTCAGTAGATTTGGGTGAACCGTATGATGAAAGTTATATTTTAAGCCATTTCGAAAAGGCTGAAAAGCAGTCTGAGGTGCTTCTTGATAAAAATGAAAAGGATGTATGGGGACAATACTGCATGGCTCTTACCAAAGGTTATACAGCATATTACAGGGCATTGAACAGGGACTATATTTCAGCTTTTTCAAACGGACTTTCATCGATATCGCACTTTGAAAAATGTCTGCAGATAGATTCGAGTTTTTATGAGTCTTATATAGCTATTGGTACATATAAATACTGGAAAAGTGCAAAGACAAGTTTCCTGACGTGGTTGCCTTTTATTAAGGATGACAAACAGTCCGGTTTAGATTACCTTCGTAGTGTAATGGACAAGTCCACCTATAACAGGCATCTGGGTTATAACTCTCTGATATGGGTTTACATAAATGAAAAAAAATATCAGGCGGCGTTAAGCGAATGTGAAAAGGCGCTTAAAAGGAATCCTGAAAGCAGATTTTTTAAATGGGCGGAAGCCAGGGTTCTTCAGGATATAGACAAGAGAAGGGCGATAGATGTTTATAAAAACCTGCTGGAAAGTTATACAGGTATAAAAGATAATAATCACTATAATGAAATCGTGCTGAAGCACAAAATTGCGATGCTTTACTATGATTTAGGCGAGAATAAGAAAGCTCTTAAATTATGTTCGGAAATTTTAGCTGTAAACCCCATGAATGAATATGTGAAAGAAAGGCTCGACAACAGAATAGACAGAGTAAAAAAACTCAAAAAAGAACTCCAGTTACTTTAATTCTGTTTATACATATACAATTGAAAATATGAAAACTGAAGACAGAACACAGGCAGAATATGGCCATAAAAACAATTAATAAAAAGCGATATTTAGATAAGCTGATCGAAACGTGCAAGAGTAATCTGCCTAGCGTGAATGAAGAAATGCTGACGAAAGCTTTTGAACTGAGCTTTGAAGCCCACAAGAATGATTCTCGTGCTTCCGGCGAGCCATATTTCATCCATCCTTATGAAGTGGCGATGCTTATCGCCAGCGAGATACCGCTTGATGATGTTTCGGTAATATGTGCGCTATTGCATGACGTAGTTGAAGATACAGGATTTGACCTGCAGTTTATTAAAAAAGAATTCGGCAAAGAGATTGCCGAAATTGTCGATGGTGTAACTAAAATAGGCGGGGTATTTAGGGGGCAGGATATAATAAAGGCGGAGAATTACCGCAAGCTGTTGCTCTCAATGGTTAAGGATGTCAGGGTAATTCTTGTAAAGTTTGCCGACAGGCTTCATAATATGCGTACACTTGAGTTTGTATCTACTGAGAGACAACAACGGATAGCACGTGAAACCTTAGATATTTATGCTCCGTTTGCTCACCGCTTCGGTCTTGCAGGTGTTAAATGGGAGCTGGAGGATTTAGCCTTTAAATATTCGGACAAAGGAGCATACGAAGACATCGCGCGCAAAATAAAAAACAAACGTCGTGAGCGCGAAGGCTATATCCGTAAGTTTATCTCGCCGATTAAGGATAAATTAAAAGAACATAAAATAAAGTGCGACATAAGTGGCAGGCCCAAGCATCTTTATAGTATTTACCGCAAGATGATCAAACGCAATAAACCCTTTGAGGAAATATTTGACCTTTTTGCTGTCAGAATAATACTTGAAAGTAATGACTCCAATGAATGTTATTATGTGCTTGGGGTGCTTAACCAGATATATACTCCGGTACCCGATCGCTTTAAGGATTATGTCTCCATTCCCAAGACGAATAATTATCAGTCAATTCATTCGACAGTTATTGGTCCCGAAGGCAGGGCAGTTGAAGTGCAGATACGTACCAGAGATATGCACGAAATCTCGGAAAGAGGTGTTGCCGCCCACTGGAAATATAAAGGACATAAATTCACAGGGGACAGCGAGCTTGAACACTGGGGCGACTGGATAAGGTCTGTGTTTGATATTGAATCGAAAGACGAGGCGAGCAGGGAAATTCTTGCCAGTTTCAGACTGAATTTATATCAGGATGAAATTTATGTATTTACACCAAAAGGGGAATTACGCAGACTACCGGTAAAATCGACCCCTGTTGACTTTGCTTTTGATATTCATAGCGATGTTGGTTTTCACTGTATCGGAGCGAATGTTAACGGACAGATTGTACCGCTTCATACAATGTTGCATAGCGGCGACCAGGTTGAAATAATCACCTCAAAGAAGCAGCATCCAAACCGTGACTGGCTGATGTTCACAACTACCGGTAAAGCCAGGTCTGCCATTCACAGGTGGATAAATAAAGAGGAAAAAACCTTAATACAGGATGGAAAGAATATCTGGGATAAGAAAGTAAGGAAACTAAAACTTACTATCAGCCCCGATGATCTGGCTAAACTTTCCAAAACATTAAAATATGACGGAACCGGACCGTTTTTTAAAGCCATAGCCCAAGAAAAAGTGGACCTGGATAAAGTTCTTGTCCCGCCTAAGGAAAAAGAAGCTAAGGATACAGTAAAAGATCTGGAATTTGACAGTTTTACAAATACAGCCCGTGATGATGCAGGCGGAATTTTAGTTGACGGCGAGAATGAAAATGTAATGCACAGCTTTGCCAAATGCTGCAACCCGATTCCCGGAGATTCAATCATCGGCTATACTACAATTGGCGAAGGTATTAAAATTCACAGGAAAACCTGCGGGGAATTATTAAATAACGGAAAAAAAGGGGAGGATCGTCTGATACCTGTTCAATGGCCGCGAACCGAAAAAAGCCTCTTTATTGCTGGTATTTCAATAGTTGGTGAAGATATTTCTGGTATTCTAAAAGATATTTCGCACAGCATTACATCTTACCAGAACACAAATATTAAATCAGTAAATATCGATGCGAATAATTCAATGATTAAGGGCGCTATTACTTTGTACGTCAAGAACCTCGATCATCTTTCGAGGGTAATCGAGCGCTTAAAAAATAATAAGGGAATTTACTCTGTGGAGAGATTTCACAGCAGTAATATTTCCTGACATTCAGGCGAACTTATAATAAATGACAACAGCAGAAGAACGTATTCTCTCAATTGATTTTGGCAGAAAAAGAATCGGTATTGCTTTAAGCGACCCCCTGAAAATATTTGCTTACCCTTATAAAACAATCCTTAACGATCATACTTTTTGGAAAACGTTGCTTAAAATTTTGAACGAAAATAAAGTTATTAAAATCCTGCTGGGCTATCCGTTGAAAGAAGACGGAAAGAAATCCGAAAGCACGTTTATGGTAGAAAGATTTAAGCTCGAACTTGAAGCAAAAACCCCGATTCCTGTTATTTACTGGGACGAACGATACAGCTCGGTTACAGCAAAATCCAATATTATTGCCAGTGTAACCGGCAAAAAGAAAAGACAGGATAAAGGGCTTGTTGACCGTAATGCGGCTTATGTAATTTTGCAGGAATACCTTAATGAAATTTCAAATGGCAGGCAGGTTTTGTAATACTACTAAATGGTTAACAGAGAATTTTTATAACTATGTTCAGATTAAAAAATAAACAAATAGATTTGGAAAATGATATTTTTTTGTATTTTTGTTATACATATATAATCAGTTGAATAAATCAGAAAACATGCCTGAATTAAAAAGAATTACTGAACAACAATTCATTGAAAATATCGGATTAAAAGAGCTAATCGAAAAGGAATGCACCCGGGTAGCGGTGCGATGTAATACAGTAGTTTTCCAAAAACCATTAAGAACACAATAATCCTGACAGATGAATAAAAAATTTGTTACAATAATATTTTCAGTATTGTTCTCAATTATTCTTTGGGGGTCGATTACACTTTCCGGTACATACTTTACAACTCTTAAAGTGCCGGTAAAGCTGACAAATCTACATAAAGGCTACGCAATAGAGGATATTTCCACTAAAGAAACAAACCTCAGAGTAAAAGGAGAAGGCTGGAAACTTGCTTCGCTTTTATTGAGCAACGGGTTCGAATTTTTTGTTTCAACAGGTAGTAACCATGAATATAACTCTGTAAAATTAAGTAAATCACTTAGCGAGAACCCGTGGCTTTCCTCTTCACTTCAGGTTTTTGATATATCTCCCGATACAATGACATTCCGGTTAGAAAAAATCCAAAAAAAAAGGTTTAAGATCAAGGCTGATATCACACTTAATTTTAGAACAAATTTTGGAATTATTTCGCCACTAAGAGTTATTCCTGATTCTGTAACAGTTTATGGAACGCGCTCAATGTTAAGCGGTGTTGACTATATTCCGACTTTACCAAGAACATTTGAAAATCTGGATGAGAACGTTTCGCTTTACACAAGCCTGAGGCAAATCGATGGTTTCAGGTATGAGAAAAATTCATGTGAGATTACATTTGAAGTGCAGAGAATTGCAGACAGAAAATTTGAGGATATTCCGATTGAGACAACCAATGTCCCGGATGGATATACTATTACGCTGCTTCCAGGCAGGATGGCAGTTGTTCTGCGCGGGGGAATAAATGTGGTAGGAAAGATAAAACCTGAAGAAATAACGGTTGCAGTAGATTATAATAAGGTGCTATTGGATACGCTCGGCTATGCTGAACCGGTATTAAAGATTCCTGAGCATACAACAGTAATTGATGTAAATCCACCAAAACTAAAATATATAATTAAAAAGTTTTAAGATATGTTTATAACATTTGAAGGACTTGATTTTTGCGGCAAATCAACTCAGGTTACACTTCTTGAAGGATATCTTGAGAGAAAAAATAAACCGGTAAAGATAATCCGTGAACCAGGCGGAACAAAAATTTCTGAAAAAGTTCGTGATATCCTGCTTGATAAGAAAAACCACGAGATGTTCATCGAGACTGAGATACTTCTTTTTTCCTCAGCAAGAGCACAACTGGTCAGGGAAGTTATACGTCCTGCTCTTGACGGAGGCTTCTATGTTATTTCCGACAGGTTCCATGATTCTACTATTGCCTATCAGGGCTTCGGACGTGAAATTTCAATAGACTTTGTAAATACGATTAATGATTTTGCTATAGGCGATACTGTTCCCGACATAACTTTTTTTATTGATATACCGGTTGAAGAAGCGGAAAAAAGAAAAAATACAAGAAACAGGGGAGAGCTGGACAGAATTGAAGTCTCCAGGAACAGTTTTTATCAAAAGGTTCGCGAAGGTTATCAATATCTGGCTGAAAAAGAAAAAAGAGTGAAGGTAATAAATGGTCTTTTGTCAATCGAAGAAATCAACGATATTATTATAAAAGAAATTGAGAAGTCAGAGAAATTGAAAGGAGCTGAGTATAT
>Ga0194060_10000510_pt1 | contig 28149 bp, 28 predicted proteins | sample SepL225m_MetaG_FD_163427 | JGI IMG/M metagenome (GOLD analysis project Ga0194060, IMG submission 163427) | Anoxic zone freshwater microbial communities from boreal shield lake in IISD Experimental Lakes Area, Ontario, Canada - Sep2016-L222-5m | ecosystem: Environmental > Aquatic > Freshwater >...
AACGACCTGGAGATTATGAGCCACCGGCTCTGACCACTGAGCTAAGAGCGCCATTTAAAGAAAAAGAATTTGGTAGACCCAAGGGGAATCGAACCCCTATAATCGCCGTGAAAGGGCGGTGTACTAGCCGTTATACTATGGGTCCAAATGATCTTCTTAAAGAACAAGATAGTGAGCGTTACATACTAGCTAGTGTAGTAACCTTTCTTTGTGGTGGTGAAGTGTACCTGCTCCATTGTTCCACTCGTATCGCAGATCGAATCCTTATTACGGATATCTCACTATCTTGTTTTTTAAGAAAATGAAGGGGTTTTAATCCACTTGTCCCTACCCCAAAAGGTCTTAAAGTGTGTGGACCTTACCCAAGTCATTATATTTCCGTTCGTCAGACTTGGAATTGAGAACGTGAAAGAATCTGCTAAATCAACATTAGCACCTTTTCGACATACGGGAGTTTTCCGCGACTCGCTATGTCTAATCTTGGTAGTTGATACGGATTACGTCTTTCCTTTGCGTAGGAACGCTATGAACACGAAGTTCATAATTAGAAAGTTAGCAGAATGGTGGACCCAGGGGGAATCGAACCCCCATTCTCGCCGTGAAAGGGCGGTGTACTACCGTTATACTATGGGTCTATAAATTTGGTTCTGGAAAACCTTGCATCAAAGGATGATTAATCCTTATCCGCAATAACCAGAACCGTGACTTTTTTAGCAACTAGGCTAGGTGCATTTTACGCCAGAGTCATTTTAGGCGACCAGTTCGCTAACTGGTAACTTCCGATTTAGTCTCTGATTATAGACTGAATCTTTATATTCGGAAGGCGATAGATTAGGTAGTTTTCTTGGCATCCTCACCTTACAGCAGAGGGTAGCTATTATCAGACAATAGGTTTACGTTGCAACGTATCCAGACATTACCCTGGAACTACCAACCTATTTCCTAGTCACCTGACTTTTCGGGAGTGACAACCCGTTCTTAAACTCGCCCATTTAGAAACCCTCCTTTCAAGGATTTCAACGAGGGGCCTATTCTCGTTGATGTAGAGTGCGTATCGGATTTTAACCGATCTTCCACTTGTCCTTCGTGGAAATCATTCTGATGGACTTTTTTAAATCGAAGGTAGATCCGACCTTTCGATATGGTGTCAGAATGTGCCTGAGTCTTGCGACTTTTATCCTACAGGCTTACGCACCGGATCTTAGACCATCCAGCATTTGTACTATTTCAACTAATCGAATTTTCGGCGATCCGGTAGTTTACTTTTAGTAGCTGAAACAATATGTGTTCCCATTGCTGGGATGGCCGATTATCAGGATTGCACAGGTTCACCAGCCTGTGTTAACTGAGAAAACGGGTATGGGCATCGAACCCATGTCTCCATTTGCCTATACAGATTAGTCAGATCTGTATCCCTTTATATCTTTTCGTTGACTAGACGAACGATATATTGGCAAGGGCAAAAGTTGTTTAAGCCAATCAAACTAACCCGCCTCAGTTAAGCTCCCGACTTTATCTTTGCCTGAGTTATCTTTATCAGGCTACCACCTTTACAGAAGGAGAAGGCCAAGTGTTAAGCTTGTTATCCTATTTCCCAGGTGTATCTCCACTCCCAAGCATTTCTGTCATCCGGTTATGTGTTCCCGGTAGTAGCATGGGCAGATCGGTGGCTCGACCATGTTCGTTGTAGTACCGGACTTTGTCTGAAGCATCTTTTGAACGCTTTAGAACTGTCAGTCATACAACATGTGGTGCGGGTAGCCGGAGTCGAACCGGCACGATATACTCGGCAGATTTTAAGTCTGCTGCGTCTACCAATTCCGCCATACCCACATTGATTAAGGATTTTCTCCTCAATTGACTTCTCGCACAAGTCAACTCAAAAGAAAAGGGTCCGCAGCTTATGCTTTGCTACGAACCATTATCTCGACCCTAGAGTTGCAACTCCAGAAGCATTTAGGTCCAGCCGCTTTAATTAAGTTCGGCTACTTACCCCATCCTATTCTCAGCAAAACTCCGATGGGGTGGAGTTGCTTGCTTGCGGGATTACTTTCTACTCATGCCGAAGTCTACTACTGGACGCAATGCCAGCCGAACTCTCCGAGCCCTCTGCAAAGAGGATAGCCTATACCAAAACAGTTTGCAGCTGTAATGGTATTTCGGACTACCTTTACATGTTAGATTTCATCCATATATCTTATAACAAAAGTTATAAGATATTTGCAATGTAATGGTGATCCCAGTGTGACTCGAACACACGACAGACGGATTAGAAGTCCGTTCCTCTATCCAGCTGAGGTATGGGATCAAAAACTATTCAATTGGAGAAACGTTAATCGCTATTTGTGTTGTTGCAGTTAAGGCTGGACGTTCATTCTCAGCAAGCAAGATTTCAAAAGGAATTCTAAAAGGGATCTCGTTGGCATCACAGAAAGCATTTGCTTCTGCAATATCAGCAAAAGGACCATATTCTGAAATTTTTGCTTTTGTTTCAGCATCATAACTAACTAAGCTAAAGGTATAAATTGATTTACTATTTGAGATAATATTTAATTCTCTAGTGAATGCATAAGTAGTTCCCATTTAATTCTCCTTTAAATTGATGGAGGAAGGTGAGGGATTCGAACCCTCGGAAAGCTACAAGCCTTCGCTAGTTTTCAAGACTAGTTCCTTAAACCACTCGGACAACCTTCCATTGGAGCCACTTGACGGAATCGAACCGCCGACCTAAAGTTTACAAAACTTTTGCTCTACCAACTGAGCTAAAGTGGCAAGGGATTGGTCGGCTATAAGTGATTTGAACACTTGACCCCCTGCTCCCAAAGCAGGTGCGCTACCAGGCTGCGCCAATAGCCGTAAACCTTATCTTTATAAAATGGCCCGATTAAGAATTCTATTAATCGGGCCATCTTGTCAAAGTCCAACCGGACTAAACTACGGTCTAACAATCAGTTAGCACAACATAGTCGCTCAACAATCTATCGAGCATACAGATATTGTGGCACGTTATATCTTTTTGGTCAACCCTTAATTCCAGGGTGACTATCTAAAGATAATTGCACTAGTGAGACACATTAAACTAATTACTAAAAGTAAAAAAAATAATCTTTGGTTATGTTCCCAAAAGGTCAATGGACGTAACCACATTTTCCTTCTTGCGAATATCATGTAATTTTTCTCCATATATCTTATAACAAAAAGGCATTATTTATTGCAAAGAAAATTCTAGTTATTGCACATGGCTAAAAAATGTGGTATCATTAAACTCATGACGAACGAACTCATTAAACAATACCAAGATACGAATTCAAAAGAAATCGAGAATCAATTACTCGACTTACATAAAGACTATATTCATGCAAATATTGCAAAGTGGAAAGGCATAGTACCTGATGCAGTTCTTTTTGCTCACGGTAAGAACTATGCGATTCAAGGTTTTAAGACATATGATCCATCTAAAGGTGCAAATATCAATACTCATCTTTACAATAATATATCACAGTTATCCCGATTAATATATCAAAATCAAAATGCTTCTAGCATCCCCGAAAATTTGATTCAACAAATAGGCCGTATCAAACAAGCTAAAAATTATCTTACCGATGAGTTAAATCGAGAACCTACTAATGAAGAAATTGCAGATCATATGCATCAGCCAGTTGCTCATATTCAAAAAACCTTAAAATATAATCGTGCAGATTTGATTAACGATTCTGATCGTGATGTTAAACAAGAAACAGTTAAAGATTACACAAAGGCTAATGAAATTTTTTCTTATCGACAAGGTTTGCCAGATAAAGAGAAAAAACAATTTGATGCTTTAACAGGATTCGGTAATGCTAAAGTGCTGGCCCCTGGAGAGTTTGGTCAGAAATTCAAATTAAAACCATATGAGGTTTCTAGGTTGAAAGCTCACTTTGCAAAAGGATTAAAATAATGGCTTCGATATTTAATAGATCACAGCAAATCATTGATGGTGTTGTTATTGTCAAGTTTAACCTGATTTCAAAGGACGCTGGCGATAGTGCATTAATTAGTAAATTTGGGGATATTGTCATTGATCCTTCGGGCTTGTTTGGCGATCCTTCAGATTTAACCTTCCCTCAATTCTTAGTACAAGCTGGTGATCCTGTACCGTTCTTTGAGCGTCAGGAAATCAAGGCTATTTTTAAAAGTTCACCATTGCCTATTTTAGTCACTGAGCGACAGGCTAATTTGTGGGGTAATGCTATTGCTACAAGACTTGCTAATGCTATGATTTCTTTGCGAGGCTTAGGTACGGGAACTGATACTGTAACGATGAATAATCAGGTAACGTTCTAATATGTATGCAGATTTTGTAGAAAAATACAAATCATTCCTAACTGATTTCGGGTCATACTTGACCGGAAATAATACTGCCCCAACGTTTGATGCTACGATTAACTTTGCTACTGAACACACCATTCTTCAAAACGCTTCTTCAGCAGAAACGTTAATCTATACAACTAATGCAATGTATGATCAAGCTGCGGTAATGCGAACTATAAAAGAAATGTATAAAACACCGAAGGATTATTTTGCTGATTATAAAGTTTTTTTAGCGAATCAACAAACTACGATTGAGTTTCTTGGAAATGAGTTTGAAAGACAAAGCAATACAATCAAAACAAGAATGAATGTTTCCAAGTCTATCAAGAGTTTTTCTCCCACACTTCAGAAGAAACTTTCTCTTATTGACCCACAGGTATAATGCGAGACATTAATTTTACTTCAAGAGATTTATATGGTAATGTGACTTTCAATTGGAAGTCTGATGCTAATTATGGCATTGAGATTCTATTGCAGAAAATTGTGACCCTTGCTTTTTCTCAAGGTAAGCATACATATTTTAATACTATTTTTGGCTTAGACTTAAATAGTGTTGGTAAATATACCTTTGATTCATTGGGTAGTAAAGATTTTGAAATGCAAGTGGCTAGTGATTTAATAAACTTGACCGATTCTTTAATGGCCGAAGATGTTGCGAATAACGTTCCTTATCCTGATAGGCTTAAGAGTTTAGCTATCAAACAAATATCTTATGATACGGTTCGTAAGGGCGTATCTTTAACTTTAGTCGTGTCCACCAATTCGTCAAGTCAGTTGTTGACGCTTCCTCTTAAGTGACAAAATGAACGGACAAGATTTTATTAATTTTGCTCAAAGTACTTTAGCTACCGACTCTCGGTTTGCAGATGTTGATATGTCTCCAAGTAGCGCATTTTATAATCTTGTACTTTTACCATTTTCTTTACTTTCAAAGCCTGTGTTTGACTTACATGACAACATGGTTAATTCAATGTCTTTGTCCCAAATGTCAGGGACTCAATTAGATGATTTTGCTACTATGTTTTTTGTTACTCGTCCAACGCAAACCTATGTAACAGTTCAAATTCAAATCTATTTACCAATCCAAAGTTCTTCTGGTGTAGAACCTTTAACAGTTCAAACTACAGATGAGTTTAGAACCTCTCAAAATTCTGTTTTTTATCCAGTCCAAGATTATATTTTTGCTTACGGCTCTTTACCAACAACTACGATTGTTGTAGGGGGAGGTTCTTTAGGTGGTATCTCTACAGTAGTTTATTGCGCCACTATTCTAGCTTCTAGCACTTCAGCAAATTCTCAGGTATTAGCTAACTCAATTACTAGCACATCATTAACCTATACTCTTGGTATTTTAGGAGTTAATAATCCTAGCGCATCATCTGTTCCATTACCTGCGGAAACGGATAGTGAGTTTAAAGCTACAATACAAAATACTTTAACACTTCGTAATAATATAAATCCTTCATCAATTATTACAAACTTAACAAACGCATTTCCCTTTGCCACATTCCAGCCGATTGGGTATGGCGATCCAGAAATGCAAAGAGACATTGCAGTTGCAGCCCAGTATTGGTCAGGACATTTTGGTGGCATGACAGATATATATGTTAATGCTCAATTAGTGCCAGCAATATTTTCTCCAACTCCAGCTAATGTAACTCTTCTTCCTGGCAATATCGGTTATCAATTTGAAATGCAAGCATATAAAGGATTTGATTGGTCGGCTCTTGATACCTCGACCCCCAATTCTTTACAACTACTCCCCTGGACTCTATTGGATAGCTCAAATCTTCCAACACTTCCGTTGGTATTACTTGACTCTGTATCAATATCTAATTCAAACATTAGCATAACTAACGATGTAGATGGTAGACCTAAGTATAAAATTGAAGTTTATCCCGATCCTGGCTTGTCTTCGTTTGGTAAAAATTACCGGTATTCACAATACGAAAACTTATTAGTAAAAATTTATTGTACTGCTTCTTCAGGCACACTACCATCCAATCCGACAATCACTTTGAACTATCAAACACTCCCCTCTATTGCGGATATGCAAGCGTTTATTAACAATGATAACAATAGAGTAATGTGTTCAAATACATTAGTGAAGTCATTCATTCCAATCCAAATTGAAAAATTAGAAATTGTTTATGATAAAAATTACACAATTGATATTCCAACATGGACAACGAAGATTGTTAACTTAATCAATAACTGGTCCACAAATGCTCCTATTGCATTTTCTACTTTGTTAGAAGGGTTCCCTGCACCATATCGCCAAGATGAAATATACGTTGATAATGGAAGTAATTTCCCGTATACTTTTGATAGCAATGGCCTTGTCACTGGGTTGAATCAATCGACTACAAGCTATCCATGTTACGCTTTGATCAGGGCAAATAATATAGATGGTACTTATCAAGTTTATGTTTCAACTAATAAAATTGCTCCACGATATACAACGGCAGGATTATCTTCGTCATATAGAACTTGCAGATATGTAATTGAGCCTTCTGCTGTCACATTTACAACAGGGAGTTGGTAATGTTATTTTCAGATATTCTTTTAAAAGAAGCCGCTGAAACAGATAACCTTGAACTCTATAAATTTGCTTCTGAAATCAGATTTACAGAGAATGACAAGGATATAGAGAAAGATGCCGCTGGTCCTCTTATTTCGGCTTTATACGGTGCAGCTAAAGGCGCATTAGGTAATAGTGTTGTAAGAAGTGCTGTCGGTACTGCTGCGGTTGGTGCTGGAATTGGTGCTATACGAGCCGAAAAGGGCGAAGGATTTTCTGGAGCCATAAAAGGTGGTTTATTTGGTGCGGCTCTTGGTGGTGGCGCTGGATTAGCCAGTAAGGTTACAGCAGCAAAAATAGCTAACCCAGCCGCTACTATGGGGCAAACAATAGCGACACAAGGTAGAGATATCGCCAGCAGATCATCACTCGGCTTTCAAAGAGGGGCAACAGTAGCTACTAATGCTGCCGCTGAAAAAGCAGCTAAAACAGCTCTACCAATAACTCCCAAACCTAATTTAGTTATTCCTCCCCCTGCGGCTAAGGTTGCTCCATTACCAGTAACACCGGCTCCACAAATTCCTACTGCTACTTCTGAGACAAAAGCAAGATTGCAAGCAGCAGCTACAAGAATGAAAAGCACAGTACATCCATTAACTCCACATGATCAAGTTGTATATAGTGGTGTATAAATGTCTCTTATTAAGCTAGCTTCTCATATTATCGTTATTAATAAGTCTGATCCCAACAATGGGACTTCTAAGACTTTTAATCCTCGTAATATTGCGGCTGCTGGTGCTGGTGCTATTGGAGGCTTTGGAGGATCTGAGGCCGCATTAGCTGTGAAAGGTTTTGATAAACTAAAACGCTCTCATAGATTCGGACAAAGAATGGGAGCTACTGCTGGAGCATTTACGGCTGCCGCTGCAACTTATGGATTGCTTCATAAGCATAAGAAAGACACACAGCCCGATATGATGTTCTATTAGAACGCTGCATAGCTAAAAAGAAAAGCCCCTTGCGGGGCTTTTTTTATTAACTAAATGCAGACTCAATATTACGTCCACTAGTACAAAATGCAGCGGCAATAATATTAAGTTTCATTTCAAGATGTGAAACCTTGTCGATAAGCTCTTGAACCCTAGCGTCTACTATCCCTTCTACCACAAGCTTGTACTCAGTATTAAGACACTTACCAGTGGTCTGAATCTTACCCATCTTCTTAAGAGTCTGGATGCAATAAGAATAGCTGATCCTTGGGTTCTTCTTAAAAAGATGATATCGCAAATCCTGGCAATGAAGTGAGCGTGGATAAGCGTTCTTTAATTCGTTAAGGATCAAACTCTGGTGATCTAAGATGTAATCAGTATGTGCAGTCATTTTACTTCCCCATGAATAGGAATAGATACTTGGCGAAACTCTGGTCTTTCTTATCGAAATCATCTTTACTTGCCGGAATGTTGCCGTGGATTCTCCGCATACGAGTTGCAAGCTTAATCTTATATTCGTTATGAAGCCAATCCCGCCACTGGTCAAGATTCATCCATGTGATCGTCCAGTGAGCATAAGTACATTCGTTCTTGCCGTCCTTTAAAGCCTTGCGTCTAACCTTATTAAATTCACGAATATCAAGATTAAGGTTGTCACAGAAAACAGCAAGACTGTGAATACCATGTGCAGGAACCTTATCACTATAAGCTTCTAAGTTAAAAAGCCCCTCATGACTAAAGCGGATATAACCTTGTGTCATTTACTTCTCCTGTTTAAAAGAACTTTTTGATTTATTCTGTTCCATCGTTCAATTAGTATTTCATGCATTTCCTCCGTGACAAATCCAAGCCTAACCATAAAAATACAAAAAGGTATTTCAAAATAGCCTAACCAAATAAGTTTCAAAGAACCACTATCTAGCATAACTTTTTCCTTGGGTGTAACAGTTAAATAGAAAGGGTCCACCGACACCCTTTCTATTTTACTCTGCAAGAGAGAGTCCACCGACACTCAATCTCTTGCGTACTTAGGGATCATCGCTCTTTGGAAGCGAAGATCCCCGCCAGGACTTGAGCCTGGACTTCGGACATTGCCCTCTCCAGCCGCTGTCGCTCCCTCCAGTCAAGCGCAGGGGAAACTTCGGGGGTGTTGACGAGGGACTTCACGGCTTTGTTTCCAAAGGCCGTGGTACTGCGACGGTACTGCGGGACTATCTGAACAGGGGACATGGCACCTCCGAAGTGAGCAGACAAGGCTGCTAAGTGCGTCCATATATCTTATAACAAAAATATAGCTCTTTTTGCAATATAAAAGCCTTATCTTATTAACCCATTAATGAAAGAATCTTTATCGCCTTTAGGCATTCTATGATACAATAAATTCAGAGGTCATCATGGCTACAGGTATTAAAGAACAGACCAATCTTATTGCCAATTCGGTAATTAAAAATATTAACAGCATCTATCCCATTGAAGTTAATGATAAAAATATCAGTGTGTCTAATTTAGAAGTCACAGGTTGGGATCAGGCAGATCCTAAGAACTTCCATCAAATTGCATTAGCTAAGGCAAAAGATAAAACCTATGGTGTTAGCATCATGGGGGATGTTGAATTAAAGAAAGACGGTAAGGTAATTGAAAAGAAACGGATGAAGCTTGCCACGATCCCAGTAATGACAGCAGATGGAACATTCACTGTTGCTGGAAGTCAGTACAGTATCGACAAACAACTTCGTTTAAAACCTTCTGTTTATTCTCGTATTAAACAAAACGGAGAAGTCGAAGCTCACGTTAATCCTGATGGGTTTAAGCAATTAAGATTTAAGGTAGATCCACAAAGTAAAAAATTGACCGTGAATGTGAATCAGGCCAATATTAATGCAATCCCTATATTAAGAATCCTTGGCATTAACGATACTGAAATTAAAAAATCATTTGGGGCAGATATTTACGATGCCAATATTAAAGCTATTAAGAATAATGATGCTGAAGAAATTAAAAGATTCTTTAAGTCAGTTAGACCACATGATGAAATCCCTGAAACACATGAAGAAATGGCTTCTACTTTATCTGAGGCATTAAAGAAAGCTAGACTAGACCCTAAAGTTACTAAGATCACCTTGGGCCATCCTTACGAGCATTTAGATGGCCGTAGTTTTCTAAGAGGATTTGAAAAAGTAATTAATATTTCCAGGGGTCAGGAACAACCAGATGATCGTGATGCTTTATCATTCAAGTCTATTCATTCAGTAGAAGATTTTATTGGCGAACGGATTGACAAATCTAAAAACAAAATTAAATTTGATATTGAAAATAAACTTAAGAAGAATGATGATCTTGCTTCAATAGTAAATTCGGGTCATTTAAATCAGCACATTTTCTCCTTCTTTAATAGTGCTGCTTTATCTGAAATTCCATCACAGATTAATCCTCTTTCTATTATTAATGCACATTACAAAACTACCATCACAGGCGAGGGTGGTATTGAAAATGAACAATCTATTATGCCTGAATCACAGGCATTGCATCCTAGCCATATGGGGTTTTTAGATCCCCTTAATACGCCAGAATCGGCAAAGATTGGTGTGACTCTTAATATGACGGTTGCTGCTAATAAAGTTGGTAATGAATTACACACCAAGATGTTTAATGTAAAAACTAAGAAACCTGAATTGGTATCAGCTATTGATGCCTGGAATCATTATGTGGCTTTGCCAGGGCAACCATTAAAAGGTAACGTAAGTGTTGTCCACGAAGGTAAACAGATCGAGATTCCAGCGTCTAAGGTAACTCATCAAATAGCTGAAGCTCATCATGCTTTTACTATGAGTACACAGGCTTTATTAGCACTAAACCATAACCAGGGTAATCGTGCTGGTATGGCTTCACGACATATTAATCAGGCTATTTCGTTGAAGCATCGTGAAGCTCCATTAGTCCAGGTTAAGTCACCTATTAGTGATTATTCTTCTATTGAAGAAAAGTTCGGTAAAGCGGCTTTGATTTCTCATCCTGCCCCTTCGGATGGAGTTATTAAAGATATCACTGAATCTCATATTATCTTTAAAGGCACTGATAATCATATAACTGAAATGCCTTTATTTACTAACTTTGATTTACAGAATAAAGCTTATCTTCATCATGAGATTGATCATCTTAAGCCTGGGATGAAATTTAAGAAGGGCGAAATAATTGCCGATTCTAATTTCACTAGAGGCGGGGTTTTAGCATTAGGGACAAACCTTCGCACAGCCTATATGCCCTGGAAGGGCTTAAACTTTGAAGATGGCATTGTTATTTCAGAAAGTGCCGCACAAAAGCTAACATCAAATCATTTATTCCAAGACAATATCTTAAAAGATGATTCTACTATTGTTGTAGATAAAAAGAAATTTAAAACAATGTATCCTACTAAATACACTAAAGCCCAAATGGATAAAATTGGAGACAATGGATTAGCAAAACCTGAAGCCATTTTAGAGCATGGTGATCCTTATGCCTTAGTAATGCATAAAGCAGTTGGCACTCAAGAAGACTTAATGCTTAATCGTTTACATCGTTCTCTCGTTCAGCCTTATAAAGATATGTCTAGAACATGGGAACATGATGTTCCCGGCGCTGTTACAAAGGCTACTTATAATAATAAGAATGTCAAAATTCATGCTCGTTATGAGACTCCAGCTTTAGGTGGAGATAAGCTTGCCTTGCGCCACGGTAATAAAGGTGTAATTACCGCTATTCTTCCTGACGATGAAATGCCTAAGACTAAAGACGGTAAGGTTGTAGAAACTATCATTAGTCCTTTATCAGTTATTTCTCGCATGAGTATGGGACAGTTGTTAGAAAGTTCTGCTAGTAAGATTGCCGAAAAGACTGGTAAGCCTTATTTGATTGAAAATTTTGCGGCTGAAAGTCAGTTAAATAAGCTTAAAGAAGATATGAAGAAACACGGTATTGAAGATACCGAAGAACTAATAGACCCCAAAACTGGACACAGCTTCGGCAAGGTAATGGTCGGTAAACCATTCGTAGAAAGATTATTTAAAACTGCCAAGGGAAACCTCTCGGCTCATGAGGTCGGTCATTATGATTTAGATAATCGGCCCACTACAGGGGGTGATGAAGGCTCTAAGGCTGTAGATCCTCTTACCCTTTATGGATTAATCAATCATGGCGCAAGAGGTATTTTGAATGAGGTATCAACTATCAAAGGCGATGGCAATGCTCAGTTTTGGCAGAACCTTCAAAATGGATTACCATTGCCTAAGCCTCAGATTCCTTTTGTCTATAAAAAGTTTGAAGGATTACTTAATGCGGCTGGGATCAATGTTAAGCAAGATGGTTCTCGCAAAACATTAGCCCCATTAACAGATAAAGAAACCCACGAATTAGCTGGAACAAATGAACTTAAAAACTTCAGAATGTTGGATCATAATTTAGAGCCGATTGTTGGTGGTATGTTTGATCCTCAGTTAACTGGTGGATCTAATGGACAAAAGTGGTCTAAAATTACTTTAGCTCATCCTGTCGTAAATCCTCAGTTTGAAAGTGCGGTTAAGTCTTTGCTGTCTTTAAAGGATAGTGAATTTAAAAGTTTAATTGGTGAAGAAAATGGTCACAATAAAATCAAAGAACAATTAAAGGCTATTGATCCAAAAACAGAAATAGATTCTTTAACTGCCGCAATTCCTCATGCTCCTAAAACTAAAAAAGATAAAATGATGAAAAGACTTAAGATTCTTAAGTCTTTAGATTCTCTGAAGCTTACTCCAGAAAAAGCATATATGGTTTCTGTGGTTCCGGTAATCCCGCCACAGTTTAGACCTATTTTTGAAATTCCTGGCGGTAGTTTACAGACCAACTCAATGAATTATCTTTATAGAGATCTTGGCCTAACAAACGAAGCCATTAAAGAATTAGGACAAACTCCAGAATTATCAAATACACTTTATCAATCTCTTGGAGCAATCCAGGGTATTATGTCTCCTATCTCAAAGTCAAATGAGAACAAAGAGGTAAAGGGTGCTATTCAGATTATTACATCTACTACCTCTCCTAAGCATGGATTTTTCCAACAAAAAGTTTTAAGGAAACAGCAAGATAGTTCTGGTAGAGCTTCTGCGATTCTTAATAATAACTTGCATATGGATCAGATTGCTATTCCTGAAAAGATTGCCAAAGTTATCTATAAACCATTTGCTATTAAAGAATTAATCAATAGTGGCTATACCCACAAAGAAGCAGTACAACATATAGATGATTTTACAGAGACAGGAAAGAAAGCCGTTAAAGCTGCAATGTCTGATCGTCCAGTAATGATGAATCGTGCGCCTTCATTACATAAATTCTCTATCATGGCTTTCCAGCCTACTTTAACTAAGGGCTATTCGATTGAAGTCCCTGGTCTTATTGTTAAACCTTATGGTTTAGACTTTGATGGAGATACCTGCGTTCTCCACGTTCCCGCTACAGAGAAGGGAAGAAAAGAAGCTTTTGATTTAATGCCTAGCAAGAATCTTTATAATCCAAGAGATAGATCGCTCAATTATATTCTAGACCAAGAAGCTACAATTGGATTGCATTTATTAAGTCAAGACAAAGGTGGGGTAGAAAAAGTTAATGCTCTACTTCCCAATGATATAGAAAAGTTTAATGGAGAAATTAACAAGAAAGAAATCCTGAGAGTATTAGACAACATCGCCAAACAGCATCCTCAAGATTATAATACTTTAGCTACAAAGCTAAAAGAACTTGGTGATAATCATGGGACCGATGTTGGTTTCTCAATGTCATTAACAGATCTTCCAGACACTCGTAAAATAGTCGATAAACATTTTTCTCACGCTTTAAAAGTTCTTCATTCTAACGCCAAAGACTCTATTAAATTAGATGCGCTTAATCGTGCCGATGCTTCTCTCAAAGCAGACGTATTCCAAGATAAAACTAATAACTTTGTAAAGATGGCAATTTCAGGAGCAAAGGGTAATGCTAATAATATTGCCCAAATCAATTACGCCCCTGGATTAATGAGTGATCATAATGGTCAGACTATTATGCGTCCAGTGTTATCTAATTATGGTCAAGGTATGCCGTTTGCAGATTACTGGACAGCTTTATATGGCGCAAGAAAAGGCACTCTTGATAAACAGTTAATGACTTCAAAGCCTGGAGCATTAAGCAAAGAAGTTGTTAATACTACAATGAGCTTAGTAGTTTCAGAGCATGATTGCGGGACTAAAGATGGTCTTCCAATGTCTACTACTGATGCACATATCATTGGCAGGTATGATGAGCGTGGTCATCAAATTACGAAAGAACAAATAGATCAGTTACGCAAAAAACACGATTCTGTTATTGTTCGTTCTCCTACTACTTGTCATTCTATACATGGTATTTGTCAGAAATGTTATGGCATTGATGAGTTCCATCGGTTGCCTAAGATTGGTGATAATATCGGTGTAAAATCGGCTCAAGCTGTATCGGAACCATTAACTCAAGCAGCTATGAAAACATTCCACACCGGAGGAACCGCTTCTGGTGGTGGTGGTGTATTCGGTGGTTTTGAAGCTGTGAATAATTTCTTATTAGCTCCTGAGACTTTTAAAAATAGAGCTACTATGTCTACTATTAATGGAGAAATCACTTCCATCATTCCCGGTAGTGCTGGTGGTCATTATGTAAGAGTAAATGAAATAGAGCATTTCGTTTATCCACATTCGGGTGAATTACTTGTTAAAAAAGGCGATAACGTTAAGAAGGGTGATGTTTTAAATCATGGTATTCCTCATCCTAAAGACGCTATAGCTTTACTCGGAGAAAAAGCGGGATTACATAAGATAACAGATACTTTACATAAAATTTATAAAGATTCAGATATTAGAGTAGATAGAAGAAATGTAGAAACTGTAGTTAGAGGTATGACTGGGTTTGGGAAAATCACTGACGAAGGAAGTCATGATCACTTTATTAAAGGCGATATAGTTCCTTTAGCAAATATAGCTGAGTGGAATAGTAAAGCTAATAAGCCTGAGAATAAATCTACCGATGAAACTTATGGTATGATCTTAAATAAAAATTATGGTGAGCATAAAGCTGGAACTAGATTAGATAAATCAATTATTAAAAACTTATCCAAACAGCATAAAGAACTAGAAGTAAAACACTCTCCAGTTGAATATGAACGTACATTATTAGGTGTACGACAAGCCCCACAAAATACTCAAGATTTCTTAGCTCATCTTGGATTCCGTTATTTAAAACGTGGATTACAAGAGGGAGCCACCTACGGTTATTCTAGTGATATTCATGGCTTCCATCCCATCCCTTCATTCGTGACTGGACAATTGGGGGATGCAAGTCCTGATGGTAGATATTAAATAAGTCTGCTATACTTTAATTATCTTGAGGGAGAGATTGCAAACTCTTTAATAGCTAAAAAAAAGCGCACATAGATATGTGCGCTTTCTTCTAAAAATAGATTAAATAAAAAATTTTATACCGAAAACAACAATTTCATCACACAAATCATCTAATGAAGATTTAGGCTTATAATTAACATTCGAGAATAAAAGCCAGACCAATTGCTTGAACATTGAAACTTTAAAAGAATTCTGTACTAATACAATCTCAGGAGTAGAGAATGTCATTGAATGATTTATTTGCGGTAGATACTGCGGTTCGTTTAACGCCGGACACTAACACTTGGGCTGATCAAATTGTATCATCCCTTGTTAGTAAGTTTCCGTCGATTTCCAAATTGGTTGGAGAAACTGTATTCTCCAAAGTCGATGCGACCAAGGGAAGTGCTGTAGGTTACATTTCATTAATTGGCAAAACCCAAAGAATCCCATTCATCGTAGATGAATTTGAATTAAATCCTATGGATATTTATATTGATAATGGAATGTACCTGCCCTTATCACAAAACAGTATCTCTCATATGGAAAAGAGAGAATGGCCGTTTAGACTTATATCCCAATCAGAACGTAACACGATCATTAAAACCGCCTCATTCTATGAGAGTACAGGGGATCTAAAGGATAGCTTCATTACAAAGCACAAGAATGAAATCCAAAAGATTGCCGAAATTTGCCCTGAAATATTAGAGCAGTTTGTTAGCAAAACTAAAATTGAGGAAACCTTTAATCCCGAAGTCGTTAGATTCTTTGTCAAAGAAGCCTCGGACGATAGACCAATTGTTTCCAGAAATCTTTCTGAACCAGATAAAGAATTCAAAATTTCTGAAATCTCTAGATTGTTCGGTCCAGAATTTGTTTCAAACTTGATGAATGAAAAAGAAGTTTTTCTTTCGTCTATGCCTCCTACGACAATATTAGCTTTAGATAAAAAAGAAGTTGCAAATGCATATCATCATTGTTCATCTAAGGTTGGATATGCCGATGTAAAAGGCGAACTTAAATTAGTTAAAAAATTTGAACATTTTAATATTAGCGATCTTTCCAAAAGTAAATGTGATCCCAATATTATTATAACAAAAAATGGTGGTTATTTACCGTATGCTAGTGAGTTAAAAAATAAAGGTGGTAATGCTTCCACTACAGAATTCACTCTTAATGGTGAATCTCCTGTCAATGGCGATTTATGTGGTTTTATTCTTGGCGAAAGATTCTATGGGCCATTCAGATTAGATAGTATCGGTAAATTAGGTTCAGACAAGATTTATACTATTACTGACAATGAGCTTAAGAAAATCACCATTAGAACATCATCCGATGTGAAAAGCATCATCCCCCTGGATGGTAAGAGTTATCTTGCTGGAGAGCATCTTTCTTTAATTAAAATTAGCCCTATTAATAATGTTTTACATACGGATGCTTTCCTGAAGACTTCTTCAGCCAAGGTAACTATTAATAAAAAGCTTAATGGAAAATTAAATGTTCTTGATGGTGGCTTAAGTGGTATTAATAATCTTAATACAAAAGATTTGCATAAAGGTGACGCTAAAGTTGCTCTTATGAAGGCTGGGCTATCACAAACTGATGCTGACTATGTGATTATGAAAGCAATGGATGATCATACCTATTCTTTTGATATGCCTAATAAAACAGCAGAAATTAAGCCTGAAGCAATTGATTCTTCTTTAGCTGATAGAATCGTGCAACAGTGTGAGGATAGCAACTTATTAAAGGTGGCTGTTATCACCGGAGATAAATCTAACATTGATTTAGCACTTGGATTAAATCTTCTTTCTTACAATAATATTAAGCGGTTTAAGTTATTAGTACCCGAAATCTATAAGATGCTTGATAGAATTTGCAAATTATTAATCGTTAAAAGAATGAACCGTGGCTTATTCAATATTGATGAGTCAGAATTCTCGCAAGCTATGTTTGCTTTAGAAAACATCGCAACAGCACTTGGGTCATTGTGATCAAATTTCCGTTCCAAAAGCTTTTGGTATATATTGCAGTAATATCGAGATTCGATAGCCAAAAGTTTGCGGAATTGAGAAACTTATATTTACCATCAATCAAATTCGATCATATAGACCCTTTGTATTACGTTCAGTTAGAACTGAACAAAATCGTTGTCCCAGCTAGTATTCTTAATGGCAAATACGATAAGCAGACGTTTAATCTTTTCTTGAAACAACAGAATCTTACAACACTTCATCTATCTTTAGAAAATCCAGATTTTTTAGATTTAGTTTTTGATTCTGATCTAAGAGCTAAGATGGATGGGATGGCAATGAGCCCCATCTTTAGACGCATAGATATCGTAAAAGAATTCATTACGATTAGTCCAGCTTTTATAGATTTGTATCTAGATTGCTTTGCTCAATATAATAAATTAGAAAGTATCAATCAATATGTTGAGTTTTTTATTGGCGATGTTAAATTCCAGAATCGCTATAAACAGCTGTTATCTAGTTCTTCTCGACAATACTGTAAGGTTTTATTAAAACTTAGGAATGTCGATGTAATTCCAAAAAACGTTTATGAACGGGCCGCTAGTATTGCTGATATGATGCTAGACAATGCCTTAGATGAAAGAGACAGCAAAGAAGCAAAGGATTGGCTTAAGTTAAGCTTAATAGTAGCTGACAAAGTACAAAAAGTTGGGGCTGGCACTAGGGGAGATATTAATGATCTCCTAGAAACCTTGCAACAAGAGAAAGATTTTCTAGAACCGACTATTTACACAATGGAAGAATTAAACGAAGCAAGTCTTTAACTAAAAATAACATTCTAGTTACAGCTTGACGTTGTGTACAAGTAGTGGTATAATAATTGTTACCCTATCAGGAAACCGTTTCTGGTAGGGTATTCCATATCATAAAAATATAATGAGGTTTAAATGAGTCAGTTCTTCGTGCGGGAGCTAGATCCCGAAATGGGGTTGGCAGTTGCCAAAAGAACGTATTTAAGAGAAAACGAAACATGGAAAGACTTGTCAGTTAGAGTTGCGTTAGGGAATTCTTTATTACATAGTTCTGGAGAAGTAGATAGACTCCCAATACAATGCTCTATTGGTAAAGGTTCATTCTTAACTGCTGGTCGGCATCTTCAGCATGGTGATATCACTCAGCCAGGAAGAAACTTAGAAATTTTTAGCAATTGCTCTACTGCTTGTACTTCGTTTTTAAAGTTTCTTTTATTATTAAATGGGTCTGGAGTTGGTCGCAATTATAGTAATGACGTAATGGTATTAGACTGGCGAGAAATGCCTTATGTTTATTGCGTCTTGAGTAAAGATCATGCCGATTATCTAGCAGAATATAAAGCCGACAATGGTGATCTTGTCAAAATTGTTGCCGCTGAAGATGCAGATAAATTTCCTGAACCTGACCACTATCATATGTTAGCTGATAGTCGTGAAGGTTGGGCTAAGGCTTTAGAAATATTAGAAATTGCTGCTTTCCAGGGGCGTAAATATGATAACTTTGTTTTTGACTTTAGCCAATTGAGAGCAAAGGGCAAAGCTATTCACGGTATGCAAGGTCGCCCTGCCTCTGGTCCTCTGCCATTAATGTATGCTTTTATCAAAGCAGCTTCAATTAAATTTGAAGAGAACATGGCTATTTGGGAACAGACAATGCGTTTAGATCACTACTTCAGTGAATGCGTTGTTAATGGTGGAGCCAGAAGATCTTCTCGTATCTGTGTTAAATATTGGCAAGATTCTGACATTCTTGATTTCATCGCAATCAAAAAAGTTAACCCTTGGTTATGGTCAAGCAATAATTCTGTAGGGGTTGACGAAGAATTTTGGAAAGAATCTGCCATCCCTAACAGTTGGGGTAATCAAGTGTTTAACGCAATCACAGAAGCTCAGTATATGGATGGTACTGGCGAACCCGGCTTAATTAATGTTGACTTATTAACTGTGAAGTGAGGCGAAACAATGATCGGTTCTAAAAAGTATGTCTTGTCAGAAGAAGCTAATAATTATTATCAAACTGTTTCGGACTTAATCGACAAAACAAAATATACTCATTTAACAAATCCATGTGGGGAGATTTCACTTCATGCTAGGGGTGGCTACTGTCTTATTGGTGATCTTGTTCCCTTTTTCTGTGATAGTTTTGATGAAATTAAAGAAACTGCGAGATTGGCTGCCAGGTTCTTAATCAGAACTAATCTGATGGATTCTATCTATGCAGATGAGGTCAAGCGAACTAATCGTATTGGTGTTTCTCTCACTGGTATTCATGAATTTGCTTTTAAGTTTTTTGGGTATGGCTTCCGTGATTTAATTGACGAATCAAAATCACAAGATTTCTGGAACTTCTTAGGGGAGCTTCGTGGCGAAGTCGAAATAGCCGCTAATAACTACTCCGACCTATTAGGCGTGAATCATCCTCATACCTATACCACGATTAAACCAAGTGGCTCTGTGTCGAAGCTTTTTGCATTGACCGAAGGGGCGCATCTTCCAGCCCATAAATATTACCTGCGCTGGGTCATGTTCTCGAATCTTACGAATGAAGCAGATAAATATAAAGAACAGGGATACCCTGTTATTCCATTAGTTACATATCCTAATACTTCTATTGTTGGATTCCCCACAATTCCATTGATTACTACACTTGGGATGGGGGATAAACTCGTTACGGCATCTGAAGCGACTCCTGAAGAACAATACCAATGGCTTATGTTGCTTGAAAAATATTGGTTAGGTGAAGGTAATAATCAAGTTTCTTATACAATGAAGTTTAAGCAGGATAATGTAACACTTGAAGAATTCCGCAATACTTTAATCCAGTATCAATCTCAAATCCGCTGTTGTTCAGTTATGCCTGAGAAGGGTATTGATTTTCTTCGTTCACAATATGAGTATCTGCCTGAAGAAGAAGTTCCACAAAACGAATTCGATTCTATTGTAAAACATATTAAGAAAAGAATGGATACCGTTGTGACATTAGAGGAACTTCAATGTTCCAACGGAGTTTGCCCGATGTAACATCTTTCTTATCTGTTGCAATAAAGCCCCTTACGGGGCTTTTTTGTTTTAGAAATTATGAAAAAACAGTGGTAATTCTGTCGTATATCTGTGATTCTAAAGATGTTATAATTATAGAATCGTCGGAGGTATCCTATGACAGAGAAAAAGAAGTCCCTTATTAAAGATGCTGATTTAGCTGAAAAGGATCAGGAAATCCAATTACTAAAATCAGCTTTAAAGAAACTAGAAAAAGAAGTCATTAACGATAGAACGATTAGGAGAGAGATTTTCAAGTTGCCTATGGTTAAGCCAGTGTTACCAAATTGGCTTATTAGCGAGAACCCAAAACAATTAATTCATTCTCCTGGGGTTCCTGTAATATTATGCTCTGATTGGCATGGTGGAGAAGTAGTTTCACAGAGCGAAGTTTATGGAGTTAATAGCTATAGCCTAGAAATAATGGCTAAAAGAGCAAAAACATTAATTCAAACAAGTATCAATATTTTAAAACATAACTCAAACATTCTGACTCCAGATTACCCTGGAGTCGTTTTTTGTTTGCTGGGCGATATGATTAGTGGCGATATCCACGATGAATTAAGAGAAACAAATCAAATGCAAACGCTTCCTACATTAATGTATATGGTTAATATATTAATTGAATGCATTGATACTTTGATTAATGAATTCGGCAATGTCTTAGTTCCTTGTGTTACAGGAAACCACGGACGCAATACATTAAAAATGAGAGCGAAGGAAAGGGCCTATACTAGTTATGATTGGCTTCTATATCAAATGTTAGAATTTCACTATAAGCAAAAGTATGATAAAGTGAAAGACAAGCCAATAACATTTTTAGTTTCTTTGGCTCCCGATGTACACTTCCAGGTCTTTAATACTAAGTTCCTTGCAACACATGGCGATACATTGGGAAAAGGCGGCGATGGCATTATAGGTTGTGTAGGACCAATAATTAGAGGCGATCAAAAGACTCGTTCTCGAAACTTGCAAATTGGATTACCATATGATATAATGTTATTAGGTCATTATCATCAATTGATGTGGCATTCTCGCTTCATTGCAAACGGTTCTTTAATTGGGTATAACGAATTTGCTTCAAATGTATTAAGAGCAAATTATGAAGCTCCAAAGCAAGCTTTGTTTATTGTCCATCCAGATCACGGAATAAATTATCAGGTAAATGTATTGGTTGAGCATTCTCAGAAAAGCAATGAAGCTAGTTGGGTATCTTGGAATTCCGTAAGTGCATAAAGGAATGTTTTATGGCACAACAATGGGTGATTCAAGAAAAGCTTACTGATGAAGAAATGGAATGGGATACTTGGGTCATTGGGATCATCGAAGAAGGTATGTTCTTAGAGCAAATGCAAACGCATGATAAGAAAATGGCAATAAGAGTTAAGTGTGTAATGGAATGGTTTGAAATGTTTGAAGAAGGAATTCTCATTCCAGCAGATAAGATTAATGAAAAAACTGCCATTCTTCAGCAGCCTAAAAAAAGAAGAACTAAAGCTTGATAGCTAAGAAAAAGCCCCTTAAGGGGCTTTTTCTTTATTTCTTTCCTGGAACTCATGCCAGTAAGATTCGTCATTCCCATTACAGTCAGAACAATATTGTTCATGGTCGAATCTTTCTTCATCTTCTGTTCGTCTATGAGGTCTTGAAAGTTAGTCACCCTCATTGGGACAATCCTCTTGCTGGAGCATTGCATAAACACTAGTAATCTCCTGCACCGCTTCTACCGCTATATCTTGGCGCAAAGAAATCCTGGTTGCCACATAGAGTTTAGAAGCTAATTTGTGATAAGCTTCCAATCGGTCTTTATTGCTTGTTTTCATGTTCCTTTCAGCGGGGAGTGAAGCAGCCCAAGCTATTGTGGCTGCAACTTGATCAGGAGATTGCCGAGGTTGAACATCATCGTAATCGTCTGGATTACGTTTTATGTAATTGCCATTTATACCCCAAACGGCTGTTTCTGCATCAACACAAAAAGGATATTCTTTATCAAAAGCACCACTAGCGCAAGATTGATTTTGACAATAATTGCCAGCCCCCCATTGAACACTGACAGTCATTCCGTTCTCAAATTTAAGCTGAAAGCCTTTGCGAAGTGTAAGCATGAATCCTGGGTTGTCGGGGTGTCCGAACATGTGTTCTCCTTGGTTCGTGGTTTTGGACAAGATCATGTTGCGGACTAGCGCAAGATGATCGGGTATGGACAGTTGCGGTTTGAGTGCTTGTTTCATGTTGCGGAAGGCTTCAGGGAACCTTATATATTTATTGAAGTGATCACCAGTTGTTTCGGCTACTGCATGTGTTTCCCAAAAAGAAACCGATACTACTCGCTTTCCTTTATGGGCATACTTTTCTGCTTCCTCTTTCGTTTTGAACTGAGAGATTATATTAAACGGCCAATCATACTGTGTTGGGCGCTTACCATTTCGTAAAGTCTTAACAATCAACCACGGCTCATCTTCAAACCTAGACCATGTGGTTGCATCAAAAACAAAGTTATCAAAAGTTAAATTGCTTGTATGACGAAGAAGAATCGCTCCATTAGGATGCCGATCAAGAACAATTGAAAGATCGAAGCCCTTTTCTTTGCAAGCCTTGATAAGACAACCGGCTCTATTTTGCGCTTCTTTTAAAAGAATCATTGTGTTCTCCTTTGAGACATTAAGCTCCGTAATAGCTTGAGAAAGAAAGGTGCGTGTCAAGCAGCATCTTATAATGATTCCATTTGTCAGGATGCATTGTTCCGAACATTACTATTAGTTCCATTGTCGATCCTCGCTATCTTCTCTTTTACTGCGTCTTTGATAAACTTCATGATTTGCGGCTCAAATTGAAAGTCTGCATTTGTGTCTTGGCAGAAACAATCGTGAGCATACTTATTGTGGAATACATTGTCTCCCACTAAAGTAGCAAGCTCACAAAACTGCTCGATTACATCGTCTTTATGCATATCACCACCATTTAAGGTTAGGTAAATGTTTAAGAGTTAGACACCTTGCATAAGTATCGTTAAAAAACCATGATTTCTTTATTCCCTTTGTGGTTAATGCAGCGTTGATGCACAAAGGAAATAATAGTGCTTTTGCTATTACTTCCTTCATTGTGTTCTCCTTTGAGACATTAAGCTCCGTAATAGGAGCCACATTGAACACAGACTATATCAGTTAACTTATACGACTTCGAACACGTAACTATGGTCATCGTTTCTTTGGAATGTCCATAATAAAATGGGTGAACGATCATCCCAAAACATGCAAAGATAAACGTAATAGATTCCAGGTTCTAATGAGTTTATCATAAGATGACCAAGAATTTCACGGTAGTGATCCGAGTTGAAAAACGTGGCATCCTTATACTCAATTGCAAATGTGGGCTTTGGCACATCTTTGTGTGGCGTGTTGCCAAGATCGTCTTCAAGTAGTTTCATAAAATCATCATAATTTGTCATGAATCCTCCTGTGAGAAATTAATCCGTTGGATTCCAAATGCAGATTTTTACTTTCTGCTTACCAACCGATTCTAATTCAGTCCAGCCAAGGGGCAATGTTTGGATGCCCTTCCAATTCTTTTTGGCTTGACCTTTACTTTCGAAACTTCCAGACTTAACTAAAATGTCAAAGATATCTGCTGTCATTATATGAGCAACAGGTTCTCCGCTAAAAAGCGTGAGTTTATCTTGTTCTGATACGTTAGGACCAATTGCCCAATTAAAATCTCTTACTATTTTAAAGGACAACGCCTTGGCTTTATCCTCGTTGGCAGCTTTCGCTTGTAGCAACTCTTTAGCTACTTTACGAATTTTGTCTTTTAGGATTTTTTCTTCAGCCAATAAAGCTTGAAATTCTGATTCGGCTCTGTGCATTTAATTAGCCCTTTGTAAATGGGATTCTTACGTGTAAGTGATAGTTATCCTGATCACAACACATGCCACTATTGTAATCTGTATAGGTGGTAGTAGTCTGCCACCAGAATGCTCGTTGTTTAATATCCCCCTTCACACTAACCCATCCCCAATAGGGAATTAGATCAACTTTCAAAAGTTGACCATTAGGGTAAAGCGTGAAAGAAAAAATATTATGTAATATATCCCACATTGGTCAATCCTCCACAAAACGTTTAGCAATTTCGTAAAGTACCGGGTTTCCTTCAGTCAGCACTTCAAGTAATGCTTTCTTTTCAGGAACATAAACTCTAGCAAATGCCTTCGCCTCTGGATAATCAGATCCCAGGATACTTCGGCTATTGCTAATCAAGTCTGCTAACTTAATCGTCTTTGCATCCCGGCAACTGTTAGCCGTGTGCATCCGATCAATCTCTTTTCGTTTCTTTCGATTTCCGTCTTCGGGCTTACTGAGGTCGGTCAGATTTTCCACAAGTTCCATTACAGCATATCCAAACTCTTGTTCCAGGGTGGAGAATAAAACATGCTGATCCTCTACCACATCATGCAACCAGCAAGCGGCCATCATCTGATCATTATGCGGAATGGTTCTAACTAACTCTGCGACTTCCGCAAGATGATTAACATAAGGCTCACCACCATATTTGCGAACTTGGTCCTTGTGCTTCTCTCTAGCAAAGGTTTCGGCTTTGACTTCTAATGCGCTTTTATCTTGAAACACGTTTTCTCCTTTTTCTGGCTTTCTCAGCCTTGAGTGTTTGTTGGGCTTCTCGGTATTCAGTTTGCTTTCTACGTTTGATTTCTTTCGTTTGCTTACGTCTTTCCATTTCTGCGTGGAAGGGAGCATTACTAGTGACAGACATTTCGCCTCTCTGATTCCCGCAAACCCTGGATATACTTTGAGGTTGCATTCCATTTCATCTGGATATTGGCTCTGATGGATGCAAGATAAATTTCTTCTTCTCTATCTGTATGATTGTGGATAATGGTCAATTGATGCTGAAGCATTTCTTTATTCGTTATAGCTCTCATTTACTCTCCGTTAAAATTGGATATAAGAAGTGCCTTCCCCATCTTTGGGCCAGGAAGGATCTGTGCTATGAAGATGGGCGTGAAAGTCTACAATCTTCTGGTTGCTCATTAAAAGTAAATTACCACATTGCCGACAGTCAAAGGTTGCCCCTTCAGCTTGTTTAAAAGAATACTTGAACTTGAAAAACTTCAAACAAATAGGACACCGGACTTTGATTTTCATTCACTCTCCATATAAAAAAAGCGGGATTTAACTCCCGCCGCAATTCGGACACTCCCAAAAGCAGGAACCGTCACGTTCCCACCAGAACTTGCAATTGCACCAGCAACAAGTGATGTATTGTCCGAAGGACATATTACCTCCTGTTAGCTACTCCCACAATAGGGGCAGCAATGATGTGAAGCATCAGGCCAAATGAAGATGTAGCCACAATAGCCACACTCCCTTTCTTCTTGGGTTCCTACAAGCTCGGGCATGTAATTCTCCTCATATATATTATAACAATAATATTAACAATATTGCATAGCTAAAAACACAAGGAATCAGATTTTATGAGGCGCTTTGTATGCGCCGGTGGCTTAAGCGGCCACCTATTATCTCCTTGTACTTTTGCGGCTATGCCGATTATGGGGTAAGTTACTCCCAGCCAATGTCAGAGGTCGATTGGCAACCCGGCTATATTCTGTTTCCAAGAATAGCCACTACTCAGTATGCCCGAAGCACACAGATGGACCACCGTAATGCTGTTATGCGCCGTGGGCGTAAACAACAATACTTGGAGCATTCGGAGCCGCATACTCAAGCTTCCGAACACGACCATGCAAAGCGTGAGCAATGCACAGCCAACCCCAAACAGGTGCAGCACCAGTGATAGTAATATCCACCGATTCCTGTCCAGGATTCCACACCGGGAGTAAGCTTACGCTTGCCGCAGCCAACTTATCTGCGGTTTCCTGTGTGGCGGGAAGATTGAACTTCCCATCCAAGTTAGCCACAAAACCAGCGGCCACGGCGATGTCCCCAAACTGCATGAGTACCATCATTAATATTATAACATAATTAAGATTCTTTTTGCGTAGAGTCGTGATTAAAGTCATAGTTCCTAAAGTGCTTTGGGTGTAGCTTTCTAGCTAAATTTTTAGCTTCTTCATATGTAAGATTCATTTCACGTTGAAGTTCTTCTATTAATAATGTTATTATATTGTTCGACTTACTAATCCGCTTACTTTCTTCTATTTCATATCTATTTTTCATTTTCACTCCATAGCTAAAAAGAGGCTCCCCAAAGGGGGAGCCTATTTTTACTTCTTCTTGTTTTTAACTTCTTGTTTATCAGGTTGAGTCTCTAAAATTTCTGAAGCTGCATTCCCAACAATTGATGCCCAGCGTTTAACCTCTGAAACAATAGATTCAAAACTAATGCCTTCTTCCTCAACTTGTACCGGCATATTATCTCCTATTCGACTATGACATATTCTTTACAATATTCATCAAAGAACTTATTAAGATTTTTAATATAAACAATATTATCTTCATCTTCTTCTTGAAGAATGTAATCGGCAATAATTGATTTAATGTGAAGTGACTCAACCAGCACTACCGTAAAGTCACTACCCCATGTAATTTCAGAATCCTGTAAATGATCCCAAAAATTAGTAACCCAATCTTCGTTTAAACCAATCTCGATCATCACATCGCTGATTGTGCTAAATCCACCAACGTTCATATTAATACCCCTGAATATATACGAGAAGTTGTTCGTCCTTGTCTTTCATAAAGTCTCTTAACTTTGAAAGAAGTTCGGTTTCAAAATCATCAACTTCATCTGGATAACCCTTTAACCGTTCAGCCATAGATTCAATAATACTTTGAAGATAGACTAAGCTATATTCCATACCTTGTGCGTCATTCCCCATTTCGCAAGAAAGGACTTCTCCACAAAGATATGCGAAGTAAAATGATCCAGTATCAATACTAAAATCAAGACAAATGGCTTCTAAATCATAAGCGTCAAATCTTATCGCTACACTCATCTGCACACTTTTCTGAACAGCATCGTTCTCCATTCTTGCCCTCGATTACTTCAGTACGATAAACAAGCTCATCGCATATGCTACATTTTTCCGTCTTCTCTTTTAAACAAGATGAACACCAATAGAAATCGTCGAATACGCATAAATCATCATTTGGAACAGTCTCATCACAAGTCTCGCATCTGCCAAATAATTCATCATAACAAGATTCACAGAACGATTCGCAATCTACACAATATGCATCATCTGAGGAAATGGTCTCGCTACATGCATCGCACATTGTATAATTTTCCATACAACGATTACAGATGAGGTTCCCATCAATAATTCCCCAGTCTTCTTCAATCCCCATATAACGTTGGATATCTTCAGCGTTCGTGATATTGACGTTACCGCTATTGTGATGAATAATTTTTTCTGTTCCATCAAAATAGATATCATTTATATCAATGTTATGAACATCATTACAATCATTACACTCACACAAGAATGCGCTATCTTCAATGGGCTTATAATTCAACCCTAATTCTCCACCTGCACAAGAAGGGCAACCAAATCCTCGGACAATACAATCTGCTTCCCAGGCTTTAACATCGCCATGAGCAAGCCCATATATATCCCAAGGTTCGCTGCAAACTAAACAATGCGTATCGTTCATATATCCTCCATAACTTTAACAATTTCACAAAGAACACCATTCCCATGCTTATTGGGAAGCCAACCAAGATTATCAATTATACAATTAATTAATTCTTGCCTACCTTCATTGGTATTCGCAAATACCGCAGATGAAGTGACCTTATGATCAATGTCCTCATAATCATCTTCGTAATAAAGGACGAATCCATTTGAAGAGTAGTCAACAGCAAACTCTTTTACAC
>Ga0194060_10000511_pt1 | contig 28118 bp, 24 predicted proteins | sample SepL225m_MetaG_FD_163427 | JGI IMG/M metagenome (GOLD analysis project Ga0194060, IMG submission 163427) | Anoxic zone freshwater microbial communities from boreal shield lake in IISD Experimental Lakes Area, Ontario, Canada - Sep2016-L222-5m | ecosystem: Environmental > Aquatic > Freshwater >...
CATTTATCCGGAGCGGGGGCACGCGCTGCTGCCGGTGCACCGGAAGCTGCTGGTCGAGCAGGGCATCCACATCATCGAAGTGCTCGACCTGAGCGCCTTGGCGGCGCTTGGCGTGAGCGAGTTTCTCTTCGTCGTGACGCCGCTCAAAGTCGTCGGCGCGACCGGCGTGCCGATTCGTCCAGTGGCCGTCGTGGGCTAGTCGCGCAGTGTGTTGGGCGCGCGGCGTCGCGGCCATGCCGACAACCGTGGGATGATGACACCGGCCAATCGCAACGGCCGAACAGGAGGAATCGCGGTGCCCGACCATCGAACCGACGGCAAGACGCAGGCTCCGGCATTCGTTGACCGTAGCGTGCCGCTCTATTACCAGCTCGCCAACCTGCTCAGCGAGAAGATCGTGTCGCAGGAGTTGCGCACCGGCGACCGCCTTCCCACCGAAGTCGAACTGGTCGAGCAGTACGGCATCAGCCGGATCACGGTTCGTCAGGCGCTCAGGCTGTTGGAGGAAGAGGGATTGATCCGGCGCGAAGTTGGCCGCGGCACGTTCGTCACCGAGTACCGCCCGTTTATCGGCGGGCTCAAGGTTGAAGGATCCCTGCAGGACGTCATTTCGCTCGGCCAGAACCCGGCCAAGGTGCTCAGCGTCACCACGGTCAAGGCTACCGCAGACGACGCCGACAAGTTGGGGATTCCCCTGGGATCGTCGATCGTGCGGGCCACCAGAATTCGCCTCTATCGCGGCGAGCCCTACAGCCACATCGTCAACGACCTTCCTGCCGAGATCGGCCGTCGGTTCCGGAAGGCCGACTGGAAGGGCGTGGTCCTGAAATTCATCGAAGAGAAGCTCAAGCTGCCGTTGCGGGACGCGGAAGAAACGGTCCGCGCGTCGCTGGCCGACGCTCGACTCGCGCGGCTGCTCAACACAAAGGTGGGCGCGCCGCTACTGGCCGTTGAACGCGTCGTCCGCACCGATCATGGGCGTGTCGTGGAGCGCGTCCGCATCCACTACCGGAGCGACCTCTACGCGATGAAAGTACACCTGAGCCGAGGGGATAAGCCGGAAGGCCGCTGGTCGTTCGCGCCCAAGCGCAAATCGAAATAATCGAAGGGGCCACGCCGCGCCACGAGACGAGCAAACCGCAGCATCCAGTCTGCTGATGAGAGGGTTCCCCGGATGAAGTCGAAACCCGCATTTTACGGATGGACGATCACGGCGTGCGCGTTCTTCACGCTGGTGGTGACCAACGGTCTGACCTTCTCGGGGATGATGGTGTTCGACGAGTCGCTGCTCCGGGAATTCGGGTGGACCCGTGGCGCGCTGAAATTCCGCGATCTGCTGACGATGGGATTGGCCGGCCTGCTCTCACCGCTGGCCGGCGCGATTGCCGACAAGTACGGTGTGAAGGCGATGATGGTGGGTGGGGCGGTGCTGCTGACGGTGTCGCTGCTGCTGTACGGGCAGATCGGATCGGCTACGCAAATGTACGCCATCCACATCCTGTTTGCCGTCGTTCTGGCGTCGTGCGGCATCGTGATGGCTGTGATCCTGGTCTCGCGGTGGTTCGTCAAGTACCGGGGCACGGCCACCGGACTCGCCATGGTGGGCACCAGCATGGGCGGTGCGCTGTATCCGGCCATCGGCGCCTGGCTGCTCGGCTCGCACGGCTGGCGCGCGAGCTTGATGATGTTCGCGGCGTTTCCGGCCGTCCTCGCCGTGGTCCTCCTGGTCTTTGTGCGCGAACGCCCGTCGGACATAGGCCTGCTGCCGCTTGGCGCAGACGCCCCCGCAGGCGGCAAGGCGTTTGTCGCGTCGGGCATGGACTACGCCGAGGCGCTGCGCACGCCGGCGTTCTGGCTGATTGCCGCGGCGGGCATGTGCACGTTCTACTCGATTCTCGGGGTGTCATCGAACCTGTTCCTGCACATGCGAGGGCAGGGATACGACGTGGCGACCTCCGCACGGGCGCTGTCATGGCTCTTCATGATGGGTTTGGCGGGAAAATTCCTCTTCGGCTACCTGGCCGACCACTTTGAACACAAACGCGTCCTGCAGGTGAACCTGGTCATCATGCTGGCCGGCAGCCTGGCCCTGTCGTCGATGAGCGCCGCTGGTTTCTGGCCCTTCGTCGTTCTGTTTGGTCTCGGTTGGGGCGGGATCTACACCCTGCTGCAGTTGCTGACGATGGATGCCTTTGGGCTCAAGGCCGCCGGACGCATCCTCGGGACCAGAACGGTGATCGACGCGATTGGGGGCGGCCTCGGGCCGTTCGTGACAGGCTTCCTGTTCGACCGGACCGGGGGGTATCAGGTGCCCTTCCTGGTGATCAGCGGGCTGGTCGTGCTGACCATGATCTCGTCGTCGTTCCTTCGCATCGAGCCTCCGGCGCGGTCTGCGGCGTAGCGTTCGCGCTGCCCGCGTCGGTCGCGCGCGACGCGCATGGAGATCCGATGGACTTCGAGTTGAACGACACGCAACAGATGTTTCGCGACATGGTGCGCGAGTTCGTCACGCGCGAAGTGGCCCCCATCGCGATCGAGCACGACCGCCGATCCAATCCCGAACACTGCGTCCCGCTCGACGCCTATCGCAAGGGCCTGGCGCAGGGATTTCACCAGATGGTCATTCCCGCGCACCTGGGCGGGATGGGACTCGACGCGGTCAGTACGATCGTGATTCTCGAAGAGATGGCCGCGGCTGACGCCGGCTATGCGACGACCTGGCACGTCAACAACGTGTCGTTGACCGTGCTGCTGAACATGGGCACCGACGACGAGGTCACCCGATTCGTGCGCGACATCACCGAGGGCGACGGCGGCGTTGCCTCTCTCTCGACGACGGAGCCAAACGGCGGCGTCACCAGCGCGCTGCTCATCGACCCGGCACGCTTCGTCTTTCGAACCAAGGCGTTGCTCGAAGGTGGGGAGTGGGTCATCAATGGGGCGAAGTCGTTCTGCAGCAACGCGGGGCTGCCGTTCAGCCGCTGGATCCTGACCTTCTGCCGCATTGATTCGGAGAAGACGGGGTGGGCGTCGACCATGCCGATCGTCGTTCCCTCCCATGCGATCGGCCTCACGATCGGCGCCGAGGAAGACAAGATGGGCCACCGCCTGTCGAGCACCAGAGCGCTCACCTTCGAAAACGTGCGCGTGCCCAAAATGAACGGCATCGGATCGGGCGGCCGCGCGATTTCTGGCGGCAAGCGGCGGAGCAACTACGACCACGACACTGCGATTGCGGCCATTGCAGTCGGGTGCGCCCGCGCGGCGTACGAGGAAGCGCTCGAGTGGGCGCGGCAGCGCGAGGTGCTGGGGCGGCCCCTCATCGAACACCAGACGATCCAGGCGAAGATTGCCGACATGTTCATCGGCCTCGAGGCGGCGCGGTCGTTTATGTACCGGGTTGCCGCGTATTCCGACACGCACGACCAGATGGACGTCAAGCTGTCGCGCGCCGTAAAGGTCTTCGCCTCAGAGACTGCGAATCGCGTGACCAGCGACGCCCTGCAGGTGCTCGGCGGTGTGGGCTACTGCAAGGGGTCGGTTACCGAGAAGTGCTATCGGGATCAGCGGGTGACGCAGATCTACGAGGGCACCAACGAGGCGCAGCGCATCAGCATTGCTCAGTTGATTGCGGCCGAGCGTGCGTGACGTGTCAGGCCGCCGGGTAAGCCGGGAGACCACGACGTGAACCCGAGTATCGACCGCATCCAAATCAGCGTGCGCGACATGGCCGCATCCGTGGCGTTGTTCCGCGACGTGCTCGAGATGACCGTGGTCGGAGAGGGGCCGGTTGATGGCGCCGGTTTCCAGCGGCTGTGGGGCCTTCCGGCCGGCACCGCCGCGACCGCGGTCTACCTCAGAAACGACGAACAGAGTACCGCCATCGAACTGCTGGAGGTGACGCCCCACTCTGGGCGGTGCATTCGAGAAGGCGCGAAACTGTTCGACCACGGTCTGTTCGATATCGCGTTTCGCACGAAGCACCTGGACGTGGCCTACGAGGAGTTGACGGCCAAGGGCTACACGTTCCAATCGGCGCCCATCGTCTACACGGCCGACTGGGCCAACGTGACGGTGCGCGAAGTGATCATGAACGGCCCCGACCAGATGCCGATCGCGCTGATTGAGCGTCTTTCCGCGCCGTTGCCGGTCATCGAGGGCCGGTTTGGAACCATGGTGGACGTCGCGCAATTTGTGCCGGCGATGGACGCATGCCAGCGGTTCTACGCCGACGTCCTGGGCTACACCAGCGTGTTCGACCGCACGCTGCCAGACGGGTTGATTGACGGTGTCGTGGGCCTGCCGCCCGGCACCCGTTCGCGCCTGAACCTGATGTTCCAAACCGGGACCAAGACGCCGGCCGTGGAGATGATCGAATGCGCCGGTCTTGGGCGGGCGCTGGCGGCCGGGGTTGGGCCGACCCGGTACGGGCTGTTCGCGATGGCGATGGAGACCGCAGACCTGCTGGAATTACTGGGCCGGATCGGTGCGGCGGGTTTCGCGGTGCTGTCCGGACCGACCGAGATTCAGCATGCGCTCCACGGTCGCATGACGGCCGCGGCCGTTCGCGGCCCGAACCAGGAACTGATCGAGTTCTTCAGTCGCCTGTAGACTAATTCGTCTTGCCGTCGCTGCCGAAGTATTCGCGGTAGCCGCAGATCCTGTCGCCGCAGACATCGAAGGAGACGGCGACGCGATTCTTGTAGGGTTCACCGCGAAGCGTGCCCTCGTCGCGGAACTCGTAGACGAAGGTGCTGGCGCCGCCGCTGCGTCGGAGCACTTCGGTGATGCGGATCCCGCCTGGAAACGCCGTCGAGACGTACTTGTAGAACTCGATAGCCTGGGCCTTGCCCTGATGCTGCCCGGCGTATTTGCCGGTCGGGAACCAGAACGTGAAATCGTCACTTAGCGTGGCGAACCACGCGTCCCAGTTGCCGGTGGCCAACCCCTGCCGGAATCCTTCGAACGCCTGGTCGGCGACGGCCTTGGCATCGGCCGCTGGCCGCGACGCGGGTCCCACCGCTCGGCCCGCGGTCCATCCGAGTCCGAGCACCAGCAGTCCGGTCACCACGAGCGTTCTCGTTCGCATCGGTTCCACTCCATTTGGGCTCGCGTTCCGATCGCCACTCCCTGTCCTCGATCGAAAAGGGGCGCAACAACGCCACGGGTCAAGTGTATCATGTTGACGGAATGTCCTTACAATAGAACCATTGGCCGCCGCGCCGATCCCTCGAGTACCGCAGGTGCACCCGGGACGTCGCGGTGGGCCGGCCCAGAAACGGATCGCGATCTGCCGCCTGGACCCCCGGCGCGATTCGCGGCACACACATGCAGGAGGCGACGATGAGCGGACTGACCCCCAAGCACGACCGCCGGCAATGGCTCGTGGCGTCGTCGATTGGCGCGGTTGGCGCCATGATCGGCGGTTCGACCGGCACACATGCCCAGTCGGCGAAGCCCCTGTTCTCACCGGCGGGCGATCCCGATTGGAAGGCCGTGGCGGCCCAGTACGCGGTCGACGAGGGGCTCACCTACTTCAACGCCGGGACGTGCGGCTTGTCGCTGAAGACCGTCGTGGAGGCGGAGTGCCGAAACCGCGACGCCATCAGCCGCGACTTCATCAAGTTCTTCGTGGAGCATTATTTCGGCGAACCGCCAGTCCGACTGGTCGAGCGGATTGCGTCGTTTGTCGGTGCGCCGGCCGATGATGTCGCAATCGTCTCGGGCTCGACAGAGGCGATGAACATCGTCGCATCGGGCCTCGACCTGGCCGAGGGCGACGAGGTGCTCACGACGACGCACGAACACCAGGCCGGCATCTATCCGTGGCTGCTCGCGGCCAAGCGGCGGCGGTGCACCGTCAGGCAGGTGCCGCTGCCTAGCCCCGCGAAGAGCGCCGCAGAGATTCTCGAACGGATCAGTTCGGCCATCGGGCCCAAGACCCGCGTGCTGAGCATCTGCCACGTGAACTACACCGACGGCGTCATCCTGCCGGTCAAGCAGTTATGTGCGCTGGCCAGGCAACGCGGGATTGTCTCCGTGGTCGACGGGGCGCAGGCGGTCGGCATGATCGATCTCCGCATTGCCGACATCGGGTGCGATGTCTACGCGACGAGCCTGCACAAATGGCTCGGCAGCCCCTACGGCACCGGTCTGCTGGCCATCCGGCGAGACGTCCAGGATCGGATCTGGCCGAGCGTGGTCGAGGGGTTCGACGGGTGGGACACCGTGGATCGGTACGGCAACAAGCCGAGTGGCCCCGGCCGTGATTTCGTGGGCAAGTGGCCGGCGGCGATGCAGAAGTACGCCTGGGGGGTGGCCTACTTCGGGCCGCTCATCTGGGCTGCGCTGGGTGCGGTCGAGTTCCACGAAAAGATCGGCCCCGCGCGAATCGAAGCTCGAACGCGCGAGTTGACGACGCGGTTGAGGCGGGGTTTGGCGGACATCCCAGGCGCCACGCTGCTGACGCCGGAAGACCCGACCCTGTGGGCGGGTATGACGTCGTTCAAACTGCAGGGGATCGCGACGCGACCGCTGAACACGGCGCTCAACCGGGAACACCGGATGGTCATCCGCACCGTGACGCACGGCGCCATCGGCTTCGACGCCAACCGGGTGTGCACGCATATCTTCAACACCGAGGAGCAGGTGGATCGGCTCCTCGGTGTCTTGACGGATCGTGCCAGACGCGGGTCGACGACGTAGTCCTTCGACGCGCAAACAGGGCGACGTCTTTGTGCCCTCATGGCCTCGTGCTCAGCGAGCACCGCCGGCCACGTGCACGGAAACCTGTCGTGTGGCCGCAATTGCGAGGCGACCTACTTGGGCGGCTGGGCCTTCTTTTTCTCGATCTGCTTCTTGAAGTAGGTCCAGGACGTCTCGTTGGGCCGCGCATCGTCGAGCGGGGGCGGCACCTTGTATTCGGGATACCGCGTGGTGATCTCGTTCTTCAGCACATCTGGCAGGGCGTCGAATGACGGCACGCGCCGGCCTGCACCGCTGAAGAGCATGTAGCCGATGCGGCCGCCCATTTCCATCCAGGGCATGAATTGCGACGCTCGCGCCCAGGCGACCAGCACGTCTGGCGCATCCGGCTTGGCGTCGAGCAGTTGCGCCTCGTTGAAGAAGAACGTGAACATCTCCATGCCCTGGTAGTCGCCGCCCACGTACGGCTGGTAGTCGCCGCCGAGCGGGTTGGAATAGAACAGCGGCACGTCCACCTGATAGATGCCCGTGCCTTCCTTGAGCGTCGCGTCAAACTTGAACGGGCCGGTTGGGCCCTGTGCGAACGTGGGTCGTGAATTCACGGGGTCGTTCGCCACGTGGACGACCTCGACGGCTTTGTTGGTCCAGGGATTGTTCCACGTCCGCACGACTTCTTTCGTCTTCGGATCGAGGTAAATCAGCACTTCGCGCGACACCTGCCGGTAGCCATAGCCCTTCCCGGCTTCGGTCATGGTCTTGGACGCGCGGATGTTCATCGCCTGATAGAGGAACACCAGGCGATCCTTCTCGCCGGGGATCCGGCTGTAGACGCCGCCCTGGAACCAGAATATGGCCGGCTTGCCGTCATCGAGCGACGACTGCATCTTCCGCGACGCCTTGACCGCGTCGTCGGGTTTCGACAGATCGAGCGCCTGGGCCTTTGCGGGAACGGCGGCGGGCGCCACCAGCAGCACGACGGCCAGGCTGGCCAACACGAATCCGCGACCCACCAGATTGGAACACAACGGCCTCATCATGGTCTCCCTTCTCAAGCGGCCGGGCCGCCAGCGTCCCGCCGGCCGCGGCTGTGTCGAGGCGCCTGTTACGGCAAAGCGCCAATTGGTCATGTTGACATAATCATATGCTATTACGCCCCCCAGGCGCCTTCGTCGTAGAATTGAAGGCCATCCATCTGCGTCGGGTCCGCGAGCGGCACGGGCGGCCATGCCGCCGGCGTGCAGGGACGCCGTGACGAAGTTGATCGTGGGGAAGAGGGCGTTCGCTTCGGGAAGATGGACGGCGCATCGCTGGACGTCATAGGCCGGCGAATGGCCAACTCACGCCAGCAAGACGGCCGCTGTGAGGTGTCGGGAAGCCAGCAATGGCAGACAAGAAGGGCGTCGACCATGAAATCAGTCTGGGATCCGGATGTGCGGAAAGACCTGAAGGAGCGGTTGGCGCGGCTCACGCCGGAGACGTCTCCCAGTTGGGGCACAATGACGGCGGGGCGGATGGTCGTGCACGTGTCGGATTCGTTCAAGACGTCGATCGGGGAACTGGCGATCGAGCCCCTCGGCGGCCCGCTCAAGTTCACGCCGCTCAAGCAGTTGATCCTTTACGTGATTCCGCTTCCCAGAAACCTGCCGACCGCTCCGGAACTGCTGGCCCGCGCGCCTGGCGACTGGAGCGCCGACACGGGTGAGCTCGCCGGGCTGATCGACCAGTTTGCCATCCGCGATCGTGCGCGGCCATGGCCCGACCACGGGCTTTTCGGCCACATGACTGGTGAGGAGTGGGGCGTCCTGATGTACCGCCACACCGAGCACCACTTCAGACAATTCGGCATCTGAGCCGGCACCTTGCCGTGAGCGATGACGGTCGTGTCTCGTTCGCCGCGCGCGCGGCCTGTCGAGCCCAAAGCCAGTGTTGCCGAAGCGGGGTTGACGCGCTCCAACTGGGACGGCAAGGTCGTCTTGATCCCGCGCGCGATCAGCCGCCGGCGATCTGGTGGATGACCTTGACATCGGCGCCGTCGGGAACGGGCGTCTTGTCGTACGTGCCGCGCGGCACGAACGTGCCGTTGATAAACACCGCCAGCATTCGCCAGATGTAGTTGCGCTTCTTGAGCACGTCGGCGACCGTCATGCCGGCGTCGTAGTCGAGGGGTTCGTCGTTGACGATCAACATGACATTGCGGCGCCTTCGGTGTTCCGATCGATCGGGCCGACACGGGGGTCGGCTCCGACCCGGACCGGCACAAACATGCGGGATGCCCCTCCCCAAACCAGAACGGACACGGGGGGCGGTCCCCGCCTGAGACCGCCACCGACACTGGGCGGCCGACCGAGACCGACCAGCCCCGACCAAGCCCGAACGGCCCCTACTGCAGCGGCGTCACGATCGCCAGAATCTCCGGGAAATCGATCCCGAGACTCTTGAGCCGCTCCAGCGTCGGCACGCCCCCGGGCGTCCACCCGCGCCGTTTGTACACCGCGTCGAGCAGTTTCTCGTACCGATCGGTCCGCCACTCGCGGTGCAGCGCCATCTTCTCTTCGGTGGTTTTCCCGACAGGGTCGATGCCGACAATCTCCTCGAGCTGCTTGTCGTAGCGCTCGGCTCGCGACTCGTATTCGGCCTTCGTCACCGGCCCCATCGCCCGATACGGCGGCCTGTCGTGCTCGCGGAGACCAGACCCGCGCCGCAGATTGAACACGCGCTGATAGTTGTAGACCCGCGCCGACTGGTCGATCAGCGACGTCCGATCGAGCGGCTTGCCCGTGATGCCGGTGTAGAGCGCCAGGTAGTTGTCCACGTGCTCGGGCACCTTGGCGGCTTCTGGCCCGGGGTACTTCTCGTGGTTGTCCGCCGGCTCAATGTCGTTCCACGGCAGCTTGCACAGCCCCTGCAGGCCGAACCACGTGCGGAACAGCGGGAAGTAATAGAGCGCCTCGGCCTTGTCTTCGAACGTCGGGATCTGGTTGTTCACCATATCCATGAAGATGAGCCACGCTTCGTCGTGCTGCGGGCCCTTATTGGTCATGCAGTAGCCGCCCTGTTGGGCCAGCGACTCCTTCGACATGTACTGCGAGAACTCGAGCCCCTTGTTCTGCATGCCGATGTCGCGGATGAACTGCGGATCGCCCCACCCGTTCTTGATGAACAGGTTCTGCATGTAGCGGACGCCCTTGCCGACGATGACGCCGAAGCCTTCGCCGCGCCACATGTGATGAAGCAGTTCCACTTCGGACTCGCCGTTGCCCCAGGAGAGGTCGACGCCCCCGGTGCGCTCTTTGTTCAGGATGCCCTTTTCGTAGCACTCCATGACGAACGCGCACGCCGTGCCGTACGAGATCGTGTCGATCCCGTAGGTGTCGCAGTAGAAGTTGACCTCGAGCAGCCAGTCGGGATCGAACAGCCCGCAATTGGATGCGAGGCCCGCGGCGTTCTCGTACTCGGGGCCGTCCACCGTGACGATGTGCCCTTTGTAGGGGCCCGTGCGGACCACGTGCCCATCGGCGCCCTTCGAGCAGCCCATCCCGCAACCGTACCAGCAGTGATCGGGGATGCCCTGCGTAAATCGCTTGTCCCACACCTGCGAGTCGATCTTCGGCGTGTCCGGATGTTTACCGTACTGGAAGTTGTTGACCGGCAGCAGATCGTAGGCGTCCATCACCTCGACCAGATGCGCGGTGCCCTGCCGTCGCATGTGGCACTGTTCGTCGTCGAAGTCGCGGATTTCCTTGTTGATCTTCTTGCCCAGGTCGACGGTGATGGGGAAGTCGGCCGCGCGGTTCATGTCGGGCCGCATCTTGAAGCCGCGGACCACCAGCGCCTTCAGTTTCTTGTCGCGGAACACGGTGCCGGTGCCGCCGCGTCCAGCCTGTTTGAGGCGCACCGCGCCGCGCTTCGGGTCGTACCACGAGAAGTTGAGGCAGCCCATGTAGGCGGATTCGGCCGCCTTGCCGGCCGACACCACCGACACGTTCTGCATGTCCTTGGCATCCTCGGCGTACATATGCGTGAAGATCTCGCCGGCGATGTGGCTGTCGGGCGTTTCCTCGTCGGCCTCTTCGAAGCGGATGATGCCGCGAGGCCCGTCAATCACCACCACGGTCTCGGTCTTCGCTTTTCCGCGAATCTCGACCGCGTCGAACCCGCAGAACTTGACCAGCGGGCCGAAGTAGCCGCCAACGTTGCAATCAACCGCCAGGTCGGTCTGCGGCGAGATCGTCACCACGATCGACTTGCCTGAGCCGGCGTACTGCGTATTGCCAGCCAGTGGGCCCGGGCAGATGACGATCTCGTTGTCCGGATCGTTCCACTTGGTCTGTGGCGTCGTCGCCTGCCAGAGGTAGTACAGGCCAAAGCCCCGACCGCCCGTGAACGTATCGATCATCTCCTGCGTGATCGGCTTTTCGCGCACCGTCAGCGTGTCGAGGTCGATAAACAGGGTTCGGTGCGTGTAGCCCCGCTCCGGGAGGCTCGGCGTAAACGGGAACTCCGCCAGCAGCCGATGAGCGGCGCGCAACCGCGGCACGTCTTCGGTGTAATTGGTGCGAACCTTGTAGTCGTAAGTGGCCGGCATGACCGTCTCCTGATGGGGCGTGACAGCAAGCGGAATAAGGACGTGGCATCGCGTCCGGAAAGACCCTGGCGGCCCGCGGCAGACCCGCCAGCGACCCCGGAGTCAGTTTATCAGAAGCACTACCGGGAGGAGGCTTTCCGCCGGAAAGGTGGACCCGGGGGCGGCCACCTCCGACGCGTCCCGATCAGGCAAAACCCTTCACCTTGTAGACCGCGATGGCGGCGGCCTCGCGCGCGCACGAGAGCAGCGTATTGAGTCCCCACCTGATCCGGTTGAGCGGATCGTCGTAACTCTTGCCGTTCGGTTGGTACGTGGAGAACGACGAGGTGCGCCGGTCCCGGACGACGCGGGTGTCCGGGCCCCTGGCGAGGTACGAGGTGACGACGCGGAAATTCGTAAACCCGGCCTTCTTGAAGCACAGCGACACGCGCCACGCGTGCAGCGGCGAGGTGACCACCACCAGCGGCGAGTCTCTGGTCAGCCCCAGTGCCGCGATCTTCAGCACATTCTGCGGGTGTTCGTTGGTGCCGCCCGGCACCGGGTCCAGCGCGACGCCGGACGCCGGCAGGCCAAGCCACTGCGCAGTTTCGGCGTAGACTTCGGCCTCGCTGACGTTGCCGGCCCCGCCCCCGCTGAACACCACCACGGGTGCGACCTGGTCGTGGTGCAACTGCACGGCGGTGTAGACGCGCATCCAGCCGTCCTCGGTCGGCAGGTTGTGGCCGAGAAATCCGCCGGCGACGCAGATAATGGCCCGCGCCGGCAGGGGATCGTCGTTGATGACGAACAGGCGGTCCACCATCAGCGGCCACCCGGCCACCAACCAGACGACCAGCGCCAGCGAGAGGACGCCGGCCGACATGACGACAGCGCGAAAGACCCTGACAATGCGCATACCTGGGACATTCCTTGCGATCCGCTATCTTACCGCGTACCTGGGGCGGCCTCGCTCGACAGGCGTCCCCGGTCCCGCGCCGGCGGATTTGCCACGCTCCGCCCGCGCAGCGGTTGCGCCACGTGGCGAGCAGCGAAGCCCTTCGCAGCGAGACGGTCAGTGCTTGAAGTCGCGATGACGGCCCCGGATCGCTTGCGATCAGCCTGGCCGACGTGGCCTCCTCGGCGCAGCGTGCCGAGGCCACACAGACGTTGCCGTGCTTGTGTCTCGAAGGACTGAGCGATTCATTTCGAATCAGTTAGGATGATCGTTCGCCCGTACTTCGCGGGCCGGCCGGGTCCCCAGCGATCGGGAATTAACTCCGCCGAAACGTTGGTGGCACGTGAAGGCAATATGCCCTGACTATGCTGTCTCTGCGCAGGACACACACATTGTATGGAGGCATAAACGCATGAGGGGTCTTCTTCGTTCCGGCCGCGCCGCAATTCTGGCGCTGCTCGTCGTCGTCGCGGTTGTGCTGGCTGCCAGCCCGGCTGCGGCCCAGGGTCTGTATTACAAGGAAGTCGTTAAAGACGGGCGCATCTACATCTTCAATACCGCGTCTCGCGCCTCCGCGTTCGAGAAGAGTGGCGAAATCGGCGTGGCCATCACCCGGCTGGGCGCTGGCGAGAACGGCGAAACGCTGGTCGCCGAAAACGAGCGCGCCATGCAGCTCTATTTCTTCAAGCACAACATGTCGGAGGCCGTGCCAGAGCCGCCGCCGCCCGCACCGCCCGCGCCGTCGCCCGACAAGTTCAGCGGCCTGATGTTCGGAGACTTCTACTACTTCAAGACCGACAACGTTGCCGCGTTCCACGTGCAGCAGGGGTTCTGGTTCCGCCGCTTGTATTTCACCTACGACCGGACGTTCAGCCCCGTCCTGACGACGCGATTCCGCCTCGAAGCGAACAGCAACGGCAAGATGACGTCGCCGACCGCCGCCATCACCCCCTACGTGAAGGACGCATGGGTCAAGTGGACGTTCGCCCAGAAGCAGCAGATCACGGTCGGCATCATGCCTACGCCGACGTTCGACTTCATCGAAACGTTCTGGGGCTTGCGCCACATCGAGAAGACGCCGCTTGACTTATATCGCGTGGACTCGTCGCGCGACTTCGGCATCGCGTTGTCGGGTCCGATCACCGAAGACAACAAGGCGCAGTACATCGCGCAAGTGGCCAACGACTCCGGCAACAACTCCGAGATCGACAAGTACAAGGCCGTCCGGTTCGCGGTGCGCTACGTGACCAACCCCGGGTTTGTCGTCGAAGGTTTCTACGGCTACTATTTCAAGCCCCTGTCGGCCGATCGGCTGACCGTGCAGGGTTTCGTGGGATATCAAGCACCCCAGGGCCGCGTCGGGTTCCAGTACACGCACCACACGCGCCAGCCGAACACGGGCACGACCAATCCGGTGACGACGATCAACATCACGTCCGGGTTTGGCGTGTGGAACATCAAGCCCAGCAAGTACTCGGCGTTCGCCCGGTTCGACCACTCGGACGCCAACCCGGATGTTTCCGGGACCGACTACCTGCCGATGTACACGAAGGCCCCCTACAATTTCGGCGTGGCGGGCCTCGAGTTCTACATTCATCCGTCGGTTCGCTTCAGCCCGAACGTCGAGTGGGTGAGCTACGGGACGCCCGTGAACAGCGCGGTCCCGCCCCTGCGCAACGATTTGGTCTATCGCGCGACGTTCTTCTGGACGTGGTAGCACCCGACGCCTGACGGGCGGGCCAGAAAAGGCCCGCCCGAATGCTGGAATTAACACGGATTTAACATCGGCGCATTCTCCCGGGTGGTTTCGATCGATAGCATCGGAACTGCAAGATACCGGGTGTGCGCCCGAGGCTTGTGGAGAAAACGACAAATGAAGCGTGCACTGATTGCTCTTGTTCTGATAGCTGCCAGCGTGGCCCTGATTGGGGCACAGACGGGTTTGACGCCGTACCAGAAGGTCAGCGGCGTGTCGGGGAGTTTGACCAGCGTTGGCTCCGACACGATGAACAACATGATGACGTTGTGGGCGGAAACCTATCGGAAGTTCTACCCGAGCGTGAAGATCCAGGTCGAGGGCAAGGGCTCGGGCACGGCGCCACCCGCCCTGATTGCCAGCACCTCGCAGTTCGGCCCGATGTCGCGTCAGATGAAGCCAGCCGAACTCGATTCGTTCGAAGCCAAGCACGGCTACAAGCCCACCGAACTTCGAACCAGCTACGACGCGCTGGCGGTCTACGTGAACAAGGACAATCCAATCAAATCGCTGACGCTGGCGCAGGTGGAAGCGGTGTTCGGAAAGAATCGGGCTCGCGGCTATAAGGAGAACATCACCACGTGGGGCCAGCTCGGCCTGACTGGCGACTGGGCCAGCCGGCCCATCAGTCTCTACGGCCGCAACTCCGCCAGCGGCACCTACGGCTTCTTCAAAGAGCACGTGCTCAAGAACGGCGATTACAAGGACACCGTCAAAGAGCAGCCCGGTTCGGCGTCGGTTGTCCAGGGCGTCACCGAGGATCGGTTCGGAATGGGCTACAGCGGCATCGGGTACAAGACGTCTGGCGTCCGGGCCGTACCGTTGTCGGAAACCCCGACGTCGGCGCCGTCGGATGGGAGCTATGAAGACGTGAAGAGCGGCAAGTATCCGCTGTGGCGCTTCCTCTACATCTACGTCAACAAGGCTCCTGGCAAGCCGCTCGATCCGATCGTCGGCGAATTCACCAAGCTCATCTTCAGCAAGGAAGGTCAGGACGTCGTGGTGAAAGACGGCTACATGCCGTTGACCGAAGTGCAGTGCCAGCAGGAACGCGCGAAGTTGAGCAAGTAACCGCGCCGATGGGTCCCGGCCGGATAGGCCGGTCCCCGATAGGCGTTTTCGGGCCGGCGGCCGGATGTGCCGCCGGCCCATTGCCGTCTGATGATGGACATTTCGAACCCGAGCGTACGTGAGCGAATGGCCGGTGCCGCCAAGCGGATCGGCCGGCTCAAGCGTATCGATCGCGCCGCCGTTGGCCTGATCACGCTCGGGGGCGTCGGCGTCATTGTCGCGGTGCTGGGCATTCTCGTCTTTATTGCGGCGCAGGCCGTGCCGCTGTTCACTCCCGCCACGCTGTCCCTGTCCGAACACCTCGATCTTCGCCGCCCATCGGCCGCCAAGGGCGCCCATGCGCTCCCCGTCTTCGGTGCAGATGAATACCGGAAGTACCTCTACACCGTCGAGTCGGATGGACATGTCGCGTTCTACCGTTACGACACGGGCGTCTCCGCCCGCCAACTTCCGATTCCGGGCCTCGGCGACGCGACCATCACCGCCTCGTCGAAAAGCCTGCTTGGCAATTACGTCGCGGCCGGCACCAGCGACGGCCGGGTTTTGCTTGTGCAACTGCGCTTCACGCCCCAGTACGAGGGGCAAACGATGTCGGATGTGGACATCGAGTTGCGCGACCGAGGCCGCGTGGACGTCGATGCCCAGAAGCGTCCGATTCGTGACGTGTCGTACCTGGAGCAGGACGGACAGCAGTTCGTGGCGGCGCTGGTGACCGAGCGTGAGATCGCGTGCTGGTGGACCGATGCGGAAGCCAAGCCCTGGCGTGCGAGCGTGTCGGTTCCAGCTCCCGAGCGGGTGACCGCCGTCCGCCTTGGCCGTAACGGCGCGCTGGTGGCAGGGACCGACCGTGGCAACGTCTATCACTGGATTCCACAACCCGAGATGCAGTTGACGGACGTCTCTCCGGTCGGAGGCGGGGCCGTCACGGCCATCGAGTGGGTGCTCGGCGGCAAGTCGTGGGTCGCCGGCACCGAGGACGGCAGTCTGACAGGCTGGTTCCGAGTGCCGGTCGGTGCGGGCAACGCACAGGCGATGGTGCACGCCCACACCTATCGACGGCAATCCAGCGCGGTGGTCGCCATCGCGATGTCGGGGCGCGAACGGAGTTTTGCGACCGCCGGAAGGGACGGTGCCATTGTCCTTCGGCACTTCACCTCCGAGCGTGTGCTGGCTGAAGTCTCGGTGGGCGAGGCGCCCCACGCGCTTCTGATCACCCCGAAGGCCGACAGTCTGCTCGCCGCCCGCGGCAACCTCGTCGATCGTTTCGCGATCGTCAACCCGCACCCGGAAACCAGCTGGAAGGTGTTGTTTGGCAAGGTGTGGTACGAGAACTATCCGAAGTCGGAATACGTCTGGCAGTCCACCGGCGGCACCGACGACGTCGAGGCCAAGTTCAGCGTCGTGCCGCTCGTGTTCGGCACCATCAAGGGCACGATCTACGCGATGCTCTTCGCCATCCCGCTGTCGGTGCTCGGCGCGCTTTACACGTCGCAGTTCGTGCATCCCGCGATCCGATCGAAAATCAAGCCCACCGTCGAGATCATGGCCGCCCTGCCCAGCGTCGTGATCGGTTTTCTGGCGGGCCTGTACCTGGCGTCGGTCGTCGAACAACACCTGGTCGCGCTGGGCGTGCTGATCGTCATTGCGCCGCTGTTCGGCACGGCCGGCGTGCTGGCGTGGCGTCTGCTTCCGCGCCGCATCCTGGCGCGACTGCGTCCGGGCAGCGAATTGGCTGTCATCATCCCCATGCTGCTGACGTCGGTCTGGGTGGCGTACCTGGTGGGTCCGCTGTTCGAGAAGTGGGTGTTCGCGGGGGATGCGCGCTTCTGGTTGAAGGCCGCGCTTGGCGTGACCTACGATCAGCGCAACTGCCTGGTGGTCGGACTGGCCATGGGCTTCGCGGTGATTCCGATCATCTTTACGATTTCCGAGGATGCGTTTTCGACCGTGCCGTCGAACCTGACGGCGGCGTCGCTGGCGCTCGGCGCGAGCCGGTGGCAGACGGCGGTTCGCGTCGTGCTGCCGACGGCGAGTCCCGGCATCTTCTCCGCCGTGATGGTGGGATTCGGCCGGGCGGTCGGAGAGACGATGATCGTCCTGATGGCCACGGGCAACACCCCGTTGATGGACTGGTCGTTGTTCAATGGCATGCGCACGCTGGCGGCCAACATCGCCGTCGAGATCCCCGAATCGCCGCAGGGCGGCACGCTCTATCGGACGCTGTTTCTGACCGCTTCGCTGTTGTTCGTGCTGACATTCATGGTCAACACCGTTGCCGAAGTGATTCGGCAGCGGCTGCGCGATCGCTATAAGGCGGTGTGATGAGCGGGCTGCGCGATCTCGTCCGGCGCGGGGACCCCGCGATTTGGCTGGCCGGCACAGGCCTTGCGGTCTGCCTGCTGATGATCGGAGGCATGATCGCGCTCATTCTGACGAGCGGCCTCGGATTCTTCTGGCCGGCCACACTGGTCGAAGTCACGCTCAAGAACGGCACGGTGTTGCTGGGTGAGGTGGCTTCTCGCGAAGCGATTCCCGCCCCCGGCTCGCCGGATCGGCCGGTGCGCTTTCGAACGCAGCTGAAACTGGGCAATCGCGATTTGTTCGGCGCGGACTACCGGTGGGTGGATGAAGACGACATCGTCTCGCGCGCCTGGCCGGCCGACGCGGTCTACGTCGAGCGACGGGAGTACGGGCCCCTGATCGGGCGGATTGTCAAAGTGACCGACGGCACGCGGGACGTGGCCACCGGGAGCGGCCCAGGGTGGGATGCCCTCGAACCGCTGCTGGACCAGGCGTCCCGTGATCGCGCCGCGATCCGGCGGTTAGAGCGTGACGAGATCGGGGCCATCAACGCCCGACTCGAACAGACGCGACTGGCCCTCAAGACCCAGCCCGCCGCGCGGGCAGGTCTCGAGCGGGATGCTGCGGCCCTCACGGCCCAGTACTCGCTGCTCGAACAGCGCCTCGGTCAGCAGACCGATGAGGCCGGGCGGACGCGCGTCACCGTGAAGGTCGCCGACGGTCGGGAGAAGGACCTCGCCACTCTGGACGTGTTTCGGGCATATCGGGCCAACCAGCTGACGACGACGGGACGAGCGGCGGTATACGCGAGCCGCCTGTGGGAATTTCTGAGCGGCGATCCCCGGGAATCGAACACCGAAGGCGGCATCTTCCCGGCGATCTTTGGCACGCTGATGATGGTAATCCTGATGAGCGTTGTCGCCGTTCCGTTCGGGGTGGTGGCCGCGCTCTACCTGCGCGAGTACGCGAAGCAGGGCGTGCTGGTCCGGTTCGTGCGCATCGCCGTCAACAATCTGGCCGGAGTTCCGTCGATCGTCTTCGGTGTCTTCGGACTCGGCTTCTTCGTCTACCTGCTGGGCGGCACCATCGACCGGTTGTTCTACGCCGACCGGCTGCCGACGCCGACGTTCGGCACCGGCGGAATCCTGTGGGCCTCGCTGACACTCGGGTTGTTGACCGTGCCGGTGGTGATCGTCGCCGCCGAGGAGGCGCTGGCGGCCGTGCCGCGCTCGATGCGCGAGGCGTCGCTGGCGACCGGCGCCACGAAGTTCCAGACGATCCTGCGGGTCGTGCTGCCGGCGGCGGCGCCCGGCATTCTGACCGGTCTGATTCTCGCGATGGCGCGTGGAGCGGGCGAGGTGGCCCCGCTGATGATCACGGGCGTCGTCAAACTGGCGCCCGATCTGCCGCTCGACTGGACGTACCCGTTTCTGCATCTGGAACGCAAGTTCATGCACCTGGGCTTCCACATCTACGACGTGGGATTCCAGAGCCCGAATGTCGAGGCGGCCAAGCCCATGGTGTATGCCACAGCGGTGCTCCTGCTGGTCATCGTGGTCTTGCTGAATCTGACGGCGATTGTGGTTCGGACGCGACTCAGGCGGAAGTACCAGACATCGGCCTTTTAGGGCTGTCGAGTAATGATGATGGCCGTGACTTCTTTTACTCAGGACTCGGAACACGCCATGACCGACGTGCACCCGCCGACCGACGATCCAGGCCTCAGGATCCGCGTGATGATGAGCGCCGAAGCTGCGGTGCGCGACGACGCCGATGCCGCACATCCGATCGCCAAGACGGCCGCCGCTCCCGCGATTGTGGTGGACCACGCCAACCTGTGGTACGGCTCCAATCAGGCGCTGTTCGACATCACCATGAATTTGCCCGACAAGCGGGTGACGGCGCTGATTGGGCCGTCCGGGTGCGGCAAATCGACGCTGCTGCGCTGCTTCAATCGGATGAACGATCTGATTGACCACGTGCGCGTCACCGGGAGCATCCTGGTGCGAGGTCAGGACATCAATGCGCCGACCACCGACGTCATCGAGGTCCGGCGCCGCGTCGGCATGGTCTTTCAGAAGTCGAACCCGCTTCCCAAATCCATCTACGAAAATGTCGTCTACGGACTGCGGATTGCGGGGATCAAGGATCGGTCCACGCTCGACGACGCCTGCGAGCGGTCGCTCAGGGGCGCGGCGCTCTGGGACGAAGTCAAGGATCGGCTCCAGACCAGCGGCCTCTCGTTATCGGGGGGCCAGCAGCAGCGGCTGTGTATCGCCCGCGCGATTGCCATCGAGCCGGAAATCATCCTGATGGACGAACCCTGCTCGGCCTTGGACCCGATCGCCACACTCAAGATCGAGGAGTTGATTTTCGAGTTGAAGCGGGACTATACCATTGTCATCGTGACCCACAACCTGCAGCAGGCGGCGCGCGTGTCCGATTCGACGGCCTTTTTCTGGCTCGGCAAACTGATCGAGTACAGCAGGACCGCGGAATTGTTCACCAACCCGCGCGAGAAGCACACGGAAGATTACATTACCGGGAGGTTCGGCTGATGCAACGCCTTCAACGCGACGCGGACCTTGCCGCCTTGCGCAGCACCGTTTCGTGGATGGGCGACCTCGTGCTGGAGCGGCTGACACTGGCGGTGCGGTCGGTCGTGGACCGCGACGCCGACGCCGCGCGTCTGGTGATCGAGCGGGATCACGAAGTCGACGCCCTGCAGGTCCAAACCGACGAGCGCGCCTTGTTGCTGCTTGCGCTCCAGACCCCCGAAGCCGGCGATCTGCGCTTCGTCGTCTCCTCGATCAAGGCCAATGGCGACCTCGAACGACTCGGCGATCAGGCCGTCAACATCGCCGAGGCCGCGTTGAAATTGCTCGAGAAGCCGGCGCTGCCCCAATTGATTCCCATTGGGACGATGGCGCAGCGGGCGCTGGGCATGGTCCGCGACGGCCTTACGGCGTATCTCGAGCGCGACGCGACGCTGGCCCGCGACGTGCTGCGTCGAGACGACGAAGTGGACGCGATGAAGAACCGAATGCTGACCGTCGTGATCGATCAGATGATGAGGGATTCGTCGACGATCGAACGGGGCATGGAGTTGATCGTCGTGAGCCGGTGCCTCGAACGGGTTGCCGACCACGCCACCAACATGGCCGAGGACGCGATCTTTCTCGTCGAGGCGCTCGACGTCCGGCACCATCGGGCCGATGCGATTCTTCACCCCACTGCAGAGCCGCCAAAGCCTTCGTAGGGCCTCGCGAGGGCTGGCGGGGGCCTTGACGCGTCCTGAGTACTTCGACTCGCCATGACGGCCACGAGCGACTTTAGGCGTGCGTGTCCTGTGGTGCTCGCTCAGCACTAAGTCCTGAGGGCACAAAGACGCCGCCGTATTTGTGCGTCGAAGGACTTAGGGAAGGGTGATCGTGAAGATCGCGCCGCCCTCGGGGCGGTTCGCCGCCTGCACGTCTCCGGCAAGCACGCCCACCAGGTGCTTGACGATCGACAGGCCGAGGCCGGTCCCTCCCGACTCGCGCGACCGCGCTCTGTCTACCCGGTAGAACCGCTCGAAGATGCGGCTCACATCGGATTCGGGAATCCCGGGCCCCTGGTCCGCGACGGTGATGATCGTGGGACGGGGCGTGAGGGTCCCGCGCAGATCGGGAGCCGCGGCCAGCTCGATGGTGGTGTTCGGGGGCGCGTACGCCACCGCGTTCTCGACCAGATTGCGGAGGGCGTCGTGGAGTTTCGCGGCGTCGGTCACAACCGTGGTGCTCGCCTCGTCGACCAGGGTGACGACCTGCTGCTGCTTGGCGGCGATCGTGGGCGCCAGATCCGTAACCACTTCGTTGAAGAGCGCCGCAATCGACGTGGTCGCCAACTCGACGGGCTCCTGCCCGGCTTCGAGTCGCGCCAACCGGAGCAGGTCGTGCACCAGCCGCTCCATTCTCCTGGCGTGGCGCGCGATGATTTCCAGAAAACGCCTGGCGTCGTCGGCCCCCGGAGGCTCCTCCTCCTGCAAGGCCTCGACGTATCCCTGGATGGCGGTCAGCGGAGTCCGGAGTTCGTGCGAGACATTGGCGACGAAGTCGCGCCGAATACGATCGGCCTGGCGCAGATCCGTGATGTCGTGGAGCACGAGCACCGCCCCAATTGTGCCCGATGCGCCGATGGGAGCCACCCGGGCGACGACCGTCCGGTTGGCATCTCGGGGTGGAGAGAACTCGAGACCGTCTGGCGCACGCCCTTCGAGGGCGCTGGCGATCAACGTTCCGAGTTCGGGCTGATGGATGACGTCACGGTAGTGGCGATCGGAGGGCTGGTCCTCGATTCGCAATAATCGCTTGGCGGCGCTGTTCACCAGGTGCACCCGGCCCAGTTCGTTGACGACCACCACGCCTTCGAGCATGCCGGCCAGCATGGCATCCATCCGTGCGCGGTCCTGGGCCAGTTCGCCGATGCGGCCGCCCAGTTGTCGTGCGGTGGCATCCAGCGTACGCGCGACGGTCCCGAGTTCGTCGTTGCCGAAATCGCCGGCTGGATGAGAGAAATCGCCACCGGCATAGCGGCGGGCCACCGCCGCGATCGCCCCGACCCGCCGGGCGAGCAAATACGCCGATAACCACGCCATGGCGAGCGCGCAGGCGAAGGCCACGCCAAGGGCGAGCGCGAGCCCGCGGCCAATCGCGCCGACCTGATCGTCAACATCGGTCAACGGCAGCGCCAGCCGGACCACCGCCACCGACGGATGTGTGACCACGACCGCCACGTACAGCAGATCGATGCCGAGCGTGGCGCTGTGACGCCGTTCAATTCCCAGGCCCATTCGCCGCGCGGCGACGACTTCGGGCCGACCGTTGTGATTGTCGAGAGCCGCCAGGCCGCCGAGGTCTTCCGTCGAATCGCCGAGGACCCGGCCGTCCGGGCCGATCAACGTGATTCGGGCCGAGGTCATCGCGCCGACCCGATGCGCCTCGACGTTGAGGGCCTCCACCGATGTGTCGCCAGGATGTTCGGCGATCAGCGCGGCCGCGATGCGGGTTTCGGCCAGCAGATGACGCTCGATGGCGTGCAGCAGCTGTGTGCGCAGCGACGACACCACGAACGGGGCTGCCGCGACCAGCGCGACCGTGGTGGCGCCGAACACCGCAAGGAACGTGCGGCCGCGCAGTCCTGTGAATGTCATCGTCCGGGACCTCCCGCTCCGATCCTGCTGTCGGGGCCTCCCTCGCCGCCAGGCTCGACCATGCGATAGCCAAACTGCTTGACGGTTTCGATCGCGTCGGCCAGCATCGGCAGTTTTTCGCGGAGGCGTCTCACGTGGACGTCAACCGTGCGGGTGCCGCCCGTGTAGCGGTACCCCCAGACGTCGGTCAGCAGCAGGTCGCGCGACAACACGCGCCCCCGGTGCTGTAAGACGTATTCGAGCAGCAGGAATTCCTTGGCCGTCAGCCGGACGTCCTGACCGTCGTCGGTGACGCGATGTCGCTCCCGATCGAGGACGATGGGGCCAAAGCTGAGTGTCGTGTCGTTTGTGTCGGCCCATCGCTGCGCACGCCGGAGCAGCGCGCCGACCCGCGCCACCAGTTCGCTGGGGCTGAACGGCTTGGTGACGTAGTCGTCGGCGCCGAGTTCGAGGCCCACGACGCGATCCGACTCTTCGGTGCGGGCCGTGAGCATGATGATGGAAACGGACCTGGTTGCTGGCGTTGCGCGGAGCGTCCGGCAGATCTCGAGCCCGTTGACCCCTGGCAGCATCAAATCGAGGATGATCAAATCTGGCGTCCGCTCGCGGACTCGAGCGAGCGCCTCGTCGCCGGTGAGCACCACATCGGCGATGTGGCCGGCCCTGGTCAGATAGCGATGCACCAACTGCGCGATGTCGTCGTCGTCTTCGACGATCAGAATGCGGCTCATGCGCCAAGTATACAAGGCGGCAACGTCGGCCGGCGGCGTATCGGCAGCGATCAGAGACCCTCCGTGTTTCGCCCGCGTAAAATCCGCGTTCGATAGACGCCAGACGCGTGATGCACAGCGTCCACAGGCCATCACCAGGGGACATTTCTCCTTCGTGAAGCACGGGGACCTCTCTCTTTCGCCTCGACACTCACCCCTCCCGGGATTTGACACCGGCCGACAGGTCCGCTAACGTGAAAGCCGTACCGAACATGCGTTGCGAAACCTTCGCTCATCGGCGCCACCATCACAGCACCACGTGCAGGCTGGCGGCGCGGCGCGCATGAGTTAGGGACTTCGACACGAATCCGATCTCAGGCGACCTCGCCGGCAGGGATGCTGGCGGGGTCGTTGTGTTTCAGGGAGGGCGCGCGATGACATTGGACTATTCGAAACTCGACGGGTTGGTACCAGCCGTTGTGCAGGACGCCGCGTCGAGAGAAGTGCTGATGGTGGCGTTTATGAACCAGGCCGCGTTCGACCTCACCACGCGCACCGGGTTCGCGACCTTCTTCAGCCGGTCACGCAATACGCTGTGGACCAAAGGCGAGACGTCGGGCAACCGGCTGGCGGTCGAGCAGATGTTGATCGACTGCGACCGCGACACGGTGCTGCTGCTGGTGCGGCGTCTGGGCGACGGCAACGTCTGCCATACCGGCGAACGCACGTGCTTCTTCCAGTCCGAAGCGGTCGCGTCACCTGGAGCGAAGGAGGCGAGCGCATCATGAAATTGAAGCTGGGCATTCCGAAGGGGTCGCTGCAAGATGCGACCGTGCAGTTGTTCGCGCGGGCGGGCTTCAACATCTACGTCAACACCCGGTCGTATTTTCCGGCGATTGACGATCCCGAGATCGAGTGCATGCTCATCCGGGCGCAGGAAATGGCGCGCTACGTCGGCGACGGCGTGCTCGACGCGGGACTGACCGGGCGCGACTGGGTGCTGGAGCAGTCGCTGGCCGGCGGGACGCAGGGGCGGCAGTTGGAAACGGTGTCCGAACTGGTTTACGCCAAGCAGAGTTTCGGCAAAGTGAAGTGGGTGCTGGCCGTGCCCGACGAATCCCGCTTCAAGACGCCGGCCGATCTCGAAGGCGCCACCATCGCCACCGAACTGGTTCGCGTCACCGAAGACTACTTCCGCCGACTGGGCGTGCGCGTCAACGTGGAGTTTTCCTGGGGCGCCACCGAGGTCAAACCGCCCGTGCTGGCCGATGCGATTGTCGAGGCCACCGAAACCGGATCGACGCTGCGGGCCAACCGGCTGAGCATCATTGACACGGTGATGGAGTCGGCGACCCAGTTCGTGGCCAACGAGACGGCGTGGAGCGACCCGGCGAAACGGACGAAGCTCGAAAATATCGCCATGCTGCTGCGCGCGGCGATTGCCGCGCAGGGGCGCGTCGGCCTGATGCTCAACACGCGGCAGGCCGATCTGCCGAACGTGCTCGCCCTGCTGCCCGCGCTGCGCCGGCCCACGATCTCGCCGCTGGCCGACGCCGACTGGGTTGCGCTCAACACCATCGTGGAAGAAGCCACCGTGCGCGACCTGATTCCCCGGCTCAAGGCTGCTCGTGCCGAGGGCATCGTCGAGTACCCGCTGAACAAGATCGTGGAGTGAGGGCGCGATGACGGCTGTCAAGATGTTCGACGGGGCTGATCGCAGGGCCATCGATCGCCTGGTCGCGAGGCCATTGAGCGGCGAGGCGTCGATGAGCGATCGTGTCGGGCGGATTGTCGCCGACGTCCGCCGGCGAGGCGATCGCGCCGTCAAGGCCTACGCGCGACAGTTGGACGGGATGACGGGCAGCCTCGAGATCGGGCGGGAGGAGATAGCCGCCGGCGCTCACGCGACGCCGGCCCCGGTGCGCAGGGCGCTGCGCGAGGCCGGGGCCCACATCCGCAAGGTGGCCCGCGCCCAGTTGCCGCGGTCGTGGTCCACGCAGGTGGCGCCCGGCGTGGTCGTCGAGCAGCGAGTGACGCCGCTCGACCGCGTCGGCTGCTACGTGCCGGGTGGACGTTTTCCGCTCCCGTCATCCCTGCTGATGACGGCGGTACCTGCCAGAATCGCCGGCGTACGGGAGGTGATCGCGTGCTGCCCGAAACCGGCGCCGGTCGTGCTGGCGGCGGCGGCCGAGGCGGGCATCGATCGCCTGTTTCGGGTCGGCGGCGCCCACGCGATCGCGGCGCTTGCGTACGGTACGGCGACGATTCCACAGGTCGACAAGATCGTCGGACCGGGCAGCCGTTATGTGGCCGAGGCCAAGGCGCTGGTCGTGCGCGACTGCGCGATCGATTTCTACGCCGGCCCAAGCGAGATCGTCATCGTGTCGAGCGCTGCGCCGGCTACGTGGATCGCGGCCGACATGCTGGCTCAGGCCGAGCACGATCCGGACGCCCGGGCCGTTTTCATCACGACCAGGCCCACGCTGGCGCGAGCCGTTCTGAACGCGATCGAACAGCGGATGCCTGCAACCGGGCCGGCGCGCGCGTCGCTGGCCACCAGGGGCGCCATCATCGTGGTCAAGACTCGCGACGAGGCGATCGCACTGGCCGACCGGTTCGTGCCCGAGCATCTGGTCTGCGACGACGACGAGGTGGCGTCGCGGGTGAGGGCCGGCACGGTCTTTGTCGGCCCGTGGAGCGCCCAGGCCGCCGGCGACTACGGCACCGGATCGAATCACGTGTTGCCGACCTCCGGCGCCGCGCGCTTCCGCGGCGGCTTGTCGGCGGCCGATTTCGTGCGCGTGTCCAGCGTGCAACGGCTCACGCGGACCGGCCTCAAGCGCATTGGCCAGACGATCATCACACTCGCCGAAGCCGAAGGCCTGACGGCGCACGCCGAGTCGATCAGGGAGCGGCTGCGATGAGCGACCTGTACGAACGGGCCCCGGAACGCGGGCCCGGCCTGCGTCTGCATCTCAACGAGAACACCGCAGGGTGCTCGCCGAGGGTGCTCGCGGCGATGCGATCCGTCACGGCCAACCAGGCGGCGTGTTACCCCGACTACAACGCGACGCTGCGATCGTGCGCGCACTGGCTCGGTGTGAGCGACGACGAGTTGTTCCTCACCAACGGCCTCGACGAAGGCATCTATTCGACGGCGATCGCCTGGCTGCAGCGACTCGATGACGGGCGCCCCGCCGAGGCGGTCGTTGTCGAACCCGCCTACGCGTTGTTCGCCGCGAGCGCGGGCGTGGTGGGGGCTCGTCTGGTCCACGTGGGACCACGGCCGGACTTTTCGTTTCCGATCGCCGAAACGCTGAACGCGATCGGTCCGGCGACGCGAGTGGTCTTCGTGGCGAGTCCGGCGAATCCTTCGGGCGTGCTGGTGGGCCCTGAGCAGATCCGCGCGGTGGCTTCCCGGTTGCCGCCCGGCGCCATCGTGTTTCTCGACGAGGCGTACGGCGAGTTTGCGGGCACGAGCTTTTTGAGCGAGTTGAGATCCTGCCCGAATGTGTTGCTCGGCCGGACGTTCGCCAAAGCGTACGGCCTGGCCGCTGTCCGGGCCGGGTATCTGGTGGGTGCCGCGCCCCTGATCGACCGCATCCGGACCATCACCCTGCCGTTCAGCGTCAATGTCTTTGCGCTCGCGGCTGTCCGGGCAGCCATCGACGATGGCGACTACGTCGATTGGTACGTTGCGCAAGTCGAGGCGTCGCGGCAGTTGATCTACCGGGCGTGCGAACGGATGGGCATCGAGTACTGGAAGAGCCACGCGAACTTCGTGCTGGTTCGCCTGGGCCCGCGCGCCGGAAACGTGGTGGAAGGGCTGGCGGCAAGGGGCGTCTATGTCCGCGACCGATCGGCGGTCGCCGGGTGTGCCGGCTGCATCCGGATCACGGCTGGCGTGGTCGAGCACACTGAGGCCTGCCTGGTCGAACTGGAGGCGCTGTGCGCAAGGGGATAGTGGATCGACGTACGGCCGAGACCCGCATCAGGATTGCGATCGGAATCGAGGGGCGGGGCCGCTACCGTGTGTCCACCGGCATCCGGTTTTTCGATCACATGCTGGAACTGGTGGCGCGCCACGGCGCGTTCAATCTGGATGTCGAGGCAACGGGCGATCTCGACGTCGATCAGCACCACACGGTCGAAGACGTCGGCATCGTGCTTGGAGAAGCGATCTCGGCGGCCCTCGGCACGCGTCGCGGCATCAACCGGGCCGGCTACTTCGTGATGCCGATGGACGAAACGCTGGCGGTGGCCGCCATCGACCTGTCGGGACGGCCGCATGCGGTGATCAAGCTTGGCGTGCGGGCCCGGATGGTGGGAGACCTGCAGACCGAACTGGTGCACGACTTCTTCGAGGGCGTAGCGATTGGCGCGCGCGCCAACATTCATCTCGCCGTGCTCTACGGTCGATCGAGTCATCATCGCGTCGAAGCGGTGTTCAAGGCGTTCGCCCGGGCCTTGCGGGTGGCGTGCAGCCGCGACCGCCAACTGGGGCGCGCCTTGCCCAGCACGAAAGGACTCCTGTAGCCGTGCGCATTGCGCTGATCGACTACGGAGCCGGCAACCTCACGTCGGTGCGCAAGGCCCTTCGAGCCGTCGGCGGCGACGTCTTCGTACCGGGAACGCCCGCCGACATTGCGGAAGCCGACGCGGTCGTGATTCCCGGTGTCGGCCATTTCGCCGCGACGGCCGTTCTCGACGAACCGTGGCGGAAGGCGGTGCTGGCGTCGGTAGCGTCGGGGTGCGCGCTGCTCGGAATCTGCCTGGGCCAGCAATGGCTGTTCGACGGCAGCCTCGAGGCGCCAGAGGTGCCCGGCCTCGGCCTGCTTTCTGGCCGCAGCGTGCGGCTCGATGGC
>Ga0194060_10000512_pt1 | contig 28117 bp, 35 predicted proteins | sample SepL225m_MetaG_FD_163427 | JGI IMG/M metagenome (GOLD analysis project Ga0194060, IMG submission 163427) | Anoxic zone freshwater microbial communities from boreal shield lake in IISD Experimental Lakes Area, Ontario, Canada - Sep2016-L222-5m | ecosystem: Environmental > Aquatic > Freshwater >...
GTTACACACCCAGAACCCGACGAAGTCCCAGAACCCGTCACAGAACCAGAATTGGTGATACCTGGCACGATGCCACCGGAGGCACGGTTGCCACCTGCTCACCAAAATTGGGGAGCTTCACACGGCAGCGAGCGGGTTGCCACCTTCGCCTGGCATGGTTGCGCCGGGGTGATGATATTCAGATCGTGGTGATACTGGGGAGGGGTATTAAATTCTCACTCACTACCTATACACTACCTAAACAGCCTCAAAACCAAAACAGGGACTCAACCGAATCGGCTAAGTCCCTGTTTTTATTGGTCGGTGCGACAAGATTTGAACTTGCGACTACTAGACCCCCAGGCTATGTTTGGTAGAAGTCAGGGATATCCACAAAGGCTCATGTTGCACTATAACTCGTTGACTTGTCGATAATTTATTGCCATTATGTACCCACATTTAGTCACCTCAAATCATCAAAGCCCACTACTAAAACGTATATCATCCGTATATAAGAGACCGAGATGAAGAAAAACTTTACAGAACTATTTTTAAAGAACCTGAAGCCGAAAGAGAAACGTTACGTTGTCAATGAAGGTAGAGGCTTTCAGTTTTACGTTCATCCGACAGGAACGAAGTCATTCTACCTCAGGTACACTTTTGGAGGCAAGGAGAAACTCCTTTGTCTGGGCGAGTATCCTACCATTTCCTTATCGGTTGCAAGAGATGAATATGAAAGTGCAACCAAGAAAGTTAGGGCTGGTATTGACCCCGCATTACCCCCACCACCAGATCCGACTACCGATGAGAATAATGCAAAGAATGACACCGTAAGCTGGATGGTTGAGCAGTTTTTGAACTGGTCAGAGAAGAACCATTCCCTCAACTGGCATGCAATAGTAAAAGTAACCGTAAATAAGCATGTCATTCCAGCCATTGGCGACAGACCTATAGTCTCTATACGCAAGAGAGATGCTATAGAATTGATGGAACAGATCAGTAAGAGCGGTGATGGCGCAGCACGTAATGCATTAAAAATCATTCGTGGCGTATTTGATTATGCCTGCGAGCGTGAGTATATCGATGCTTCCCCATTTTTGAGATTGGCGAGAGCAGTTCCCAAGCTTGCTCAAGTTGATAGACAGCGTATATTGTCAGACAAGGAAATCAAGACCGTATGGGAAAGTCTCATAAAGGGCGTAGGGAGTAATGAAGTTAAGCGAGCTGTGATTTTTATCCTGATAACTGCTCAAAGACCAGGTGAATGTGCAGGCATTCATGTGAGTGAAATTGATGGTGACTGGTGGACTATACCAGCGGAACGAGCTCAAAAAGGTAAAAGGGATCACCGTGTGTATCTCACGAAGACTGCAAAACTGTTACTTGGTGTCAGTGAAGATTACTTTTTCACCTCTTACGATGGAAAACCTATAACTGAACGGTCATTACCTCAGCTTACATCCAGAAAGGCCAACTTTTATGGTCTGGAAAGATGGACCCCACATGATCTGAGGAGAACGGCACGAACACTGATGGCTCGCCTGGGGGTTATTGAGGAAGAAGCTGAAGCAGTTCTTAACCATGCAAAGCAAGGCATGGCAAAGGTTTATAATCTCCACCAATACGATAAGGAGAAGTCAGTTGCACTGACTAAACTGGAAAAAGAAATCAAGAAGATCATCGGCAATGAGAACTATCAGCTACTATCTCAACTCTGTAAATCATCGAAAAAACAAAAAACATTAGACGTTTCTTCAAAAAGCAGAATCAGAGACAACAACAGCTCAACCAAAGTTACCATCGAGACCTAAGTACAGGCTCTTACCCGACAGGCAAAGACTTAGAATCATATACAACGATCAGGGCGTGGAAATCGGTACAGAACCGGCATGAAGGCCAGTTGATTCAGTGGCGCTACGGCAACAAATAGCAGCCACACCCAGGATTTGAGTAACATCAGGTGTTACACGCTCTTTTGTTTACTTCACGCCACCGATGAGCAGGACACTAATCAATCTGTCTGTTTTTTTTCATAATACCATGCATCGTTCTTCGAAATATCCAGTGTATAAGGCTTCACATCTGCCCAAACGTTAATATCTCGCTTATCCTCCTGAGTAATTTTAACCTTTACCTTGTATTCATTTATTACTTGCACAACCTTACCCCTCATTCGGTAGGGATGTATAAATCGTACCTGTTGACCGACTTTAAGATTCTTTCTGAAACTTGCTAATTTATCTAGAATAGCTTTTTCTCGCTTTTGTTCTTTCTCGTATTTTTCTAATTGGTCATCTATGCATCGCCCACCCCAGTCTTTATTTTTGCACTTGTCCAATTCAGCCTTTTGTTTCACTTCATCAGCTTCTTTTTGTTTCATTTCCCTTGCAATCGCCTCTGCTTTAACCTTTCCCAGATCACTTAAGGAGACTACTTTTAATCGGCTCTCTATTTCGTTCCTATTTAAACAAGTTGAATACTCTTGAATTTCTTTATTGATCAAAGTGAAAGTACCTAATTGAGGCGTTATCTTCTCCTCTGGACCTGACCCCCAACCTTGAGTAATGATAGTTACGTAACCATAAAACTCACCAACTTTCGTTGCATCTGCAAAGTATTCAATTTTTATTGGTTTTTCAGACACCTTATTAACAACTTTGGGGTCTTCAGTTATTTTATAGTTGCTTCCATCACATTTAGGTATTTCTATCGTCCGCGACAGCTTTATGCCAGATATATTTGAAGAAAGTACAGCTCTGTTCAATTCTTTATCTTTGAGTAATATTCTAAGACCATCTGGACCCTTTACTGAGGCACCGCTTCTATTTTCAATTGGAAGATTTAATGTATGAATAGAATCTCCGATGGTAATACTCCTTCCATCCTTTTCAAAATCAAAGACAGAATAATCCATTTTACTTGATTGCTTTACTACTACTTCCCCTTTAGGAGATAATTTTGAAACTGTATGTATATTAACCAATTTATTTAAGTCGTTTACACACGAAAGAATTGTGTGTGTCTCACCATTAATAAACTCATAGGTGCCCCATATACCGCTGTTATTAATTATCGATCCCGCATATTTCCCGATAACCTGATTATTAACTACAAAATTGAATTTATGTTTACCGCTAAACATTTTAGCACCTGATACATTACCATTTGCATCCTTTATAGGTGCTGTTTTTTTATTTTCTTTATTCAGTGTATCGCAAGTAACGTACTGCTCTATCCGTTGCAAATTGTCACTACCAATTAAATCTTTAGTTGGTTCGGCTCCTTTGTATACCACCTCAATCTTACTATGTATTTCGGAATTGCTTATTGGAAATCTTAAACTAATGTTTTCAATACTGTTATTATATATAACGCCTCCATCTTCATCATACTTGAATACTTCTCCTGTTATTTTATTTACATTTAAAGTATCTAAGTAACCTTCTTCAGCGTGTGATACTGACGTTAACAACAAGCTTAGCGCCATGATAGCCAATGAAATTTTCATTTAAAACGCTCCACACGTTCGTATTGTATTTTTAGTGATCAGCCGTGTAGAACACCACTGACTAAATGCAGATTACTGCTTTTCGGTGAAAGACCTCACTAAACACGCAGCTTCAGGTGGCGCACCGCCATTAATAGTACTTGGTGACGGTGTGAATTTATAAATGCTCAGAGGAACCACATTTACATAACCATCACTTACAGAATCACCTGTCCAACAAGAGTCAGAAACAATAAAACCGATTTCAGACAGAGCAGCACTTAAACTTATATTTTTCTTCTTCATACCAACAACTTGCAGAAGAGCAATTTCTGAGAGTCTACGTAATTCTTCTGTGGTCGGTAATCTCCAATCATTGTAACCACCGTAGTTAGCACCATTTAGCTGTCCAACGAATTCGACAGCCTCACGATACTGATATCTGTTCGGTTGATTAGCGGCCAACGAATTTTTAACAGTCACCATACCACCATTAATCTTGGTCGATTGTGATGAAACTCTTTTTACCCACATGGTATTCGATTCAGTATCTATAAGGAAATTCTCAGTTGTATAATACACAGGCTTTACCACAGGCACCACGGCACATCCTGAAGAAATCATGGTTAAGCAGAGAAGTAATAGAAACATGCCGAAGTTCTTTTTCACATCGTCCTCCATTAGTATGTATTTATAGTCAGTATGATAAAGTCACTTTACTTTCGCGTCAGCTATTTCACCATCAGCATCTAAAAAGAGTACTATTTTCTTACCCTTATTAGCCTTTATAAGCTTCTTCACTTTTTTATAGTTGTTATTGGTCGCTCTTAATAAAAAGTCACCGGCATCTGTAGTAACTGAATCCGATGATTCGGAAGCGTCAGCAATTTTTATTACCTTAACGACCTTAGTATTTGTCTCTGAAGCTGAAAAAGAAGGATTAACTCCAATCGCATTGAACAAGAAAGCACACGTTATTAACATTATGAATTTACTCATAAATTATCTCCTCTTATTAGTTTTATAGAAACATGTTATCGAGTAACCATCTGTTTTATTTTGATATTATGTATTCGACACCGTCGCAAGCGCATAGATTGTCAACTGCTTGCTGGCGAGGAGTTGATGAAACAACCTTCCATCCCTGTGTCATGTAATCTGAAACCGGTTCTGATACCTTTGCGCATAGTTCTTTACACCGTGTATCAGAAATCCCCTTCTTATACGTGATACTATTTGTCTGGAAAATGATCTTCTGACCACCAGGTGAGCCTTGTGTTTGAGTTGTAGATTGAGATGACTCACCTGAGTGTGTAAAAGTAGACACCTCAAAACATTTAGCACCATCATTTTCGCCAGGAGGACAATTTATATACTTACCTTCTAACTTAAATTTTACGTTTGGTTTATCAAGTAGGTCTAGCATAGCACCTTTCACTATTTCATTAGGTACTATAAGCATTGTATTGTCAGTTAGAAACATACTCCCGTGTGTCAATGCTATTCCATCTTTTACTTCCAGAGTAGTCGATTGTGAAGTTGCAGGAGCAACTGGAGCAGGACTAGCAGATGGCGTTGCAGCAGACTCAGTCCCCTTATTTTTGCAAGCAGATATTGAGGCAGCAACAATTATTGAACATACCAAGACGAGTATTCGTTTTTTCATTTTTCCTCCAAGAGATATAATTTTGATGTCGTTAAACGAATCATTGTACCGCATACATGATGCTAAATGACGTGATTATGACATAAAACAGCAGATTGTCAACATCGATTTGATGTTATATACCATGTAAACCGCCTTCAGAACCATTTATCCTTGATTCTGGAGGCATCATGAAACCGATCAAAAAGCTATTGGGTGAACGAATCAGGGAGTTTCGAAAGGATAAAGGATTTACTCAGGAGCAACTGGCAGAAATGATCGGTGTAGAACCACGCCACATCAGCAGAATTGAAGGAGGGTATAATTCACCATCTATCGAACGACTTGCTAAAATATCAGAAGCACTTGATGTTCCGATAAAGGAGTTTTTCAATTTCATGCATCTCAATACTCCTGAACAGCGAATTAAAAATATAGACAATACAATCAGAGGGTTAAGCGAAGAATACCAGCAGTTAGTGTATAAAATCATTGGTGTATTTGAACGATAGCCACAACGCAATCAACTGGTTTCTCCATCAATCAGTATTACACAACTCTCGCAGGTAACATCTCTCACATCATAAAGCCTACACCCACACTTCAGGCAGGCATTGTCCCATTCAGGATGGCAGGCGTTTATTGCTCGTTGCTTCGCATCAAGTCGCCTGATTTCTGCTTCCATTTCATCGTTGTACTGCGTCTCAAACATGATATCACTCCATTACGGCACTGGGATTATGAGGGAAAAAAGCGACCATGTCGGTCAAGTGACTGATGTGGCGAGGACTAAGGGCGATCTCGGAAACGGGCGCAGCCCGTGACGAGGGAGGCCGGTGCAGACGCTGACGCGGCGGCACTGACCGATATGGCTTATCGCTTCGACCGAGGCAGCGATAAACGCATTGCCTTGACATTACTACTATCACCGAGAGACGGAAACAGGCGCACACCTGCCATCTTTTCGACCTCAGCAAGGCTAACCACCTGTGGAACCACACCGGCCACATTCTCAACTACGTATGCTCCACCCTCTACACGCTGTGGATCATAGACAGCCTTGTACATCGCACTCGGCACCATCACGGCACCGCCGATCTGTTGCAACTCCCCCTGAAATAACGCCCCTGTGACCACGTACAGATCACCCCTGGTCTTCACCATTCGTCGAACAGAGGATTCGATTTTCTCCCAAAACCCCTCGATTTATCGAAGGTTCTTGTGGAACCATGTTCGCTAAACTGAACGATTCTTGCTGCGACTGCAGATCGAACATATCACCACTCGGCGCTACGTGACCGCGATCAAATCCAGATCGTGCATAATGATGCAATTCGGCTCTCTCAGATGCCGGTATATGTTCATCTGAATGAATTTTACCTTGTCGTTTCAGACCCTTACCTTGAGCAAGCTTAGCACTGGTCAGATGTTCCGCCGAGTAGATTGCAGTCCGTGTTACCCCTGAATGCAGCACGCCGTAACCGCTGTAACAGACCTCGCGTGACTTGATAGAAAGTTTTTCTTTAACTATATCAGGAGCTTGTCCGTTTAAGAAGTGTTCAGGACAACTGGATTGAGTTGCAAATGAAGACGATGCAAGAAGGAAAGGGAGGATAAAAGACAGAATATTCAGGTAGTTAAGTTGCATATAGAGCCTGGAGAAAGAGATGTATTGATGTATTACTATTAATAAATTGGGGGTGATGTGTTTTGAGCCCTAAAATAGATAAATTGAAAAAGGGCTCAAAACACATCACCCCTATCAAAGTTTTACATCTATACTATAATCCTCATATAATATAAGACTTTAGCTGAATATAATATCAACTGGTAAAATGATATTATTCTAATACAATGCCCCTTTTATGTTGTTTCAGAGGCTTCATTTCAGCAGCACGCAGATGTTTATTGAAATCCACCGCTTGCTCAAGCATGGTATAGATGGTCTCCATAAAGCTTTCAAACTCCGCCTCCGGAATGGCAAAAACCTGTGCGACATGGTAGCTTTCAGGAATCTTATCGTCAGGGGGGTCTTTAAATATCACATCATTGTAAGGTTCGCTGATGTAGAGTTTGATCACAACAGAAGAATTTTCCCTCTCAATAACACCTATTACCTGACCTGGGTAATAACCGATAGCCTTGCTAGGCTTACGATCACGGAGCTTAAGTACTAAAGGCTGACCAACCTCTTCACACATTCTCTGTAATTTATCAGCACGAACAAAAAACTTCTCGTTACTCGCATTAACCATCAACAGTCCAAACTGTTCTTGTTGCCACCGTATCTGTGCATATGATCGCTCTGCCATTTCATTCATCCACTTCATTATCTGGGTTACAAGGCTCTTCAGGTAAATCAAAGACCTTCCAGCCATCATATGCACCAATCAACCCAGTTAATGTATCTTCCATGCCGAGCTGCAGCTTGGAGGTAATGTAAAAGGCAGTTAGAATATCCTTATTCAGGTAATATGCATCCATCCTGACCACATCACTTGCACTGTGAATCACTCTACCGGTAAGACCCTGTGCAACTGTAATACAGGAATATTTCGGATTGAACCGCCCCAATATTTGTCCTCTCGAAGCCTTGTATTCATCAGCATCAGCAAAGTTCTCCAGCACGATAGTGGAATCAGTAGCACTATCCATTTTCTCGATCATCGTTACAAACTTGAGTAGTTCGATTTGCCGCACAATAGCCCGCCCACAAGCAATAGTGAGATTAATATTTCTCCCATTACGCCTAAATCCGATAACACCCTCTTTCAAGGGCTTACCAGGCATCTTATTTGGTTTTGGTAAATTGGCCAGCTTCTGCAATGTCTTTTTGAATAAGGAATCAGTACCATCAGATTCCGTGTAACGATGCTGAAAGATTTTATCTAAGAGAACAGGGGGTAGTGGTTCAGGAGATAGTGCTTCATCTCCTGTTATAGGTTCCTGTACTGGACTCTCAGGAATAGGGTCAGGTGTCGGTGTAGTCTGTTTTGTAGATTGTGCGCTCATAGGTATGCTCCTTGTCGTTAAAGTATTTGGTTACCATATATGTCAAACCAATCTTCTCAGTCAGATTCCTCAAGCAGATCAGCCATGTCGAGTATTTCCTTAGTATCAGCAATTTCACGCAACCGTTCAAACTTTTGCTTATCATTTTTCAACCGCACAATGGCCACATACAAACACACCAGATAATCCTGATCGATGATAAACAGAGACTTTTGACCTTCCTTACTCTCCTTATCATTCTTCTCCCTCACCATATGTTGAGCATAAATACAAGAATTTCGAGCAGAATATCGAGCCCTAAACTCACCGGTCTTTTCCTTGTTGAACTTTATTAGGGGCTCAGGCATCCACTCTTTTTCTCGATCAAGATCACCCAGACCTAACCACCCACCCTTACCATTATCATGAGCTTCAATAAGCCGCAAAAACTTGTACCCCTCCATTTGGATCAGATCACCTTTAACATTAACGATAGTCACCAATAGCTGACCACCCTTATCATTGAAAGAGATAGCGGAGAGATGGTCAGGACACTCGGTTTTCTTCATGCTTTCAGTGACCATTATGGCATCGTCAGGATACTCAAGCAGTAAGTCGGTTTTTATTTTTTCAAACTCCCTACTGGTGATGGTACGAGTCACAAAAGACTTCAAGTATTTCTTGCAATCCGGTGTAACAACAGTAAGAAGCGCATCGGGCACTGTGTAACTGTATGCAGAGGGATTCACAGCAGGAAGGCGCAGCGTATTCAATTTAATAGGCTCGAAGACAGTCTTGAGCTGTTTGATCAGTTCGTTATAGTTGTCCATTTCAATCCCGGTTCTCTCAGCCTTGTAGTCTCGTTGCCGCACAATAGCAGGATATCGGTAAATCTCAAGATAATCCGCAACTGTTTTCACACCTGTCTTAACATCCCTCACACCCGCTGTAGTTAACACCTTGACGGTATTAGCCTGCCGTTTCTCTCCCACCATCAATACCTGTATGGCAAGATAGAAAGCCTGCAATTCTTTATCATTCGTGTTATCAACACCACTCTGGATATCCACAAGTGCAACAGTCCTACCTGAAATCTCTTCACACTCAGATAACTCAGGCGATCGATGGAGCCTGAAACTACCATCAGCAGGGATTATCCGGAAGTACATTACTTATCCACCATTTCATTAATGTACCGATTCGCATCAACTGAGAACAATTTAGCCAGTTTTTTGATAAACCTGATATTCTGCGCGTCATTTTTAATGCTATGTCGTTCAAGCTTACTACCCATACTTTTAAAAAACTGATTCAAATCCAATCCGTAATACCTCAATTTCTTTATTATAATCGATGAATCAACAGGTGGTTTCTCTATGGTACGTAAAGCTAGAGCAAAGAGCCGTACACACTTCACTTGCCCTGGATAACGTGAAACAACCGTTTCCCGTTCCATGTTCTCAGGTAACAGGACTTGCACACATGCAACCGCATTTTTGATACTCATACCGGATCGAACAAAATACCCCTCAAGTTCATTCCTATCATTATCTAAGCACTGACCTTTCTGAAATGCCGTGTGTTCATGGGAAGCAAGTAGAGCTTCAGATAAATGAGGATGAAACCTTCGTATTAACTTGTCTCTTGTTGGGAGCATATCGCTATTATAGAGGGTTTTAAAAGGCTCAACGCCTTGTCCAGGAGCCTTCAGTATTGCCAATACCACCGGCAGCACCAGTCCCATATCAGGTTCATCGACAATCCTTGTTGCAAATATCTTCTTTCGAGCAATTTCATACTCAATATTGAATTTACGGCAGAGTCCATTCAACAACCTTTCAAGATCAGCAGTGGGAGGGATACCGTTAGGCACCCATTTATCCTGACGAGCAATATACGTTACCTTATCCTCATTCCACTCTTCAATTACCGACTTGGTAGCAGCAGGCTTCAGAGCAGCCTTTTCTTTCTGCTTATTACTCAACGCCATCGGTTCAAATTTAAAGTCCAATTCATTCCATATGGCTGCGACATTATCAGCCACATCACGATATACGTTATTATTTTTGGACTTTTTACTATTACTACTGACCTTCTTCACACCACCTGGAATATAGTCATAGAGCATGCCGTACAAGAAGTGTCGAACCAGTTTTGCAGCAGTACCACCACGATTACTGGTCTTACTGTATGCAAGATGCTTTTCCTGTATAACAACTTCCGGAGTAGCAATCTTATGGTGTCTATGAATTTTCTCGACTAGGCCACGGTATGAACGCATCTCCTTTTTATCCAGATGCGGAATGGAGAATGGAGATAGAACGTCATCAATCATAACCAGTTTGCGTTTCCAGTCAAAATCAGCATTGAAAATTCTGGAATCTTTAGTCTGCGTAAGGTCTAGACCATCACCACCCTTGATGATCTCATTAAAGCTTTTCAGTCCGTAAAAGGTGTATTCCAGAACATCCGTCTCTCCACATTTGAGGCCATCGATCTGATCCAGTATCCAGTTACACTCCAGTGATGCCTTCACGGTTTCACCAACATTCATGATCCGGTCATATTCTGCATCCAGTAGCTTCATGCTCAATATCGGGTCAAGATTATCCATGCAATCTTTGAGGTTATTCTTTTCGATTATATCTGTTACAGGAGGTTTAAGACCAAACTTAGCTTGTATGGTGACGATCTTTTCACCGTTAATATTCATCCAACCGATCTGCCCCCTCGTCTTAATCCCTGCAATTTGATCAGCAAAGTGCTTGATCTCCAAAAATGTATCATCAAACTTACCTTCTCCATCAGTAGTCAACTCACGTCTTGCATTTTTCATCTGCCGAATCGGCATGTACGTTTCAATTAATTGAAACAAGTCGCCACAACCACAGGTTGTCAGTAACTCATCTAATTTCGGGATGTCGTCCTTCAATGTATGGTAAGGAACTACGGTTTCACCGCCACCAACACCTGCTACTACAGGCTCTTTCAAGGTTTTATGCTTAATCTGGTAATAGCTCGCTGCCGTCAGACCTTCAGGTCGTGGTAGACCTAGTAAACAACCATCTGTGGTACAAGAGGCCACTATAATCCGCTTAGAAATAGGTTTATTCAGGTTGTATCGGTCTACAGCTAGTAGCACGGCAGAAAGAGCACTGCGAGGCAATCCCGTGGCAAGAGCAGCAGTACAAGATTCAGATATCTGTGACGGTCCAAGCGCAGCCTGTCTACCCGTTTCAGGATCATACACCTTCTTGTAGTTCACAGCCTGTGCCGTCTTTCCATAAAAGGAATTCATAAATTCCTTTATGAACCGCTCCAACACCGTAGCCTTTTGTCGCTCATCTATATCAAGACTCACTTCCTTAATCCGTTTCTGAACATTCCGCTTAACAGTCAAATCCTTCAGGTGATCGAAGAATAAACGTTTAGGCGTATGACCATCATCAGACATTACTACCGGCAGTTCGAGGCTTTCAATAACCTTGATCAAGCAGCCTGTATCCATAGCGAGCATGATTTCAGGGGCGGTAGCAAACGTCACGCCACGTAAAGGATACAGTAAACCGTAGGATGCGTGCGGTACCGGCAGGCAAGGGAATAGAGGTACATATTCCTCGGCTGCGTCAATCACAACTTCCTTGCCATCCACCATCTTTTTATCGAAAGCAAAGTCGACCTTCGCAAAGCCAGGTACAATGAAACGCTCTGCAACTTGATCATTATTATCATCCCTTGAGTTCCACCGTTCATACCAAGAATCAACCAGGCTGTTATCGTAGACAAGTGCCTTTGTGCGTAACCGTTCACTTTCACTTTTCGACTTTATTTCACCCAGATATGTGTCAAACTCCCTCATAATCAGAGCTATACGGTCAGAATCAGTGTCAGGAGTGATCTTGTTGAGGATTTTTCGAGTTTTATCGTAGTGCTCCTTGCTGATTTTAGCTTCACGCAGTTCTTCAACAGTCATCTCAGGAAGGCTGTATTTTGGTGGTAGATATTGAATCCGCCCAGTAACAGGGTTTATAACTCGTTCAATCAGCACCTTTCGCATCTTACCTCTTGGACGCCCAAAGAAAGGGTTAATACCACAATCGATTGTAGGAACAACGCTCATAGCCGTTGGATAACATCCGACAAAATCAACATCAGCCCAGAGTCGATCACTGATTTCTGGATACCTGTCACTGCGTCCCACAAGAATACCTTCATTCCTCCCACCATGATAAGCACTACGAAGGAAATTGAAGGGTGCTTTAAAACACCTAGCTTTTAATGCATCCTGGTAAAAATCAAAACAGGGTGCTCGTCTCAAGAACCCTTTAACAGCACCGGATGCAAGGGTACGATAGATTTTCAGATCATAACCAGCCAACTCCATAAGAGTAGACTGCAACAGGAAAAACAGTTTCAGTGTGATTTCACTGTCCTGAAGGGCATACTTTTCATACAACTTGTAATCGATCCGGAGAAGGTGATTCATCCGTTTGATATGGTGATGACCGATCTCCACCTTCAATTCATCATCTGAACCAAGCATGGTGGAGAGTTTCTTCAGGCTTTGAAAGTCAGCAGGTGCTATCAGGCGGGTATCATACAACTGAACGTCACAGAGGCAGATATAATCACCGAGGACAATTTCAATAGGACGATTACTGGTAACAGGGGATTTTCTGATGGCGGTTAACTGTTTTCTTATGTATGGAGCATCCCGATCCGCAAGGACAGACCATTCAGCAACGGTACTGTGGGAAATAAGGATAACTAGATTACGGGCTCCGGTATGATTGTCAGGTATGCTACCACCATTGACTGAGCAGACCCCTAACATCACGATTTCAGCCAGTTTAAGACGTTTACCTGGAGGGACAAACTCAATGATATTCTGAGAGCCAGAGCGTGAGACAGTGGCTATCTGATAACTTAAGACTACGTTTCTATCACCGGATTGATACCATTCCGCATCAAAGGCCATGAAATAGACGTTTTTATACGGCCATGAGAACCAAGGTGGACATTCATGGATTCTGAAAAAATGTTCGTAAGCCGTATGTAAGGTATTGAAATCCACACACGTTCAGTTATTTATAGCACGCTTCAACAGCATACTCGGCTTGAAGGTCAGTATTCTTCGGGCTTCAATGGTTATACTATCACCAGTCTGAGGGTTACGACCTCGACGATCCTTCTTCTGCTTGACGATGAAGTTACCGAATCCGGATATCTTGAGGTTATCACCGGATTCCAGTGTGGTTTTCATAATGGAGAATACCGCTTCCATCATCTCAGCGGATTCTTTCTTGCTGAAACCGGTAGCAGTATGGATCTTTTCAGCGATATCGGCTTTCGTCATGAATCTTCCCTCAGTGAAAATTTACAGTTGCCCCAACAGCAAGAGCGCATCTGCCAGCTTGTGAGCACCTTCAATCGACTTATTGTCAAATACCATGAAGTAGCGGTAATCCTTACCGGCCTGATTCGCCCATGCCGCTCCCATTTTGAGCTTACGTGCTGAATCTGAATTATCCCTGTCATCACCCTTGGTTTCGAGAATGATGATCTTTCCAGAGGCCGTTCTCACGATAAAATCAGGGTAGTGATTGATAAAACCGTTGATCCTGAAACCTGGCTTACTATCCATGTTCTTGTGCCAGAACTGAATGTTTGAAAGATTGGCGATATCATTGATCACTCGCTCTTCAAAACCATTAGCCTTCTTCTCGGACATATACAGGCTGTTGGCAATGGCAGGGCCGGTAGCATTCGGAGCGATGTATTCAGGGAAGGTATAACCAGGAGCCGTTATGATCTTTTCAGTTGTTATCCAGTCGGTGAAGACCTTTTCGCAGTAATCAGTTGCAAGTTCGTTGATCTTCTGCTTGATCTTGCTGACGTAGCTGTAATCACGTTCAAAGCAATCATGAAGCTGCTCGGCGGTTAACGCTTCGATAATCCGCCTGATAAACCCTGATACCTCTTTATCTGCGATAGGGTACATATTGCCGATCAATCCGGCCAGCCGTGCTGTCAGGTTCTTTACCTGTGAATCACGAGGTAGCGAAAGGATATGGGCATTTAATAGAGCTTTCTGACGGCTATCGATCTTCTTGAAACTTGGTCGATAATCATCAGTGCCGGTCTGCTCCAGGTCAACCTTATAAGCCTCTGCATCTATCCCTTCAAAATTAAGCGTGGTGTCACAACTGCTCAACCTGAAATCTTTAAGCAGGTTTTGTTTCCCCAACAGAGCCAGTTGATCAGGTTCCTCAAAAAATCCACCTGCGGGAATTTGTGTGAAGAATTGTGGAATAACGATAGACTTCACCGTCTCTCGATAAATCTCTTTAATCGGATACGTATTCATTCTACTTTCCAGATCTGGTGAAAGGATAGAATCTGCATCCTTCGCCTTTTCAGTAAATTCCTGATTCGTTTCATTAGCGCGTGCCGTCAGTTGATCCAGTAAAGTATCTTTAGTGTCTGCGGTTTCAGTTGTATAAGCTTCAGCCTGTACCGTACCGGAAATACAACCCTGTATGCGTTCAACGTCAATCTCTTCTTCTTGTGGTGGATATTCTGCTGGTTGTACTGCTGGCGGTGTAAAGAGATCAGGGTGTACTGGCGGTTTAGTCACTTCAACAATATCCGTTTCTACGAATGCCCGATAATCTCTATCGCTGAAGCCTGCTCTGTTGAGCCCCTTCACAACCTTATCCAGTGTATCCATGAATTTATTGGAAGCGGTGAATACGTAGCTCATGTTCAACAACGGTTCCTGATGTGCTACCACATGCGGTTGACGCAATACCCTTCCCACAACCTGTTCTACATCTACAGACGATGACTTATCGGCCAGTGATGCCAGAATATAGGCGAAGGGGCAATCCCACCCTTCTTTAAGGGCGTTGACGGTAATGATGTACCGCACCGGACAATCCTTGCTCATAAGTGGTACGTTTTTCAGTTCGTTAACGTCAGCAGTCTTAATAGCTATCTGCTCTTCCGGAATTTTCAGCTTCACCAATGTTGCTTTGATCTTCTGGAAGGTCTCTTTTTCTTCACCGGTTTTCGGTTCAGCCTGAAACAGGATGATCGGCCTGATGTACTTTCCTGTGACCTTTTCTTCAGCTATAGCCAATGTCTCCAACTTGCGGCGGAGTTGCAGAGCATTATTAACCACCTCGGTTTTATCGGGGCGGTTATAGACAATCACCGGCAGCTTAACCATGCTCTCTTTTTTGAGTGCCAGTGCATCAACAAAGCTGACAATGTTGCTGTTGCTGCGAGGTGTGGCGGTCAGGTCGAGGATGAAAGAGGGGTTCAGGTTCTTCAGCATCTCCACGGACAGATCAGATTCGGCATTGTGGCTTTCATCCACAATCACGACCGGTTTCAACGCTCGAATCACGTTAATCAGGGCTGTCGGGTCTGCGGATTCCAGGAGACCCTCGTCACCGATATCGAAAGAAGCCAGATAGCCATTTTCCTGAAATATCTTGCGATCTTCCTTGTTGCGAGCACGCAGGCTATCGAAACTGAGTAGAATGAGTGAGAGCTGACCTTGTATAGTGTCCGGTGAGAATCCGGCACCCTGCAGGAGTGATTTCTTACCGTATAACTCTACTCGACCTTTGAAGTGGGTATTCAACCGTTGTCGGTATGGATGGTGTGGATCAGCAAAGTTGCGCTCTGTCTGCTCCAGTATGGTTAATGATGGAACCAGCCAGATCACAACACGAGGTTGACCGGAGGATTCAGGATTGACCACATCCATAATAGGCTTCAAAGCGTTGGCAGCAAGAAACGTCTTACCACCGGCAGTCGGCACTTTCACGCATACATGGGGAACACCAGGGACATTATTCTTGTACCCCTCCATCTTGGTTGCGCCACGATCATCCCAATAGCATCTGAAGGAATCACGAACAGACTTATCCTGCTCCAGATAGCCAAGAAAGCTGATCAGATCGTCAATAACACGCTGTTGGTAGGCTTTTAGTTCCATCAGAGACCGAGCTTTTTCTTGGAGAATTCGTATATTTCAATGGCCATTCGCAATGCTTCTACAGCTTCCTCTTGCTCCGGTTCCACATAATCACCTGGATAACGAGCATCTACCGCGTAAGAGTTCAATATCAAGGCATAGTTCCTAAATTCATCGAAATCAGGATCATCCAACAATGACAGCAACTTATCAAGATCATGAATCTTTTTGAAGCGAATTGATTTGTGGGTGAGTACAGCTTTAATGGATTTTTCAGCCAGTTGCTGAGAATGGAAACACGCCGAATCAAAAAGATTGTCACTCGTCAACAGCAAGCGTGCTGATCCTAAATCACTTTCAGCTTTGCGTAAAAACTCCAATGCAAATTCATGATCTGCGTTCATATACTACCCTCCCGTCCAAATGTGCTTCCGTTACAATGTGATTGGTCACACCGTTCCATTTTTTGATTTCATCAGGCGTATATACAAGAATATCCATTGCACATGGAACAGGGCTGAACATCAGATGTATTGGTGTTGACCGTTTAATCCTGGGTTGATCAGAATTCATCACCACCAAAAAATCAAGGTCACTATCAGGAGTAGGCGTACCGGCTGCGTAGGAGCCGAACAGGATAATCTTTTCTGGATGGAAGTTTTCAGCAATGGCCTGTGCCACGCCATCAATGGTTTCAGGAGCGATAAGTTCGCCATATTTTTGCTGTTTCAAGTTGACAGTAGCCATAGAACCTCCCTAAAACCTCGTAATGTCACGAGGGATTTTCTTGAAGATGATACCATGCTTTTTCATCTGATCCGCAGAAAGTAAGCAATTGTCGGCATAGATAACCAGAGTTGAAGGCTTCTTGTTATCAGGAAACGTCAGTGTTGCCAGATACTCATAGTCCAGCGTTGTAGCGTGATCAGGCTCGTAATGGAAGAAGTAGGCGGCATCAGCCGACAGACCAAGTAGTGTGCCTCCATCAGATCTGCATTCAATTCCTTCACTGTACGCCACATAGCGCCTGATCTCATCAATCGGCACAGCTTCATTCAGGTTGCCATCCTCATCAAAGAGTGCTTCACCAATGGTATAATATTCAAAGCTACCACCAAGGGCGGCAACAGCCTTGCTCTCTTCACCATAGCCACCCATAACACGCCGCACACGTTCTGCAGTGATGGTTTCTGCATAATCCATCATCTCAGTCAGAATAAATCTTCGATTACCGCCATCCTGAGTGTTGAGTTTTAATACAGCATGAGCAGTAGTGCCGGAACCGGCGAAGGAATCAAGAACGATGGATTCATTATCTGTAGCTATTTGCAGTATTCGTTCAATGAGACGAGACGGCTTAGGTGTATCAAAGGCATTTCCACCACCGATTATGGCATTGATTTCCTTTTTAGCCTCTTGGTTATGACCAACTTCAATGTTTGTCCACCATGTCCAAGAACTTATCCCATCGACTTCAGATAGAAAGTTTTTCACTCTTGGTCTTGATTTACCATCTTTGCCGAACCACATTCTGTTGTCAGATTTGAGACGAAGAAATTCACTTTCTATGTTTGCCCAACATCGACCTGCAGGGGGTTCATACTCAGTACCTGTTGATGTCATGAGCTTGTACATCTGGTTAGGCCGCCATCCTTGAGCTGTAAAATCAGTTGAAGCCCAAGGACCACGTGGGTCATTATCCGGATTTTTGAAGTTCTTAGTTTGATCTTCAGAAAAGGTTAGCTTATTAAATTTAGTGGCGTTGTTTCTTTGATAAACTAATATGTGATCATGTGCAGGGCCGAGTTGGATACGTGCATCTGGTGATGTTCGCTTTTGCCATAGTACATTAGCAACAAAGTTTCCTGGACCAAAAATTTCATCCATTATCAACCGCAGATTAGCAACCTCGATATCATCAATCGAGATCCAGATACTACCGTCAGCGGACAATAGTTTATGCAGCAGCTTCAGCCTCGGGTACATCATGCAAAGCCATTTATCATGGCGTGTGAGGTCTTCACCTTCCTTACCAACTACCTGCTGCAACCATTTCTGGATACGAGGTTCGTTGACGTTATCGTTGTAAACCCACCCTTCATTACCGGTGTTGTACGGTGGATCGATATAGATGCACTTCACCCGCCCCTCAAACTCTGGCAGCAGAGCCTTCAGAGCCTCCAGATTGTCACCATGAATTATCCTGTTACCGACAGAGTTCGCAGGAGATCCCTCGGGTGCGGTATGCTCATACTCACGCCGCAGAATCTTGAACGGAACATCGTGGTGATGCTTCACTACCTTTTCTTTTCCAATCCAGTGCAGGGTAGGCATTAATCGTCCTGAAAATTATTCATTAGTTACCATAGTTTACAATCTACTGCGAGGGCATATCAATAACAGAATTTCTTTGTTTTATCCATATCAATCAGATAGCACCCCCACACACAGAACGACCTTCACTATTTTTTCCATCAAAATATAACCATGGAAATAAACAATCCATTAACCCATCGGATTCGAAAACCCATATTTCCATGATTACTGTTGCATTTGAAGCTTACTGTCATTGGAGGGAGTTACAATCAGGACAGCGATCCTACAGGGGAGCAGAATCCGATGGGCATCATAAATTGGGGAGGTAAATGGCATGGCAACACGACACATTAAAATGGAGTACCGACTCAACAAAAATGGAGACGCCAGTTATGAAAGCGAAATCGAACAGGAACTGAGATCAGAGATGTTAAAAAACCTGACCTCATTTGATTACACGGAGTACTTTCCGTCATTCGCTTACGCTTATTCCGAAGGGCTGTGCTGGGTTGAAACAGCACCCATGTCTGATATTGGATACATCGCAGAGGAATACGTTTCACACTATCAAAGATTTGCTGAGTGTGCTGATAAGTCAGCCTATTTAGGGGAATCGCCTGTTTTCACAGACCCAATAATAGCGAAGCTGATGAAACTTGTTCTAGCGCTGAAAGGTGACATCCCAATCACACATGAGAACCTTGAAATCGAGTACGGACTGGTCGCAGCGGCAAGAAGTGCATTCAATGCCTTCGAAGTCGGATTTGTTGATCTGCTCAATAGAAAAGATCCACGCTGCATATTCACGGAAGAGCAAGCTGATTAAAGGGAGAATAAACATGGACTTGACAGGAGAAAATATGACTGAATCGGTGAATGATGCAGGCAAGTCGCGTAAACTCAGGATAGGGAGAGTCACAAGGAATATTGGATCGCCATTAACAGCAAAAACTCAAGTCATACCGGAAGAAACTTCGTCAGATTCAAAGATCAGACTCTCAACGGATATAGATGAGCAGGCTTATATCAACCTCAAATGCTATGCTGCAATAACTCGTAAGTCGGTAGTTTCAATCCTCAACAACTTAATCTACACGCACTGTCCAGTGAAAATATCGACGTAACTCCATCTTCCCCTTATGGCACCCACGCCATAAGGGGATTCATATTGCCCGTATAACCAGGATTTATGGTTTCACGAAAATACCTAAAACCAGGATTTTCACATAACATTTAATTGATGAGACTGCCGAGATGAGGAGGGTTGATAAAATGCAGAACTTTATAGGACGTCCAAAGGGAACGGTGCCGAGATATAATGAAAATCCGAAATTCAAGAATCGTGGGGATGAATATGTGGATCACAGCGTCAATGAAGAAACTGAGGAATCTGAGGAAACTGATGAATTACCTGAACAGACCGAGCTGTCGGAAGCCGACATCATTTATCAACAACACCTACCGAAAAGGAAACTAGGCGCAGGCTGCTCAATCGCTGTATCAGAAACCCTCACAAAGGGTGTGCCGGTAGCAGTTCCACCTACAGCAGCTCACACGCAGTCACCTCAATCAGCAGAGAAGAAAGTACGCTTAACAACTGAGATACGTGAGTCATTGTATGACCGCCTACGGATTCACGGAATCAGAGTGAAGAAAACTAATATTAAGATCATCGAGGGGTGGATCGAAGCCTACTGTCCTGAGTGATTACCGTATCAACCACTAATTCAAAATAACATTAATCCTATGTAGTTATAATTACACATAGGAGGAAGACAATGCTGATCTTCAAGCACCTGGATGATATTCCCAAAGCAAGATTACCCACCCATCTTGCACAGTACATTTCAAATCTAATCACAAGTATTACTGCATTACTCCAACATTATAACCCTGAAGAGGATGGTCATATTGTCTTGATAACATCAAAAGACACAGACAGTAATCTGTGTAAAATGATTGGAAGAGGATGGTCTGAAAGTACATTTGAAGCGATCAGCTACAACAAGGAATACAACTGTTATCATGCTGTAATTATGAACAATAATCAGTTTGCTGTGTCAATACTCATCCCACGCGAAGCGTGGCTCGAGTCTGCTATAAGGGATAGAATTTGTCGAGAGATTGAGTAAACATGAGTATTTGAACGAACTGTATAGAGAAATTCACTACTGAAGATGCCCTATACCCTGACCAGGTATAGGGCTTTTCTATTTCAAAAGGAGGGAGATTATGCAGCTAGACTGCTCAAAACTACCATGGTTACTGGATAAACGACTGGTCAAGATTCTGAATGACGCACTTCTTTCCACTGAGGCTGATGATGGTATCACTATCAATTTCAATGATCCTGATTTCACACCTGAGTCCGGCGGCTTTCACCCCGTCGAGATGGCGCTAAGTCGAGAAGGCGCACTCCTGTACATCACTGATTTCTGCTATGTCGGGCAACCACCCATGTGTGATCTTTGTAAGGCATTAGATTTTGACTTCAACCTATCTCTATTCCAATACTACGGCATGGAGAATCCCATCTCAGGAGGCAGGGAGGTCTTCACCATGTTTCAGTCAAATTTCCTGGCCTACCATGCAGCTAATGCCTACACGGTTTCAGTTGATCCGTGGTGAAAGGAGAATTCATGCCACTGGAAGAAATTGTAACAGCACTCTCAATGAGACTCGTCATGATCGGCGGTTCACCCTGCCAAGTCATTTTCGCCGTCACCATGCAAGATGTTATTGCTGAAATCGCCAGAACGCTAGGAGATAAGGCACTCACCATGAATGCCGCAGACCTCATGACTGTGCGGAAGGAAGTTCGAATTGCTATCGATCATGATCTGGATCTTCGAGACTTTATTCAACCTGGAATCGAATCGTGGCAAGTCCAAAAATCAATGAACTGAAAGGAGTAACCTCATCATGTTTAAACTAATTATCTCTGGAATAATCGCCGTACTCAGCAAGAAAGCACTCGATAAGATTGAAGAAATGGAGGATTAACCATGAGTAACGCACTCGCAAAGATTGATTTTGATCAGGAACAGTTGGCTGTTATTGAAGCACAGTTCTTTCCAGCAGGAGCGAGCAAAGCTGAACAACAGTACTGCTTTTCAGTAGCAAAGGAACTCGGCTTAAATCCCATCACCAAGGAAATCTACTTCGTCCCGAGGAGAACAAAGGTCGGTGAACGCTGGCTCAACAAGGTCGAACCGATGGTGGGCAGAGACGGATTTCTGAGCATCGCTCATCGTAGCGGTCAGTTAGCAGGGATCGAAAGCAACTGTAGCATTAAGGATGTACCGGTAATGGATAATGCTGGTAACTGGTCAGTAAAGCCTGAACTGGTCGCCGAATGCATCGTTTACAGAAAAGACAGTAAGAATAAGTATGTCGGCCAGGTCAAGTATTCTGAGTATGTCCAGAAAACTCAAGATGGTAAGCCCACTAAGTTCTGGGCAGAGAAGCCTGATACCATGCTCAAGAAGGTTGCTGAGAGCCAAGTGCTACGCAAGGCTTTCAATATTCATGGTGTCTATTGTCCTGAAGAGATGGGGTCAGGATTCGAGTCTGAAAATGGCGAAATCATCACCCCGATCGAAGCCGAGTTCACGAAGATCGAGGACAAGTCACACCTGAGCATCGTGAGACCACCGGCACCTGAAGCGTCTGTATCAGTATCTCCACCACCTCCGCCACCGGTAAAGCCTGTAACAACACCTCCGCCGCCACCCACAACCATCGAGACCTATGATGACGATGACCAATGGCCTGATATTCCTGAGCCGAAGCAAGCTCAAATCCAGGATGGTGCTGCACTAGAGATAATAGCCCTGCTTGATGGCAAGCATATTTCGTATGACATCATCATCGAAGGAATTAACGGCATTATTTCCGCCCAGTCGTACAATGAAAAGGAACTGCTTAAATCATCAGGCTTCAGGTGGTCACCTGATCTGAAGAAGTGGCAGTACAAATTTCAGAATGAACCATTCTAAGGGGGTAGCACGATGACCAGATACACCAACGGCCACGGTAAAATCACAATTCTCTGCGATCAGTGCAGGCAAGACCTTTCATATGGCGACAGGGTCTATTCATTCGCGTTTAGCAAAATCGGTGACGGCTATGTAAGCCAGGACTACGATAAATCTGAAATAGTCCTCTGCCTTGAGTGCGCCAATAAGGTAAGTCAGGTTCTCGCTCTTACGGGGACTCGCTATGCCGACAGTCTGATTATGCAGGAAGCCGCATAATGAAAGGAATCCACCATGAACCTATTACCATTTTTCGAATCAGCGATAGTCACGCTGAACCGCAAGCAATCTGCCACCCTGGGTGATCGCAATCAATACATCGGCTCAAGTGACGTTGCCGGTTGTATCAGAAAAGCCTACCTGCAAAGAAAGCATCCCTCACAACCCAACTTCAATACCCTTCTCAAATTCAGCAGGGGGCATATCGCAGAAACCCTGATCGACAACATCTTTCAGGCAGGTGGAGCCAAGCACCTGTACGACACACAGGTCGAACTGACTCACCCAAAGCTGCCATTAAAAGCTCATATCGACTTTCTATTCTATGCTGACTTTGATGGAACCCCTGAACTTCATGCTATCGAAGTCAAATCTGTCAGTGGCGGAATTCCGGATGCCGCATACCCACAATGGGAAGATCAGCTAATGTATCAACTTGGTTTACTCAGATTACAATATCCCGAGGGTAAATTAGGCGGCAGTATTCTGGTTATTGATCTGAATGCAGGGCAAATCCAACAATTCAACGGTTACGAGTATGACGAACCTACGTTTAATTACCTCTACTGCAAAGCTCTGCACATGCTGGATGTGCTGAACGGTGAGGATGAGGCACGCTGTTCGCCATCACATCTTTGTGGATGGTGTCAGTATAAAAGCGATTGTCCTGCTATGACATTACCGAACGTACAACTGCCACCGGAAATAGAAATGCTGGCCGGCAAGTATGCGGAACTGAATGGCACCAAGAGCCATGCTGAAAAAGAGATGAAGTGCATCCGTCAGGAATTACTCGATTTTACTGGACCGGTATTCAAGGGGAGATCAACGAATTTCGACCTTCTGGTTTCATCAGTTGCTGCCAGCATGTCTGTTGATACTGCCTTACTGAAAAAGCACTACCCTGACGTGTACCCTAACGTCTTGAAGGAAAGGGCCGGTTACACAAAACTGGAAGTGAAGCCGGTTAAATTATCAGCCTGAATAGTACCATATCTCATTACTCACGACACCCTTGTACCTTCATCAGTACAGGGGTGTTCCATTTGGAGGATACGATGCCGAAATATTATGGTCATGGACTGATCGGCCTAGATGTGAAGCCACGTCGCAGAAATACACCGTGTAACCGCAATCGTTACAAATCTTACTACATTCGCTGGCTGTTCCCTGTGATCCTCGGTCTTGTAACTATGGGGATCATAGCAATAGCGGGAGCCCGCTGAGGGGAGGTGAATGATGGGACGCGTGAAGGCGCATGTGCGCGAGTACGGAGAAATCGGGAACTCGGGTATTACACCTCTCCCCACAGAGAAGCACTATCTCGCCATCGATCCAGGACAGAAAGGCGGTATGTGCATTGTTCGATTTGACGGCGCAGTAATGGAATGGATCAGGATGCCTGCAGGTACAGTCAGGATTACCGACTGGATTTCAACGGTAAACAGTAAATACCGCAATCTGGTTATGGTGACTGAGAGATCACAGCCAATGCCGAAGCAGGGCATTGTCGGAGCCTTCCGCTACGGTGCGCACTTCGGAATATTCGAGACCATGGCGATAATGCTTCAAGTGCCATATCACGAAGTAAGCCCGTTAATCTGGAAGCGGTCACTCAGAGTTTCAAGTAACAAGCAGGATTCCATAACAGCCTGCCGTAAGATATTCCCGAAGGTAGAACTGATACCTGAAGGATGCAGAACACCACATGACGGTATTGCCGAAGCACTGTTGATCGCTCAATGGGCTCGGCAGAAGAATTTATAACCAATCAAACCATAAAGGAGAACTACCATGTCAGCAGCAACCGTAACAGATATTACCACCGCAGCAGCGAAGAGGGAAAAGGCGAAGTCCGATAACATCAGCATGAGCGTCATGTTGACTGAAGACCTGTACGACAAGGTGATGCTCGATTCAATCCTGAGTAAGTCACCGATCGGACCGATGGTGGAAGAGTGGATCGATCAGAATGTATCACTTCAGGAAGTAACCGTAGGAATTGCATCTTTGATGAACAGCACCTCAACCAGAGAGAAGGTCGAGCCTGGAGTTGTCCTTAAATCCCTTTCAATCCCTGTGAGCAAGAAACATTACGCAATGATCCGACTGGAGGCACTGCGCCAGAATACAACGATCAGGGCACTGCTGAAGGGGTGGATTATCGAGAACACCAGAGAATGGAACTATGAACCGGTAGAAGAACATCAGGAGTGGAAAGAGCGTAAAGCCGCTTAATCAAGCAGTTCGTCCGTCAGTGAGAAGAAGGCGCATTCATAACGAGTGCGCCTCTTTTAATTTCAGGCGCAAGAGGTTATTCATGGATGTCTATCAGATCGTCACCGACAAAATTATCAATATGCTCGAACAGGGAACCATCCCATGGCGAAAACCGTGGGCTACGTCAAGCGGCATACCAAGGAACCTGATCACCAACAAGGAATATCGTGGAATGAATATTTTCCTGTTGGGGTGTCAGGATTACAGTTCACCGTACTGGTTGAGTTACAAGCAGGTTATATCGAAGCACGGCAATGTCCGGAAAGGTGAAAAGGCATCCATCGTCGTGTTCTACCTGTTCAACTCGTCTCAGAAAACCGGCACGGTCGAGGTGGATCACGATAACCCATCAGAGTTGTCCACAGACGCAGTTCTAAGGCGGGGTAGGCCGAGGCCATCCTACAGCTGAAATATTACAACGTGTTCAACCTAGAGCAGTGTGAGGGGATCGCCGCACCACCGACAGATACAATCGCCCACCAGTTCACCGCCATCGAAAAGGCCGATCAGATCGTGACCGGCATGATGAATCCGCCGTCAATATCCTACGGTGGCAACAGAGCCAGTTACTCACCCATTAACGACAGGATCAGGATGCCCGTTGGTGAACGATTCGAGAAAGGAGAGGAATACTATTCTGTACTCTTCCATGAACTGGGTCACTCAACCGGTCATCAGTCACGCTTAGCCCGTAAAGAGGTCATGGAGCGCAATGAATTCGGCTCGCAGGATTATTCCACCGAAGAACTCTGTGCTGAAATGTCAGCAGCTATGCTATGCGCCGCTGCCGGTATCAGTAATGAAACCATCGAGATGAGTGCCTCATATATCGAATCCTGGTTATCGGCATTCAGGACGAACAAAAAGCTGTTGGTAGTGGCAGCTGCTAAAGCGCAGAAGGCAGCAGATTATATTCTGAATCGGCATGTCGGAGAGGAGCATACAGGATGATCTACTCGTACAGGGTGAAAGAGCGGAACCTAACCGGCATCGAAAGACAGTGTCTCAACGAAATGGACGAAGTGATATCGATACTTTCGCCAAGAGAGTTGAAACACTTCCACTGTGCCGACTTCCAGTTTCCGAATGGAGACACATTTGTATTGCAACCAAGAGACGTTGACCTCACATCGGCAATCGCCATCGAATAGGAGAGAACATGTATTCACCCAAAATTGATGAGAAGCACATTCCAGCGCTTTACCAGCTTGGCAGACAAACCAAAAAACCTATGACCCATCTGGTGAATGAGGCCATAACTGAATTTATTGCTACCAGAAACAATATATTTAAAGGCCATTTTGAAAAGGCTTGATGAGAAAGGGGCTACGATTTTGTATTTTGACTTGCCGTTCTAACAAGGGAACATCGTCCGCTATGTAGAATGGAACAGACCATTGTAGGTTAATTTCCTTATGATGGGAGAATAGAATGAAGATCGAATTGTCCACCCTTGAAATGCAGGCACTTTCGTCTGCTATCGTAGCAGAGGCCATGAAAATACTGGCTCCTCGACTGGACGCACTCGAAAGAGCGCTACTACAAAGGGCTTTGCCACCGCCCACCTCGCATGACCAATCACAACAAGGATCTCCCTCTGTTAAATCGGCACAATATAGACGCGATGTCCTGCGTCGAAGCGATCTTCAGGAAATCACTGGTCTTTCGCCGTCGACAATCGCTCGCCTTGAAAACAAAGGACTCTTCCCCGCTCGTGTTCAGTTGTCAACAAAACGAGTCGGCTGGTCACGGACTGAAGTCGACAGGTGGTTAGAACAACGGCAGGCGGCTTAAGAGAAATAGATAGAAACGGGAAGGGGTGCAACGACTACTATGTCGTTGCACCCCTTCTTTTCATTTTTTATGATCCTCTAGCAATACACAAATCCGTATATCAATCCGTATATAAACAAGAACAGGGACTCAGCCGAATCGGCTAAGTCCCTGTTATTATGGTCGGTGCGACAAGATTTGAACTTGCGACCACTAGACCCCCAGTCTAGTGCGCTACCAGGCTGCGCTACGCACCGATAAAGATGACTACACAATAATCACCTAACTTTTCTGCAAGTTACCCACTACTGTCCGGCTAATAACAGAATAAATTCAGTCGTTTATATTTGGGTTGTTTTGGATTTCGCTTGAGTGCCTCCGCAACCTGTGATGTAATGGGCTTTTTCTAAAACAGATTGACAACAGGAATCTGTAGAAAAGCGTAGAACGAACATTCTATCTTAAGCCACTTCTTGGTGATGGGCATAAGCAAGTAAGGGATAGAGAAAATCTTGTTTTACCGTTTTTGACTTCTGTAGGGACATCCCCTTGCGGGTGTCCTTGTCCAACTTGTTCACACAGACAGCCACCCGCAAGGGGATGCCCCTACAGTTGCAAATGGTATTTTAGTAAATTCCATATCCCTAAATGCAGAGCGCAATCCATATCTGGGTCTTCACCGCGTTAATAGAAGTCCGTAGAATGACTTGATGCGCAAGTGCTGCCTGATCCATTGACGTCAACGATTGAAGTATGTGAGACAACGCCACGGAAGCCGATATGATAGAGCTTTTCTTTGTGAGAGTTCAGCCAGGTATCAATATCTCTCAGACTATCTCTACCAGACATTTGGGCGTATGCCAGATAAAGGAACTGGTCGAATGTAGTATTCTGTACCTGGTATTCCCTGCGATATCTGGAAACGCCGACGTTAAACTCATGTCGAGTAAGAAACTGAAGCAGTTGCCTAAATACGGTTTTGCCTGAATTCATTGATACCACCTGCGCCCCAAAATAACTGAAATGGGTTAATTCAAGCAAATTCAAATCTAAAATGTACAACTATATCAAAGAACAACCAAAATCAGCTATTTACTAGCCTGCCGTCAAAGTTTACCGAATGTAGTGAATTTGCCTATAAAGTTTATCTTACCGTGTTTAGATGGTATCACAGATTTTTAATTATTGCCGAAATGCAATCCGTCAGTAACCGCGCCAACTTACATCAGGAACACCCTTATGGCAAGGAAAAAGTAAAACAGGAAAATGCTGATACTCGATCTTAAATTTTTGTAACAGCCCAGGTCAAATTTTAGCGTGAATCCATTGCAATAACAAATCCGGACTCGCAAGTGTTTTTATGGCATAACAGACTCATGCCAGAAACTTTCATATGCCAGGGG
>Ga0194060_10000514_pt1 | contig 28108 bp, 16 predicted proteins | sample SepL225m_MetaG_FD_163427 | JGI IMG/M metagenome (GOLD analysis project Ga0194060, IMG submission 163427) | Anoxic zone freshwater microbial communities from boreal shield lake in IISD Experimental Lakes Area, Ontario, Canada - Sep2016-L222-5m | ecosystem: Environmental > Aquatic > Freshwater >...
AGAGCTACTCGCGATTCAAGAACAGCTTAACAACCGTCCAAGAAAATCATTACAATATAAAACCCCGAACGAAGTATTCGGGGAATTACTCAAGATGAGTGGTGCACTAAATCATTGAACTGGCCAAGGCTCATTTTTGTGTATTATTTGAACCGGGATGGTAGGCCCAAGTCTTGGCCTGCAAGACAAATTCAAAAACTCCTCAATTAGAGGAGTTTTTGTTTTGAGCTTGGACGCGAGGGGAGTTGAACCCCAAGACCAAGATGGTAGGCCCAAGTCTTGCAACCTGTCGCGCCCAGGCCGTTTCTATTCTAATCATACCCGACTCAATCGATAGAAAGCGTAAAGAGTTGATTGTGAATAAAAACAAGCCGGGCGATTATCCGCTCGGCTTTCGTGGTTTTTCCAGGTCTTTTACGATCAAATCAAAGAGCTCGGCTTGGTCTTCGGGAAAAAGGAGCAGAAACCTTCTGGGTTTGAGCTTTCCTCGGCGCATTCTTTCGTCGAGGGTTTCGCGGTACATCGACTTCAGGGAGCGAAGAAGGCGCTCGTCGCTCATCGTAAGCAAGCTAAAATCTTCGTAGAAACTGTGGCTTGTGATGACGCGAATCAGTTGCCGGATCTTTTCGGCATAGGAATGCTTCTCGGCGCGCTTCATTCTGCGAATCTTGCGGTCTGGAGCATTGGCGATTGCGAGCGGTTCCATTTTTACCCCTTTGGCACGAGTTGTCCGGGGATAAGTTTAAATTCTTTGGAACGCGCTGTCGATTGTGAATAAAAAAAGAGCCGAGTCCTTGAGGCTCGGGGGTACTTTCGACTGGTGAATGTCAGGCCTTTGGCGGTTCGACTTCCTTGTAGAAGATGACGATGCAGTTGGAGATCTCGTCCGTTGAAAAAAGCCGTGCGACAATCTCGACCTTGCCGTGATTCTCGCGCAGCCAGGTGTTCACGGCGCCTTCCAGTTCAACGGTGTTTTTCGAGAACAGTTTCATTTTTTCCACGGTGCTCTCCTTCCTTCTGGTTATGCGCTCTATTTACCACAAAAAGATTGTATTGGTCAATGCTCTGCGCTGTGATTTGCCATATTTTAAGCCAAGTGATATTCTTCCGCCCGAGCTCATGAGTCGAATTTATAATAAAACGAGCAATAAAACTGAAAGGTAGGTGGGATTATGCTAGACGTCAAACGCCGTAAAACTGAGAGTTTTGAAAGCTTGCTCCGTCGGTTTACCCGCCGCGTGCAGGAATCTGGAACCGTTATTCAGACCAAAAAGAATCGTTTCCACAAAGATCAGTTGAACCATACCGAAGTTCGAAAGTCTGCTCTTCGCCGCAAAGAAATGCGTGAGAAGCGAGAATATTTGGAACGATCGGGTAAGCTCAAAGAGGAAGTGCGCGAACCTATCAAACGCTTCTAAACTTTTTCGAAGAGACACGAACTACTCGTGTCTTTTTGATACTCGGATGGGACTGATACGCGAGCGCTGATTTGGGCGTGTGTGCGGCGGCCAAAGATACGGCTGATTGGCCGGCGCACACACGACCCAAAGTCGCTCGCCTCGAGCCCTCCCTCAGTTGTCATCCTCGACGGCCGAGGGATCTTGAAATGCTTTTTGAAAAATGCAACTGCGTTGAAGATTCTGCTTGGAAAAGATAAAATGTTGGTCAGAAAAGACATCCCTAAGCTCTAATCTCTAAGCTCTACCCCATATGCCCATCTACACTCAGATTTCCGCCGACATGAAGACCGCCATGAAAGCCAAGGACGCCGACACGCTTCAGACTCTTCGCATGTTGAAATCCGCCATCGACATGAAAGCCATCGCGAAGGGCGGGGAACTCACCGAAGAAGAAAATCAGGCCGTGCTTCGGACTTATGTGAAACAACAGGAAGAAGGTCGCGAGAGTTTTGCGGCCGGCGGGCGCGCCGATATGGCGGAAAAAGCTACGGCCGAAATCGCGCTGGTCAAAAAATATCTGCCGACTGAAATGACCGAAGAAGAACTTGAAAAAATCATTAAAGCTAAGGTTTTGGAATTAAATGCGACGGCTAAAGATTTCGGAAAATTGATGGGTGCGGTCATGAAAGAAACTCAGGGGAGAGCCGACGGTGCAAAAGTCGGCGCCCTCATCAAAAAGATGGTACAATAAGGCCACACATCCGTAGCGAGCTTGTCCGCTATGAATAGGAGGTTTTTTAAATCCATTTCAACCATGAAAATTTTTAAGCTGCTTGCGGCCGTTTTTGTGTTTTTATTTGCGCTTCCGGCTAATGCCCAAATCAATGCCGGTCTTACGCAATTCGGTGCGCAAACCGCACTCGGTGATGGTGGTACGGGAGGTCTGATTGGTATTGTCTCAAACATCATAAATATTGCACTCGGGTTCATCGGAGTGCTTGTTTTGGTGTACATGCTTTACGGTGGATTCTTGTGGATGACGTCGGGTGGGGAGGATAAAAAGGTCACCAAGGCGAAACAGACGATTGTGAATGCTTTGATTGGTTTGGTGATTGTTTTGGCATCCTGGGGAATTACAACTTTCATCATCGGTATGCTTGTTGGTGCGACCGGCGGCGGAGGCGGTGGAGGCGGCAGCACACCGGGTCAGGTTGTTCCGACTTTCTCGGACACACTTGGCAGCGGAAGTTTGGAGAATCACTATCCGGCGCGCAAAGCAAAAGATATTCCACGAAACACGCAAATCGTGATTACTTTCCGCGACCCGATTAAGGTTGATTCGATCATCGAGGGTGCTGATGGGTTAAAAACCAGTTCTATAATTATCAATCCTTTGAATGGTCCGGTGGTTGGGGGCGGTGATGTTACGGTCACGGCTTCAGGCGGTGGGAAGACTTTTACGATTCGCCCGAAGGACGCAAAATGGTTCGGTAGTCCGACGGCGGTCACGACATACTTCGTTAAACTGACCGAAAATATTATTAAGGATGATGGATCACTCACCCCAGTGCCGGCATTTAGTCGCAACGGATATACTTGGGATTTTGACATCTCAACGGTGCTTGATGTTACGCCGCCAAAAGTATTGAGTGTTTCCCCTTTAAACGGTCAACTCAATGTCCCGATGAACGCGGTTATCACGGTCACTTTTGATGAGGCGATTGACCCTGGTTCGGGTACGACGGCTGGTGCTTTTGAGGTAATCGACACGCTGGGTGCGCGAACCGCAGTAGCTGGTACGGTGAAATATTCCAATGGTTATCGAACTTTGGAATTCGTGCCGTCTCGCGCTTGCGGCCTTTCGAGCTGCGGAACCACGGTTTATTGTTTGCCTGAAGGTGGCGATGGTACGGATCAAAATATCGAAGTGCGAATAAAGCCATCAACTTTGGATCCGAGACTCGGCGCTCCGACCGCGGCGACACCTCACGACGGCGTCACTGACATGGTTGGGAATTCTCTTGATGGAAACAAGAATGGGGTAGCCAATGGTCCGGCGACTGACTTGTATTCGTTCACTTTTTCAAGAGACAGCACAATTCGAACCAGTGCTCCACGAGTCATATCGGTCGAGCCGGCGTCTCTTGCGGATTCGGTGAACTATAATGCGGATATTAAGGTTACTTTTGAACCAGAAATGCAGCTATCTACGCTTCCCGGAAATATTTCTTTGGCCACCACCAATCCGGCGGGCATCAACTATTATTTGAGTTCGGTTGATATTATTAACAAGACCGAGCTTCTGCCGTTGCTTGAAAATAATACGGTGACCACTGTCGTCCACGACATCTTTGCGGAGGATAAATATTATCAGCCACAGTTGAAGAGCGGTATGCGGGATAGATATCAAAACTGTTTCGTCCCGATTTCCGCCCCTGACTTTGCAAGTCCGACCCCGGGAACCTGTCAGACAACAGATCTTTTACCATTCTGCTGTCCGAATGCTAGTGGCGTCATCGTGCCTAGGGCAGAAGACGGAACTACTCACGCCTGTCCAAACTTGCCATAAACCACTATGAAAAAGCTCCAAATAAATAGCCTAAAATACTTATTTCCAGCGGCGCTGCTTCTGATGCTATTCTTGGCGCTACCTGCATCGGCTCAGCTGAATGCTGGTTTGAGCTCTTTCGGAAATCAGACGGCGCTTGGTAGTGGAGGAGCTGGCGGACTCATGGGAATTATTTCGAATATTATCAATGTCGCCCTTGGCTTCATTGGTATTTTGGTTTTGGTCTATCTTTTGTACGGTGGTTTTACCTGGATGACTTCGGGTGGCGAAGAAAAGAAGGTTACGCAGGCGAAAAATATAATTTCGCGGTCGCTTATCGGAGTTGTGATTGTGCTTTCTTCTTGGGCAATTACAATGTTTGTGCTTCGGGCGATTGGAAATGCGACTGGTGCGGATATCGTTGGTTTAGGCAACACTCCTAAGGAAATAATAATTAGGCCACCTTGCTATGGCTCCGAATGTGGCTATGGCCCGGATGATTTCTATATTCTTCCGCCGTCGCGTAACGGCTTCAATCCAGCCGGCGGTACCACATCTCCGAATTCGCCGATTACTATCACGATGAACAGAGCGATTGATGCGACAACGCTCGCGGGAAACGTTCATGTTACGGTTGCCGGTGTTGATGTTGAAGTCGACAGAGCAGTAGTCGGATCAACTTTGACTCTGACCGCTAAAGCCGCGTGTACGACGGATGCTGATAGGAAATGTCTGCCGATGAATTCCACCATTACTGTTTCGGTAACGAGAACGGTGGTTAAATCAGTTGATGCTAAAGAACTCAAGTGTGGCGGAACCTTCCCTGATTGTACTTCGTCGTTTGCCACAAACGACATTGTTGATGTGGCCGCGCCGTCCGGATATTTCCTGGAACCGTATGACGGCAAAAACTTCGATAGTAGTGCCGGAGTTCTTCTTCGTGCCTCTGTTGGCGACGATGTGAGAATCGGTGATGTTACTTTCAGAATTGATACCACGGATCTTTCTCCGGTTGGACCGACCAGCTCGCCATATAATATTTTTACAGCCGCAACAAATTTTGTGCCGTCGGGCGGCGATGCTAATATTGGCAAGGTTTATAGCTTGAGCGCTGTTGTTGCGGATTCAGCTAGAAATTCTTCTAGTGTGAATAGCAGCCCAAAGCCGATGCATATTGTGGCGCGTCCGGCGCATTGTTTTAATAATGTTCTGAGCACGCCGGCAACCACGCCAGCCGGGCACGAAACAGATATCGATTGTGGAGGAGAGGCTCCGGATAATTGCGGATTCTGTAATGGCGCCGTGTGTGCTGTTAATACTGATTGCGCGTCCGGATCATGTATCGGTTTGAGATGTGTTCCTCAGCCACATATTGAAAGCTTCTCGGAAACTACCGGAGCGGTAGGGAATTACGTTACGATTCGCGGAACCGGGCTTGGAACGAACGGAGTTGTGACCTTCCTTGGGACCGCCGATGACGGAGTTGATGATAAACAAGCGAGTCTCGCCTGCGCGAATGCCTGGAGCAATAACGAAATTATAGTGATAGTGCCGGAGGGTGCCGTGTCCGGTCCGCTCATGGTTAAAACAAGTCTTGGTTTTTCGGCTACGACGACAGCTACGTTTACCGTTGATCCGGCCGCTAAAAAGCCTGGTCTATGTTGGCTTTCGAGCTGGGTTGGAAAGCCGGGGGATAAAATCATGGCTCACGGAAATGCTTTGGCTGATTCTGTTCAGGTTAAGATTGGATCGTTAACCGCAGTCTCGGAATATAAAGATACAAGCACGGTTAGCGTGACTATTCCTGGTTTGCCAGATGGTATTTATCGAAATACAAGCGCAGATGGTACCGAGGCAGCTGACTTGAACGGTATGCGCGTTAAAGTTGGTTCGGTAACTTCAAATACTTTGTCATTTCAGGTTTCGACTCCGCCACCGGTTGATAAGCCACTCATCACCGAAGTTGCACCTGTTTTGTCAGGTACCGCATCTGGCCCGGTGAATCAGTACGTTTCGATTTTCGGCAGCAATTTTGGAACTGCCGGAAAGGTTTGGTTTACGTCCGTCGACCGTACTCCGGCTGGTACTAACGATAAGCTCGGCAGTGTTGAATTTCCGGCTGCTTGCGGAACTTCTTTTTGGAAGCCGGAGTCGGTTATCGTAAAAGTCCCGAATCTGCCAATCGGGCAGTATAATGTTGCTATACAGCGCACGAGCGGGGAAGCAGCTTCTTCGAATGCGGTGCGATTTAATATCACGACCGGTGAGCCTTCGCCGGGAGTTTGTCGCACAGATCCTTCGTCTGGTCCGGTTGGAACTCCGGTCCAGTTTATCGGCGATAATTTTGGAACCTACGTAGCAGCGAATCGAAATACCGGTGCCGGCTTTGCTTCGCTCGCGGCGACTCTTTATGCTGATACCGCTTGGGATGGTGCAATTGATTTTGTAGATAACACTAGTGGAGAGGCAGCGAAGAAAGCTTTTGAGTCCAAGGTGGAAGAAAATATCGCTGGAGTTCTCGAAGACTCAATTCATGCTTCCAGGACAGTTAGAGTGTTAAAGATTCCAGATACAAATTCTACGATTAAGATTGCCAGCTGCGTGGTGACTTTCACGAATACTCCGGCAACTGATAAAGATTGTGTTGATAGTACGGCGCAGGTTATGCGTGGTGCTGGTTCGACGCTTGCGAGTATCGCGGTTGAACTTCGAGCGCTTAAAAATGTAAAAAACGGCACGAATACGATTTCCATGCAGGACTACGGAGCCTTCAATCTGACTCCGATGGGAACTTGGAATGTAAATAATGCTTCGCAGTTTACGGTGCCGACTACGGCGGTGAGCGGACCGGCAAAGCTTGTTGCCGGCGGTCGTTCATCAAATCCGACTTTCTTCCAGGTGGCGAATTGTCAGGCGAACCCGTCTTCCTGCAGCGCGTTTGGAGCTGGTTATCAATGCTGTGAAAATGGCAGCTGTTCAAATAGCGGTTGCGTCGTGACCTTGCCGGGCCACGGTTATGCCTGGAAATTCACAACCGGAAAAATTCCGCAGATTCCGCGTCTTGTAACTCAATGCAATACTTCAACGGGAACTCTGGCACCTTCACCATCACCGTCACTCACTCGAAGCGGTGGAAACCAGGTTTGCAAAAATGCAATTATTCGTGCTGAGTTTGATAAGAAACTAGCATCTGCTTCGGTAAGCGCGACTAATATCAAAGTTTGGAAGTGTGCTGACGAAACTTGTACTCCAGCAACAGCCACGTCGATCAGCGCAGAAACCAACGGTCTGGTTCTTGTTGGGGAAAATGGTTTTAAATTCATTCCGGCAGCAGAGTGGGATGCGGATGCGAATTATGTGGTTGAAGTAAAAACCGGACTCAGGGCCGCTGATGGACTTAACGGCGTTACGATTGGTGGAAACGCGGAAGCTGATACGGCCTGTAACCGTGGAACCGGCGCTAATCTTGTGAGTGATAACGCGTATTGTTGGAAGTTTAAGGCTGGAAATACGCATTGCGAACCTATGTCGCTCGCGATGACGCCTGGTGAACAGACAGCTTCGGAATTATATGTTGCTTCCACTCCGTTGCTTAATCGAGCTTCCGTAACCGCCGAAGCCGGCGCGGATTCTTCGCTTTGTCTTTTGATCGTTCCGCCGGCAGGCACGGCCTATTCTTGGACAAATGACAGTGATACTTTTATTGACTACCTCTCCACATATACGGTAACTGCGGAGCACAGGGAAAGCAGCACCGCTTATTACGGCGCGAGAAAGGAAACAGGTTCGATTCCCGCGTTTATCACCTCAACCATAACTCCACCGGGAGCTCCTTTGGGCGTCGGAACATCTAAATTGAATGTTCGTTTTGCGCGACCGAAAGTCACGCTCGTAGAACCGAATTGTAGCGATGCTTGTCCGGATGCTCAGCTTCGTGCGACCTTCAATACCGGCATGAAGACAAATTTGGGAATGCAACTCATGCTCTGTGCGGATGAAAAATGTTTGGCGGAAGAGCGCGTCGGCAATATCGCGAGTTTCACACCTGTTATCTCTAATGATGATAAAACCTTCTCGATAACTTCGAATGATTTAAGGGCGAATTCTTATTATCGCGTTTTGATTAAGGCGATGTCTGGGGTTTGCACCGACGGCTATGCTTGCAGCAAGGCCGAAGTTTCGCTGGCGGAAGAAGGAGCCAACTTCCAGATTGTCGGCGGGACCGATGCGGGCAAGTACTATTCTTGGATATTCCGGGTTCGCAACGAAGCATCAAAGTGCGTCGTAGCGAAGGTTGATATTGAGCCTGCCGAAGCTGCGGTTGAAAAAACCGGAAACGGAATCGTGAAATATACCGCCGTTCCGAGAACCAATCCGGATTCATGCTCCGCGAATGGTCAGGCTTTGAATGCTTGGGGAAAGGCTTGGACTTGGTCGATTGGGTCAACGGGACTTGCAGGTACCTTCATGAATCTTGCCGCACCTTCGGATACTTCGCTTGTCAAAACTGGATTAATGGTTAGCGGCAAATTCAGTAATGGCATTGCTCCTGGTTATAATGCGCAGTGTTTGAAGCGCGGTTCGGATGTTGTTTTGGGCGTGAGCGCCAGATGTGGAAATGGTGTTTGGGAAAAAGCGCTCGGCGAGGCTTGTGATGATCACAATGTCTTGGGAAGCGACGGATGTTCTGCTGGTTGCTTGATTGAACCTTTCACGGCTGATACTTGGACGCGAGGCGGAATCACTGGAAAATGCGGAGACGAGCGTATTCAGCGTGATGATATAACCGGTGTTGGTGAAGTTTGTGATGGTGGAGTCGGATGTTCTTCAACCTGTATTCTTACTGGAAACACAACCACCTGTGGCGCCGATAATGTCGTCGAGGCTGCGAAAGGTGAAGAATGCGCTGACGGAAACTCCGCAAATCGCGACGGATGTTCTTCGACCTGTCTTCTTGAGGGCAGTAAAAAGGATGTCTCGGTGTGTGGTGATGGCGAAATCACACTAGGAGAGGAATGCGATCTTTTGGCCATGACAAAAGATTCAATTAACTATACCGCGGCGCAAATCTGGGCTACCTGTAATCAGCAAACTTGTCTTTGGAAAGGTGTGATGGCTTGTCCGATGGTAGGTGCTCCGGCAATCTGCTGTGGCAATAATAATCGAAACCAACCAGGAAAGCAGTGTGATGATGGCAACTCGGTTTCTGGAGACGGCTGTTCTTCAACCTGTTTGCTTGAAGGTTCGAGCGCTTTCCATCAGTCTGTTTCCACGCCAAAAGTCCCGGCGCCTTCATTCTGTGGAGACGGGGTTACCGGTCCCGGTGAAGCTGAGGATTCCGATGTCGCCGGCGCTGGTGGTAGCTCATTTAATGATCCGACACAGTTCGTGACGCGTGTCGCGAGCCCGGCTTATCCTTTCAAAACCGATGTTCAGGCAACACTTTCGACCGTTCAGGGTAAGGGTACATATAAAGTTAGAATGCCGGGTGAAAGCGTTTGTGTGTTGCCTCAGGCGACTGCACCTTGTCCGGCTCCGGTTGGCACTTCGGCCTGCGTGACTGCCGGTGGCGCCTGTATGAGCACGACTGATGCCGGTCCGCGATGTGAAGCTCCGGCTATCGACTGTGTTAGATGTGCGAGTCAGGGCGGATCTTGTGTGAGTGTTACGCCGAAGCTCATCACTCAATGCGGAGTGAGCCCGGCCAGCGTACCTTCCCCGGCACCTTTGGTTGATAAACTTGGAAGCATCGCGACACCTCAAAGCTCGGCATGTAAGAATGGCGCTATAACCGGAAAGTTCAACGTTCCGATGAACGAAGCCGTACTTCGCGCGAATCTTTCAGTGTTTGATTGTGGAGCTGCCATTGGTGCTTGTCCTGTAAAAAGTCCGACAAATAAAATAACAATTCCGGCCGATAGAATTATCTTGACTCCGGCTGGTGGCGATGCGACCGCTTTCCATATCAATCCTCCGACCGACGGTTGGGATGCCAACAAGGTTTACATGGTTGTGATTGGAAGCGGAATTGTCAGCAAGGCCGGAGTTGCCCCGGCAGTTTTGGAGCCTTCTGGAGTAATTCAGCCGAATATTGATATTTGTAAAGATATAGCAGGTGTTAGTGCTGAAGCGGTCTACGCCTGTTGGCAGTTTAAAGTTGGTTCCGCTGGCTGCGGTCCGAATTCGGTTGGGCTCGAGCTTTCTCATGTGCCTCCGACAAAAGTGGCTACGCAAGTTAATGAAGTCATAAGTGTTCATGCTTCCGCGATTAACGAGCGTTGCACGGAGGTTACGGGTGTTGAATATACTTGGAATAGCTCAGCGGGAAACGTGGCAAACTTCCGATCAAGGCTTTTGGCTGTTCCGACAGCGCCTTCAACTGACGCTTCTCAAGAAATTCTCGCCAGAGCAACCGGAAGATCTTATATTCTTGCGATGGTAGTTGGATCTTCGGTTAATAGTGACAATGGACAGCCCACGGCACAAAATCCGATCGAGGTTTTACTGGCTCCCGACACCTGTCCGGTCGGGCAGGGAACCGTTCAGCCTCCGACGTCACCTAAGGTCTGTAAAGATCGTCCGGTTGCAAAATCGACCCCGATTAACATGGCCGGAGCTGGTGCGACTGATACTAATAATTTAGGCGTCGCTCGAAATCAAAAAGTTTCAATCAAGTTTGATCGCGAAATGGATGCTGCGACGCTTTTGCCGGCTGCGCCAGCCCCGGAAACTTTCACCCTGCAGTATGAAGGTGTTTGCGCGCGCGACCAGGGAACTGCTGGCATTACCGACCCAACGGTCGCGGGTACATCCTGGTGCGTTACCAAAGTTCCGGGAACAGTGGCTTTGACGCCGGTCTATGCGGAAACTGTGCCGGCAGCGGATCGTAAATATACCGGGATGGAATTCACGCCGAGTGGAAATGCATTCTTGAAGCCTCTTCGCTGGTATAAAATCATAGTTAGTAAGAGTGTCCAGTCAAAAGAGCATGTCATGCTTGGTGATACGCAAGACTTCGTGAGTTACTTCTTCACCGGTGCGAAGATTGCTCCGATGGTTGCGATTCAGATCAACGATTCCGAACAGGCGCATCCTGGTTTCTTCACCGACGCCAATCAGCCGAAAAGGATTTTCACGGCGGATGCTTTGGGCCAAATCAGCGCCCAGAGTGAATTGTTCCCGATTTTCCCAGTCGAAGGTCAATATTCATGGGATTGGGGAACTGTTGTTGGAACCACGGGAACGCAAGCTTGGAGCCCGGCTACAAAGATAGTCGGCGCGACAATCTCGCTTGGTACGAAAGTTACCGCGATTCAGAAGAGTGAAAAGAGCAAATCTCCTTCGGAAGCCGAGGTTGAGGCTTTGAATCCGACGGAATATAGTAATCAGAATATTATTACGGCGACGGCTACGATTAAAGCCACGCGTCCGGATAATGAATTCTTCCCGAATTACGGTCGCGCAATCGCACTCGAAGCTCAGAAGACTGGCAGCATGAATATCACAGTCTTTAACTGTAAGCATCCTTGGCCGACGGATTATTCTTTGTTCCCTTGGACGGAGCCGACTTCTGTAAATCCGGATGCCGCACCGAAGACGAACTTTTCGATGTTCTATTGCCGCGATACTGGCGCAGAAACCCTGCTCCCAAATCTTAATGTTACGACAGTTCCGAGCACCCCTTCGAGCAGAGCTTTGGGTATCTTGAGCGAATATTTGTTCGTGAATTCGAATACGGCATCGGCGGCTGGCCAGAGCACCTCACGCATGGCGACGCTTGCAACAACGACCGTTCCGCGGATTGTTGATTTTTATGGAAGAGCGACGTCCCCAGCTGAGAGCTTCTACATAATAGGCAATTCCTCGATATCGGGTCTTATAGCAGAACTTTCTGGCCCTAACGGAACTTATCGTCTGAATAAAAATTACGAACAGGGCGGTTTTGATTGGTATGGACCGGATACGTATTATGCCTTCTATTCAGTTCCGGCAAATATTGCGCTAGGAGAATATGCGGTTACATGGGTGACTCCGGGAGGCCAGCGTTCTAATGTGCTTTCGCGCAAAATATTGGTGGCGGTCAAGCCGACCCTGACCGGTTTTGTGCCTTCACAGGTCATGAAGGGTGCTGAGATGGTTATTACCGGAACGAACTTCATTGCAGTACCGTATCCTTACTTTAGTGTGTACGACAGCGTCGATAATACCTATGTGGATTCGGGTTTTGCTACTTATGTTGACCAAAGTCACATGAAAATCACGGTTCCGTTGCTCGCTAATGGTCAGTATCGAGCGACGTTGAACTTTGAAGGTCTGTATACAGATAATTTAGTCACGATGTTTACGGTTTCGGATAACGCTCCATCAGTTTCTGACATTTCCCCGAGTTTTGGATTAGCTGGAACGCCTATCGTGATCCGGGGTGCGAACTTTGTCGCTGGTAGTACAACTGTGACATTCTCCGGTGGAAAGTTAGCTGCCGCTATTGTGGTTAGCGATCCAAATACAATAACAGCGAAAGTCCCGGTCGATTTGCCTGATGGTGATTATACTTTCACTGTTACAACGCCAGCGGGATCTGCGACAAAAGAAGAAGCTAAGTTCAAGGTAACTAACATTGCTGCTGACGCTCCGGTTATTTCCGCGGTTTCGCCTCAGGCTGGTCTTGGTGGACAAGAGATAACGCTCTCCGGTTCGCATTTTACGGCGGGGGATAATACTGTGATCATGCTCGGGCCAAATGGAGTGCGAGCTGAGTTTCCTGGCATTTTAAGCGCTGCGGGATCAGGTAGACTTGTTTTCAGGGCTCACGAGTTGCCGGTTAAAGCTACCTATAAGTTCCGGGTTTTGAATGCGAACGGAATGTCCGCCGTCTCAGGTGTCTCGTTCACCGTAGCTACTCCGGAAATTGAAGCTCCGACGAAAGTCGATGCCCCAACCGGAGACGTCATCGGTATCCGCGTGATGTCGAATCCTTTGCATTTGAGTCCGATGGATTGGTATCTCACGAAAGGCTATACCGGTTCGCCGGCTCCGATCAAAATTGACGGATACGAGGGCATTATCGATGGCCGTACGATGTATGTCGCGGCTGCCAATTTGGACGGCGCGAATCTGTATACGAATATCTTTATTATTTCGTCGAATGAAGGTGCGCGCGCCGATTTGGTGCAGATTTTCAATCAGCTCAAGAATACGTTGAAATACAATACCAATCTTGAGAATACCGCCGGGAATATCAATATGTGCGTGACCGGTGCGATTTCGACTACGCTTGCGATAAGCGGAAATCAACCAATTCCGTGCTTGTCCGACGATACCTGTGCGGATAAAGTTGCCGGCGCGGTCTGTGCCTCGCAAAAATCCAAAATTGCTCGCGATGTGAAGCGCTTGGCCGACTTCCGGTCTTTGAGCTACGCGATTGGCAATGTCTATCAAGAAAGACACGCGGTGCCGAAGCTTTCGGCGGGTTCATATCTGCCGTCGGTTTCGACTTCGATTTGGCCATCGTGGGATAAGATTTTCAGCGAATCGGTGGGCATCGCGCCTCCGGTTGATCCTTTGAATCGGGTGATTTCATGTAGCAATAGAGTGTGTGCGCATAGCCTTACAACTTCTTGTACGGCAGATGCGGGTTGCGCACCTTATACTACCGGCGCCGTTACTCACGCGGATACTTGTGTGGAACTGGGGGCTTGTGCTTACAGCGGCTTGAATTGTACGACTGAATTAGGATGTGCATCTTATACTACCGGCAGCGGTGAGAGTACTGTTACGCACACGGATTCATGCTTGGCGGTTTATGACTCGAAGACCTGCTGGAGCGCGAATAAGCAGCAGTTCAAATGTGCGACGGATTCAAGAATATATTCTTATCAGGGTTCTGCGTCGGGTGGGGCTAAGTTTGGGATGAAATTTGAGGCTTTGAACGTCGCACCTCCCGCGGTCACCGTGAACTTGTCGCCGGCTAGCATCGGTGTGTGCGAAAAAGATTCTTTGCGAGCAGGGGAGCCTTGCGAACGATTAATTCCGGCTGTCAATAACGATGTGGACCATGACGCAAAATGCGGAATTAACCCGCTGACCACTGCTGATGAAGCTCATAAAAAGTATTATCTCTGCGTTGATGCTTCGGTTCTGACCTCGAGCGCGCCGTTGGTTTTGAACTCGAGTGGTATTTGTAGCACGATTCCGCTCGGTGCCGAATCTTCAATCTGCGGAGACGGGGTGATTTCTGGAACGGAAACATGTGAAATCGGGCAGACGAGCTCAGTTGATTGCACGGTCGTCACCGTTAATGGCAAAAAAGCGCAAAGGTGTAATTCAACTTGTTCAGCTTACGAAGATGTTCCTCCGGGGATTTGTGTCATAAGTAACTGTGGTGACGGAAAAGTGAACTCGGCTGGTAATTATTGTACGGGAAGTAACAGCGTAAGTTGTGTAAGTACTGCGCAGTGTCAAGCTATTAATGCAAGCTCTACTTGCTCTTCGGTGCTTGAAGCCTGCGACGATGGGAGGGAGAACAACGGCAAGTACGGATATTGTAATAAATTCTGCAATGGATATAGCACGGCGCGATGCGGAAATGGCGCGGTTGATCCCGGGGAGCAGTGCGATTATAAAGTTGGGAACGTTGTAAACAATGGCATCTATAACGCGGTTACTAATGGCGGACTGTATCCTATCGGCTGTTCCGCCCAGTGCACGTTCGGCACGCCTCGTTGCGGTGATAAGATTCGTCAGGTAGGGCAAGAGGCTTGTGAGGTTGGAGAAGTGAAGGTGAATTCGACTGCTTGCGATACTTTTGTGCCGCCTGGTGGTACGGCCGGAAAAGATAGTTCCGGCAGGAAGCTGGTAGGGAAGGCAGTCTGTGTCGATGCGGCGTTTGCAAATATTGCTTCGCAAGCTGCCTGTCATTGGCCAAATACCGCAACCGATTTAGCGAATGCAATTATTAAGGTTGATGAAGTTGCGTATAAATGTTCAGCTCTCGGTTCCTGTGGTGATGGCACCAAAGACATCGGCGAAGAATGTGACGACGGCAATACCGAGGATGGTGATGCCTGTACCAGCACGTGTAAAATCAATGTCTGTGGTGATGGTTTGATTAATGTCGGAGTCGAAGAATGCGATGACGCCGAAAGAAATAACGCCACTTGTGATGCGCCATACGGCGGCGTCTGTAATTTCTGTACCAATAGATGCAAGTTGCGTACGATTTCCGGAGGAGTTTGTGGAAATAATCGTCAGGAGACCGTAGAAAAGTGCGATGGGAATGATTATGGCGGGAAGGTTTGTATCGGGGGCGAAGTGCCCGGTTCTTCGTGTAGCAGAGATGCTGATTGTGGTACCGGAGCCGGAGTTGTTTGTAGCGCGATGTATTGTTTGAATGGGTTGCATTGCACGGCTTATAAGGAAGCTGCTGATCAAAGTGATTGGAATGCGGACAAAATCGCGAGGTTTGATCCAAGTACGAGAATCGCTGAATGGTATCAGCCAAATGTTGACTGGGTTAATATCGATGGTCACTCAGATGCAGGAGATCCAGGCGCAGGAGTTCCGCGCGGGCCTAATTATCACGCTCCGCCTCCGGAGCCGTTTCAGCAGGATACGTGGGACTGGTTTTCCGTTAGATGTGAAGGCTTTATTACCCCGAAGTATTCAGAAACATACACATTCAAAATCACCGATCCCAACGATTATGCGAGATTATATCTGAATGGAAAAAATCTTGTCGAAGTATGGGTTGGAGGAAACAATGTAGGAACATTCAGTGGAAGCGCTGCGCTTGTAGCTGGAAGGCGTTATCCGATTAAGATTGAGCATGTTGATGATAGCGATTTTGAAAGCTTGCATCTGAAATGGCAGAGCCTTACTCAGGCCGAAGAAATCATTCCTCCTAGCGCTTTCTCGTATGCGCCATCAGTTTCTGGGGCAACCTTGAGTTGCACGATAAAAGATGCAGATGGAGCTCAGACTCAAACGGGCACAAACGCGCCGCAGGCCAAAGGAATTTGTCTCGGTGGTTCTCGGCCGGATGGGACATTGTGTTCGAGAAACTGTGATTGTAATACCGGCACTGGTACCTGCCCGATTGGTAATGGAGTTTGTTCTTATGTGTTCGGAAAATGCTCCGCCGGAACACATATGGGATGTTCAAATAATCGTGCTAAGTTCTGCACGGTTGTGACAAAGGACAGAGATTGTGGTGGAACGACAAATACCTGTATCTCGGTCTCTGATGTTGGAATCTCGTGCAATAGTGATGCTTCATGTAACACAGGGGGAAGCTGCGCTCGCGGTATCTGTAATGGCGGAAAAGATAATGGAAAGGTGTGTTCGATTACAGCCACCTGCGCTCAGGGCGGCACGTGTACCTATCCGAAATGCGGCCTTACTTGTAGCGCATATTGTCCGACCGAATTCAAGACGACCGACTTGGCATTCAAGGTGATTTCACCTTCCTCTAAGTGTGTTGCTGGTCATCGAAATAACGTCGGAGGTTTGTGCATGGAGGACGCGATTTGCAGCAAAACTGGGTGTGGTTCGCAACAAGATTGCGTGGGTGGAACGACGTGTGAGAGCGGCAAGTGTATATACAAAAAAGATACAGGTAATGCCGGCAAATATTTGGATGCGTCTAATGTTTCTTTACCGTGTCCTGGTTTCATAAATCCGGATGGTACATGCACGCTTTGCGCGCCGGCGAATACTTCGACACAAACTGCGACTCTTGGGAGCTTTCCTGTATTAGAAGGTGGCAGGTGTGATCTATCCGCTACTCCGCATGTTTGTGCTGGTGGCATCTTTAGTGATTCAAGCGTTGCTTCTGCATGTGTAAATGATGCTGACTGTGGCCTTTGTGATAAGGCGCATAATCTATGTCGTGGTGGAATATATAAAAAAGACAATCTAGAGCGCGCCTGTACCCTGGATGCTGATTGTATAGATACACCAGATCGTGCCTGGCTCGATATACCACAATGTAAGGTTATCCAAAATCTTAGGATGTCAGTTGATGGAACGAGAATGTCAAAAACACCTTCATTGTGGGTAGTTTTAATCACAGATATGTCGGAAACGATGTACTCGTCTAGCGGATATAACGAAGGCGGGCCTTATGCTCCGAGCGAGTGTGATCCGGATGCAGACAGAGATACCCGTCTGAAATGTGCAGTGAATAATTTGCTCGGAAAAACAGCAGCTGATGTGTCTGCGATTGATGATATTCTGTCTTACGATGCTAGCTCTGCAAATATTGCCCTGGTAAATTTTGGTACAGGAGACTGGTTTCCGCCGCCTTCTGTACATGTCACAAGCACTCCATTGGCATCCTTTGGACAATCGGTACCCACAAATACGGCTGCGTATTCCTATACCAATATCACCGAGGGCGACTATAATAATGCCCAGGTGTTTACGTTGTACAGAAACAGTTTAGCGGATGGAAATCAGTATTTCATGAAACAAGATGATGCAACGAACATAAAAGGCATTAATAGAACCGTCTATAATTCAAGACCTTCCTTGAACAATAATTGGTTTGGCGGATGTCCAACCGATGCGTTTAAGCTCGCCGGAAAACTCTTAGAAGGAAAACGTGGTCGACGAGTTGTGATCACGCTTACTGACGCCTGTTATGGCAATGATGGGACGAGTAATAGTGCAACTAATCCTGAATTCAACAACGCTAAGGAATTAAAATCGGCAGGCATAGATATGTATGCTGTTTCTTATGGACTAGAAAGTCAGGCATGGCAGCTGAAGAGCTGGTCTTCTGATTGTGCATATGACTCGTCGTTCACATTCGCTGATAGTAAACTCGCGATGTCGGGCGCGAATGGAAAATGTTCAAATTCCAAGTTCTTTTATCAGGTCAGTGCAACTCAGGACGTTAAAAACATCTATAAGCAAATCATTGCCTCTGTAACTGCTGTGAAGGCTACTGCTGGTGCGGGGGATACCGCGACCATCGGTGCCATGCCACCTGGCTTTGACCGTTTAATGGGATCAGAAAATTTGAAATGTTCTACGAGCGCTCATACGATTCTACCGTTCGGAATTTCCTTTGCTGGCTACGGTAGCGTTAGTCTCTCAAACCCGAAGGCTGAGTATTGTCCCGTCCAGTGATGGTATAATGGCTGGGAATAAAAAATCAAAAAAACAATAAATCAAAAAATCATCATGAAACAAAATAGATCAGACAGGATGTCGCCCTTGATTTCTTGATTCCTGATTTATTGATTTCTTGAACCCATATGTTTGACGATCCAAAACCATCAACTCCGCCAGTAGCGCCGGCCTCGACTCCGGCTCCGGTTCGCGCCGCGACTCCGCCGGCTCCGCCAAAACCAGTTGCGCCTCCGATGCAAGCTGCGTCTTCGCCGGCGGCTCCACCTGTACCAGCTGCGGGGGTTGTTGATATTTTTGAGAGCGTCAAAACCTCGAGCATGCCGAAGTCTGGGGCGGCATCACCACCGGCTCCGGCTGCGAACATGCCGGCGCCGATGAAGCCGATTGGTATTTCTATGGCGCCGAGCTCAAACGCGGGGATGGCCCTAAAAGTTGTCGGAATTTTTGTTGCTGTCGTGGCTCTTGCTGGTGGTACGGTCTACTTTTTGGCATCGAAAAACAAAACTGCGAATGAAAACATGCCTCCGGTTGTGCCTCCGACGGAATTGTTAAAGACACCGGAAGTTCCCGCGGTTCCGCCAGCACCGGTTGTGGTTCCTGAACCGGTTCCAGAGGCTACTCCTGATGTTCCTGGCTTGGTTCCTCCGCTTGTTGCACCTCCAGTCGTCGTCGCGCCCAAGGATTCTGATGGTGATGGTTTGATTGATGATTTGGAACGCGTTTCCGGCACTGATCCGACCAGCAAAGACACCGATGGCGACGGCTTAACCGACTACGATGAAATCAAAAAGTACGGTACGAATCCGCTCAAGGCCGATACTGATGCTGACGGCTTGAAAGACGGCGAAGAGATCTTTGTTTATAAGACTAATCCGCTCAAGGCTGATACTGATGGCGATACTTTCCTCGACGGCGTTGAAGTCAAGAATGGTTATAATCCAAATGGTTCGGGAAAGTTGACGCCTGAAATGTTGATTGAGATTGAAGCAGGGAAATCAGCGCTCGAAGCTTTGATTACGGTTCCGGCACCAGTTCCGGTTCCAGCCGTGGTTCCGGTCGCGCAGTGCTACAAAGAAGGCGAAGCGCTCGGCGCCGTTGTGCCTGAAAATTTGAACCGAGTTTGTTGCGAGGGATTGGTCGCGGTGATTCCGGAAGGCTTGGTCGGCACTATGGGTACCTGCCAAAAACCGGCAGCTTCGGCGCCCGCCATAGTTCCGGCTCCAGTTACTGCTCCAGCAGCTCCAGCCCCGGTCGTTGTTCCTTAGTTATTGAACTTCTCACCTTGTTGTCATCCTCGACGGCCGAGGGATCTTGAAGTGTTAAGTCCCTTGTTTATCATCAGAGTTTTCAATGTTTGTCCATCCTACACGTCATCCTCGAACCCCGGTCAGCAGAACCGGGGTATCGAGGACCCATGGGGTTAGTCATGGGTCCTCGATAAAGTCTGCTGATTTTTCGAGGATGACGTGGGGTAAAAAACTCCTCCTTTAAATAAATCCCATGCCAGATAACGAGATTCAAAAACCGGCGAATGCCCCCACGGCTCCAAAAATAGAGCCCGCGGAAACCATGATCCACACGATGTCGAAAGAATATCGTGGGGGAGCGGCGCCGGCGGTACTTCGGAAAACTACGACTACTCCAGTCGTAGCGATTCCGGTTGCGCAGCCGAAACCAGTACCAAAACCGGTCCCGGCTCCATCACCGTCTGTAAAGCCGCTTCAAGCCGGAGCTGCTCGCGCGGAAAAAAACCTTATTCCGTATGTGGTTCTAAGTTTGGGAGTGTTTCTAATGCTGATTTCCGGCATCGTGATTTACGTTGCCTACGGACAGATGCAAAAATCCAAGACGGAAGTCGCGATTGTGCCTCCGCCAGTTCCGGAACCAGCTCCGCTTCCGCCCGTGACTCCGCCGGTTGCCGTACCTGCGCCTGTTCCGGTTCCTGAACCGCCGAAAAAACCCGGTCCGGGAGTTGATTCTGATTCCGATGGACTTACCGATGTGGAAGAGCTTCGTTTGTACAACACTTTGATTTACACGCCGGATACTGACGGCGATTCTTTCCTCGACGGCAACGAAGTTTTTCATCTGTACGATCCACTGAAAGTAGATTTTGCCAGAATAATCGATAGCGGATTCGTCAAGCTTTATACACAGCCGCTTTCTAAGTATAAAGTTTTTGTGCCGGCTTCTTTCGTTGCGAACGAAGACACGAACGGTCTTCTGACTACTTGGAGCATTCCGAGCGGGGAAAATATCAGCGTCACAGCGTATCCGAATTTCGAAAAAACACCTTTGCGAGATTGGTTTGCGGCCCAGTTCCCGGCGCGCGCATCAGAAACGATGACGGCTTTTACGAGCAAAAGTGGTACGGTCGGGATTCAAAGCGAAAGCCGGTTGGAAACTTTCCTTGAAGGCAACGGCATGATTTATAAGATTGAGTATTCTCTCGGGTCCGCGAAGGCGATTGAGTATCGCCAAACCTACGCGATGATGCTAAATTCTTTTGTGGCGGAGTGATGGAGGTGAGGCCGTAGGCCGTAGAGCGTAGGGCGTAGTACTTCACTACGGCCTGTGGCCTACGCCCTACGGCCTAAAAAAACCATGTTTTTCGACATCAACTGGGCGAATGCGCGGACGCTGAAATTCTCCGAGAGCTTCTTAAGAGCTCTCGAGCTTTTACTTATCCGAAATGTTCCCGGAGCCAAAGGAAAACACGTCAGTGTCTCTTTCGTCTCGGCACAGAAAATTAAAAATCTTAACCGGATTTATCGCAAAAAAAATCGTCCAACTGACGTGCTTTCTTTTGCGGCTCTTGAAGGCGAGCGTTTTCCTGGAGACGCGAATTTTGCTGGTGACGTGGTCATTTGCTTAGCCTATGTTCGAGCCAGCGCCAAAAAACAGAAGGTTGATTTTTCAGAGGAAGTCGTACGCATGTTTGTGCATGGAGCGATGCACTGTCTAGGTTATGATCACATGAAGCCGGAGGACGAAAAACGTATGTTTCCGTTGCAGGAAAAAATAATCACTGAAGCGATGAAAAAATATGCTCCGTGAACCTTCATTTTTTTCATCACTCGCATGTGCCGCCTCCGGACTCAAAGAAATGGTCCGGACCGAAAGAAATTTTAGAATTCACTTAATCGCGACATGTTTTGCGATTATTTTTGGATTTGAGCTAAAAATCTCGCGGCTTGAATGGTTATTTATATTTATTGCTGTCGCGACGGTTTTGATTTTGGAAACCCTAAATGCGGTTGTGGAAAGAATGATTGATTTGGTGAAACCGCGTCTTCATCCGATAGTTCACGATATCAAAGATATGATGGCGGGTGCGGTTTTGCTCGCTGCAACCGCATCGGTAGTCGTCGGCGGTGTGATTTTTCTTCCGCGCATTATCACTGTTTTGGTCACATACGGTATAATGTACGATATCATATAGCTATGAGTGACGAAATTCTCGTAGGCATAGATTTGGGAACGAATATGATTCGGGTCGCAGTCGGCAAAACCGATGAAAGCGCGCCCGGTTCTTTGCGTATCCTGGCCTGCGTGGAAGAGCCTTCAGAGGGCATTTCAAAGGGTTCTATCGTTGGAATTGAAAATGCTATTTCGAGCGTTTCGCGGGCACTTGAGGCGGCTGAACGCATGGCTGGAGCTCCGCTTGAACGCGCTTGGATTGGTATCACCGAGCCGCATATTATCAGCGAAACTTCGCGCGGCGTTGTTGGTGTTTCGCGTTCCGACGGCGAAATTCATTCCGAAGATTTAGACCGTGCCGTCGAGGCCTCAAAAACCGTGCGCGCGCCATCGAATTATCAAATTTTACATGTTTTGCCGAAAGCTTTTACGGTTGACGGTCAAACCGGTATCAAAGATCCGATTGGTATGACCGGAATTCGTCTTGAAGTAGAGGCGAATATCATTCAAGCGCTTTCGGCCAGTCTTAAAAATGTTTCCAAATGTATTTATCGAACCGGTGTTGAAATAAACGATATTATCGTCGGGGTTCTGGCGTCCGCGCTTGCGGTTTTGAACCAGCGCCAGAAAGAACTTGGCGTCGTGCTCATCAATATCGGCGGGGCGACGACGAGTATGGTGGTGATGGAAGAAGGTGAAGTCTTGCACTTGGCTGTAATTCCAATCGGCTCCGAACACATCACAAACGACCTTGCGATTGGACTTCGAACTTCAATTGATGTGGCGGATAGGGTCAAGCGTGAGATCGGAAACGCGGTACCGGATTCTGTTTCGAAGCGTGATGAAATTGACCTTGCGGAATACGGCTCACTCACATCAGAAATCGTTTCAAAGCGCTTCGTGGCGGATGTGATTCAGGCGCGCGTTCAAGAAATTTTTGAAAAAGTCGTGAATGAGTTAAAAAAAATCAGGCGAGATGGGATGCTGCCGGCGGGCGCGGTGCTCACGGGCGGCGGTTCAAAGCTCGCGGGAATTGTGGAAGCTGCCAAAACTGAGCTCCGACTCCCGGCGGCGATAGGCGAGACTCACGGCATCGTGAGCGCCACGGATACAGCGACGGATCCATCTTTTTCAACCGCGATTGGTCTGCTCAAGTGGGGACTCGAGATGTCCGGCGACGGAGGTGAGAATCGCTCGATGTTTAGCGGCGTTAAGAAGGTCGGAAAGATGTTCGGTGGAATCGGGAAATGGTTTAAGGGACTGATGCCGTAGGGGCGGGGAACTAATAAATCAAGAAAACAATAAATCAATAAATCAAAAAACCCGAAAACAAAAAAAACATTAACGCCATTTTCATGAATCCTTATCAGGAGCGGTTGCGGGGACTACTAGATCAGTTCGTCGATTTCTGCTACCAGGCTTCGCTCAAGTTCCCGTCAGATGAGCGCTTTGGCGCTACTTCGCAAATCCGTCGCGCATCTTTATCAGTACCTCTGAATTATATCGAGGGATATGCTCGGAGAAAGCCAAAATCAAGATTAAACTTTTTAGAAATTTCGTACGGTTCATTGCAAGAATCAAAATATCTGCTGAATTTCTCATTACGACATGGCTGGGTGTCTGGAAAGGAGTTGAAGGTGGGAATGATAATCGCGGAAGAATCAGGCGCTATGATGTGGAAAGAAATAGAAAATTTGAGCGCCGCTGTGGACGATGGTGAAAGCGGAAAATCCCCTTGATTTCTCGATTTATTGATTTATTGATTTTTTTGACCTTGACGCCGTCATCTGTGAGCGTAAAATATATAGATACAAAAAGCTCGTTCACCGTTACATCGCTATGGCTGAAGTTAAACCAGAAATAGAAACATTTGCAAAAATCCGCGTCGTTGGCGTCGGTGGTTCTGGTAATAGTGCCGTAAACCGCATGATCCGTTCAAAGATCCGCGGTGTTGATTTTATTGCGGTAAACACTGATCTTCAGGCGCTTCATCACGCTTTGGCGCCGAAAAAGATTCATATTGGTAAGGCTTTAACCAAAGGTTTGGGCGCCGGCATGAATCCGGATATCGGCCGACAGTCTGCCGAAGAAAATCAAAGCGAAATTCGCGAATCTTTGCTGGGTTCAGACATGGTTTTTGTGACTTGCGGTCTTGGTGGCGGTACCGGCACGGGTGCAGCTCCGGTCGTGGCGCGAATTGCCCGCGAACTTGGTGCGCTGACCGTAGCTATCGTAACCAAGCCGTTTTATTTTGAAGGTTCACAGCGCCGTTCTCTTGCCGAGAATGGTTTTGATGCTTTAGTTGACCAGGTTGATACGGTTGTGACGATTCCAAATGATCGAGTTTTGCAGATTATCGAGAAAAAGACTTCAATGCTCGACGCTTTTCAGATTGTTGATGATATTTTGCGTCAGGCGGTGCAGGGGATTTCTGAACTTATCACGATTCCTGGTTTGATTAACGTCGACTTCGCCGATGTTCGTGCGATTATGTCGGATGCCGGTTCGGCGCTGATGGGCATTGGTACCGCAAAAGGTGAAGATCGCGCTATTCTTGCTGCCAAGGCCGCGATTTCTTCGCCATTACTTGAACTTTCCATTGAAGGCGCCCGCGGTATTTTGTTTACCGTGACCGGAAACTCGAACATGGGCATGATGGAAGTTTCGGAAGCCGCCAAGATTATTACAAGCCAAGCCGATCCGGATGCAAAAATCATTTTTGGTACGAATATCGATGATTCGATGGATGACACCATCAAGATTACGGTCGTTGCGACCGGTTTTGACGACAAAATTCGTCGGGCGAGCGCTGTGCGACCTCAAGCTTCGGTTGCGCGTCAGCAGGGAACCGTCGCCGGCAATGCTTTCGTGAAAGAGCCGGTGCGTGATTTGATGAAAGATGCTCTTACGGTTCGTGTTCGAGCCGACGAAGAAATGCCGCCTCCAAAACCTCCGGCCACACCAAAACCGATTCAGACCATGGCTGAAGCGATGATTGAAGCGGAAATTATTCCGGAAGAAAAAACCATACCGGTTATCCAGGTACAGGTTCAGGCTCCAGCCCCGGTTCCGACTCCGGTACAGCAGCCTGTAATGACGAGCCGAATGCCGCCAGAACGCGTGCCTGTAAGACCGATCGTTAAAGCCGAAGAACCGATTGTTGATGACGAAGAAAATTTAGAGATTCCGACTTTTTTGCGGAAAAAAATGTTGTAGGGGAAAAGTTGTAAGTGGTAAGTGAAAAAGTAATAAGTGCAAAATTGTTAAACCTGTCTACTTACCACTTATTTACTTACCACTTACTACTACCCCATGCGCTGCCCGGTTTGCAATTATAAAGATACTAAAGTTGTCGACACTCGGATTCAATCCGAGGGTCTTTCGATTCGCCGCCGCCGTGAATGCGAAAAATGCGGTTATCGTTTTTCAACCGTGGAAGAGGTCGAATTATTGGATATAACGGTAGTTAAAAGAGATGGAGGTCGACAAACGTATGATAGAGAGAAGATTGTCTCTGGGCTTAAGAAAGCTCTTGAGAAGCGATCTTACACGGAGGACGATTTTCACGCTTTAATCGGCGCAATCGAGCGTGAGATTCAAAAAATGCGGAGCCGCGAGGTTAAAAGTAGTGATATCGGCGAAATTATCATGGAGCGACTTAAGCGCTTCGATACCGTCGCCTATATCCGTTTCGCTTCCGTCTATCGCCAGTTCGAAGATGTCAAAACTTTCGAAGCGGAGTTGCGGTTATTACTCAATAAATCAACAAATCAAAAAATTAAAAAATCAAGAAAGCGGAAAAAACTAAGGCGTCATTGATTTCGTGCTTTATTGATTTCTTGATTTTTTCCCCCACCCCATATGAAACGCTTTGTTATCGGAACAACCATGCTCGGAATTTTCGTGGTCGGATCGATTGGCGGCGGCATCGTTGGCGCCGGCATTGCCGTTAAACAGATGAAGCCAGTTTTGGATTTGGGCGGAAATCAAAAAAATCCTGGTGAGCAGTCGGTGATTCCGGTCGAAAGCGCTAAGACGATTGCGCGCGCCGAAGAATCGGCAGCTATTTCGGTCGCAAAAAGCGCCGGACCTTCGGTTGTAAGCATTTCTATTTCAAAAGATATCTCGCTTATCAGACAAAGTAACCCTTTTGATAGCTTTGATCAGTTTTTCAACTTCGGCATACCGAAGATTGTGCCTAAAGTTAACCCTAAGTCAGAGCCCGACGCACCAGCCGAAACTCAAAAACAAAAAATCGGCGGCGGTACCGGTTTTGTAGTCACTTCCGACGGTATTATCGTCACGAATAAGCATGTCGCGGCCGATGATAATGCTGATTATACGGTCACAACTTCAGATGGACACGAATATCCGGCAAAAATCCTGGCGCGTGACCCGGTTGTAGACGTAGCGATTTTAAAAATAGATGCCAAGAACTTGCCGGTACTGCAATTTGGTGATTCTGACGATATTCAGATTGGTCAAACGGTGATTGCTATTGGAAACGCTTTGGCCGAACTCGCGAACACTGTCACAAAAGGCGTAGTGTCAGGCGTGAATCGTCGTGTTGAGGCTGGTGGTGCAGGAATGTCCGAAATCATCGAAGAGGCGATTCAAACGGACGCGGCTATCAATCCGGGAAACTCCGGTGGCCCACTGCTTGATTTGGATGGCAGAGTCATCGGTATGAACACAGCTATCAATCAGGGCGGACAATCGCTTGGCTTCTCAATTCCATCGAATGTGATTAATCGCATCGTGAAAAGCGTTGAAAAGAACGGTCGAATTGTGCGTTCCTGGCTTGGTGTGCGCTATGTTCTGCTTGAACAGAAGCCGGAACTCGCGAAGGCAGTGGGAGTTGAGCATGGAGCTTTGATTCTCTCCGGAAATCCGGGTGAAGTCGCAATCGTGCCTGGATCACCGGCGGAAAAAGCCGGACTTAAAGAGCGCGATGTTGTCACAAAAGTTAATGCGGCTCTGGTTAATGGTGACCATTCACTTTCTTCGTTGCTCTCAAAATTCTCTCCTGGCGATGTTGTGAGTCTGACGATTGTGCGCCAGGGAAAAGAAATGCCGATTTCGATTACGCTCGGCGAGTTTGACGAGAAAGTCGTTGCTGGCTTGAAAAAATAATCCAAATTAAAGCGATGCCATGCTATTATGTAGCTGGCACCGTTTTTATTTTTAGTAACCTTTGATTGCAAGTTCTTATGCCGAAGAAAATGAAAAAGAAGTCAGTCTTTGTTCCTGCTTCAGATTTGCCTCTCATCAAAGAGCCGAATGATTTTCGTGCTTCTTTTCACTGGCGTGTTTTCAGAATCTTGGCTGAGTTTGTTGACGGCTGGAATTTTCTTGCGGATATAAAAAAATCAGTCTCGATTTTTGGTTCGGCTCGCTTTGCACCTGGCAATAAGTGGTATGAAGAGGCGAAGAAGACCGGCGCGGCACTTGCGAAAGCTGGTTATGGCGTTGTGACCGGTGGTGGTCCCGGCATTATGGAAGGCGGAAATCATGGTGCCTATGAAGCTGGTGGCGAATCGGTGGGTTTGAATATTAGTCTGCCGTTTGAGCAGCGCGAGAACGAATATCTCACGAAAAGCATCGGTTTTCACTATTTCTTCATTAGAAAAGTGATGCTTTCTTATTCTGCTTCGGCCTATATTTATTTCCCGGGCGGCTTTGGAACTTTGGACGAGCTTTTTGAACTCGTGACCCTGGTTCAGACCAAAAAAGTTTCAGTTTCGATGCCGATAATTTTATATGGAAAGAAGTTCTGGACTCCTCTTATGCAGTGGATTGAATCGTCCATGGTTGATGAATACAAGACCGTGAGTCATGGGGATTTGAAGATTTTTCAGATTGTTGATTCTCCGGAAGAGGTAATTAAAGCGGTTCGAAAAGTTCAGCCAAGAAAAGAATTTTACTATTAATGACGGCTGAGCCGCCGGTTGATACAATTCCTTCATATGAAGAGAACAAAAATCGTTTGTACTATCGGCCCGGCTTGCGATTCGGCGGCTAAGCTACGAGCTTTGATAAAATCCGGCATGTCGATGGCGCGTTTGAATTTTTCGCACGGTACGCATGCTTATCATGCCGCGGTTGTGAAGAGAATTCGCGCTGCGGCTCGTCTCGAAAAAGTAAATATCGCGGTCATGCAGGATTTGCAGGGACCGAAAATTCGCGTCGGAGTTTTGCCGGACGAGGGAATTCGACTGACGAAGGGCGAAGAACTAACACTTACTACGAAGCCTGAAAAATACGAGGCTAAGAAAAATCGCGTCAGCGTTTCCTATGCCGGCATGCATAAGGATCTGAAAAAAGGCGACCGGCTTTTGCTTGATGATGGTTTACTTGAACTCGAAGTCCTAAAAATCACGGACCACGATATTCATACCAAGATCATCGTCGGTGGGCTCCTCACTTCGCACAAAGGCGTCAACGTTCCGACAGCTCACTTGCATGTTTCGCCTCTCACGCAGAAAGATTTGGATGATTTGAAATTCGGTTTGAAGCTCGGTGTCGACTGGATCGCGCTTTCTTTTGTGACGAGCGCGGCGGAAGTTATTCGGCTCAAAAAGTTGATTCATGCCGGGTGGAAACTGGG
>Ga0194060_10000515_pt1 | contig 28060 bp, 22 predicted proteins | sample SepL225m_MetaG_FD_163427 | JGI IMG/M metagenome (GOLD analysis project Ga0194060, IMG submission 163427) | Anoxic zone freshwater microbial communities from boreal shield lake in IISD Experimental Lakes Area, Ontario, Canada - Sep2016-L222-5m | ecosystem: Environmental > Aquatic > Freshwater >...
CGGAACTTGCACGCGCCCTCGCCGACTTTCTTTTCGATGATGAGCATGCAATGGTCAGAATTGACATGAGCGAGTATATGGAAAAGTTCTCCGTCTCACGTCTTATCGGAGCGCCTCCGGGTTATGTGGGCTATGAAGAGGGCGGACAGTTGACCGAAGCCGTAAGACGCCGTCCCTATTCTGTGGTATTGCTGGATGAAATCGAAAAGGCTCATTCGGACATCTTTAATATTTTGCTTCAGGTGCTTGATGATGGCCGCCTTACAGACAATCAGGGCAGAACTGTAAATTTCAAAAATACTATAATTATAATGACATCCAACCTTGGTTCGCACATTATACAGGATAAGCTGGAGAATACAACAGAAGAGGAGCTTCCATTCGTTCTTGATAACCTCCGGGTACAGCTTGCGGAATTGCTGAGGAAAACTATACGCCCTGAATTCCTGAACAGGGTTGATGAGATAGTACTATTTAAGCCATTACTCAAGTCGGAGATTAGAGAGATTGTGGACATTCAGCTCGAACATGTAACCGGATTGCTTAAGTCAAAAAATCTGAAGATTGAAATAGATAACGAAGCTAAAGACTGGCTGGCGGAAATAGGCTATAACATAACCTATGGAGCCAGACCGTTAAAGCGCACTATACAGAGTTATCTGATAAATCCTCTCTCGCAGATTCTCCTTAGAGATAACCAGACTGATGGAACTGTAATAAAGGTAACGCTCGGAGATAAAGGGAAACTGGAATTTATTTTTATTCCTTCCATGCAGGGCTTTGGATTATGAGGGGGATATCATTTTTACAGGGCATTGCAACCCTGTGCTTTTATATTTGCTCCTTCAGGGCAAAATTTATGAAATTGCAGGTGTTGCAAATTAATTGATATCCAATAATATATTCGCCCTGAAGGAGCAGGATATGTCAGTACCCATCGAACTTCAATTCAAAGCCAGCAATGGTCTGTTTTCATCAGCAAGCGCTACCTCCTCAACAATAAGATCTACCACGCCAGGCTTTACGATTCCGAGTGAAGTGGCAGCACCTTTGGATAAATCCAGTTGTCTGCCATTAATATATGGGCCTCTGTCGTTAATCCTTACTATAACGGTCATTCCGTTCTTTATATTTGTAAGTTTAAGCAAAGTGCCAAATTTAATTGATTTATGTGCCGCGGTAAAAGCCATCTGGTTATAAATTTCGCCATTGGCTGTCTGCCTTCCATGGAACCTTGGCCCGTACCAGGAGGCACGCATTTTTACTTTGTTGATAAACTGAATGAACGATTTCTTTTCATTAGCGGTAATTGAATTTTTCGTCTCGATACTGCCGCCTGATCCACTTAATTCAATCTTTTGATCAACTATTCTGTCAGACTTCATTTCTTCCTGAAAAATTGTAAACCCTACCAAAAATAGCATGGTAAACAATATTAGTCCTTTTGCTATAGATTTCAAATTTACCTCACTTATTTAATGTATAAATATTTTATCCATTTGTAATTAACCCCTTTCTACTAATAGTTTCAATTTTTTATGACTTTTAAGTCCGAGCCTGGCGATTACACAATTATACGAACTTATCCAGTTTATATTCGTATTTTTCGTCAAAAGATATTTTTTTCTTGGCAGGCTTTCCTTTTTAGTTATTATTAATCTGATTATTTATTTTTATGTTTAACTTTCAAAAATTTGGAGATGCTATGAAAAAAGGGATAACGGTATTTATGCCATTTAGCGGGCGGGAGATTGCAAAAAAAAACGTGGAAGAACTAAGAAAGTCTCCGCTGGTTGATGAGGTTTACCTTCTTGTAAGCAGTAATGCTGAAGAAATAATTGATGATTGCAAAAGCCTGAGAGTCGAGGCTCTCTTCGGAAGCCGGACAATAGAACTTATGGCTAAGAAATCAGATACTGAGCATAATCTCTTTATTATTCATGATAATCTTATCGAATTTGGCTATTTTGGCATCGAGCGATTTCTTCAGGTGGCCGAAGATACCGGTTCAGGTATTGTTTATTCTGATTATTATGAAACAAAGAAAAACCTCAGAATTCCTCATCCGATAACTGATTACCAGTCCGGCAGTATCAGGGATGATTTTAACTTTGGATATGTTTACTTTATTAGCACGCTGGCGTTGAAGAAAGCTCAGTTAAGCGGAAATAAAAGCAATTACCTGTTTGCGGGTCTTTATGACTTGAGACTTAAGATATCAGCACGATACCCGGTAACGAGAGTCCCGGAATTTCTTTATACCACAATCGAAACTGATACACGTGAGTCAGGCGAGAAGCAGTTTGACTATGTTGATCCGAAAAACCGCGCGGTTCAAATCGAAATGGAAGAAGCGGCAACCGAACATCTAAAAGAAATCGGAGCTTATCTCAAGCCGGAATTTCAGGAAATTAACCTTGATGAAGAATTTTTTGAGATAGAGGCTTCAGTTATTATCCCGGTTAAAAACCGTGCAGGAACAATTATAGATGCCGTTGAATCAGTTTTAATACAGAAAACAACCTTTCCGTTTAACCTGATCGTAATTGATAACTATTCAACAGATGGCACAACCGAAATACTTAAAGAAATGGCTTCAAATAACCCTCCTTTAATTCATTATATTCCCCAAAGGGATGACCTTGGCATTGGCGGCTGCTGGACTGCCGGTATCCAGCATGAAAAGTGCGGGCGCTTTGCTATTCAGCTTGACAGCGATGACCTTTATAAAGATGGCACCACAATTCAGACTGTTGTCGATACATTCAGGAAAGAAAAATGCGCGATGGTTGTCGGCAGTTACCAGATGACTAACTTTAATCTTGAATTAATCCCCCCGGGATTAATTGACCACAGGGAATGGACTCCTGATAACGGACGTAACAATGCCTTGAGAATTAACGGACTCGGCGCCCCGAGAGCTTTCTATACTCCGGTTCTCCGTAAAATTAAAGTACCTGATGTAAGCTATGGCGAAGATTATGCGCTCGGACTTGCGATTTCAAGGAATTACAAGATTGGCAGAATATACGAGCCTGTTTATCTCTGCCGCCGCTGGGAGGGTAACTCAGACGCGGCTCTTGATATTGCAAAGCAGAACATCTATAATGTATATAAAGACAGGATAAGAACATTTGAAATTATGGCAAGACAGAGAAAAAATTCGCTATGATTAAAAATGTATTGCTCACAGATAATGAACTGACCGCATATTTAAACGATAATTATGACTGTGCAGATAAAACCAGGGCTTTGCTTGCTCAGCAGAAAGATACCTGGCTATTACTTCAGAATGGTTATTCTGGACTCGACAATGTTAAGATAAGAACTTTTGAATTTGACGATTATAAGATAAAAGTCCAGTTTAACCCAGGTCGTATAGTTTCCTCTTCGGCAAAGGTGGATGCAAAGTCAATTAATGAAAGGAAATGCTTTCTTTGCTATAAACATCTGCCATCTGGTCAAAAGAGTATTCTTTATCCAAATGACTACCTGATATTATGCAACCCTTTTCCTATTTTTAACGAACACTTCACTTTGCCAAATGTTAAACATGTGTCTCAAAACATTGAGACCTCATTTTATCAATTCCTCATGTTTGCAAAGGACCTTGGCAGATACTATACCATTTTTTACAACGGACCCGGTTGCGGCGCTTCGGCTCCTGACCATCTTCACTTCCAGGCAGGTAATAAATATTTCATGCCGATTGATACTGATTATGATCAGGTAAAAATTTCACAGGGTACCCTGATTAAGGAAACCGGAAAACTTAAGATTTATTTTGTAGATAAGTATCCTGCCCGGTTCTTCTCATTCGAGTCTTCAGACATAGAAATACTGCAAAAAACATTTAGAATATTTCTTAAAGCTTTTTCAGAACTTTCAACTCCCGGCGAAGAGCCGATGATGAACCTTATCAGTTCTTATGAGGAAAACAGGTGGCGTGTCATAGTATTCCCGAGAGGAAAACATCGTCCGTCATATTATTTTGCCAAAGGGGATGAAAATATTCTCTTAAGTCCGGCTTCTGTCGATATGGGCGGAGTCCTTATTACTCCCCTTGAGAAAGATTTTTGCAGGATTACTAAAGATAATATAATTGACATCTTTCAACAGATTATGCTGACAAATGAACATTTGGAATACATTAAGAAAAGTCTTATCGAAAACACATAGCATAAGATGTTTCAATAGAAAGCTCCACTTGGGGAGGTCTCATATAAAAAATATTCAGGGCATGGACTTTCATTCGGGCGAAATATTATATTTTTCCATAAATCTATAAAAAGTAGCCCGCCCGATATGCAGCTTCCTTGAAGCTTCTACAATATTTCCATTAGTAACTTTCAACGCATGCTTTATAGATTCTTCCCTTAATCTGTCAAACGGAATTATTACTGAACCATCGCCAAACAACGGACCGTTCAGAGAAACAGGAGTTCCTTCCGATGTCCGAATATGTAGTGGCAAATCATTTACATCTATAATATCAGTATCAGAAATAATCATACAGCGCTCAACCGTATTCTCAAGCTCCCTGACATTACCCGGCCAGTTATATTCATACATATATTTCAATGCTCTCTTCGAAAAACCTCTGATATTTTTGTTCAGCTTATGGCTGAATGTTGAGATAAAATGATCCATAAGCACAAGTATATCAGAACGCCTGTCCCTTAACGGTGGAATTGTTATTGGGAATGAGTTAAGTCTATAGAAAAGATCTTCTCTGAACTCTTTCTTTTCCACCGCGGACTTTAGTTCTACATTTGTAGCTGAAATAATTCTTACATCAGTTTTAATTATATCCGTTCCGCCCACGCGGTCAAACTCACGCTCCTGGATTACTCTCAAAATCTTAGCCTGAAGTGAAATCTGCATGTCTCCAATCTCATCAAGAAATATTGTCCCGTCTTTTGCCTGTTCAAACTTACCTATCTTCTTCTGATAAGCTCCGGTAAAAGACCCTTTTTCATGTCCGAATAATTCACTTTCCAGCAGTTCTCTTGGAATAGAGGCACAGTTTACAACTACGAAAGGCTTGTCTTTTCTGTTTCCATTATAATGGATAGCGCGCGCAATTAACTCCTTGCCCGTACCACTTTCGCCATGAATAAGAACGGTAATATTGTTATCTAAAACTTTGCTTACCATCCTGAAGACGTCCTGCATCTTCTTATCGGTTGAAATAATATGATCGAAGTTATATTCCTTCTGCGCATTTTCTTTCAGAAGTTTTAACTCCTTCTGCAGATCATAACTCTTAATGGCATTCTTTATTGCAGGATCCAGTCTCTGAGTATCAATAGGCTTCGGAAAATAATCAAAGGCTCCCTGTCTTAAAGCTTCGACAGCCACTTCAATACTCCCCTGAGCCGAAAGCATAATGACCGGAATATGTTCGTCATATTGCTTTATTCTTTTAAGAACTTCCACACCATTAAGGTCCGGCAACATAATATCAAGCAGTATCAGGTCAGGGCCTGCCGGCATACGATTTAATACATCTTCGCCTTTCTCAAAGGTTTCTACTTTGTACTTCCATTTATCTTTGACCCAATAAGTAAGCAGTTTCGAAATTGCCTTTTCGTCATCAACAATAAAAACAAGTTTTTCCAATTTTAGCCTCCGTATTTAATTTATACTACTTTTAGGGAGCTTAACAATAAATGTAGTGCCCTTATTTATTTCGCTTTGAACAGTTATCAGTCCACGGTGCATATCTACAATTTGCTTTACAAGACCAAGCCCGATACCCGTACCCGGTATCTGTATGCCCGGTCTGCCGGCTTTGAAGAATTTTTGAAATACATTAGGCAAATCCATAGCCGGAATCCCCATTCCCGTATCGCTTACGATTACTTCTAATTCCTTCATGAAGTCCTGGGCTATAAGAGTGATCCTGCCACCGCGGTTTGTAAATTTAATAGCGTTATTTATCAGATGCTGATATACTTGTGTGATTTTTTCCTTATCGGCACTCATTATGACACCAGAACCCGGAATATCAGCCGTCAGTATTATACCCTTCTGGTTAGCAGACGGAACAGCAATATCTATCAACTGATTTAGCAGAAGTGCAATATCGAATTCCGACTTAAATATCGATACCTCACCAGCCTCCATCTTTGCAAAATCAAGCACATCATTTATCAGCTTGGCTAACCGCTTGCCTTCGCTTAAAATTATGTTACTGAATTCCATAACCATCTCTTTTGGCATTTCCGGGTCCGATGTTATGGTTTCAGAAAATCCAACGATCGAGGCCAGAGGAGTGCGCAGTTCATGAGATATATTTGATATAAAATCGTTCTTAAGCCTGTTGAGTTCTTCCAGCACCGAGACCTGTTGCTTTGCCCTGTCCCGCTCAATTGATACAAGGCGGTTTGCTTCAATCAGCTTTGAATTAAGCTCTTTTAGCTTTTCGTCATCAATTCTGCGCTGAGTAATGTTGCGTCCTATGCCAAGCATCCCGGAAATCCGGTTGCCCATTTTTGTGGGCCGCCCCTGTATCTCGAAAAATATATTCTTTCCAAACTTATCAATAAAGGCAACCTCGAACGATATTACCTTGTCAACTTTCAGTATCTGCCGGAATGCAATAGCTATGTCCGCCTTGTTCTCATCTCCGATGAATTCAAGAAAATGCTTCCCTGCCATATCATCAGGTTTATAGCCAAGCGCAAGAGCACCGTAGCTGTTGACGGTTACAAAATATCCTGAGTTATCAAGATTAAAAATCAAATCGTTGGCAGTTTCTATCAGCAGGCGGAATTTTTCTTCGGATTTTTCCAGTTCCAACTGAATTTTCTTTTCAACCGTTACGTCCACTATCGCACCATCGATTCTTGTCAGCTCAGTACCATGAAAAACAGGAAACCCTGAATTACGCAGATAATGCTCAGATCCCCACTTATCTTTTATCCGATATTCGACTACCGCAGGTTTACCATGCTGAAGCTGACGGGCAAAATTCTTAAAACGCGGGAAGTCTTCTTTCGGGATTAGCCGCAGAAAAGTTTTATGATTGCTTATTATCTCCCCGGAACTGTAACCCAATAGTTTTTTTACAGAATCGGTAATAAAAAGGTAATAATCACCCTTTATATCAGATGAATAAAGTACCGGCTCAATTGATTTTACCGTATCCTTTAGATACCCCTCAATATTTCTTGCGATGGTAATATCGATAAAAGTACTCATCACTTCTGTAATATTACACTCATCATCTTTTATCAGCGTTGAATTTATACGAAACCAGCAGATATTTTTTTTACTGTCCACATATTTGATATCCCGATCAGCAATATTTTGCTTTAACTTAAGGGCTTGAAGCGGTGGCAATTCCTCAATTGGAATTAATTCCCCCTCTTCATCGTAAAAATTAAGATTAAGATTACCTTCTCTATAAGACTTTATATCCTGAATGGAGATGCCTAAGAGCGCAATCCCTCTTTTGTTGATAAAAAGAATATTTCCATTAGTATTATGAATCATAATACCCATATCAGCTTCCGAGAAGATTCTCTCCATTAAAATATTTATGACAGAACTTTGCATTAATTCCTGTTGTAATTTCCCCGAAATTATAATCTTTTATGATAAAATACAATTACCTTCTTCTTTTTTGTTACTCCCGTACATAAAATACAGATATATTTATTAAAATCCGCGATAGAATTTAATATTTTACATCTGAACAGATAAAGCTGTTTTTCAAATATCTGTAACTAAAATAAAGAATGCTTCCTCTGCGGATATCCGGGCTTTTGCGGACTGTCCGATTAATAGGTATATAAAAAAAATCCATCAGGATGCCGAGTACAGACATTTCGCCGTTGCGCAGTTATTTGCTTTTTTGCTTATATTTTTCCAGTTCGGACTGAACCTGCTTCAGCTTTTTCTCACATTCTTTCTGCTGAGTAACATCCACATTAATAATTATTGCGCCCGCGATATCGTCCTTATTTTTGATAATCGGCATACCAGAGTCCAAAATAGTCTTATGGGTTCCGTCAAAGTTCACAATATCGAGAGTCTGATTTAAGTGCGTTTCGCCCCTGAGGGCTTTTATAGCCGCCCATTGATTTGCGCTTATGACCTCGCCTGAATCATTCCAGCGCGCCTTAAAGTTTCCGAGATCCGCGGGATTTTCATATATTAAACCGCCCCAGATTTCATCCGTCATTTTATTGGAAATCAGTTTATTGCCTTCCTGATCCAAAACCCATATTCCCACCGGAACGGCCTCCAGTATTGCCTGAAGCAGATCCTGCTACACCTTCAGGGCATCTTCGGCAATCTTTTTTGCCTCTGTTTCCTTTAGCTTCTCTTCATACTGGTTTGAATTAGATATTACAAGAGCGATATTATCAGCAATGACCTGAAGAATTTTCTGATCTGTCTCCGTATATGGATTTCCTGAATTATTACGAATCAGGCTAATAACGCCGATTACTTCGGTCTGTGCTTTTAGCGGAACGACAACCAGGCTTGATATACCGAAGTTATTTGCAAACCTTGCATATTCTTTTTTATAAGGCGGTGCCTCTTCTGACGGACTTATCTCAGCTATCAGCCGTCCCTTTCCGGTCTTGAAAACCTCGCCTGCAAGTCCGTCTTTAAGATAATAAGTTTCATCTCTGTACAAATCACTGACATAGCGCAGAATCATTTTATTCGGATGGAAGAAGGCGACCTCGTCAAGGCGCTTTTTGTCATCGGAGATAAGCCGGACTACACACAGATCACCAATCACAGTAGCTATTTGTTTTGTAACATGATTAAGTGCGTCCTTAAAATCATTTTTAACATTTGACAAAGCCTCTGAAATTTCATAAAGCAATTCAAGAGTCTTCGGTTTGTGATACTCTGCCACGTCATTATCCTCATTAAGAGGAACCGCGCTTTCGTTGCCAGAGTCCGGCTGTTTTTTTCCTTTGCCAGAGGAATTTGTTTGTTTCATTGCTGACCTGTTTGTTGAATAATAAAAGAGGAATTAGATTTATTTTAGCATCAGTTATTGATTATCAAATTAAGAATTAATAAAAGCCGGATGAAAATAATCTGTTCTAACATTACCGAAACTGTTATATCTGTTTCTTTTGTACCGTCTTTATAATTAGAACAGAAGAATTGCTGTGCAGTATCTGTCCGCCGAACTCACTGGCTTTCTGCCAGTAGTCAATACTTACGATGATTAAATCAAAAGGTGCAAGGTTTACTTTATTTATCAGGAAGTCATTTATTATATTCGTTCCCGCCTGATTCTTTTGCAACATATTTATTAGTTCCCGGGATTCTTCAGCAAGACGGCCAGGATCGAAAATCAGCACTTTAGCCACGCTGTTTTCAATAAAATCGTTAACGTACTTTACAAGATTCAGGTCGGATTTCTGATGAAGAATTACCAGCAAATTATTAACTTCCCTGAAGTTATTATTTACGAGAATACCAACGTTGCACACACTCTCATCGAGTATATATTTTATTTTACCGCCGGTAATGCTGTTATTAAAGACTGAACGCGCACTACCCGCAAGAATAATTTTGTAATTGTCTTTTCTGCTTTCAAGTGCTATTTCTTTTTCGATTTTACCCGCCGGGCGGTAAAGAGTGTCGATACGGATGCCCAGCTCCCGCGCTGCCTGCTGTATCGGTCTAAAACTCTCGATTTCATAAACCTGTGCATCCTGTATACTAATTTCGGAGCGGGGAGTAATATGAAGGGCTGTAATGCCGGATATGCCGTTATGGTTTGATGTCAGATAATTTGCAAGCCGGAGCAACACGCTTCCCATTTTAGGATTGCCGAAGGAAATCAGTATCTTTTTGCCATCATTAAGCGGGGAGATACTTTTATTATCTTCTCCAAATATTTTATTTACAACTCCAAGCAACGGACCGGAGATGACCGTTGTAACTACAGCCATAATCACCATCATTGTAAATATCTCAGGACGAAGAACGCCAAGGTCATACCCTATATTCAAAACAACAAGCTCCATAAGTCCCCGCGTATTCATTAGTACACCAATTGAAACGGAATTCTTCCAGGACTGTCCTACAAACCTTGCCGCGAGTGTGGCTCCGCCTAATTTCCCAAAAATTGCTACTACTATTATAAACAGACAGATGAGCAGATGACGAGGACTGTTAATAAGCCCGATCTGAGTTCTCAACCCGGTAAATACAAAGAACAATGGAAGAAGCATAACGAGACTGATATCCTCAATCTTCTCAGATATTATCGACTTAAATTCAAAATCATCCGGCATTACGACCCCGGCAAGGAAAGCTCCGAATAAAGCGTGAATGCCCAGAACCTCGGTAGTATAGGATGATAAGAGAAGTATGAGAAAAACCAGAGCTACTACGGTTCTGTTCATATTTTCCTTGGAAATATAAACTTTCCCGATTTTCTGCAACAACGAATGAACCACCCTGAGCATAAAAAAAACATAGACAAGGACAAGCGCGATTGTAAACAGAGAATTTAATATAGTACCCGCCTTGATAATTGCTATTACAACAGCCAGAATACACCAGGCCGTAACATCGTCCACAGCAGCGCATGTAAGCACAAAAACACCAAGCGGAGTCTTTGAATGTCCCTTTTCCTGAATTATCCTCGCAAGTACAGGAAAAGCGGTAATACTCATTGCAATTCCCATAAATAGAGCAAAAGAAAAGAAGGGTATATCGCCGGCGGCAAATTCATGATACAGATAGAGGGAAACCAGCACCCCAAGCAAATAGGAAAAAGCAATCGCTGTATGACTTACTATCAGAGCATCGCTGGCTCTGCTCTTAATCTTTTTTACATCAAGCTCCATCCCGATGATGAACATGAAAAGCAACAAGCCGAGCTGGCTTAGGAACTGTAAGTTATTCAAAGATGCAGGCGGGAATAAGAAGGTCGAAAGTCCAGGGAAAAATATCCCAAAGAGAGATGGTCCCAAAATGATACCGGCAAATATTTCACCAACCACAGCAGGCTGATTTATAAAAAGACAAAGCAGACCCATAATCCTTGCAAATACCATTATTACAAGAATTTGTAAAATTAATATACTTAAAGGATGCCGGACACTTTTAGTGAGTTCATGAAATGAATTAATGAACCAATTATTTTCTTTAGTGGCGGCAGGAACATTTGCAATTGTTTTTTCTGTCTGAATATCTGCTCTACTGGAGAACGGTTTATTCTCAGGCTTATTCCCTGTATTCAGGACATACCACACCGTTGTGATACAAATACCAATAAACAAAAAATAAAATGAAAACTTCCTGGCCATTGGGTTCCTGGTTTCGCACAATTTCCGGTATTTACAAGGTAATATAAAAATATTTTCGGACTAATGGGAAATAAGTTTATTATTAGGATGGTTAATTATTGCCTTTTCGAAAAGTCAGGTTTCCCCAGACAAAAAATATGGTGGATAAATCTCTGTCATTTTAACATCGCAAGGATAAATTTAAGAATTATCAGTTGATTTCTATTGAAGCCGGAGTGAACTCTGAGTGAACTCTGAGTAACAGGACATAGCTCGCCTGAAGTTACATATTGGCAGAATCCAATGTGTCCACAATCAGGGACCGGTTAACTCCGCGGTGCCCCGGCTCATTGATGTCTGATACAAAGAATAATTTGGGCTTCTTTAATTCTTGTTTATTATGAGTTGTTTTATTAACTTTGAACTCTTTATTTTTAAAGGGGATGCACAATGAAAAGAACATTTCAGCCAAGTAAGAGAAAAAGAGTAAACAAACACGGCTTCAGAGAACGCATGAGCACAAAAAACGGACGCAGGGTTTTGGCCCGCAGACGCGCAAGAGGTAGAAAAAAATTATCAGTCAGCGATGAGAAATAGAAGCTTTGAAAAAATTTGGTCTTTCTAAAGATGAAAGAATCAAAAGTGAAAAGGACTTTAAGTTAATTTACTCAGCAGGAAAGACAGCTTACTCTGGCAATCAGAAACTTAAAGCTGTCTATATTATTGAGGGAAATGCCGGAGAAGGAAAGATTAAAATTGCCGCGGCAGTTTCTAAAAGGGCAGGCAATGCTGTTTGGAGAAACAGAGTTAAGCGCCTGATCAGGGAATCTTTCCGGTTAAACAAGCATTTAATTGACTTAAATAATAAGGAGGAAAAGTTTTTTGTGCGTATTGTATTTTCTCCCGGCAATTTAAGCCAGATAAAAAATAAGCTTATTAAGCTTGTTGATATTATGCCTGCACTTACTGATCTTCTAAAGAAAATAAATGGCAGTTTATAATGCGACATGTTTTTGTTTTCATTATCAGGCTATATCAAAAATTTATTTCTCCGCTTTTTCCGCCCTCTTGCAGGTTTTATCCCTCCTGTTCACAATACAGTCTTCTGGCATTTACCAAATACGGAGTTCTCAAAGGCAGTATAAAATCAATTTGGCGGATTTTAAGATGTAATCCCTTCAATAAGGGGGGATTTGACCCATTAGACTAATCTCAGGAATTTAAATGGATAAACAGACAACTATTGCTTTCGTCTTAATTGGAGCTATACTTATTATATGGCTTTATTTTAACTCGCCCGAACCACAACCAGCTATAAAAAAAATGGCCGATTCTACTCTGGTCAGAACAAACAACCAGACTTCAAAACCGAATACCGGCAACGTTCCCGCTCAGAATAATATTTCTTCTGATTCTTCATCCATAGGTAGCGCTTTCTCTTCATCTCAGGAAAAGGAACAGGTTATTACTATTGAAAATAATCTTGTTAAGCTTGAAATGACAAGCAAGGGAGCTAAAATAAGAAGATGGTTTCTTAAGAAATATCAGACATGGTACGCATATCTTCCAAAGAATAAAGATAATTTTTACACTCAGCATATCGATCTCATTAACTCAGATGAAGGCGATTTGAACCTGGCCTTTGTTACAAAGGATGGAAAGCTTCTTAATACGGCTGATGCCTCCTTTAATTCAAATCTTGATAAAAACTATTATAAGCTAAACAACGCTGATTCACTCGTTCTTAAATATAGCGTTGGCGTATATGAGAATAGCTCGATTACAAAGAACTTTGTATTCAAAGGCAACGACTACGCCGTTCGCTGCGATGTTCAGATGAATAATATGGAAAAGATCATAAGCAATGATAACTACAACCTTGTCTGGGCTAATGGAATTAATTTCGTTGAGAAGAACTCAGTAGATGAAGCAACTTACTCAAACTCCAGCGCTTATTCGGGCGATGAACAGGTAATTGTTAATGTTAAGGTCAATGAACCGGCAAAAAAAGAAATTAACGGCAAAGTAGATTGGATCGGTATCAGAAATAAATATTTTGCAGTAATTATCGCTCCCCAAAACCCTGGCAACGAAGGCGGCGCATACATCGAAGGAACTGAAAAGCATGCAGGCAACGATCTTGGTGTCAGAAAGTATTACAGCGCAGGGCTTAAGGTTCCTTTTAACAATACAAGCATTCAAACTAATTCATTTTTAATTTATATCGGTCCCGTTGATTATAGCGTACTTAAAGCTTACGGTAAGAACTTTGAAAAGATTGTCGATTTTGGGAGTCTCTTCGGCTTAAAGATAATTATCAGACCAATATCAGAATATGTGCTTCTGCCGTTATTCGGGTTCCTGCACTTGTTTATCTCTAACTATGGCATTGTAATCATTGTATTCTCGCTTATAATTAAGTTTGCTCTTTATCCTTTTACAAAAAGTAGCTTTAAGTCGATGAAGAAAATGCAACAGCTTCAGCCGAAGATTACAGAGTTAAAGGAAAAATTCAAAGACGATCCGCAGAAAGTAAACAAAGAAACAATGAAGCTTTACTCCACCTACGGAATTAATCCGGCGGGCGGATGTTTGCCAATGTTGCTCCAGATGCCGATACTTGTAGCTTTGTGGGGATTGTTTAACGTTGCAATCGAACTCAGGCAACAACCCTTTACGCTTTGGATAACTAACCTGTCTTCTCCCGATGTTATTTTTACTCTGCCATTCGCTATTCCAATTTTTGGCATTCAACAGGTGAGCGGACTTGCCTTGTTGCTTGGCATTACAATGTACTTCCAGCAGAAGATGAGCGTTAAGGATCCAAGTCAGGCGGCTCTTGTTTATATTATGCCTGTTATGTTTACGCTTATGTTTATGGGATTTCCATCCGGACTTAATCTTTATTATTTCATGTTCAATTTGTTCTCGATCATTCAGCAGTACTATGTTAATAATTCGAAAAATGACATGGAACTTGTACCGGTTGCAAATCCGAAGAAATCGGGCGGATTTATGCATCGCATGATGGAAGCCGCCGAAAAAAACGCGCACACGCAGAAGCTAGATCAGCAGAAGAATAATAAAAGAAAATAATTAATATTTTTAAGCCGTATGGTTTATCAGGTTCGCTTTCTGAACAATGATATCTGCCCGGCTTTTTTTATCGTTTACAACACGGCATGAAAAATATTTACAAAGTCTTTCAGGCAAATATATTTAAGCTATTAAAAATAGCACCTTTGTTTTTCCTGTTGTTTGCCTGCCCGTCCCGAGTCTGTTGCCAGTCGAATAAAATTATCAGTCTTCAGTATAAAGAGAAAAAACTTCCCTTTGGTCTTACTGCAAAAATTTCAACCATAGAACCTTCGATTGCCCTCGTTCTAAGCGGCGGCGGTTCCCGTAGTCTGGCGCAAATTGGAGTGCTCAGAGCATTAGATGAAAAGAATATTCAGATCAGCTCAATTGCGGGGACGAGCATGGGAAGCATTATTGGCGGATTATACTCGGCAGGATACAGCATAAACGAAATTGACTCAATTGTTCGCGCTATGCCGTGGAATGAATTTCTTACATCGACAGACGAAACAAGCAGAAATGAATTATTCGTAGAGCAAAAAATAACAGAAGATAAAGCGCTCGTTACGCTACGCCTTGAAGGATTTCATGTCGTGCTACCTACATCTATAAATAACGGGCAGAGATTTTCAAACAATTTGAACATGTTAACGCTTAACGCGCCATTGCACGTTAAGTCGGGTTTTGACGAACTTCGTTTTGATTTTAAAGCCGTCTGCACCAATCTCGTTACAGGCGAAGCAGTCGTTCTTGACAGAGGCTCGCTCAGTCAGGCAATGAGAGCAAGCTCAAGCGTTACATTATTTATTTCTCCTGTAAGAATTGACAGCCTGCTTCTCGTTGACGGCGGACTTGTAGCCAATGTGCCCGTCCAGCTTGCGCGCGAATCGGGCAACGATATAGTTATTGCTTTCAATACCACAAGCCCGCTTAATTCGCAACTGGAACTTGCAACTCCATGGAATGTAGCCAGCCAGATTGTTTCAATACCAATGAGACTCTTAAGCGAACAGCAACTGCGCATGGCAGACGTAGTTATCAGTCCCAAACTGGGGAAAAGAAAAAATACCGACTTCTCAAATATCGATTCTCTCATAGAAGCAGGCTATACAACTACTTTGCCTTTACTTGCTAAAATTGAAAAAAAAATTGCAGAAACAACGATAAACAAGCTTAAGGAGAAAGAATTTTTCCTCAAAAACATTACTTCCAGATATGACACCGAACTGTTTGAAAAAAAGCTTATTAATAAATACTCACAAAAGGATTCTGTAAGCAACCACGAAATTCTTAACGACCTTAACGATATTTATAAATCAGGTGATTATGACAGCCTTTATGTGACGGCAACTGAAAACAGCGGGCAGACGCATATAAGATTTATCGCTAAGAAAAATCCATACGTCAAAGCAATCTCAGTTGAAGGCATAACTTTCCTTGAACAGGCAAAGGTTGATTCATTGCTATCCCCGCTGTTCAATAATCCTTTTAATATTGAAAAAATATATCTAACTGTCCTTAATATCCTTAAACTCTACCGCGGACTCGGTTATTCGCTGGCTGAAATTGAAAATCTAAACTTCGACAACCGGCAGGGACTCCTTAGCCTTAAATTCTCCGAAGGCAAAATCTTAAATATTGAGATTGATGGAAATCAGAAGACAAAGCGCAGTATTATACAAAGAGAATTTCCTATTGATTCAGGCGACTATTTTCAGTATAAAAAAGTTGACGGCTGCCTCGCTAGCCTGCGGGGCACAAATCTGTTTAATGATATTTCACTTACATCGTCCGATTCAGGTGGAGTAAATACGCTGAAGCTTAAAGTATCCGAAAAACTGTCGAGCCTTGTACGTTTCGGACTCAGGATTGACAATGAAAACCGTGTCCAGGGCAACATCGATATCCGTGATGAAAACTTAGTCGGCACTGGCACCGAGCTTGGACTTATTATTTCAGGAGGCGAGCGCAATGGTTCTTATATTCTTGAACATAAAGCAAATAGAATTTTTCAGACATACCTGACTTATAAACTGCGCGCTTTCTATGATATTAATAATATATATTCCTACGAGGACAACCCGCTTGTAATAGGCGGTAAATTCGATCGTCTTTCGGTCGCCGAATACCAGCAGATAAACAAAGGTTTTTCATTGGGATTTGGAATGCAGGCAGAAAAATTTGGCAACCTGATAGTTGAAGGAAAATACCAGAATAGCAAAATCACAAATATCCGCGATTTTAATTTTATCGAAAATAATAACATTTTTACTCTGGCTGTTCAATCTGCCATTGATAATCAGGACAAATACCCATTCCCGAACAAGGGTTTTCTGGTTAAGGCATATTATGAAACAGCGCAGAATCTCTTTGTCAGTGACATTGGCTATACAAAAATATATTTTGATTATACAAGCCATATCACTACTTCAAATGAAGTCCATTCATTCAGCCCCAGAGTAGCCATCGGTTTTGCGGATAACACATTGCCGTTAAGCCAACAGTTTTCATTTGGCGGGCAAAATTCATTTTTTGGACTCCGCGACTATGAATTCCGCGGACGACAAATATTCTTATCCTCGCTTGAGTACCGTGTCAGAATCCCTTTAAAAGTATTTTTTGACGCTTACCTAAAACTTCGTTATGACTTAGGCTCCAGTTGGGTAAACCGCGAACTAATTCGTTTCTCCGACCTAAGGCACGGTGCCGGTGCAACGCTTTCACTCGACACTCCTTTAGGCCCAGCGGAATTTTCCGTTGGACGCAGTTTCTTATTCAGACAGGACAAATCACATGGGAATCGCATCGCCAGAGGACCTGTGTTTTTCTATTTTACGATAGGATATTATTATTAGGGCATTGTTCATTTCCAATAGTCCCGCTATTTTTCAGAACAAAATGAAGTCATTCCCGCTGATGTCAGGCAGTAAATCTTTAGAATAAGTTATCCAAAAGATAACAGCTCCCTCATTTAATCATAAAAATTACAGCTCAGCCATTTTTTTTTTCAAAAAAATTACTCTCCCCTCTTGCGTCTGAAAATTCAAAGTAATATCTTGGGACCAGAATCTATAACTATAGTTTCATGGCAGGAACCTCTGTTACAATGACCGGCACCCTGCAGTTCTTTGAAATTTTGGACTAACACGGCATTCACACTCCCCTTCCCCCGATTCTGTCCCTTTTTGTGTAAATTCCCCCTTCATCCCACATGAGATCGTAAGCTTGAGAAGAGAAATTCGTGTCAAAATACCTGATATTGCGAAATTATGCTCTATTTCAGGTATTCCAACGCCATCCTGGGCCTCCGGATGTCTGTCAGAAGTTCCTGGACGCTTATCCGAAGTTCCTGGAAGCTTATCCGAAGTTCCTGGAAGCTTATCTGAAGTCTCTGGAAGCTTATCTGAAGTCTCTGGATGTTTATCCGAAGTCTCTGGAAGCTTATCCGAAGTCTCTGGAAGGAAAAAATTAACTCACTTTTGTCTGTACGAGGTTCCTGGAAGTCATCCTAAGTTCCTGGATGACTGTCCGAAGTTCCTGGATGACCATCCTGACTCTCCGGATGACCATCTGATGTTCCTGGAAATCATCCTGACTCTCCGGATGACTATCTGAGGTTCCTGGAAACCATCCGAAGCTCCTGGATGACCATCCGAAGCTCCTGGACGACCATCCTGGGTTCCTGGAAAACAATCTTGACTCTCCGGATGACTACCTGAAGTCTCCGGAAAACAATCCTGAACCCGCTTTTATCCGCCTTCAGCATCTTCCCCGCCATTAATATTCGATTCTTGTCTTCCTGAAAACGCCCCGAACCTAGTATGTTAGTCCAAACCCGTAATAACTGTTCTTCCGCCTGTTTCGGACAGGCAAAAATTGTTCTGTACTAAACAATAGTGACTCATTTAAATACCTGATTTCAAAAAGGAGTAGTAAAAATGGATATGTCAATTCAAAGAAAAGTAGTAATGTACCAGGCAATGCAGGAGTTTATAGAGAAATGGGCAGCAACTATTGCCACCAAACCTCCCGTACTCACAGCTTTCACAACCTTTAAAGAAAAAGCCATTGCCGTGGAAAATATGATAAGCAATTATGACGAAGCCGTTGTAGGCAAAACTAATGCCAAAAAGGCTGCTGCAAAAAATCTTATTGATGTAATGTTCCCTTTGTCCGGTGCTCTTTACGGAGTTGGCGTTGATATCGCAGGCGAGGAACTAAAAGCTCTTTGCGATAAATCTTTATCCGTTTTCCAGGAAATGACGGAAATGAATCTCTACAACAGCTCAAAAAGTATTATTGATGCCGCAAAAGATAACCTTGCCGGCCTTGTTGTTTACGAATATGACCTGCCAAAACTTACAGAAATCGAAGATCTGCTTGGACTCTATAAATCCGCTCTCGGCAAACGCGAACTCAGCCAGGGTGAGAAAAAAGCAATGCGAAAAGAAATTTTTGAGAAAGTCAGCACAACTGGAATGTTTATCAGAAAAAGTCTTGACAAAAGCATGATCCCCTTCAGAACAGAAAATGAAGCAATGTACAAAGAGTATCAGGCAATAAAAACCATTAAAAACCTCGGAATAAGGCATGAAAAACCAACTGACCCGCCCGTTCCTCCGGTTATTTCCTAGATACCTGCCCCATCTTTAATTAGAATGGGGCTTTTTTTTGCCCGAATCAATGCGCAGATTCAGCCATGTAATAACTTCATCAAATAGCTCAGTATTACGTGGCTCATTATGAATTTCATGATACAGCCCCGGCCATATCTTAATATCACATTTTTCACCCGCGACTCCCGCAAATTCACGCGAGGCATTAACCGAAGTAACCTGATCCTCACCACCATGCAGTATAAGCAACGGAACATGGAGTTCCCCTGCATGTCTGATAGCCCAGCAACCAGCCTCCTGAGCCGAAAGAAATGTCCTTACCGAAATCCAGGGATGTATAAGTCTGTCTTTAACCATTTTGCAGACCCGCTCTTCTCCACGATGCCCCGACTTGATCCTGTTAAAAGCCCTGAAACTGGGCCAAAACTTATTAAGCCAGAAAGCAAATTTCTGTACCGATTCTTTTGGGGGATTGGAAAGTCTGAACCAGGGTCCGGTAGCAATAACACCTTTGACACTAGGCTTATTCCGAAGTATATAATTAATTACAAGATTACCGCCAAGACTGTGCCCGTAAAGAAAAATATCAGTACCAGGGAAAAACTGATGCGCTTTGTCAAGAAGTATGCTGATATTATCCATGTAAGCCTGATAGGAAGGAGTATGACCCCTTTTGCCCTCTGACTTCCCATGTCCCTCAAGGTCGAAACCGATTAGTGCAAAACCGTTATCTGTAAGAGTCTGAGGAAGAACCTTGTAGCGACTACTGTGTTCGCCAAGTCCATGCACCAGACATACGACAGCTTTAATATTATTTCCTTCCGGTTTCCAAAACTGCCCGAAAATCCGAAGTCCCGCATTTGATTCCCAATTAAATTCTATGTTTTCCATGGCTCCTAACTCAGCGCTTTACCAGAAGAAATCAGATGATGTACCTGAATGGTTCTTTCCGGCAGACAATAAATCGTAAATGGTTCTAACTCAAAACTAAAGCGTTTTATGGCGGAAACAATCGGTTGTGTGGTCATTAACCATCCCGCATGCCTGCATAAAGGCGTAGCATATCGTTGGCCCGACAAACTTAAATCCCCGCTTTACTAAATCCCCGCTCATTGCTTCGGATTCTTTAGTCTTAACCGGAATCTCCTTCAGAGTACCACGACAATTATTAATTGGTTCATAGCCGACAAACTGCCAGATATATTTATCGAAACTTCCGAATTCCTTTACGACCTCAAGGAAGCATGCTGCATTCTTAATTGTTGCGTTAATCTTCAGGCGGTTTCGGATAATACCGGAGTTCTGCATCAACATTTCAACCTTCTCCGTGCCATAACCGGCTATTTTCATGGCATCAAAATTATCGAAAGCTTCCCTGTAGTTCTCTCTTTTCTTAAGAATGGTAAGCCAGCTAAGTCCCGCCTGCGCTCCATCGAGTATCATAAATTCAAATAACTTTCTGTCGTCATGAAGGGGGAAACCCCATTCCTTGTCGTGATATTCTATATATACAGGGTCAGAAGTGGACCAGACGCAACGTGTCGGATTACCATCGTTCATTTAATAAGTCCTTCTGCCTGCTTTATAGTTTTATCGCGAGCAGTTTGTTCCCCGTCATGATAAAATAGTTCAGGCTCTTTTCCCACCATTTCATCATTTCAAGAAACTGACGGGACGAGCTTCCTTCGATGAATTCATTCCCTTTTTCCGTAATTGAAGTAAAAATGTACTCCACGTGAATATCCGTAACCGTATCGTTTACGGCTTCAAGGCGGAAGCTGATATTCACAACCACAACGTCCCAGGTCATACGGACAAACTCAATTATACCAAGTTCCTTGTCATATTTGGTAACTATCCAGATAGTATCAACGGTCTCACCATACCGGGTCTTAAATATGGCTCCGTTTTCGGCAAACCCGCTTTCGGAATAAATCATATCATAGCTCCAACCATCGAGCCAGTCCTTTTCTCTCTCAGGGCAGAGCAATGGGAAAATCTTATCCGGAGTTGAGTTGATTTTCTGTGTAAAAGTCCTTTTTATTTTTTTTGACTTAAAATCATCTCTTAATTTTGGTCCATTTGTTTGTGTCATAAATAATCCTGTGGTTTTTATTAATAGCATTAAGAATCCCGGTGCATAAAATAAGTATAATCAGAAAGAAAAATGAATGTATATGTTTAATAAACTCAAATATGGAACCAGAACATCTGTTTTATTTAACTACTCTCAGTTTAAAGAACACTTCCTCAGGCGAAAAGATGCCTGAGAAAAATCTTTCATAGATAACCGGCTCGATGTTTACAATCATATCCATCCATTTAATAGCTGCGAAATTACTCGTAATAAATTTCTTTTCAATGATTTCAAACTGAGCTTTGCCTTCATAGTTTGTGCGGTGGTTTAATTTCCACTGCTCATAGAACTTAAGTTTCCTGCCACCGATATACTCATAATTATCAAAAGTGCGGATAGAAAAAGGAATCTTATGATCCGGCTCGCCAAAGTATTTCGTATTCAGGAAGAAAGGAGCATAAACAATAATCATTGCTCCCGGTCTGGCTATTCTGTAAAGCTCGGTTACAGTTTTATGAAAACTGTCGAGATGTTCCAGCACATGCGAAGCATATATCTCATCAAACGTATTATCCCCGAAAGGATATGGAACCGTATTAATGTCATGAATAGCGTTGCCACCGTAATCGACAATATCAAGATTAATGTAGCCTTCTTTAATATCTTTGCCACAGCCGAGATTTAGTTTCATAAGTATTCGCGATAGTTAAGTGCTGAATCCTTCCTTTTCAATTGCCTCATCGCAGATGTCGATGATAGTCGAATGGATATATACTTCGAACCATTCCTTGAATAATTCAAAAGTAAGCTCCGCTGGCCAAAGTTCAACATCTACTGCCCATTCCTCCAGCTGCATTTCAAAAATGTCGGGGTAGATGCTTTTAACAAATTCGTAATCCTGCTCTAACAGGTCGTGCGCAGGAATCATATAGCCGGTACTGTCCTGCCTTATATCTTCCAATGTAAGCATCGTATCTTCAGGGCTGACGCTCGTCAGCCAGTGAAGAAAAGGTGCCTTTGGTTTGATGATTGCCATATGACGGTTAACTGATGAATACATACTTCCTCTCCGGATAATTTGAAAAGTATAAATATAAATGCCTAAACATAAACTAAGCGACATGAAAAGTCAAAAATAAATTGATAGTTATATGCTCTAAATTATTCTGAGCGATAATCAATCCATAAAGTGCAGAGCCAGCCAGACGGTTTTCTGTTTCTTGTCCGTCCACTCAATGCGGTGCTTTGTATTTGCAGGGATGAATATGTAATCTCCAGGATATAAAACCCTTTCCTCTGTGTCGCTTTCGAACATTATACCGGCTGAGCCACCAAGCAGTATTACCCACTCATTAGTTTCCTGACAATACCATTCTTCCTCTGGCGAGGCCTGCCCGCTGGATACAATACGTTCAAGAGTCAAATTCTTATTATGAAGAAGAATATCAAAGACTTCTTTTGGGAACGTATCGGGTATATCTGAAAATAAATTTTTAATCTCCATAAAAATGTTTCCCTTTTGCAAAAATGATTATTACCAGATTTCCTGATGTACTTTCGACAAATCAAACCGAATTTCCCTATACTTTGTCTCGGCCGGATGACCAATGGCGACAAATGAAACAGGAATAATACCGGAAGGAATGTTCAGCAGTTTAACAAAGTTCTCAATTCTGTCTTTAACAGGATAAATGCCCAGCCATACAGCTCCAAGTCCAAGAGCGTGGGCGGCCAGCAACATATTTTCAGTAGCGGCTGAACAGTCAAGCGCGATGTATTCGGAGTAAGTCTCAGTCTGTTTATCTCCGCAGATAAGTATTCCGAGTGGCGCCAGTTTAAGCATACCGGCATAAGGATGAAAAGCTGCAATGGCATTAAGCGATGTTCTTTGAGATACAATCACAAAGTGCCATGGCTGATAATTGCGCGCCGAAGGAGCACTCATCGCGGCTTCAAGCAACTTATGTATCAGTTCTTCAGAAATCATTTCTTCCGTAAACTGGCGGATGCTCCGTCTGGTAAGAATAGCTTCCAATGCTTCCATATATCCTCGCAGGTAAAATAATTTAAAACTGTTTAACTATATTTAAGTATGAATCCATGCGTAATCTAACCTGTCAGGATACTTCGGTTCCCAAAGAATCAGATATCTCAGCGGAAACCAAAATTCTTCCGCAGTACTCGCAGTTCCAGACTTTCTTATGCTGACGAATCTCAAGCTGGCGTTGCGGCGGGACAACATTATGACAGCCGGAACATGCTCCCCTTTTAATAGTTGAAACAGCCTTACCTTTTTTGGCTTTCCTGATTCTCATATATGCCGAATAGTCCGGCTTCTTTGCATTAAGCTCAACCTGTTCTCTTTTTATCCTCAGCTTGGCTTCTTCCTTTTCATTTGTCTTAACGATTTCTTTAAGATCAGCTTCTTTATGCTTAAGTTCTTCCGAAAGAGTTTCGGTCTGCGGAGCTATCTCATTGATCTCGATTTTAAGTTTTTGAATAAGTTCTTCGAACGCCTGATTCTGTGATTCCAGTTTGCTTATTTCCCCTTCGGTATGATCGATTTCCTTTGTAAGAGCATCATATTCTTTATTATTGCGTACATTAAATAGCTGCGCCTTGAATTTCTTCTGATTAGTCTTCATGCGTTCTACTTCTTCTTCATTCTTCATCCGTGTGTCAATGGAATTCTGCTGTTCCTGTTTCTTGACATTAACCTGAGTATTCAGAGCCTGGATACGGTTGCGCAGTTCATTTACGGCTGCCGGCAGGTCGCCCCTGAGTTCTTCTAGTTCATCAAGCTGGTCATCGATAAGCTGTAATTCGTATAGTACTTTTAATCGATTTATCAATTTATTCTTCTCCTATATTTATTAAAAAATGAACAGGGTTAGTTGTTCCGCTGTATATATAAACTTTGTTATCAGATTTCTGTCTCTTTATTTCTTCATCAAGTCTGCGTTTTACTTCTGTCAGGACAGGAAATTCAGTCTCATAATGCCCGGCATCAATGAGCAGTATCTTTTCATCGGCATCCTGGAATGTATGGTATCGTACGTCCGCCGTTACAAAGGCATCGGCTCCCTTTGCAATCGCAGTATTCAACATATCCGAGCCACTTCCGCCACATACGGCTACTTTCTGTATCTTTCGCTCACGACTGCCTGCGCTATATTTAAGGTTCTCAGTTTTAAGCGAATGCTGAACATGGCTAAGAAAACCGGCATCTGTCATCTCTGAATCCAGACTGCCTATAGCACCCGCGCCATAATTCTGATTTTTATTTGCAAGCTGATAAATGTCGTATGCCGGTTCTTCGTACGGATGGACCTTAAGCATGGAAGAAACCGCATTATTAAGGTTCCATTTATCCACAACAACTTCAAGGCGCATTTCGCTTACTTTCTCAAAACTCCCGGCTTTGCCAATAGCGGGTGCTGTGTTCATACTTCCCCTGAATGTTCCTTCGCCTTTAAAATGGAAACTGCATTTCTCGTATTCGCCTGTCTTCCCCGCTCCCTGAGTAAAAAGTGCTTCTGATACCGCCGATAAACTTTCTTCCGGCACAAATACAACGAGTTTATAGCGGAGATTTTCCTGATGTTCAAGGAAATCGATATTCTTTAGACCGAGAGTTTTTGCGAGTTGGAAACTTACACCATGTTTTGTGAAGTCAAGATTTGTATGGGCTGAATAGAGTGTTATGCTGTGCTGGAAAAGAAGCTCGATTAATCCGGATATTTTATCGTTTTGAGTGTCTAATCTCTTTAATGGCTGAAAAATTAAGGGGTGATGAGTAAAAATAAAGTTGCTTTTCTTTTTTATTGCTTCTCTGAGAGCTTTTTCAGTCAGCTCTAAACAAAGAAAAATGTTCTGTGCCTCGTCTGCAAGTGATCCTGCCTGCAAACCCGGGTTATCCTTCACCCAGGCGATATCCTTAGGTGCCCATTCTTCTATACATTGAGATATAATTTTTTTGAGCATACGAAAAAAAAATGCACTACCGGTACATGGAGTGCATTTTTATACTTCTCTGATTAATAGTAATTGAGTAAAATTAACTTATATAACGATATTAAGGCTGTCTTCTTCATATTTTGTCTAAGACAAAGATAGCCTTTTGCGAAATTATTTTCAATATAAATCAAAAATAAATCATTGATTAGTAAAAAGTTTAAAGAAAAAGCCCCGTTGCGGGATAAATTACTCAGGATTCTTTCATTAAATATTCATCAATAAGGGTGTACGACAAATTCCTCTCTTACAATAGAAGTTTGCCGGACACTCGTCCGCAGGCAATGCAACCAGGGTAAGATATTTTCTATTGTCCCGGCGGAGAGCAATATTTCCCCCCAAACAGAACGCCGTTATTCGTCCATTTGATTGTCTCGTAATTCTATAAGTTTATGATTATGAGAAAAATTGCCATAGTAAATATGCAAATGAGTAAGAAAGTGTACGACATTTTATCATTTAAGAAGGAAATTTGCCGTATATCCCATTAATAATCAGTAGGCTCTATCCATCTGTCGTCCTCTTTGATAAGCTCAATCAGCGCATCAACGGCAAGCTCAGAACTGATATTTCGTCTGACGATTTTTTTGCCACGGTAGAGCGTAATCTTACCTGCGCCAGAACCCACATACCCGTAATCAGCATCGGCCATTTCGCCGGGGCCGTTTACAATACAGCCCATTATACCAATTTTAACTCCCTGCAGGTTTTCTGTGCGATTTCTTATTTTGGCTGTAACCTGTTGTAAGTCAAAAAGCGTGCGTCCGCATGAAGGGCAGGCAATATACTCGGTCTTCGAAATGCGTAGCCTTGTGGCCTGGAGTATGCCGAAAAGGATCAGGTTTACAGCCCGCACCGATTCATACCTGTCTAGTGTGGCAAACGGTTTAGCAGACATCCAGAGTCCATCGCCAAAACCATCGAGAAGCAACGCGCCAAAATCTGTCGATGAATAAATCATAAACTTTTCGAGGGAGATGTTATTATAAGTTCTCTTTAGTATGACGGGATTATCAATCTGCCTGTCTGTAAGTTCGAGCATAACGCGGCGTTCTTCAGCCATGCCGTGAATGTTGGATGTCTCAAGTACAAAAACAACATTCTCATATTGCGTGCGTTCAGCCAGCCGGCTCAGGTCGTTAATTGTCAGAGTAACAAAGTTTAATATACCAGACTTATCAGCGACAGAAATAAATTCATCAAGTGATGCAAAGACAGGGAAACCTTTCTCTTTATCCGCAAGCGAAGCCCATTTATCCGAGCTGTAAACAAGCTTAAGACTGCCGGGCAGTCCGAATGAAATATCACTATCCTTAAGATAAATAAAATCGCAGGCCGAATTCGTTAGTGTCCACTTATCAGTTTCGGCATGGTAAAAGCAACCGACAGTCTCAAGCTCTTCGGGAACGTTAATGCCCGAACTGAAGTCGGCAAAAACTCTTGGGAAGTTTGTTCCGCCGATGCCCATAATTTCAGATGTTGTACGCTTATTATAATTATACGGGTCGAACCGGGGCGTTATTACCTCTGGAATTGGTGTGTGTGCCACCCGCGTGCTGTACCGGCTGGCAAGCATTAGCGCGATGGGTAATTCTCTTTCAGGTTCCTCGGTCAGCGAGACTCTGATTGTATCGCCCAGACCATCTTCAAGCAACGCGCCTATGCCAACGGCGGATTTAACTCTGCCATCCTGACCATCGCCTGCTTCGGTTACGCCAAGATGCAACGGATAGTTCATATTTTCCTGTTCCATCTGTCGGACGAGAAGCCTGTACGCCTGAACCATAACCTGCGGATTACTGGCTTTCATAGAAAGAACAATATTATGATAACCCGCCTGGTGGCAGACTCGTACAAATTCCAGCGCCGACTCTACCATTCCAAGCGGACTGTCTCCGTAACGGCTCATGATTCTGTCAGAAAGAGAACCATGGTTGGTGCCTATGCGCATTGCTGTGCCGTATTCTTTGCAAATCTTTACTAATGGCAGAAACCTTGTGGCAACCCGCTCCAGTTCTGACTGATATTCCCCCTCTGTGTATTCTATCTGAAGAAATTTCTTCTTATCCACATAATTGCCGGGATTAATCCTGATCTTTTCGACAACTCGGGCCGCAAACTCGGCAACATTGGGCGTGAAATGTATATCGGCAATAATCGGTACACTACAGCCTCTCGACCTGAGTTCTTTCTTTATTCTCGGCAAATTTTGAGCATCATTGAGACCAGGAACCGTGATTCTGACATATTCACATCCGGCATTTACCATCCTTATGGTCTGCTCTACGGTTGCTATGGTATCCATTGTATTGGTTGTGGTCATTGACTGAATACGAATCGGATTGGAGGCTCCAAGCGGAATGTCGCCAATACAGACTTCTCTAGTTTTATACCGGTGGTATTCAGTCAGGCTACTACAGTAAGGTTTTGAGTTATAATCCATAATGATGAGTATAATTAAGATTAAGATTAAGATTGTGAGTATGAGAAAGAATCATACTACGTTTTTGAACTGTAAATATATAAAATAAATCGCTATCAACCGACTAAATTTAATTCAAACCACTTTTCTTCCTTTCTCTCTTTATAGCGGTAATGTCTTCCTTTTTGTGTGAAAATAGAGTTAAAAAGAAGGTAGCGCACCAGTCCGGTTTATTAAATTTGCAAAACAGAAAAGAAAATTTAGTTTTCGTTGGGTGTACGACAACTTTTCCTTTTAATCATACTCATTTTTCCCCTGAAGCGATTATGATTATGAGTAAGAATATGATTAAGAAAATTACAGACCATCCGTTTGGACTGTTATATGGAGGATAATATATTTCCGCCCCGACTTGTTGTTTGGACTAACAACCAAAAGGAGAATTTGTCGTACAACCCGGTATGTTGCCGTATTTAAACGGCTCTATGTTGTTTATAGTGGGTAATCATACTTTAATTTACCCGCCACAAAGTAAATCATATGAATAAAATTAGTTGTGTTTCTATAACCCCTT
>Ga0194060_10000516_pt1 | contig 28059 bp, 19 predicted proteins | sample SepL225m_MetaG_FD_163427 | JGI IMG/M metagenome (GOLD analysis project Ga0194060, IMG submission 163427) | Anoxic zone freshwater microbial communities from boreal shield lake in IISD Experimental Lakes Area, Ontario, Canada - Sep2016-L222-5m | ecosystem: Environmental > Aquatic > Freshwater >...
TTACTGCCACTTTGTAAGGGAATATGAAAATGGGGCATGAACTTTTTACTGGTAGCTACCCATTCAATGACTTCATTGGTTAATAAATTGGGTTCAATAGAAGAAATTCTATACCGATCAATTCCTTCTACTTCGTCTAATGCCACAATTAATTGGGCAAAATCTTCTTCATATTTCAATTCTCCATCAGGTCCTTTTCCAAAATCGCCCAAATTCACGCCTGTTAATACAATTTCTTTCACCCCATCTGCTGCCAGGGTTTTAGCATTGGCAACCACATTGGCAATATTATCGCTCCTGCTTTTGCCTCTAGCCATTGGAATGGTACAGAAAGAGCAATTGTAATCGCAGCCATCCTGTACTTTTAAAAAGCTTCTTGTACGGTCGTTCATAGAAAAAGAAGCATTAAAACCTGTTACGGTTTCAATATCACAACTGCATATTTTACTTGCATCTCCCTTAGTTAACTCATTGATATGCTTAATGATATTAAATTTTTCGGAAGCGCCTAATACTAGGTCTACTCCAGGGATACTGGCTATTTCTGTTGGTTTTAATTGGGCATAACAGCCTGTAATTACTACAAAACTTTCTGGCGATTTGCGTTGTATGCGTCGAACAATTTGACGGCATTCTTTGTCGGCATTATCAGTTACCGAGCAGGTATTAATGACATATACATCTGCTTGAGCATCAAAATCCTTTTTCTCAAACCCTTCTTGCTCCATCAATCGAGACAAAGTGGAAGTTTCTGAGAAATTTAATTTACATCCCAAAGTATGAAAGGCCACTGAACGCTTCTTTTCCATAGAGCGTCAAAGATAATGCAGGCTGCTGAATTACAATAGCGCCATTTACTAATTAAGGGATCTGTTTAAGCTAAGTATTTAAGATTTTCTTAAATAAAAGAAAATGCCCCCCTGTTTTTTTAGTTTTAGTATTATTAAGGTATGTTTGCGAGTCTTAAAAACCGAAATCAATATGCAGTTTAAACGGATTAACAATATTGTTGGATGGGCTGTGGCCTTAATTGCCTGTACCGTCTATGTCTTAACCGCAGAATCAGGGGGTAGTTTCTGGGATTGTGGAGAGTTTGTAAGTAGCTGTTTTAAGTTACAAATTCCGCATCCGCCAGGGGCGCCTTTATTTGTAATTATAGGTCGTTTATTTATTATTCTTTTTGGAGACAATCCATTAACAGCTGCTAAAGCGGTGAATGTAATGAGCGCATTGGCAAGTGGTTTTACCATTTTGTTTTTGTTTTGGACCATCACACATTTTGCACGCAAAGTGTTGCAATTAAAAACAACCGATAATTTAAGTAGTTATCAAATTTGGTCAATTATGGGTGCCGGAGTAGTTGGCGCTTTGGCTTATACTTTTTCTGATTCATTTTGGTACAGTGCTGTAGAAGGCGAAGTGTATGCACTATCTTCTTTTTTCACAGCAATTGTTTTTTGGGCAATTCTTAAATGGGAAAACCATGCCGACGAACCAGGTGCAGACAAATGGATTGTGTTTATATTTTTTATGATGGGGCTTTCTATAGGTGTCCATTTGTTGAATTTATTAACCATTCCTGCAATTGTAATGGTGTATTATTTCCGCAGGAAAGACACTTTCAATTACGAAAAATTACGTAGTTGGTTTATTCGTATTGTTGGTATAGGTGGTGTGATTGCTTTTATTGGATCATTGGTAATTGCAAGTGGTGAAGCAAATGAAGAACGTGGTTTAAGTTTAGATCCTACTTTAGGTGCATTAATGATTTTTGGTACCCTAGTTGCTATTGGTTTATTATTTGCCGTTGAAAAATGGAATAAAGAAAAGAAAGCACATAATGGTGGAACTTATATCTTTTTTGTAATAGGATGTGTTATTACAGGAATTGTACAAGTTGGTGTAATTCAATATACCGTTAAATTAGCAGGATCTTTTGATCGTTGGTTTGTGAACGGTTTTGGTTTACCATTCTTTACTGGCTTTGCAACATTTTTTGTGTTATTAGCTGCATTAATTGTAGTTGGTTTAAAATATGCAGCAAAAAAAGACTGGGCTTATTTACGTTTGGGTTTATGGTCATTGGCATTTATGTTAATGGGTTACAGCACTTATGTAACAACCATGATACGCAGTAATGCTAATCCAGCAGTGGATATGTATAATGTAGATAATCCAATGAGTTTGGTGGGTTATTTAGGTCGCGAACAATATGGAGATTTTCCTTTGATATATGGTCAGAAATTCAATTCTCAGCCCGTTGATGTTAAAACAGGCGGAATGAAATACGAAAAAGCAAGAGACAAGTATATTGAAATAGGACCTGATCGTAGATACTTATATCAACCAGAAGAAAAAATGATTTTCCCTAGGGTTTGGGATGCAAGTAACGATCAAAATCACGCAGACTATTATGCATATTTTTTAAACATCAATCGTTTAAAAGATGGTGGTTATGAGAGAGCACCTAATCAAGTAGACAATGTTAAGTTTTTTGTTGCTTATCAATTCTATTGGATGTATTTCCGCTATTTCATGTGGAATTTTGCTGGTAAACAAAATGATGTTCAAGGAATGTTTATTGGCAATGTGCGCGATGGTAACTGGATTAGTGGTATTCCATTAATTGACAATATGCTTTATGGCGAACAGAGTACTTTGCCCGATAGTTTAAAAAATAACAAAGCACACAATACCTTATTCTTATTACCATTTATTTTGGGTATGATTGGTTTATTCTACCAATTTAAAAATCGTGGAGATGATGGTATTGTAAACTTTTTAATGTTCTTCTTTACTGGATTTGCAATTGTAATTTATTTGAACCAAGCAGGTTATCAGCCACGTGAACGTGACTATGCTTATGTAGGATCATTTTATGCATTTGCTGTTTGGATAGGATTGGGTGTATTAAAAGTACGTGACTGGTTTGCTAAATTAGTCACCCAAAATATTGCAGCAGTATTAGCCGCTTTATTATGTGTGCTTGCTGTTCCAACTTTAATGGCGCAACAAGAATGGGATGACCACGACAGAAGTAAAAAAGTATTGTCTCGTGATTTAGCAAAAGACTATTTAGAAAGCTGTGCACCAAATGCTATCTTATTTACTTTTGGCGATAATGATACTTATCCATTATGGTATGCACAAGAAGTAGAAGGGATACGTCCAGACATTCGTGTAATCAATTATAGTTTATTAGGTATTGATTGGTACATTAACCAATTGCGTTATAAAGTAAACCAAAGTGATTCTATAGATGTGATTTGGGGGCCAGAACAAATTGAAGCGGGTAAAAGAGACTATATAGTTTATTCTCCCCGACCTAATATTCCTGAAGACAGGTATTATGATTTATATGATGTAATGAAGAATTATGTTGGTAGTGATGATGCCGATAAATTAGACAATACACGTGGTTCTGAGCCTTTAAACAGTTTCCCTGTAAAAAGATTTGCCGTACCTGTAGACAAGGCTTTGGTAACAAAAAACAAAACAGTTAACGCTACCGATAGTGTTGTATCTGAACTACGTTTTGACGTTCCAAAATCTTCTTTAATGAAGAATGACCTTGCTGTATTAAACATCATTGCTGCTAATAAATGGAAACGTCCTATTTACTTTACGAATGATCGTTTAGAATTAGGATTTGATCAATTTATACGTAGAGATGGTTTGAGTTATAGAATGGTTCCTGTTCAAAATAGCCGCGTTAATACCGATTGGATGTTATCGAAAGCATTAAACAATTTTGCTTTTGGAAATGCCAATGTTAAAGGTGTTTATTACGACGAAGAGAATCGCAGACATTTAAATTCTATTCGTAATGCTTATGCAGAATTAGCCATTGACTTAGCATCTAAAAATAGAAAAGAAGAAGCATGTAAAGTACTAGACAAAGTAGATCAAATGATGTTGGATGAAAATTTCCCTTATGGTATGGTAAGCCGTGGAAATATGCACAACAAAAATTCACTACTATTCTTAGAAGCTTGTTTAATGGCCGACAATAAAAAATTAGCCGAAAAAGTTATGGCATCTGTTAAAAAGGATTTATTGCAACAAGTTAAATTCTGCAATACACTTTCTGGCGATAAAGCCGATCAGATGGCTGATGAAAAAAGAATGGCTGAAAGTTATTTAAAAGGTTTAGAGCAAATGGAAGCTGTTTACAATCCAAAAATTCAAATTCCAGGAAAAATGATGGCTGCAGATTCTGTACCACCTAATCCTAATAAATAAATAGGTTATGTTAGTATCAAACAGCTGGGATGAAAATCTCAGCTGTTTTAGTTAGAACCAATTGCAGAAAGTATTGTTATAGTAGTTAGTTATGATAGGACACCGTTTTATTCATTTTGACCCCAATGCAGCAAGTAAATCGAAATTCGAGCAGATACTCGATATTTTTACGCAGCTGCTAACCTATACCAATGGAGATGCCACAGAAGCGCTGTCTTGGTTAAATGAGCTTGATAGGCAATATAAATTAACCGATTCAGAGTATGGGATGGGTGATTTTATAGATGACCTGAAAGAGAATGGGTATATCAATGAAAATCCACAAGACGGCAGTTTTAAAATAACTAGTAAGTCGGAACAAACCATTCGCAAAAAAAGTTTAGAAGAGATTTTTGGGAAACTAAAAAAATCTAAACAAGGCAATCACCAAACTTTTAAACAAGGTCAGGGCGATGAAGTGAATCCAGACACAAGGCCTTTTCAATTTGGTGACACACTCGAACAAATTGATTTTACTGAAAGTATTAGAAATGCGCAAATCAATCATGGGGTAGAAAATTTCTCTATGCACGAAGACGATTTGCATATTCGCGAAAGCGATTTTAAAACGCAAACATCTACCGTTTTAATGATTGATATTTCGCATTCTATGATTCTATATGGCGAAGACAGAATCACGCCAGCTAAAAAAGTAGCGATGGCACTCAGCGAACTAATTACCACACGCTATCCCAAAGACACACTTGATATAGTTGTATTTGGTAACGATGCATGGAGTATTGAAATTAAAGACCTGCCTTATTTACAAGTGGGTCCTTATCATACCAATACTGTTGCAGGGCTTGAACTTGCCATGGATTTATTGCGTCGACGAAAAAATCCTAATAAGCAAATTTTTATGATAACAGATGGTAAACCTACCTGTTTAAAAATTGGCAAAAAATATTATAAAAATAGTTTTGGCTTAGATCGTAAAGTTGTTAATCGTTGCATCAACTTAGCGGCGCAGTGCAAAAAACTAAAAATTCCTATCACTACTTTTATGATTGCCTCAGATCCTTACTTGCAAAAATTTGTACAGGAATTTACCGAAACCAATAATGGAAAAGCATTCTTTGCTTCGCTCGATAAATTGGGTGCATTTATTTTTAAGGACTTTGAAAGTGGCAAAAGAAAAACTGTTTTTTAATTTCATTCAACGATTATATCTATACCAAACATGGACATAAAAAAAATACAAACCCTAGGTCAATTAATTAAAGCTGGTTACAAGTCTAAATCTGTGAAAGAAGAAATCAGAGACAATCTGATTGTGAAAATGCAGCAAAAAGAAAATCCGTTTACAGGAATTATGGGATACGAGGATACCGTTATTCCAGATACTGAACGTGCTATTTTAAGCCGACACAATATTTTGTTTTTAGGACTTCGTGGTCAAGCTAAAACTAGAATGGCTAGGCAAATGGTGGACTTACTAGACGAATATATTCCTATCATTGCTGGTAGCGAAGTAAACGACGACCCTTTGCATCCATTAAGTAAATACGCGAAAGACTTAGTGGCTAATTTAGGAAAAGACACGCCAATTCACTGGGTGAATAGGGCTGACCGTTATGGCGAAAAATTAGCCACACCCGATGTAAGTGTGGCAGATTTGATAGGAGACATTGATCCTATTAAAGCAGCTAATTTAAAATTGAGTTTTTCAGACGAAGAAGTAATTCATTATGGTATTATTCCAAGAAGTAATCGTGGAATATTTGTAATTAATGAATTGCCAGATTTACAAGCAAGAATTCAAGTAGCATTATTTAATATTTTACAAGAAGGCGATATTCAAATTCGTGGATTTAAAATTAGAATGCCTTTAGATATATTGTTTGTGTTTACTGCAAATCCAGAAGATTATACCAATCGAGGAAGTATTGTAACCCCATTAAAGGATAGAATTGAAAGCCAAATTTTAACCCATTATCCAAAAGATATTGAAACATCTTTGGCTATTACAGAACAAGAAGCTTCATTATTAGACGCACAAAAAGCGCGCGTAAGTATTAGTGATTTGATTAAAAGATTAGTAGAGCAAATTGCTTTTGAAGCTAGAAACAATGAATATGTAGACAAAAAGAGTGGGGTGAGTGCTAGGTTAACCATTGCCGCATTTGAAAATGCAGTAAGTAGTGCCGAACGTAGAGCCATCATTCACAACGAAGCAAAAACGCAGGTTTGGATTAGTGATTTACAAGGTATTATTCCTGCCATTACAGGTAAGATTGAGTTGGTATACGAAGGAGAACAAGAAGGTCCCTATCAAGTGGCCGTGCAATTATTAGACAAGTCTATTCGTTCGCAATTTGTACACTATTTTCCCAATCCCGATCAGGTTAAAAAGAAAAGAAGCACTGGCAAGAAATCAGTGGAGGAAAAAGAAATTGAGAATCCTTATAAATCAATCATACGCTGGTTCGATGGCGGTAAGCACCTCGATTTATTATTAGATATGAAAGACGCAGATAAAATTGCGGCACTCTATCAAGTAGATGGTTTGTATGCTTTTGTAAAGAAACATTTTCCTTTAGCCAATGAACAAGAATCTGCATTGTTAATGGAATTTGTATTACATGGTTTGTCTGCTTATTCTATGATTAGTAAAAAGAATATTGATGGCAGAATTGAATTCAAAGATTTGATGGGTAGTATGCTAAACCTAGGATCTATGGATATGGGAGAAGACGATGAATTTAATGAAGCTGATTTTAGATAGTATTTATAGAGCTGGTATAAAAAAAATTATATCAGCTCTTTTAATTTTTCTACCACTATATCAATCTCTTCTTTGGTATTGTGTTTACTAAAAGAAAAGCGAACAGTTACTTGATTAGGATTATTATTAATGGCTCGAATCACATGTGAGCCTTGATCTGCGCCACTTGTGCAAGCACTTCCACCACTAGCGCAAATATGATTAATATCTAAATTAAACAGAATCATTTCACTTTTTTCTGTTTTAGGTAAGTTCACGCTCAATACCGCATACAAACTATTTCCAAGTGTATCGCCATTAAAGTTGCAGCCAGCAATATTTGCAGTAATGCTATCGATCATGTATTTTTTTAATGACAAAATATAATTGTGCTCTGTTTCAAAATTAGCAGTGGCTAATTCTAATGCTTTTGCAAAGCCTACAATGCCGTACAAATTTTCTGTTCCAGCACGCATATTTCTTTCTTGGCTTCCCCCATTTATAAAGGGTTTTATTTTTATGTTCTGGTTAATATACAATAAACCAATGCCTTTTGGTCCATGAAATTTATGTCCTGATCCTGTAATAAAATGTACTGGCGTATTTTTTAAATCGAACGGAAAATGGCCAACTGTTTGAACAGTATCACTATGAAAAATCGCCCCATATTTATTACACAATGCACCAACTGCATGCAGGTCAATCATGTTGCCAATTTCATTATTGGCATGCATTAAACTAACCAAACATTTTACTTTGCTTTCTTGCAATAGTAATTCTATGTGCGTTAAATCGATATGTCCATTAGGTAAAATGTTTACATAACTCAATGCAGCTTCATTGTTGTTGTGTAAGAATTCAACGGTATGTGTTGTGGCGTGGTGTTCAATTACAGAAGAGATGATGTGTTTACATCCTAGGTCTCTAACTGCTGCAGTAATGGCTGTATTACTACTCTCTGTGCCCCCACTTGTAAAAAATATCTCAGATGGATGTGCTCCTAATAATTTGGCTACTGATTTTCTTGCATTCTCTATACCCATGCGGCTTTCTCTACCGTAACTATAAATAGAAGATGGGTTTCCGTAATTAGTAGTCAGGTATGGCATCATAGCCAATAATACTTCTTGGTCTAGTGAAGTAGTAGCGGCATTGTCTAGATAAATTCTTTCCATATTGTTTTTCATTTAAAGACTAGCTGTTTTACTAGATAGTCTTTTCAATTTCAGCAAGTTACAAATAAAAATCTAGTGAATTTTAGGCAATTATTGTGCTTCGTTAATGTCTTGCATTAATCTTTTAGCAATATTGGCTGCAGTAGTTTGAAAATTACTTTCAGCGTATATACGAATAATTGGCTCTGTGTTACTTGGTCTTAAATGGACCCAGTCATTATCAAATTCAATCTTCAAACCATCAATTGTATTAATAGGTTGTTTTTTGTACTTGTTTTTAATAACAGTGAAAATTTTATCTAAGTCTACGCCTTTATTTAATTCAATTTTATTTTTACTTATAAAATAATCGGGGTAGCTATTGCGTAATTGTTTGACTGTTTTTTTCTCTTTGGCTAAATGCGTTAGAAATAATGCAATACCAATTAAAGCGTCTCTGCCATAATGTAAGTCGGGAACAATGATGCCTCCATTACCTTCGCCGCCAATTACGGCATTCACTTCCTTCATTTTTGTAACCACATTCACTTCCCCAACCGCGCTAGGATAATATTCCCCACCGTTTTTTTCGGTAACATCTTTTAATGCACGTGTAGATGATAAATTGCTTACAGTATTGCCTTTTCTGTGTTGTAATATATAATCTGCAACTGCTACTAGGGTGTATTCTTCGCCAAATAAACTACCATCTTCACAAACAAAACACAGTCTGTCTACATCTGGGTCAACTGCAATGCCTAAATCGGCTTTTTGTCTGTTCACTTCATTGCATAATTGATTCAAATTTTCCGGTAAAGGCTCTGGATTGTGTGCAAACTGGCCATTTACTTCGGCATTTAATACCAATACCTTTTCAACCCCTAATGCTTTAAGTAAAGCAGGAACAGCTGTAGCGCCCGTACTATTTATAGCATCCAACACAATATTAAAATTGGCTGCTTGTATGGCAGCTTTGTCAACCAAAGGATAATTAACTACTAGTTCAATATGTTGTTTAAGGGCCTCGTTATTAATGTTGTAGCTACCTAATTCGTCCACGCTAGAAAATTCAAAATCTTCTGCGGCAGCAATTTCTAAAATGGTTGCACCATCTTCTCCACTAATAAATTCTCCTTTATGGTTTAATAATTTTAATGCATTCCATTCTTTTGGATTATGACTTGCAGTTAAAATAATTCCGCCAGTAGCTTTTTCAAAAACTACAGCCATTTCAACAGTAGGGGTAGTACTTAGTCCTAAGTCAATTACATCTATGCCTAATGCGTTTAGTGTACTAACTACCAAACGTTGAACGAGTTCTCCACTAATTCGACCGTCTCGTCCTATAACAACTTTATTTTTTTGGGAATCTCCAATTGCTGCGTTTTGTGCTTTCATCCAAGTTCCATACGCTGCAGTAAATCGAACAACGTCTATTGGGCTTAAAGTGTCACCTGGTTTTCCACCAATAGTGCCTCTAATGCCAGAAATACTCTTAATTAATGCCATTAAAATCTGATTTTTGCTCGGTGCAAATGTAATTCAAATATTTTTGTTTGCTTGTGAATCCTATTTTTGTATCCTTAATTATTGGATTATGCAGCAGGCTTGGTTTAAAGATTGGTTCAATTCGCATTATTATCACTTATTGTACCAACACAGAGATGAGGAAGAGGCCAATAGCTTTATCCAACAGTTAATAGCCTATCTACACCCAAATTTGGGCGCTACCATGTTAGACGTAGCTTGTGGAAAAGGACGTCATAGTAAGGCTTTAGCCGAAATGGGGTTCGACGTTACAGGAATAGACCTCTCTGAAGAATCAATTATTGAAGCCAAGTTAAACGAATCTGATGTGTTGCACTTTTATCAACACGATATGCGGCTGCCGTTTTGGATTAATTATTACGATTTTGCTTTTAATTTCTTTACAAGCTTTGGCTATTTTAGAACTAGAAGGGAGCACGATAATGCTTTTAGAACAATTGCACAAAGTTTAAAACCTGGTGGTGTTTTTGTTATTGATTATTTAAATATTGCTTTTGCCAAAAATGCAGAAGAATCCTTGGCAACGCATCAAATAGAAGATATTCATTTTCATATTAGCAAATGGAACGACGAAAATCATTTTTTTAAACAAATTCAAATTACGGATGCTACCAATATAGAACCTAAGAATTTGTATACAGAAAGGGTGGCTAAATTTAGCTTAAACGATTTTACTGAAATGTTACAGCACCAACAAATGACCGTGATAGAAGTTTTTGGTAATTATTCCTTGGAAGCATTCAACGAACTAAATTCCCCAAGGTTAATTATTGTGGCCAAAAAAATGGGGTAGTTACTAGTTGTTATTTGATAATAATTGATTTGTTTATATTTAATCTATCATGTTTAAATGAATTAGTCGGATGAATATTGTACAACAAGCTTGGGAGTTTATTAATACTTGGGATAAATATTTGTTTTTAAAAATAAATACAAGCTGGACCAATCCTTTTTTAGATGCAGTTTTACCCTGGTGGCGTGATTCCAATACTTGGGCACCCTTATACTTATTTTTAATATTGTTTGTAGTAATCAATAGTAAAAAACAAGCTTTTTTCTGGATTTTAGCGGCTATTATAACCTTGGTTTTAACCGACCAAATTAGCAGTAGTTTGGTAAAGCCATTATTTGCTAGGTTAAGACCATGCAGTGATCCATCACTGATTAATCAGGTTCGACTTTTGCTGCCTAATTGTTCTGGTGGGTACAGTTTTACCTCTTCTCATGCTACCAACCATTTTGGCTTTGCTATTTTTGTTTTTATAACACTTAAGCCGTTGATAAAAAAATGGGGTAACCTACTTTTTTTATGGGCTGCAACTATCAGTTTTTCTCAGGTATATGTTGGCGTACATTATCCACTTGATATTTTATCGGGTGCAATTTTAGGATTGCTAATAGGTTATACAACGGCCTATTTTTTTAAAAAATGGCAAGGGCCAATGCTTGCAGAACCTATTAATACTAGTGTATGATTTCAACGCGTTTGTTTTATTCCATTTTGTTTTTGAGTTTCATTACTTGCTTAACAGGCATGATACTAATTCCACTAATGGATATAGATGCAGCACAGTATGCTTCTATTAGCAGAGAAATGCTGGAACGAAAATCTTACCTACAATTTTATGATATTGGCGCCGACTATTTAGACAAACCACCAATGTTGTTTTGGCTTTCTGCACTTAGTTTAAAGATTTTTGGCATTCACGATTGGGCTTATCGATTACCCTCATTTGGATTTGCTATTTTGGCGGTGTATGCTAGCTATCAATTTGCTTTATTATATTATAACAAAACTACCGCTCAGTTAGCAGCAATTGTATTGGCAACTTCGCAAGCAATGTTTTTAATAACACATGATGTGCGTTGCGATACCATGCTAATGGGTTGGGTGATTTTGAGTATTTGGCAATTAGCTGCTTGGTTTAAAACTAACCACTGGAAAAATTTGCTACTTGCATTTATTGCTATAGCAGGAGGGATGATGACAAAAGGCCCAATTGCTTTGATAGTGCCTATTCTAGCTTTTTCGCCTCATTTTATTTTACAACGAGAGTGGAAGCAATTTTTTAGATGGGAGTACTTAATTGGATTAATTATTGTTGCCATTTTATTGATTCCTATGAGTATTGGTTTGTACCAACAATTCGACTTGCATCCTGGAAAATTAATTAATAATGTACCTATTCAATCGGGTCTTAGGTTTTATTATTGGACCCAAAGTTTTGGTAGATACACTGGTGAGAATAGTTTTCATGAAATGAGTTATTTTACTTTTTTATTAGAGAATATGCTATGGAGTTTTTTGCCATGGATACTATTTTTTTTAATAGGATTACTTGTTTCATTGCGTGCAATTATTTTAAATAAATTTTATTTAACCAATAAAGAAGAATGGATTTCTACTGGAGGGTTTATTTTAACCTATTGTATTTTGGCTAGAAGTCAGGCGCAATTGCCACACTATATTTTTGTAGTATTTCCTTTGGCTGCAATTGTGACTGCCAAGTTTTTGCACCAATTATTTTTTACCAATGAATTGGCTTTTTTAAAAAAGCCACTAATTATTGTTCATGCAATTGTATTTAGTTTATTATGGGCGGTGCTAATTATACTCATGCGTTATCCGTTTAGAGAATTGACGGTGCTTGCTTTTGGATTGTCAATCTTTTTGGCAATAGGCTTTTTCTGGTACTTATTTAAACTGTCAAATATTGTATCTATTCCCAAAATTATTTTTGCTGCTGTTTTTACTATTCTTAGTATCAATATTTTATTAAGTACAAATTTTTATCCTAATTTATTACAATACCAAATGGGTAATACTGCTGCGGATTTTATTAATCAACAACAATTGCCTAAGGATAAAATTGTGGTATATGGAGACGGCGATAGTAGGGCATTATATTTTTATGGTCAATATTGTTTTAAACACAAATCAAATAGGCAAGCATTATTGGCTACAGATATTGTTATTGCCTATGCAGATAGTATTAAAGGATTACAACAATCTTTTCCTAATTTAAAACAACTACATACTGGTGCACATTTTGCCGTTAGCCAATTAACAACTGAATTTTTAAACCCTGCTACTAGGGCAACTGCAATACCATATTATGCAATTATTGACTTAGATGGCAAACCTTAGTATCTTTATATTTCAATAGTTCTACAATACAAATGACAGAATTTATTATCATTATAGCTTTGATTTTATTAAATGGCTTGTTCTCTATGGCCGAGATTGCCCTAGTTTCTGCGCGTAAAGCCAGATTAGAAGCACAGGCACTAAAAGGCGATAATGATGCTGCTCGGGCCTTAGTATTAGCCAATCACCCAGACTCTTTTTTATCTACAGTTCAAATTGGCATTACTTTAATTGGCATATTAACAGGTATATATTCTGGTGATCGTTTTAAGTTACCATTACAAGCCTGGTTGTCTAATATCGATTTATTAAAGCCATATAGTGGTACCATTGCAACCACAATTATTTTGATAGTAATAACTTTTTTATCACTTGTTTTAGGCGAATTAGTACCCAAAAGACTAGGCCTTAGCAACCCAGAAGGTATTGCTAAAAGAGTAGCAGGGCCTATGCGTATTATTTCTTGGATTACGTATCCTTTTGTTTGGTTATTAATGGGTTCTACGAATTTATTGGTAAGACTATTAAATGTAAAAACCAGTGAAAACCAAGTAACCGAAGAAGAAATAAAAGCCATCATTAGTGAGGGTACAGAACATGGTGCCATTGAAGAAGCAGAACAAGATATTATTGAACGCGTATTTCATTTAGGGGATAGAAACATCACTTCATTAATGACACATAGAACTGATATTGTTTGGATTGATCAAACAAAAACAGTGGAACAGATTAAGTTAATTATGACCGAAGTGGTACATTCTATTTATCCGGTTTGTGATGGTGAAATAGATAAAATTGTGGGTGTTGTAGCAATTAAAGATTTTATTATTGCAGCAGATAGCAATTTGGTTAGCAGTATCATGAAACCTGCAATGTATGTGCCAGAAAACAATACAGCCTATCAAGTATTAGAGCGATTTAAACAAACCAAAATACACCATTGTTTTATAGTTGACGAATATGGCACTGTGTTGGGGATGATTACCTTAAATGATATACTAGAAGCTATTGTAGGGGATATTCCTCAGCAAGAAGATGTTGCGTTTGAAATTCTAATGCGAGACAATGGCAGTTTTTTAGTAGATGCGCAAATTCCATTTTATGATTTCTTAAGCCATTTTGATAAAACAGAATGGATGATGGAAGGAGACCAAGATTTTGATACCCTTGCAGGATTTATCATTAATGAATTAGAATTAATTCCTAATACTGGCGACAAACTAATTTGGAAAATATTTGAATTCGAAATTGTAGACATGGACAACCGCCGAATAGACAAAGTATTAGTTACGGTTACGGAAGCAGAAAACGAAAAATAGTGCTAAATTAAAACTCAAATAGGGTATTGTTTTTAGGATAATCTAGTTTGAAACTTTTTTCTGTTCCATTGGTTTTTACATGAAAAATATTACTTTGAATATTTTGAAAATCGTATAAAATAGTACAGTTAATATCTACTTTTTTTAACTGTTTTATTTTTGGCACTTCAAAATAAATCCAAACACTTTCTAACTGAATTTCATAGCCCACATATTGCATTGTTGCAGTTTGTCCATTAATTTTCAATTGTAATTTCTGTTTGATATAATCGGTTATTTGTTTGTCCAAAACAGCTTTATTGGTTGGGTGAACCATGTCTATTTTAGCAGTACTATATTTTTGAAGGGTTTCTTCTAAATCTTGTGTAAAGATCCGAATACTCATTTCAACCGATTCTTCCTTCGTATTATGATTAATATCTATAACAGATACGTAAAAAGGGTGCAATAGGGCAATTAAGGAAATGGAAAGCCATTGAAACATACTATTTACCATTCAACATTATTTTTTTCGTTCTACAAATGTCATGATTAATTTGAAACTTCGCTTATGAATGATTTTAAACTTTATTTAGAAATCGGGTTTCAACATATTGCCAATCTTAGAGGGATTGACCATATTTTGTTTGTTCTGGCCCTAACGATTCGTTTTCAGTTCGATGACTGGCGTAAAGTTTTAATATTAGTAACCGCATTTACCATTGGTCATTCTATCACTTTGGCACTGAGTGTGTTCAATTTGGTAAATTATTCGGCTAAATGGATTGAGTTTTTAATTCCCATAACCATTTTAATTACGGCATTTAGCAACCTTTTCATCAAGAAATTCGTATTTAAAACTAAGTTTCCACTAATTTACTTTTTAGCACTATTTTTTGGATTGGTCCATGGATTGGGTTTTAGTAATTATTTAAAAAGCTTACTAGGTAAAGATCAAAGCATTATATCGCAATTACTTGCGTTTAATATAGGATTAGAACTAGGACAATTAATGATAGTATTTTTTATATTATTAATTTCCTTCATTTTTGTAACAATTATTAAAATAAACAGAAGGGAATTTCTCTTGTTTATTAGTGCAGCCATTTTTGCCTTGGCTTTAAATATGGCATTAGCGCGGATTCCATTTGTATTACCATTTTAAACTATACAAGCTATGAAAAAGTTAAGTATGCTGTTTTTGTTCTTTTGTTTTGTTTTCAGCCTACAAGCACAAAACATCATGAACAATCCTACCTCGAATCATGGAAATAAATTCGAGCAATTGGGTACTATTTTACCTACCCCAAATGAATACCGTACCGCAAGTGGTGCACCTGGCCCAAAGTATTGGCAACAAAGAGTAGACTACAATATTAAATGTGAATTAGACGAACCTAATTTAACATTAACTGGTAGCGAAGCTGTTACTTACTACAATAACTCTCCAGATGTATTAACCTATTTGTGGTTACAATTAGACGAGAATGAACATAGTTCTATTAATAATTCGAACTATCAAAATTCTACTAATATGAGCCGTCAGGTATCTACTTCTCAGTTAGATGCTTTACTAGATGCTGGTAAAGACAATGGGCTTGGTGTTGTTATCACAAAATTAACCGACATCACAGGCAAAAACTTACAATACACCATCAACAAAACAATGATGCGTGTTGAATTGCCTACTGCATTAAAACCAGGACAAAAATTTGTGTTCAATGTAAACTGGCATTATAAAATTTCAAACAGACAAACGGTTGGTGGACGTGGTGGATATGAGTTCTTCCCTGAAGATGGTAACCATTTCTTTACCATGGCTCAGTGGTATCCTCGCTTGTGTGTTTACAGTGATTTCCAAGGATGGCAGCACCACCAATTTACAGGACGTGGAGAGTTTGCGTTAACTTTTGGAAATTTCAATGTTCAAATGACGGTACCTGCCGATCATACTATTTTAGGTACTGGCGAATGTCAAAACTATGCACAGGTTTTATCTCCTGCGCAGTTAGGTCGTTGGCAGCAAGCACAATCAGCTAAAGAGCCTGTAGAAGTGGTTACTTTAGACGAAGCAAAAAAAGCAGAAAAACAAAAAAGTACTGCCAAAAAAACTTGGGTTTTTAAAGCAGACAATGTGCGTGATTTTGCATGGACTGCTTCAAGAAAAATTATTTGGGATGCAATGCCTGCTTATGTAGAAGGAAAGAAAGTAATGTGTATGAGCGGCTATCCAAAAGAAGCATATGGTTTGTATCGTAAGTTTTCTACAAAGGTTGTAGCACATACTATTAAATCTTATTCTAAATTTTCTATTCCTTATCCTTACCCAGTTGCGCAAAGTATTGAAGCATCGAATGGTATGGAATATCCGATGATCTGTTTTAATAACGGTCGTACAGAAAAAGATGGTTCATATAGCGAATCAACTAAAATTGGCATGCTAGGAGTTATTATTCATGAAGTAGGGCACAATTTCTTCCCTATGATTATTAATAGCGATGAGCGTCAATGGAGTTGGATGGACGAAGGTTTAAATTCATTTGTTGAATACCTGACTGAAGAGTTGTATGACAATAAATATCCTTCAAGAGGTAAAGGTGCTGGATATCAGATTGCAGATTATATGCGTCTTCCAAAAGACCAATTAGAACCAATTATGACTAATAGTGAAAACATTGTCAATTTTGGACCTAATGCTTACACTAAACCTGCAACTGGTTTGAATATTTTACGTGAAACAGTAATGGGTAGAAATTTATTCGATTATTCTTTCAAAGAATATGCTCGTCGTTGGGCATTTAAACATCCAGAACCTGCAGATTTATTCCGCACAATGGAAGATGCTAGTGGCGAAGACCTAGACTGGTTTTGGAGAGGTTGGTTCTATGGAATTGATCCTTGTGATATATCAATTGATTCTGTAAAATATGGTGTGTTTGATCCTAATATGGTATCTAATGGTGGTGGTATGATGATGGGTAGAGGTGGAATGCGTGGTGGTGGAATGGAAGCGGTAAATGGCATGATGTCTTTACCAAAACCATTATCAGCTATGTATGACGATATTTCTAAAATGCGTAATCGCGAAGATAAAAGCATTGTTTTCTTAACGGATGCAGATACTACTTTACGTGATTTCTACTGGCGTTATGCAAGAGGTATTGAGCCTTATGATACAACAAAATTCAAAGTAACTCCTCCGAATTTTGCTTCAGAGCCATTAGATGCTGCTGCAAAAGCAAAATATGCAAATGTGAATTTGTATGAAATTTCTTTCACTAATAAAGGCGGATTGGTAATGCCAATTATTGTTGAATTTAGTTTTGAAGATGGTACTAAACAAATTGAAAGAATTCCTGCACAAATTTGGCGTATGAATGAAAATAAAGTAACCAAATTGTTCTTAACCAATAAAAAAGCAATCGGCATTAAATTAGATCCAATGCGCGAAACAGCTGATATTGATGAGAGTAATAATACATGGCCAAAATCAACTAGTAATACTACACCTTCTAAATTTGCTATATTCAAAGCAAGAGCTGCTGGTGGAAGAGGTCAAAGCACAGGAATCAATCCAATGCAAAAAGCAATGGAAAAAAAATAGTTCAAACATTTTTTTAAAATAAGATGGTTATTTAAAGTCACTTGATTAATTTCAAGTGACTTTATTTTTTATACGATACATAAGCGCATCGATTTTTAATTATAATTCTGTAAAAAATATTTTGATTCAAGTAATTAATAGCCCTTTATGAAACAAAAATGCATGCTGTTTATTGTTTTGTTTTTTTTAATTGTATTGCCTGTTATTTCAAATGCAGCATCTGTAGATACCGTAGAAGTATTTAGTAATGGAATGCATCGACCTATAAAAACAGTAGTGATAAAGCCTAATGGCTATGGTGAAAAAGGAAAACGTTTTCCAGTAGTTTATTTATTGCACGGTGCATTTGGCGCCTATGCAAATTGGGTGCAAAAAGTACCTCATATTAAACAATTAGCAGATAGTTATCAAATGATGATTGTGTGTCCGGACGGTGGAGCAACGAGTTGGTATTTTGATAGTCCTATTGATTCTACGTATAGGTATGAAACTTTTGTAAGTAAAGAACTGCCAGATTTCATTGATGCAAACTATGAAAGTATTGCCAATAGAAAAGGCCGTGCAATTACCGGTTTAAGTATGGGTGGGCATGGTGGATTGTTTTTGGCATTTAGACATTCCGATAAATTTAGTGCTTGTGGAAGTACCAGCGGCGCTTTGCATGTAACTGTTATCACTAAAGGATATGGCGTTGAAAAAAGACTAGGAGATACTATTGCAAATAAAAAATATTGGCATGATTGGAGTGTGCTCAATACCATAGAAAATTATCCAAAAGATTCTTTAAATATTATTATTGATTGCGGTACAGAAGATGGTGTATTGGCAATGAACAGAGCGGTACACGAAAAAATGTTGAAACTTAAAATTCCACACGATTATATTGAAAGGCCAGGTGGGCATAATTTTTTATACTGGAATATTTCAATTGACTATCAGTTGCTATTTTTTAAACAACATTTTACCAGAATGTTGCCATAGTAATTAACCACCAGTCCTGCCGTCTCTTAATTTAGACAGCTTTTTGCCTTTGTTTTTTTTCTCAAAATCTAATACTTCTTTTGGGATGGCTTTTTTTGTGCTGTCTTTTAATGGTTTTAAACCTAATGAATCACTTGAGTTAGTTAAAAGTTTATTGGGCGTTTCATTACCAATTAGGAGCTTGTCTAACACATAGTTCTCTATATTAGTGATGGTGCCATAAGATGGATTGTAATATTTCCAAGTGCCGTGCTTTAAAGAGCTTGTTTCTACTTTTACCACCACTTGCTCGTATTTGTTAGGATTATTTACATCCACTACATCAATAGTGTCATACAACTTATTGGGGTTTAAAGCGCGCCAGCTTTCTTCGTGCTCAAGACCAATGATGGTAAAATATTGGCAGCGTCCATTTTTATTTCCCCAACGATAGGTTTCTATTGCCATAATATCACCCATTAAATTAAATCTTCTCCAAACACCTTCTTTTCGGTCATTGGTATAACTGCCTTCGTCTTCAAACCCTGGTTCTCCGCGTAAAGGGTCGATATGAACGCTCCATTTTCCTTGTTTGGAGCCTTTCATATCAACACAGTTCAAAGTGTCTCCATTCGATGCTATTCGATAGGTTTTGCACTGAGCGTTGGCCGCTGTATAAATTAATAGGATTAACGGTAGCAGATAAATGCGCATTATTACTAAATTAGACCTTCGAATTTACCAATAATTTATAATCGTATGAGAAAATTAACTTTTTTAGTTGCTTTAATAAGCTGTTTATGGAGCAACGCGCAAGTAAAACCTAGTTCTGCTACCGATCGTTTACAATCATTTACTCAAAGAAAAGAATTGTTGCGAAAATCTTTGGTTAACCAAATAGGGTTTAGAAATATTGGTCCAAGTGTTATGAGTGGAAGGGTAGTAGATGTAGACGCTAACCCTGCAGATCCAACTGAATTCTATGTGGCGTATGCTTCTGGTGGTGTTTGGCATACCGTAAATAATGGGCAAAGTTTTACGCCCATTTTTGATTCAACTGATATTTTAATGATTGGAGATATTGCGGTAAACTGGCAAGCACATATTATTTGGGTAGGTACTGGAGAAGCCAATAGTAGCCGATCTTCTTATGCAGGTATTGGTATGTATAAATCTGCCGATAATGGCAAACACTGGGAATACCTTGGTTTACCAGAAAGCCACCATATTGGAAAAATTGTTTTGCATCCTACCGACCCCAATACTGTTTGGGTAGCAGCATTGGGGCATTTGTTTTCATTCAATAAAGAACGTGGTATTTATAAAACCACAGATGGAGGAAAAAACTGGAAACAAACTTTAGCAGTGGATGAAAAAACAGGTGCAGTAGACCTAGAAATCAATCCAAAAAATCCGAATGAACTTTTTGCAGCCATGTGGTATAGAACTAGAACAGCTTCTAATTTCGAAGAGTCTGGCGCTACTAGTGGTATCTATAAAAGTATTGATGGAGGATCGAATTGGCAATTGGTTTCAACTACTGAAAGTGGCTTTCCAACTGGGGAAGGTGTTGGTAGGATTGGGTTAGCTATTTCTGCAAAAAATCCAAGTATGGTGTATGCAATTGTAGACAACCAATTTCATCGCCCCGATACTCTAGCAAAAAAAACAGACAGCACCAGGTTTGTGTTAACTGATTTCAAAGATTTATCCAAAGAACAATTTCTAGCACTAGATGATAAAAAATTAAATGCTTTTGCTAGTTCTCGCAGAAATGGGTTACCTGCTAAATACAATGCTAGTAATTTAAAAGAACTAGTTAAAACAGATAAATTAAAACCAACTTGTATTTGGGATTTTTTATTTGATGCAAATGCCGCCATGTTCGAAACGCCCATTATTGGTTGTGAAGTATATAAAAGTGAAGACAATGGGAGTCACTGGAAAAAAGTAAATGACCAATCCATTCCAGGATTTTTTTATAGTACTTATGGCTATTATTTTGGTAAAATATTTGTGAGTCCAGTAAATGAAAATAAATTATTTATTACAGGCGTTAACTTAATGATGAGTAAGGATGGCGGAAAATCATTTACAAGTATTAATAAAGAGAATGTGCATTCCGATCACCATATTGTTTGGATTGATCCTTCAAAAGACAACCATATAATAAATGGAAATGATGGTGGTTGTAATATTTCTTACGATGATGGTGCACATTGGTTTAAAGCCAATACACCTCCGGTAGGTCAGTTCTATAATATTGCAGTTGATAATGCAAAGCCTTATAATGTATATGGTGGATTACAAGACAATGGCACTTGGTTTGGATCGAGTTTAACCAAAGAAAATGCCGGTTGGTATGATTCTGGCGACAATCCATTTAAGTCAATTAATGGAGGAGATGGAATGCAAGTACAAGTAGATTTAAGAGACAATAAAACAATTTATAGTGGGTCGCAATACGGGTCTTATTCTCGTCAAACCCTTGGTAGTAAAGACTATAAAAATATCAAGCCTACCAACGATTTAGGCGAACCTCAGTTGCGTTATAATTGGCAGTCGCCTATTTTATTAAGCAAACACAATCCTGATATTTTTTATTATGGTACCAATAAATTTCATCGCTCATTTAATAAAGGAGATAGTTTGCCTGCACTTAGTGCCGATTTAACTACTAATCCTACACAAGGTGATGTGCCATTTGGTACACTAACAACTATTAGCGAAAGTCCATTAAAATTTGGATTGATTTATATTGGTACCGATGATGGTAATATACAAGTAAGTAAAGATGGAGGTTATACTTGGTCATTAATTACTAAAAAATTACCAAAGGGTTTATATGTAAGTAGAGTGGTGGCAAGTGCCTACCAAGAAGGAAGGGTTTATGCAAGTTTAAATGGATATCGCAACGATAATTTTTTACCATATTTGTATATGAGTGAAGACTATGGAAATAGCTGGAAACAAATAGGAAAAGATTTGCCAAATGAACCAATTAATGTGATTAAAGAAGACCATTTGGTTGATGGTATTTTATATGTTGGAACCGATGGTGGTTTATATGTAAGTATTAATCAGGGAGCAGATTTCATGCAATGGAATAAAGGGTTACCTAATAGTGTGCCAATTCATGATATAGTTACACAGCCAAGAGAAAATGAAATTGTGTTGGGTACACATGGCCGTAGTTTATATATTGGTAAATTAGATGAGGTGCAAAAATTAGTACTAGATGCTACATTCAAAGAAAAGAAATTGGCCGAAATAACTGGCAAAAAATAATAAACAATCCATTCAAAAAAATAGCCGCTGAATTTATTTAGCGGCTATTTTTTTTTGTAATATCCAAAGGTCTTGTCCGCCCATTTTTTCGGGATGCTTACTGCCATCATAAAAAGACACTAGCTTAAAATAATTGTTAATTAAATCCTCGAAATAGGCTTGTGTATGGTAACTAGTGTCATTTCTATCACCCAATATATTGTTATTAACTGAAAATGATTTTGAAAAAAATCCTGTTGCTAGTAATTGTTTTTTTTCTGTTGCAAATAATTGGGGCATAAAAAAACTACCATGTGTGGTGACTAACAATATGCCGTCTGTTTGAATAATTCTATGCAATTCAATGATCCATTCTATGGTTGCACTCTTTGATAAATGTGTAAAAACAGATATACCAAAAACTAGGTTAAAATAGTTGGAGGGATAGGTAGTTGGCGGCATTGGTTGAATGCCTGTAAAGTGAATGCCAACTATATTTTTACTATTCCATTGAATCATAGCTGCATTGCTATCTGCGCCATAGAGTAGGGCATAGGGCGCAAATGAATGGACGTGTTGAATAACTCTTCCTGTGCCGCATCCCCAGTCTAAAATAGTGGGTACTTCCATTTGCAAATAAGGCTCGGTCCACAAACAAATTTCTTTGGCTGCTAATTTACCTTGTTCGAAATATTTTTTATAATTGAGCTGATAGGTTTCAAATAAATAGTTACTATCTGGAATTGCTAATAAAGGGTTGGCTTTTTTAAAGGACTGGTTTGAAAAATAATACCATGTTTTTATTCCTTTAAAATGCATGGATTTTAAAACCCCATTTAATTGGAGCTGCTCAAAAAACCTTTTGATGTATTTTTTTAGTCCAGCCATCAATACAATAGATTAAATACTTTTTATTGCAATTGACGTTGGTATAATTGTATGGCATTTTCGTATCCAACATATAAAGCATCACAAACCAATGCATGGCCAATACTCACTTCGTTTAACCCGTGAATATGTTGTTTGAAATATTGTAAATTATTAAGGTCTAAATCGTGTCCAGCATTAATGCCTAAGCCTAATGCAATGGCTTTTTCGGCAGCAGCAATATATGGCGCAATGGCAGTTGATCTTTGTCCTGCTGCATATGCTGTGGCATATCCTTCTGTGTATAATTCTATTCTATCAGTACCTGTTAAAGCAGCAGCCGCTATCATTTCAACAATAGGGTCTACAAAAATTGATACCCGAATTCCTAGTGCTTTAAAAATAGCAATGGTTTCAATTAAATAGTCTTTGTGTTCAATCGTATTCCAACCATGGTCGCTGGTTAACTGGCCCAAAGCATCTGGAACAAGTGTAACTTGATGGGGCTTTGTTTCTAACACCAAATCAATAAATGATTGTTCTTTTGGGTTGCCTTCAATATTGAATTCTGTAGTAATGATCTTTTTAATTTCCCTAACATCTGCATAACGAATATGTCTTTCATCGGGTCTTGGATGAACAGTTACGCCATTCGCTCCAAACCGCTCTGCATCCATGGCTGCTTTTACTACATTTGGATTATCGCCGCCTCGGCTATTACGGATGGTGGCAAATTTGTTAATATTCACACTCAATTTGGTCATAATGCAAATATAGCTGCTTTATTTAAGCCATTTAATAGCCTATTTTTGCACATATTATTTCCTTTATTTATAGCAGCTATTATTGTACGCTAATTATGAACTATTCATCACTCGAAGCCTGTTTACTTGATTTAGAAGCAACAGGTCAATTGGTAAGGATTACAGAAGAAGTAGATCCGTATTTAGAAATGGCGGCAATACATTTGCGCGTTTATGAAGCCAATGGCCCTGCTTTGTTATTTGAAAAGGTAAAGGGGTCTAAATTTCGAGCTGCATCAAATATTTTTGGAACAATTGAGCGAAGTAAATTTCTTTTTCGAAACAGTTTTACCCAAGTACAAGATTTAATTGAGTTAAAAGAAAACCCAATTAAAGCGTTTAAAAAACCTTTTAGTCATTTAAAAACAGCTTTTGCTGCAATTAAAGCGCTCCCTCTAAAAAATCCTATCAATAAACCTGTTTTATACGAAGAAATTAGTATTTCAGATTTGCCATTAATACAGCACTGGCCAATGGATGGCGGTGCATTTGTAACGCTTCCGCAAGTGTATACAGAAGATATAGACCAGCCTGGCATCATGCATTCGAATTTAGGGATGTATCGGATTCAATTAAATGGAAACGATTATATCAGCAATAAAGAAATTGGATTGCACTATCAATTGCATCGTGGCATTGGTGTTCATCAAACAAAAGCCAATAAAAAAGGCTTGCCTTTAAAAGTGAGTTGCTTTGTTGGAGGCCCTCCTGCACATAGTGTTGCAGCAGTAATGCCATTGCCCGAAGGTATTAGTGAAATGACTTTTGCTGGTGTATTAGGCGGCCGACGTTTTAGGTATTGTTATGAAGATGGATTTGCTATTAGTACAGACGCCGATTTTGTAATTACCGGTGAAGTATTTCCAGGAGAAAATAAATCAGAAGGACCATTTGGAGACCATTTGGGCTATTATAGTTTGGCGCATTCTTTCCCTGTTATGCGCGTGCACAAAGTGTATGCAAAGAAAAATGCTATTTGGGCTTTTACAGTTGTAGGAAGGCCACCACAAGAAGATACAAGTTTTGGTAACCTAATTCACGAATTAACAGGAGCAGCCATTCCACAAGAAATTCCAGGATTAAAACAAGTAAATGCAGTTGATGCTGCAGGCGTACATCCATTGTTATTAGCCATTGGTAGCGAAAGGTATACACCTTATGCACCTACCAAACAACCAGCAGAATTATTAACCATTGCCAATCATATTTTAGGAACTGGGCAATTGAGTTTGGCCAAATTTTTATTTATAACAGATGATGCCAAGAAAGATTTAAATGCACAAAATGTATTGGAATATTTGCAATATGTATTAGAAAGAATTGATCTAAAAAGAGATATTCATTTTTACACCAATACTACCATGGATACGCTTGATTATTCTGGTTCAGGATTAAATAGTGGAAGCAAAGTTGTATTTGCCGCAGTGGGTGAACCTAAAAGAAATTTAGCAACAGTATTGCCTGTTGTTTTTAATGGTCTTCAACAATTTTCAAATCCACAATTGGCTATACCCGGCGTAGTGTTACTTCAATGTGCTGCTTATGTTAACGATCAAACTGCTATTGCTGAAATTAGTGATTTAGATAGCCAATTAAACCAACACATACCTGAAATAGCAAATACACCATTGATTGTATTGTGTGACGATGCTTCGTTTGCAAGTGCTAATTTGAATAATTTTTTATGGGTATGTTTTACTAGGTGTAATCCTGCTAATGATATTCATGGAATAGCTGCTAGCACCGTACATAAACACTGGGGATGTAATGGACCACTAGTCATTGATGCGCGTATTAAACCCCACCATGCACCGCCAGTATTAAAAGATTTGGAAGTTGAAAAAAGAATCAATAGAATCTTTGAAGCGGGTGGAAGTTTGTTTGGAAAAATTTAGTTTCTGAAACTGGCATCATGCTGTAATTCTATCCAAGTATGATCGGCTAATAATCTTACCGAAGATATAAATTGTTTGAAAGGACCTGCGCCGCCCCATTCTTGTGGTGCTACAAGTGATAAAATATGTGATCCATCGCGTTTTTCATACAGATGATATAATTGCCCTATTTGAGGTTTGAAACTAAGTTTGGCCTCGTAAATCATTAAACTTAATTCCTTTCTTTTTTTAATTTCTTGTGCTTGCCTAGCAAGTAATTCAATTTGTTGTTTAATTTGATCTAGTTGCATATTGGTCTGCTCTTCCATAGCGCTTAATGCCTTGTGTTTTATTACTCCTTCTTTTGTAGGTCTAATAGCAACACTACCAACCGATGAGGCATAAGGCAACACACTCATTTGCTTATGGTAAATTTCAATATTTACAAAGGGTTGATTTGATGTATCGAAACCTTCATGTGTTATGCGTAAATAACCATTCTGTAAAATTTCGTGCGTTATGGTTAAAATTGTTTTTTCTTCTTTTATAAACAAACAGCTAATGGTAGAGGCGTTAACAATAGAAGCTTGTATAGAATCTGCAATTTCTTGGTTTTCAAAAGGGCGAATGGTATTGTCTGGAACCATTTCGTATTGACTATAAAAGGCTTCGTTTTCAATACTTACCCAATTGATACTAATACTTAATGCGTGTTTGTTTTGAACACTTTCAATTTTATAATTTCCATTTTTGGGTGCTAAGCCAAATTTGAAATCACATTTTTCAGGAAAAAGTTGCCAACTGGCTAAAAAATTATACGCTTGTACCATAATTCATTTTTTCTTGCAGCTTTAGCTACTTCAGTATCAACAAAATGTGTGGTTAAAGGTTGTAATTTAAATAAGAAAAGTACTTATAATTTAATTTACTAATACAAAGTCGGGTCTTTTAACCAATTGGCTATTGTATTTAAATTGCAATGCAGTATTGAAAATAATATTCCACACTTTCATACTACCAATGGTTCTAGGATAATAAGACGCACGTAATTCCATGGTACCAAATACCAAGTTTTCGTTTCTAGTTCTTAAGCCACTACCAAAAGCGCTATATACATCGCCATTGGCAAATGGTTGACTAGGGTCATTTACATAAGATACATTTGTAAATACAAATGGTGCAAAACTAAAGCCAAAGAATTTCCATGTATTATAAAAAACAGATTCCCAATTAGTACTTATTCTGGTAGTTGTTTTATTAGAGGCATTGTTAAAATCTTGTATACCAAATACGCTATATAAGTATAATGGGTCATTTAATTTCGACTTCATTTGTTGTGTAATACTAGCACTAATAAAATGCCTACTAAGCCATTTGCTATTTCCCAATTTTCTTAATCGGGTAAATAGTTCAACACTACTTAAAAAACTAATGTCCTCAAATTTCGATTGATAAAAATAGGTGCCCATTCGAATTTGATAATTAACATAAGCCTTCTTTCTAGTAAAATAGGCTCGTTGGTATTCGTACCCCAAATAGGGTCTTTCTATATTGTTTCTATTAGTCCAACCTCCTGTTAATGACATAGAAAATCCTTCAGGAACGTCTTCATTTCGCCCAAATCCATAAATGAAATTTGTATGATAATAATCTTGCTCAAATACAGTTAATGAACTCAGTACAGTGGTTAAATCAGAATAAGAACTATTATAGTTTGTTTGATAAAATTTGGGAATATCATAAAATCTTCGGTAAGCACCACGAATTGCCAAGAGGTGTTTTAGTCGATTTTTTATCTGTGTACCGATATCTTTTTTCGCGCTAATATTGTATCCTAACCAGCCGTCTAATATTCTATAATTATATTTAAAATCCGACTGATACAAAGAATCTTTTGTAAAATTATTATTGGTGTACCTAAATGAGGTTTCATAACTACCAGTCCAAACACTATATGGGCTTACTAATGGGAGATCTGCTTTAAAATACCAGGCAGTTTCTTCTTTTCTGCCACTATTAAAACCTGGCTCTATTGTACTTAAGCCCAAACTGATATTTACAAAACTACCCAAGAAATTTCTTTTTAAATATTGTCCACCAATTCCAAAATAAGGCGTTCTGTCTAAATCAATTAAATTTTTAATGGCAATTCTATCGCCTTTACCAGCAAAGTTATCATCGTTAATTTCAAAATTCAACATTTTTTCACTACCCAAATCTGCACTTCCGCCAATAGGAAAAACATCTTGGCATAGTATTAAAACATCCACCTCATTTTTGAATACAACATTTTCTTTAATTAATATTTTAGCATCTTGTAAATAACTAATATCACGTAAAAATCTTTCGTTATCTGCTAGTAAAGCAGGGTATAGGGTATCTCCTGTTTTAAAAAATAAATTTCGTTTAATTATTTTTTCTGAAGTAGTAGTATGTAAAAAATTACCAAGGTCATTAAAGAAATTGTGCTTATTTGAACTGGTATCGTTAATAGAACTATTAAAGTCTAGTTTTTGAACATGAATTGAATGAATAATTTTCCCTTTAAAAC